>Ga0209698_10004407_pt1 | contig 15449 bp, 10 predicted proteins | sample LitLauG_LLR_2012_FD_187203 | JGI IMG/M metagenome (GOLD analysis project Ga0209698, IMG submission 187203) | Freshwater sediment microbial communities from Pennsylvania, USA - Little Laurel Run_MetaG_LLR_2012 (SPAdes) (version 2) | ecosystem: Environmental > Aquatic > Freshwater > Creek >...
TTTACTACTACGAAAATCTAGCGCGGGGGTGCGAGAAGCTGGGGTTTGCGCTCGACATCGTGATCACGAATGCGCAGACGCCGCACGTGTTCGAGTATGTCGAGGCGAACAATCGCAACGGGCTGGCGGAGTATTTGAATGGGTATATCCGGAGGATGAAGGCTGCGGGAGCGGAGATGGCGGCGATCCCGGCGATCACTCCGCAGTTTTGTGCGAAGGAACTCGCCGCAATCACTCCCCTGCCGATCGTGTCGCTGTTCGATCCGCTGACGCGGGAACTGGCCACGCGCAAGGCCCAACGCGTGGCCATCTTCGGCACGCGCTTCGTGATCGAGTCCGATTTATTCGGTGCGCTGAGCGGGGTGGAAGTCGTGCGTCCGGCGCCGGAGGAAGTGAACCTCATTCACAAGACGTACGTCGAACTGGCGGCCGCGGGCGAGGCATCAGCGGAGAGACATGAAAAGCTCAGGGCTCTTGCGCATACGCTCGTGGAGCGGGACGGGGTCGACGCGGTCGTGCTGGCGGGAACTGATCTGACCCTGCTGTTCAATGAGAACAACACCGATTTTCCTCATGTTGATTGCGCCGCTTTGCATGTGCGGGAAATTTTTAGGGAGTTAACGCTGGGAGTACCCAACTCAGAGCGTTGACCGACGTGTGGGGGGTGGATCGAAACCCACCCCTTCGCTTAGGGCTCCAGAGTCTTGGTCCTCAACCTCTCTGGCAGACTAGGCGGTGCTGACGCACCGCCTAAGATATCTATGCCCTGGACAGAGGCTTCCCTCTTATCGAAGGGCCACCCTGACGTGTGGTGACGTCTGAGGGTGGGCCAATCGCGAGAGAATGTTCTTATCCCGTCTTCCGCAGTGTCCTCGATACAGAGCTTTGATACTCAGCTAGTTCTTTCGCTGCTCTTTCGGCTGAGTCACGAATGAGGGTTATACGCCTCGTAAGTTCGTCACCGACTTCGTGTTTTTCGATTAGGAGATCACAATTACCGACAATCACGGACATCTTGTTGATGAGGTCGTGCGACAACCTGTACAGCGATTGCCGCCGTTTTTTTGAGGTCATCCAAGGTGTGTCCTTTCTCCCCCTGCTCTCTGAGCATGCCGGATAAGCAACTTCGGCCCCTTTACTATTTGCATGTCGTTACGAAACCCGAAAAAGTCGTTACTGGCGGCGGCCCATCCTCTGCGCGTTTTACAAAGGGTGGCATGCGATGCTCTCTCCATAGTGCTAGCCGTAAGCGACCGTCCGAATCTTCATCACCGCGGCAGGCCACCGATTGATCTTCAGCACTGCGTGGGCATAACTTCGGTAGCCACTCCCGCTGTTCCGCTCAGTGCTAAGTGACGCAAGAGTTGCATAGGTCCTTCGGCCCGCAAAGTACGCGGGCCTCAGGATGAGAGCGTTAGGAGTTGAACGCGTGAAAGTTTTGTGAGCCCACCCGACGATCGGCCGATCTAATTCCCCGAGGTGCGGCATGCAATTGAAACCCTTCCTGCTGGACGCGTGGCTGGACGCCTACGACCACGACATCGAATTCAATCTGGCTGCGAGTACCGGACCGTGCTGGACGCTAAACGAGATCCTGTGCCTCGCCAGTCACGAGGAGCGGCAGCGCTTCCTGAATCACAGTCTGGTCTACAGCCGCGTAGCAGGGGCAGAGGGATTACGGGCGGCGATCGCCGAGATGGAGCATGTTGATGTCGACTCTGTCCAGGTCGTAACCGGCGCCTCGGAGGCACTTCTTATTCTGATGTGGCTGGCCGCGGAGCCGGGAGCGAATGTCATCATCCCGCAGCCAGGCTATACCCCGTTTTCCGCGCTTCCCGAATCCCTTGGGATCGAGACTCGCTGCTACAGTCTTCGGAAGGAGAGTGAGTTCCATGTCGATCTCGATGAAATCGAGCACTTGGCGGATCGAAATACCAAGCTGATCGTGGTGAACAGCCCGCACCATCCCACTGGCGCAACGATGAGCGATGCGGAACTGGACACCTTGCACGAGTTCACGGCATCGCGTGGGATTCAACTGGTCAACGATGAGGTCTACCACCCTGTCTATCACGGAGAGGCGACGAAATCGGTTGCGCGGCTGCCGCAAGCGACCGTGATCCACGATTTCTCGAAGGCTTTTCCTTTGTCCGGAGTGCGGACCGGATGGTTGATCGAGCATGATCCCAGGCGCCGCGAGCGCTACTGGAATGCGCGCGCCTATTTTTCCATTTCAAACAATACTGCCGGAGAAATACTGGCGCAGATTGCCATGCGCCACCGGAATATCGTGCTTGGGAAGACGCAGGAGACCGCAACTGAAAATCTCCGGCAGCTTGCCGTCTTCATGGGCGAGCATCGCGAGGCGCTGGGCTGGATTCCTCCTCGTGGCGGAATGACTGCGTTCCCATGGCTAGTCAGCGGAGAAAACAGCCGCGCCTTTTGCCGAGCGGCTGCGGAACAGGGCATCCTGCTCGCGCCGGGAGATTGTTGGGACGCGCCCTCTCATTTTCGCCTCGGGTTCGCGGCGATGACCGACAGATTTCCCCACGCGTTAGACCGGTTTGGGGAATTCCTCAGGAGTTGGTCAGCGGCCAAGATGGTGAGGCCGTAACGAAGTCTACCGCCGTGTCGCTCCGCATGGCTCAATCTGGCCGGCTTACCTAATGATTTACTGACGATCCTCTCGACTGCGGGCGCTCCGACGGCGCTGTGTTTGGAGACACAGACAGACTGGCCTCTGCGGTTTATGGTCGCGCCATGAGGCCGCTGCCATGCTCAGGCCAGCGGCGACGGGAGTGCCCATGACGACCGCAGCGGCAGCGCCCAAGGCCGAACTCGCCCACATCCGAGAACTGAAAACTGCGCAAGCCCGCATTCGCGCGCAGATCGAGAGCATCCAACACCGCCTGAAGGAGCTCGAACGGTTCCACGATCCCGATTCCCTGCCCTACCTCACGTTCAAGACCGTCACCAAGATTGAGGACCTCCGTGCGCCCCAGGTCCCGCTGAGAAAGGCACTGCGTGACGATATCAAGAAGTTGCAAGAGCAGGCGCACGAGCTGCAATTGGAGATGGAGGCGGCGAAACGCCACCTGTCGCAGTCAACGAAGCCGCACGTGACCGCGGCACATCATGGCATCCATGCCGTCCCCGCGCAGGGTGGCGCAGTGACAAAGCCGAGTGTCCCGACATCTCCCGCGAAACCCAGCGCGGTTCAGCCCGACCCCGAAATGGAGAAGCTCGTTAGCGTCGCGACGAAATCCATGGACCAGGCGATCAACGTGCTGAACGCCGACCCATCTTTAGACAACATCCACGACGTTCTCGAGGCAATGGCAAAAGTCTCTCAGGTTGGCGGGGATGACAAACGGGGCTGGGACGCAGTTCGAACGGCAGGGGAGAAGTTACAAGACCAGGGAATTAAGGAAGTGAACGCCAACCCATCTTTCGACAACATGCATGACCTTCTCGAGTCCATGAAGGTGCTGTCTTTGACCGGCGGAGATGAAAAACGCGGCTGGGAGGCGCTTCAAGGAGCAGCCGGCAAGCGCGTCAATTTCGCCATCACTGTGCTGCGCTCCGACTGCAACGAGCGCAATGTTGCGATGGTGCTGATGATCAGCAAGGAGGCGGCGCTTTTGGGCAACGACGAGGCAGCCCAGGGGGCAATCAGTGCCGCCGCCGATGCAACCGTCACCTTGCGGAAGGGCTCCGAACACAAGTTTCGCACCGCTCCGACGGCAGAAAATTTTCAGGCGTACCTCAAGGCCATGCACGACGAGGGGCTCCTGGGCAATACCACCACCCTGCTGGAAAGTCCGCCGGGACTGCCCTTCGTCCGTCCCGGAACGGTCCACCACGTCAAGTTCGGACAAACGCTACTGCAGATTTCCAAGCTCTATTTTGGCAAACCAATCTGGTGGGACGTGATCGTTTTTAGAAATTTCGAGCAGTTCCGTGGGACGATGCCCGATCCCAATCAGCCCCTGACCATAGCGACGCTGAAAATCTCCTAAAGCGTGCCCGGTTTCGCACGATACGGGCCGGAGGCCCATCTATGATTTTTTCGCATCCTCGCCTTCGTTCGGGGAAGGCTCTTCACACAAAACACGAAAGAATAGAGCACGCTCGGTAAGAATGGTGTCAGCAAGAATTAAACCACCGAAAAAGACGGGCCACCCGAGAGAAAAGAGGAGTTAGAAAAGACTTGGCGGCGGGCGGACGAATGCGTCCGCCTCTACGTGACTTGTTTTCCTTTCGGCACAAACATGTCAGATTCGGTCAGGGCGCACTTTTGCGCCATCTGGTAGCAGTAATACAAATGCGCGGCGTTTTGGTTGCGGGAGTCTGTGCCGAAGGTGAATTTCAGGCCGGCTTGCTTGGCTCGCGTGATGAAGGTTTCGTCTGGGACGTGCGCGACCTCGTTGATTTCGATGGCGATCTTTCGGGCGTGGGCGAGTTCGAGGATGCGGTCGATGCGCGGGCGGGTCCATAGCTGGCTGTACTGGCGCGCGATCGGGACGGGAAGGAACGTGGGCCAGGCAAAGATGTCGATGGGTTCGGTGGTCAGCAGCTGCTCGATAAACTGCATGTAGCGAGTCATGAAGGCGTCAGCGTCGTCGACCATGGTGTCGATTTGCCAGATCGCCTGCCATCCGCCGTCGGGGCGAGGGAGGGTGAGAGCGTCCATCAGAACGTAGTCGAGTTGGTCGAGCAAGTGCGTGGAGAAGGCCTTGGACCATCCGGCATAGACGGGTTGCAAGCCGATGCGCACGGGATAGGGGCGGAGACCGTCGATGTAGCGCTTGAGGTCGGCGTCGGTGTGGATGGGGTATCCGGGGCCGGGATGCTCGACGATGCCGATTTGCACGCCGCGTTGCTTGCCGAGAGTGACGGCCTGTTCGATCGACAGGTCGGGGCTGAGGTGGACGTGATGGTCCGCGACGGGAAAAGCGGGCTTGCGTGGTGGAGTGTCTTCCTCAGTTGTTGAGCAAAAGGCAGGAGAGAAATTGAGTGTCGCAGTCACTGAGGATGCGGCGATGAGCGAAGTGTGGAGGAAGGTTCTTCGGGAGGTGGTCATTCCGCGAGGATAGTGGGGTAAAACTGGAGTATCAGTGACGGGGGTCACGGCTCCGTCCGTTCCTTGGTGGAGTGAATGCACCCCAGCGGCTAGAGGCGCGCAAGGAAATAAGCCGGTTAACGCAGCGCTGGAAGGGCTGCGCCAGCCAAAACAAGTTCTTCCACACGATCTGAAGTCGCCACGCATTCTGAGGTTCCCTTCCACGAGAACAATCTTCTGGTTTCGTCTATAGCTCGCCGGCCGTTTCGACTTTGAGATTTCGTTATTCGCTGTGGCCGTTGCAGTGCATTACGCCGAGGTAACGGCTCCAGGGGCCGACGGATTCGCGGTATTGGTAGGCGAGGAGTCGGGAGAGTTGGTGCAGGTGGGTGAGGTCGTGTGCGGCCCAGGTGCAGAGCAATTCGTCGAGCGTGACAGGGCCGAGTGCAGGGTGCTGGCCGCGACGATGAAAATCTTCTGGCTGCAGGTTCAGAGCACGCAAGTCGTCGAGGTTCTTCGCGCGCAGGCCCGCGAAATCGTCCAATAGTTCTGCGAGCGATTTGCCCTGGCTCTCGAGCACTTGCGCGTGCCGGTCGAATTTCGGGAAGGGCTGGGATTCGCCGTGCTGCAGGATGATTTTCGCGCGCACCATCCAGTCGGCGCGCTCGCCGTGGTTGAGGTGCCCGATGACATCGAAGGCAGTGAAGGTTTCGCCACCTTCGTTGCGAAAGATCCAGAAGTCGGGAAGGTCGCGCAGAAGCGCGTTGAGAGCGGCGGGAGTGCGAGAGAGAACCGCGATGGTGTGGGAGAGAGTGGGTTCCATGTTTCTGTCGGATGCGGCGGATGATACATGGATGCGGAATTTTGTGTGAACCGAAAAAGACGGAGGGCTTGCGGGCGGACGAATTCGTCCGCGGCTACGTGTTTAGGGTCACAGACGATCAGGGGATCACTGGCGTAGGTATGGACCTGTGGAGGGTCCCATGTCTAAGGCGAGAACGTCGCTCGAAACGGTTCGGGATTTTTTAGCGCAGAAACGGATTGCGATGATCGGAGTGTCGCGGCGTAAAGATGACTTCAGCGTGTTGTTGTTCGAGGAATTCCGCAAGCGCGGCTACGAGATGGTTGCGGTGAATCCGGGGGTGGAGGAGGTCGCGGGTGTGCGGTGCTTCGGGCGGGTACAGGAGATTGAGCCTGCAGTCGACGGCGCGCTTTTGATGACGTCGCCGGCGGTGACGGATAGCGTTGTGCTGGATTGCGTGGATGCGGGGATCCGGCGAGTGTGGTTGTATAGTTCGGGCGGACAGGGAGCGGTGAGCCAGAGCGCGGTAGCACTGTGCAAGGCGAAAGGGATTGACGTTGTGGTGGGGGAGTGTCCGTTTATGTTCTGGAAGGACTCAGGGGTGGGGCATCGGCTGCATGGCTTTGTGCTGAAGATTTTGGGGAAGTTCCCGCAGCGGCAGGCAGCGTGAGAAGGCGGGCGGACGAATGCGTCCGCCGCTACTTGGGTGGGGGCGATTCCAAGACTTATTTCTTTTGCTTGGGTTTGGATTTTTTGGCAACTGGTTTGGGTGCGGGGGCCGGTTTCGCTTTTTCCGGTTTCGCCTTCGCGGGCTTCGCCTTCTCAGGTTTCTCAGGCGCTCTCGTGGTGGGCTGAGGCGGGGCTGGAATTGGAGCCGGTGCAGCGCCCTTCCCTTTTTTGCCGGGCTTGGTTTGAGCGGCTGCGGCTGCAGCGGCCTCGGCGGCGGCTTTAGCGGCGCGTCCACGGCGCGGAGCGGGTGGCGGTGGCGGCGGTGGCGGCGCGAGCGGCTTCAGGTATTTGAGGCGTTCGGTGCGGGAACGCATTCTGCCGTCGAGCAACAACATAAATACATCGCGGGCGATCTTCGGATACTCAGGGAGCTGCGGCGTGATGAGTAGCTCCGTCATTTCAGGCAGGGGAAGTGATTGTTGTATCTGGCGCCATTTTGTCAGGTAGTTCTTGATTTTCTGCTCGACGGATTGTTGCTTCGCTGTAACCGCAAGGAACAGGACCATTTCAGGGCGCGATTCGGAAAGCAGGTTCCAGGTGCGCGAAGGAGTGGCGGCTTCCTTGCCCATGAGACGCTTGGCGAGTTCCTTGGCGTGGTCTTCGATGTCGCGCCAAGCTTCGACCAGATCCTTGCGCGGGATCAGCTTCTGCAAATCGGCGATGTCTTTGTCGGAGAGGCGGCCGGTGAGGAAGTACATCACGGCTGGGCCAGCGTCGGGAGCGTAGCCGAGATCGACCATCTGCTGGCGCGTTTTCATGAGCGCGGAGATGCCGTTGGTGTCGACCTTGGCGCTCGTCCAGTGGGGGTGGAGGACTTCGAGCCAGCCTTCCTTCTCGAGACTCTTCACGACGTGCAGTGGATCATCTTCGTGCGCGAGGGCGGCGATCTCGTGTCCGATGGAAGTGCGGAGAATATGATCGATGTACTTGCCTTCTTTGGCAGCGTCGTAACGGGCCTGCGTGCGCTCTTCGAGCGGCCAGTGAAAGCGCGCGGCAAAGCGCGTGGCGCGGATGAGGCGCGATGGATCTTCGAGGAACGAATAGTTGTGCAGGATTCGAATCAGCTTGGCTTCGATGTCGGCGACGCCGTTGAAGGGATCGAGAAGAAGTCCGCGAGATCCTTCGTTGAGCGAGAGCGCCATGGCGTTGACGGTGAAGTCGCGGCGGCGGAGGTCCTCGTGGATGGTCGCGGGCGTGACGATGGGAGGCTTGCCGGTTTTCTCGAAGCGCTCAGTACGCGCCATGCTGACTTCAGCGCGGGCATTGCCGGGCATCGAAATGAAGATGGTGCGGGCGTCTTCGTCGAGGGCGGTGATGCGTGCTCCGGCTTTTTCAAGATCCTTCTGGAGCTTGAGCGGATTGCCCTGGACGGTGAAGTCGAGGTCGCGGATGGAGAATCCGCTGATGATATCGCGGATGGCGCCGCCGGTAAGATAAAGATTCATGCTCGCCGCGCGGGCCACGTCTTGCACGAGGTTGACACCCTTGAGCTGATCCGGGGTCAACCGGAGTTCCATCGTGTAAATGTAATCAGCCATTCGGTTTTCAGGCGGCCGCCAGGGCCGGCGATACTGCAGAGCAATCCTCCGAGCTGCGAATCAAGCGGGCCGGACAACTGATAATTTCCACAAGATTTCCACAGGACAGTTCACCAGATTGATGGCAGACTCCCGTGGCCCGACGCAAGTTGCTTAGTACAAAGTACTTAAGCGAAGTGGAAAGTTTGCGGCAAGCTAAAGAAAATAACACAACGTTTACATTTTGGCTACTGCTTAGGCGGATTCTGGGCGATTGCGGGGGAAAAGTGCGAAAATCGAAAGTCAGGCGTCGGACCTAGGGCGTCGGACCTTAGCCAATTTGGAACAATTGAGAAGCACTCCCACGGCACATTCGTTGATCGCGCTGTTGGCTGAGGTCTGAGGGCCGTCGCCTGATTTCATCAAATGCCTTCCACGCACAAGAAAGTGATCGTCCGGAAGATGGACCGGGATTCGGTGTCGGGGTACGTGTCACCGGCGCAGTTGGTGAATGAGGGGAAGATCGATGTGCTGAATACGTCGGGGACAGTGATCTCGATCGATCTGCGCGAAATCAAGGGCGTGTACTTTGTGCGGGAGTTTGGTGAAGCGGAGTCGCTGACGCGAAAGACTTTTACGTCGCGGCCGAGGTCGGAAGGGCTGTGGGTGAGGCTGCGCTTCAAAGACAGTGAAATTCTCGAAGGGCTGATGCCGGCAGATTTGACGCAGGCGATGCCGGAAGGTTTTCTGGTTAGTCCTCCGGATCAGCGATCGAATACGCAGCGGATTTTTGTGCCGCGGACAGCGCTGGAATCGCTGACGGTGCTGGCGGTGATTGGGGCGACGCGGCGGAAACGGCACGGGGCCGAGGATCAGCGGCAGGTGCCGATGTTCGAGGAAACCTGAGGCACGGATTAGCACGGATTCACACTTCCATTTCTCTCTTCCTGCCTCCTACAGATTCCAATCTGATTTCCACAGCAAATTAAGGGAATTCACTTTCGCAAGCCGAGAGGCCGCTGGAGATGCGCATCCGAATGCCGGATTCAATCGGTGACGAGTTTCCCTCGCGCATGTAAACTGTGAGGCTTCCTTATGCCAACGTTTGCGGCAGTGGATGTCGGGTCGAACTCGGTGCGGCTGAAGATTGCGCGGCTGCAGGGAGGACGGCTGCGGGCGCTGCACGAAGACCGCGAGGTAACGCGGCTGGGTGAGGGTGTGTTCCGCACGGGATTTCTGACGCCGGAATCAATGGCGGAGACGGTGAAGGTGCTGCGGAGATTTCATCGCGCGACGCAGCAGATCGTCACGGACCAGGTGCGGGTGCTGGCGACAAGCGCGCTGCGTGATGCGCGGAATTCGCAGGCGTTTTTGGAATGGGTGAAGTCGGCGACAGGATGGCGGGTGGAGATCATCTCGGGAGTGGAAGAGGCGCGGTTGATTCACCTGGGGCTGGTAACGAGTCCGAGGGTGGATCGAGCGCCGACGTTGATGATCGACCTGGGCGGGGGGAGTTGCGAGCTGACGGTGTCGCAGGGCGGACACATCCGCGACACCGTGAGTTTGCCGCTGGGGGCCGTGCGGTTGAGTAATGAATTTCTGGCCCATGACCCTCCACGGAAGGGCGAGTTGAAGCAGTTACGCGGATTCATCGCACGCGAGGTGAACCGGGTGGCGGACCGCATCGCGAAAGCGCGGCTAAAGACGGTGATTGCCACATCGGGGACGGCAGCGGCGCTGGCCTCGGTCGCGACTCACTTGCGGCATGGCCGACAGCGCGAACGTCCGCTGGTGACGCGGGCCGAGATGTCGAAGATCGCGAAGCGGCTGGCGCGGCTGCCTGTAACGGAACGGCGGAAGATTGAAGGAATCGGTCCGCGGCGGGCGGAGATCGTGGTGGCGGGTGCGACGGTCTATCACGAATTGCTGGAGAGACTCCGCCTCAAAGGATTCCGGTATTCGCCGCTTGGACTGCGCGATGGGACGCTGGCGCAGATGGCGGCGGATTACGACCGCAGCACGCGTTCGGGACGGCAGATCGAATCGGAGCGCTGGGAATCGATCATGACGGCGGTGGCGCACTATCACGTGGACCGCAAGCATGCGATGGATGTGCGGGAATCGGCGATGCTGCTGTTTTCGGCGCTACGCTCGGTGCACAACCTGCCGCAGGAGTATCGCGAGTGGCTGTCGGCGGCGGCAATGCTCTATGAGGTAGGCGATTATGTCAGCCGGAATGGAAGGCACCGGCACGCGCATTACATCATCGCGAATTCGGAGATCCTAGGATACACGCCACAGCAGAGGAGGATTATCGGGGCTGTCGCGCGGTACCTGGGGAAATCGCGGCCGACCGTGGAAGATGGTCCGATGAAGATGATCGATCCGGCAGAACGGGCGGATGTGCAGAAGGCGATTTTGCTACTCCGATTGGCGCGCGCGCTGAACCTGGGACGCAGCCGGGCGGTGGAACGAGTGAGGATTCGAGTGCGGTCAGCCGAGGTGAGATTGGCCCTGGTGCCGCGGCGGAGGATGGGCGTAGATCTGGAGCTGTGGGCGGTGCAGAAGGAAGCAGCTTACTTCCGCGAAGTTTTCGGGCGCGAACTTTCGACGGCGACGTCGTGAAGCGTGCGGAGGATTTTGGGAGTAACGCACCACTGCAGCGTGCCGGAACTGCGGCGCATTTCGACTTTGGCGACGGCGCCTTTCTTGAGTTCGATCGAAGCTTCGCAGCCGGAATCGCAGATGACGGCACCGAGAAACTGGCTGAGATTGGGATTGTGGCCGACGACCATGATGGCTTCGTAGCGGGAATACTTCGCTAGAAGTTTGCGGAAATCGGCGAGCGTCGCCTCGGGACGGAGAGCGTTGTCGATCTGGAGCTTCCCTTCGTAACCCAGCTCATTGCCTACCAGTGAAGCAGTCTGCGTGCAGCGTTTAAGCGGGCTGGAAATGATAACGTCGACCTGAGCCTCGAGCGCGGCGAGGGCGCGGCCGATATAGCCGCACTGCTCGATGCCTTCCGTGTCGAGGGCGCGTTTTTCGTCCTTCTTGGGGTTGACAAAGTGCTCGCCGGCGCTGGCATGACGAAGGAAGTACAGAATCATTGCAGGCTATCGTTCCTTTCCCAAGGCTACTCTACGCCGTTTTGCGGGAGTTGGAGCGGGCGGGAGCGCGTGAGCCTTGCCTTCGGCAACACTGATCAGGAAATCCTGAGCGCAGAAAGCGGCGGCACCGATGGGCGGACGGCGTTTGCGGGCACCACGAATTGGCTGCCAGGCCGGGATATACGTCGCGTCCTTCAGAAGCACGCGGGCTTTGCGATTGTCGGCGAGGTAGGCGTCAAGGATTTCGCGGCGAACGCGTTCACGCAGGAGTTCGTCGCGCAGGGGGACAAGGACTTCGACGCGTTCATAGAGGTTGCGGGGCATCCAATCCGCGCTGCCGATGTATATCTCTTCCTGTCCAGCATTGGCGAAATAGTAGATGCGGCTGTGCTCGAGAAAGCGTCCGACGATGCTGCGCACCCGGATGTTATCGCTGACGCCGCGAACACCGGGACGAAGCGAGCAGATGCCGCGGGCGATGAGGTCGATCTGAACTCCGGCTTGCGAAGCGCGGTAGAGGGCCTGCACGACGGTCTTGTCGAGCAGGGCGTTCATTTTGGCGATAATGCGCGCTTCCCTGCCCTGGCGCGCGTGCTCGGCTTCGCGATCGATGAGTGCAATGGTCTTTTCGGCGAGATCGAGCGGGGCGACGAGAAGCGGTTCGTAGCTGGGATTCTCGGCGTAGGCAGTGAGGAAGCTGAAGACGTCGTGAACGGAGCGTGTGATCTCAGGATTGGCGGTGAAGAGGCTGAGATCGGTGTAGATGCGAGCCGTGGTGGCGTTATAGTTGCCGGTGCCGATGTGGGCGTAGCTGCGAGTGACGCCATCGGGATCGCGGCGGACCAGCAGCGAGAGCTTGCAGTGTGTTTTGAGGCCGACGAGGCCGTGAAAGACCTGGACCCCGGCGTCTTCGAGTTCGCGGGCCCAGCGAATATTGGAGGCCTCGTCGAAGCGAGCCTTGAGTTCGACAACCGCGGTCACTTCCTTGCGCGAGGCGGCGTCCACCAGCGATGGAACGATCAGCGAGTGTTCGCTGGTGCGATAGAGCGTCTGCTTGATGGAGAGGACGTTTTCGTCCTCGGCTGCGGACTCGATGAAAGAGATGACCGCGTCGTAGGAATCGTAAGGATGGTGTAGAAGGATGTCGTGCGAGCGCAATTCCTCGAATAGGTCCTTGGATTTTGCGGTCAGGCGTAATTCGCGCGGGATAAAGGTGCGGTATTTCAGGTCAGGACGATTGACCTGCTCGTAGATGTTGAATAGGCGCGAGAGATTTACCGGACCGTTGACGGGAAAGACCTGCCAGGGATCAAGTTCGAAGACGGTGCGGAGGCGGTCGATGATTTCGGGATCGGCGTCGGCTTCGATCTCCATGCGGACGGCATCGCCTTTGCGGCGATTGTGCAGTTCGGTGCGGACGGATTCGAGCAGGCTGCGAGCCTCTTCTTCGGCGAGATAAAGGTTGCTATTGCGTGTGACGCGGAAGGGCGCGGAGGAAACGATGTCGTAGCCGTGGTACATGTTGACCGCATGATGGGCAACCAGATCGGCAAGGAAGATGAAGTCGTGAGTGCCTTGGGAGGGCAGGCGGATGAGACGGGGGAGAGCGCGCGGGACGGAAACGACGCCGGTGTAGGTCAGTGCGGAGCGACGGCGTCGACGCAGGAGGAATCCCAGGCAGAGAGCTTTGTTGATGACGCGAGGAAAAGGGTGCGCGGGATCGACGGTGACGGGGGTCAAGAGTGGATCCAGCTCTTTTTCGCAATACTCGTCAACGAAGCGCCTGGCCTCGGGACTTAGTTCATCGAGGCCAAGGACGCGGACGCCACTTTCGGCGAGTGCCGGGCGCAGGCGGGAATTCCAACAATCATACTGGTCGTCGACGAATTCGTGGGTCAGCGTGTTCAGCCGGTCGCGCTTTTCGGTGAGGGTGATGCCATCGGGTCCAGCTTCGTTATAGCCGTCCTCGATCTGCTGCATCATGGCGGCGACGCGGACTTCAAAGAACTCGTCGAGGTTGCTGGCGGAGATGGCCAGGAACTTGAGTCGTTCGAGAAGAGGATTGCCTTCGTCGCTGGCTTCTTCAAGCACACGACGGTTAAACGCGAGCCAGGAGATATCGCGGTTGAGAAAATACTGAGGATTATCGAACGAAATCCGAGCCATGGACGAGAGTCTTCTTCCGGTGCGGTCAGTACCAGTCTTGCCGTTTTTTCACGCCTTGGGAGACGTCCGGGAGGTTCAGTATAAAGCATTTGGGGTGCGGAGGGTGGAAGGGTCTTACGGGTGTTTTGAGAAGCCGAACCAGATTCGGGGCGGAAGTCCTTGCGTCTGCTGTTCCGAGGAGCGATCCCTCTGCAAAAGGAAACTCCTAACCAACCTTCCTGCGACTGGGACGAGGTTCACGCCCTGGAACAACAAAGCCCACCCCCGCGTGACAGATGCCAGGAGTGGGCTTCGATGCCTCGGTCGATGAGATTCAACTGCAGTTTACGGCAGGTAATAGCGGAATGAAGTGAAGACCATTCCGTCGATGCCGTGCGGCTGGTTGGGAGCCGAAGTACCCGACCAGGTGTTGCGGACGACGTAGGAGTACTGCGGACCCCATTGCACGCGGCCCTTGGGACCGCTATACAGGCGATACCAGAAACCGGCGGTACCTTCGATCAGGACACGCGTATCGGCTGTACAGGTGCCGGAAGCGGGGCTACCGGGAGTAAATCCGCCGCCACCGCTCGGCAGGGGCTCAGAGAAGCAACCCACGTTGCTGAAGAACGGCGAGCCGTAACCGACGTACAGGCTCTTGTTCTTGGGGTCGAAGCTGGCAGAGCGAGCGGCGTACTCGGCGCCCGCATTCAGGTAAACGTCGAGCTTGGGCGAATGCCACTCGAGCGTGCTCAGGCCTTGCAGGCTCTTGACGAGATACAAAGAGCCATCTCCACGAACCGCAACGTCGGGCAAACCACCCGTGCCGTAGCGGCCCACTCCACTGCCACCGAAGCCATGAAGTCCGAAGTCGATGTGCTTGTTGTAGAACGACCAGCGGGCATTAGCCCCGAAGCCTCCACCATCTTTGGAGCTGTCATAAGCACCGAAAGTGGAAGCGGTGGTTAGGCCGCCGCAGGTTGTGCCGGTGAGGACTTCGCCGCAGGGGAAGACGCGATCGCGGAAACGGCTGTAGACGCCAAAGACCTCGTAGTGTCCGAAGCCGGGCTCGAAAGCGATCTTGGCGATCACATCTGGAGCCGGATTAAAGGAGTAGTTGGCAGTGGGGTTGTAGAGGCCGCCGCCCGCACCGGCGGAGCCCAGGAGGAAGTTGGGACCGTTGTTGTGGCTGACGAGTGTTGCCTGGGGGTTCTCGACGGAAACCGCGACCCAGACTTTATTGCCGACGCTCTTGGAAACGCGGAACCCGTACTGGCGAGCCCAACTGAAGCCGACGGTGTATTGCGGATCGATGGTCATCGGCAGAGCTTCGGTGCGGTTATCGACGCCATGCTTGGTTTCGGTAATGAGACTCCACATCTGGCCGCCGGTGAAAGTCCAGCCGCTGTCAAGCGCAGCCTGAGCCCATGCCTGGCGCTGGCGGAAGGTATAACTGTTGCTCTCGTTGTTGTTGGAAGTGACACCGGCGGAGAGGAAGTCGGCTTCCACATAGCCGCCAACTTTGGCACCCTTCAGTTTTCCTTCAGCCAGCATGGAGATGCGCGACTGACGGCCGCTGGCGAAGAACTCGGAGAGCCGAGCAGCGGAGGCGCCGGGCACCGGGACGCTGTTGAAGGGTGTGTTGATGTCCGCTGCCAGGGCCCGCGAGCGGCGCACGGTTTCGGCAGCGAGGAAGCCGCCGGGAGTAATGGTGATGCCCTTGAAGTGAACGGCGGTGGGAGGCTCGTTGACGGTCTTCTGCACGTCCTGAAGAGTCATGACGGTGTTGTTTATGTTCGTCTTCATGTCGTTGACGTCGGTCTTCAGGGCAGTAACGCTATCCTGCTGCTGCGAGGCCTGGGACTCGGCAGCCGAGGCCTTGCTGGCGGCGTCTGCAGCGGTGGACTGGGCCTGCTGCACAGCCTGATCCTTGCTGTGCAGTTCGTTACGCAGTTCCTGAATCTGCTGTTGCTGCTGAGCGATCGCCTGCTGCTGCGAGGCGATCGCATCTTTCAAAGCCTGAACGTCGGCGGCAGTAATGGCAGCGGCCTTCGTTTTCTTGGTTGTTGTGGCGGGCGTGCTGGTTT
>Ga0209698_10004408_pt1 | contig 15448 bp, 11 predicted proteins | sample LitLauG_LLR_2012_FD_187203 | JGI IMG/M metagenome (GOLD analysis project Ga0209698, IMG submission 187203) | Freshwater sediment microbial communities from Pennsylvania, USA - Little Laurel Run_MetaG_LLR_2012 (SPAdes) (version 2) | ecosystem: Environmental > Aquatic > Freshwater > Creek >...
TGCGTTCAGGACGGCGAACAGATCAATCAATTCCTGGCCGACTGCACCCCAAATCGGAGGGAGATATCCAAGGGCTGCTGCGATCATGCCGACCAGGCTCGCTGCCATCCCTCCAAGGGCGCTCTGCAGAGCGATGCGCCTCATGCGGCGGCCAATGTGCATCAGTTCATCTACTTTGCCGAGCGCGAGCTCGAGGATGACTGCGTCGGCGGCCTCCGTGGTAATGTCGCTGGCCGAGCCAAAGGCCACGCCGACCGTAGCGGCCATGAGCGCGGGGGCGTCGTTGATACCGTCTCCCACAAAAAGAGTCTTGTTGCGTGCAGTTTCCGCCTTGACGATGGCCACTTTTTCTTCCGGGCTTTTCCCTGCGTAAACCTCGGTGATTCCGACGGTTTCCGCAAGATAGTTAACTTCCGATTGGCGATCGCCAGAGACCAGAATAATTTTTCGCACGCCGTGACGCGGTTGCAGGTGCTCGATAAAGAGGCGTCCGTCCTTGCGCGGCGCATCATGAAAGTGGATGGCAGCCGCAAAATGATCGTCGATAAAAACCAGGCATTCCAGCCCGCTTTGGAGTGGGGGAAGTTCGACTGAGGGAGACACTTTGGTCCGGCCGGTGACTCGGACCAAATGTCCGGCTACATTCCCAAGCAGACCTTCGCCCGGCTTTTCGCCCACGTGGTCAACCGGAACCAGGCTCACTTGTTTCTCTTTTGCGGCGTGAAGGACCGCTGAGGCCAGAGGGTGCTTGGAGTATTGTTCCAGGCTGGCGGCGAGCTGCAGGACACGATCACAAGAAAATCCATCCGCGCAAACGATTTCGGTCAGCGTCGGCCGGCCGTAGGTGAGCGTTCCAGTTTTGTCAAAGATTAACGTCCGGCAGGAATCAATCTGCTCGAGTACGGCAGGATTCTTGATGATGATGGCGCGGCGTGCCGAAAGGGAAATCGCGCCAATGATTGCCGTGGGAATGGCGAGGAGAAGCGGACACGGAGTTGCGATTACGACGACCGCCAGAAAGCGATGAGCGTCTGCGCTGATCAGGCCAGCAGCGCCTGCTACCGCAAGGGCCAGCGGCGTGTACCAGGCTCCCAGCTGGTCGCCGAGACGTCTCAACCGCGGGCGTTGCTGCTCGGTTGCGCGCATCACAGCCATGATACGGGCGTAACGCGAGTCGACGGCGAGTTTTTCAGCCTGAATCGTGAGTGCGGATTCTCCATTGATCGCGCCGGAAATCACTTGCGCGCCGGGAGTTTTTGAAATCTCGTATGGCTCGCCGGTCAGGTAAGCCTCATCCATTACGGAGTGGCCTTCGAGGACGACGCCGTCAACCGGGCAGATTTCGTGAGGCAAGATGACCAGGACCTCGCCGACTTGAATGTCCTCAAGCCTTATGTCGACCAGGGCTGAACCAGAGCGACGGTGGGCCGTGCTGGGCATGCGTCTTGCGAGGGCGTCGAGGACCGAAGATGCTTTCGCGGTTGCGTAGAATTCAAGAGCGGCGCCGCCCGAAAGCATCAGAACAACGATGGCGGCGACTAAGTATTGGCCGAGCACGACTGCCGTCAGAATGGAGATTCCCGCGAGCAGATCCGAGCCAAATTCTTTTTTCAATAATTTCTTGAAAAGTTCATAGACGAGCGGGGCGCCGCCAACGATCAGCGCTGCGATCAAAGGCAGCAAAGCTCGGCGGGCAGTGACGTGAGTGGCATACCGAAAGACCAGATGCAAAATTATTGCAACAAGTGTAAGGCCAGCGATGTAGGTTTCTTTGGGGAGAACCGAAAATGGCTTGGACGCCACCTTCATCGCTTACAGCTTACAAGATTCGAGAGTTGCATGAGAAAAATTATTCTAAATCTGTACTGGCTTGCCTGAAGCGCTGGGGTCAAACAGTCTTGTCTCTCGAATGGCAGAGCGATTCCAAGTTGCACTCGATACATTTCGGTTTGCGAGCGTGGCAGACCCGCCGGCCGTGCCAGATCAACTGGTGCGAAAATTTTATCCATCTGTCCTGAGGAATGATCTTGATGAGGTCCTGCTCAATCTTTTTTGGATCCTCATGGGTAGTGAGTTCGAGGCGATTGGAGAGGCGCTGGACATGCGTATCCACGACCACTCCGCTGGCGATTCCATAAGCCGTGCCAAGTACCACGTTTGCTGTTTTTCGGGCGACTCCGGGAAGCGTAAGAATCTCTTCCATGGTTCTTGGAACATTGCCGCCAAAAGTATCAAGGATGGCTTTGCTCGCGCCCATGATCGATTTCGTCTTATTGCGGAAAAAACCTGTCGGACGGATGTCTTTCTCCAACTCGCTCGGGTTCGCATAGGCAAATGCCTTGGGGTCGGGATATTTCTTGAACAGGGCCTCTGTAACTAGATTGACGCGGACGTCTGTACACTGTGCCGATAAGATTGTGGCGATCACAAGCTGGAAAGCATTCTCGTGCCTCAGTTCACAGTTTGCATCTGGATAAGCCTCATCCAATCTGGCGAGTATGGCGGCCACCCGTTTTGGATCAGCCGGCGCGCCACTTCTTGTTCTTGGTGTCGCAGTCGGTTTCGGTCTAGCAGCCTTCTTCTGAGCGGTTTTGGGTTTTTTCAAGGATCTCTTAAGTTTCTTTGGCATAAGCGTAGAAACTATAGCACGGTGGATAAGAACGCCAGGAGGCGGCGGAAAGCTTTTCCGCGGTGGCTGTACTGATTCTTTTCCGTGGCCGAAAGTTCAGCAAAAGATTTCTGCAGAGGAGGGAAAAAGAAAACTGGGTCGTATCCAAACCCGCCGGTACCGCGCGGTGAGCCAAGAATGGTACCGTCTACGCGATCGGTGACAATGGCGACCATCTGACCGCGCTTGACCAGCGCGATCGCGCAGATAAAATGCGCTTCGCGTTCACTACCCGATCTATGCTGCATCTCTCGAAAAAGCTTCGCGTTTCTTTCAGCATTCGAAGCGTGCGGACCGGCATATCTTGCAGACTGAACTCCGGGAGCACCGTTCAGTGCAGGCACGACCAGTCCTGAGTCATCCGCAAAAACCAGTCCATCTTGAAAACGAGAGTAGTGAAGCGCTTTACCACCGGCATTTTCCGCAAACGTTGGGGCGTTTTCTTCGAAAGCAGGGAGGGAGTCAAAATTGCGCAATAAGACCAGTTCAAGCGGAACTGTTCCAGAAAATGTTCCTGCAAGCCCGCGATATTCAGCGAGCTTACCTGGACTGGAGGACGCAAGGTGAAGTTTAACGGGAGCGCGCACTGAACTTTACGGGCAGGATGGCCCGCTGCTCTTCGGAAATGCGCCGAATACCGGCAGCGGCGAGAGCAAGGAGATCCTGCATTTCACTTCCAGAAAATGGACGGCCTTCCGCTGTGGCCTGAATTTCCACGAAATGACCGCTTCCCGTCATTACCACGTTCATATCCACTTCTGCCCGCGAATCTTCTTCGTAAACAAGGTCGAGCAACGCACGATCGTCAACAATGCCGACACTGGTTGCTGCGACAGTGTCGATCAGCGGTGAATTTTTCAAGATGCCGGCGGCAACGAGCCGTTCGCACGCCAGACCTAGAGCGACGAATGCTCCGGTGATGGAAGCGGTCCGCGTCCCGCCGTCGGCTTGGATCACGTCGCAATCCAGCCAAACTGTTCTTTCGCCCAGTGCTTCCTGGTCCGTGATTGCGCGCAACGAGCGCCCGATCAAGCGCTGAATCTCTTGCGTTCTGCCGGACTGTTTTCCGCGCGCAGCTTCCCGTGGCGTTCGCTCTTCGGTTGCTCGCGGCAACATTCCGTACTCGCTTGTCACCCAGCCCTTCCCGCTCCCCTTCATAAAACCAGGAACACCATCGTCCACTGTGGCCGTGCAGATCACACGCGTATTTCCGAACTCGATAAGGACGCTTCCCTCGGCCGTTGAAATGAAATCCGGAGTAATCTTCAGAGGGCGGATTTGGTCCGCCGTGCGGCCGTCAGCTCTCACGAATCCCCCCATTCAGGTGGCACCTGCGATGATCAGTCTTATGGTTTACCGGTCAGGCGTTGCCAGTTTGACGGGAGCCTTGTCTGGTGTCAACGATTCTGGCGCAGCCGGCTTTGCCCCGGGAGAACTCGGCGAAGTCGAACCCTTTCCGCTTGCGGGCGATGGAACGGGAACGGGGGTTTCCCTGCTCACCGCCAGAAAGCCGGCCAAATCGAGGTGACCGGCGAGTGTTTCCACTTCCTGACCGTGAATCAGAATCTTGAGCTGTTTGACTTGGGGGACATTGGCTTCCAGTGTCCGCGTGATGGAATCGGCCGCCAGTTGTTCGCTTTGAATTCCCGAAGGAATGGAGGTAGCCAGCGATTCAGAAAAATCCGCGATGCCTGTGCCGTCCGGCAAAAGATAAAAAGCAAGCAACGCGGCTTCCGGAGGAAGCGTTCGCAAATCCGTATCGACAGGGCCCGCGAGCAGCGTATTTAGAATTTGCCGGGAGCGCTGGACAGGGTCTTTAGCCAATGGAAGGTCTATCGTCACCGGGGTCAGCGTCGAGCCATTCGCCCCCGCCGCCCAGAATAGTTTTACTTTTTCTTTGGCGTCGCCTGGATTCACAGAATTCAACTGGGTCAATTCACGGCGAGCTTGTTCTTCTGTGGGCGGCCGGACTCGCGCGGTGGTCTTCACATGTTTCCGCAAAATCGCAAAGTAGATCGCCGAGGACGTCAGAACGAAAGCAATTCCCGCAATCAGCAGCGGACGCCATCGTTCCATCATGGAGAAACTCCGGGCGCGGCCGGCATGGGCGACTGCGCGCGGAAGGCGGATGCGCCCTGAGCAATTGCTTCTGCGAATCCGGTGGCCATCCAGTCTAAGCTCGTACGTTCTTCAACCGTGACGCTGGAGATTTCGACGGCGATGGCGGGCGCCGCCGTCGTGCGAAGTTGCCGGACTGACGCAATTTGGGAGAAGTCCGGTGACCCTTTAAACCGCTGCGTTAGACTGCCTTGCACGAGGTCCCCCAACTTGTGACTCGCCGCAAGGAACCCGGCTTGAGCGCGATCCCAGGGAATTAATCCCGCTGGATCGGTGATCGGCGGCAAGTCAGAGTTCACGTACACGCGAACTGTGCCTGGCAATCCCGTGGAAGCAATGTGAATCGTAATAAAGAGCGCTCGACGCTGAGCGTTGGCGATGGAAGATCGATCATCAAAAGTAGGATTGTCGTTTCCCTGGCGCGTTTGAATTACCTGAAAGCCATACGCTTCCAGCACTCGCTTGGTCTGCACTGCAAAATCAAGAACGATATCGCTTTCGCGAATTCCACCCGTTCCGCGCGCGCCCGGGTCCGCGCCACCGTGAGCTGGATCGAGGACGACGACAAACGGATTGCTCGCCGGTGCCTGCGAAGAGGGGCTTTGAGTGGCTGGTATCGGTGAACTTGCTTGGGGAGTATCTTGTCCCGAAGCTCGCGTGCTTGGCGAATGCGGAACCACTCTTAGAGCGTTGCGAAGCGAACCTAGAGAAGCGCTCTTTGCAGGGCTGAATAAGGCTGCCGTGAGCAGCCCGGCGCATAAGATGCCTCCAGTCCACGCGGCGTTTTTCACAGAAAGCAGCATATCAAATCTGCATCCCAAACTGTGCAAGCCCGGAAGGAAGCGCTTGTTTCGGTCAAAGCCTTGCTGCGACAGCATCTTTGGCGAGGGGAAGGCGGTTTCAGCTGACCTTATTTGTGATCGCTCTCCATCGTAAGTGGCTTCAGCTTCTTCGAAGAGAGCAGCGAATTAAGCTTCTCGAGCTCCTCTGTCTGCAATGCGGCGAATCGTGACAACGTATTTTCGCCGGCTTCTTCCCACAATACGCGAGCTCTTGCGGCGTCTGAGGTGGGTGCCGAGTCCCCGCTCTCAACTAGGGAGAGGAGACTGCCCAAAGCAGAACTCAGTTTGGACAGCGGCTCATCGCCGCTTGAGGGAGCGGAAAGTCCAAAGGACCAGTCTTCGCCTCTGCCATCGCGGCCGGACAGGGAATCGAGATGCTTCGCAAAGCCCTCCAGTGCTTGACGAAGTTCCGCGTCATCTTTCGCGCTCTGCTTTCGGCCCTCTACTTGAGACTTGAGTGCTTCCGCTTGGCTGATTGCCACCTCAATCTTGCCGAGCTTCGCGACTAAGCTGGACGATAAATCAAATTGTCTGACAAATTCTTCTCTGGTTGTTTTGAGCCGAGGATCCGCTTTGACCACCAGCGGCTGGGAATAACTCTTTCCGTTCACGGTCAGCTTCACGGTGTAATTTCCCGGAGGAGCCCACCACCCGCCGAGTCTCCGGGAAGAGGTGTGCACGTCTTTTGGCAGAGCGTAACGAATGTCCCAGACCAAGCGATGCGTTCCAGGTTCTGCTTGAAGAACAGGTGGATCTGGGACCCAATTCGAGGTGAACGGAAGTTCTTCAGGTTTTAGTTTTTGAGGAGCATCGTTGCTTGCAAATTGACGCGCAACCTTTCCTTCTGAGTCCAGAATCTCCAGTTGAATCGGAGTCGCCGGCTTTGATTTCAAATAGTAGTCAATCACTGCGCCACTCGGAGGGTTTGACGCCAACGGCTCATCCATGGGGACAGGAGTCCCTTCGTCATAGCCTGGATGCACCCGGATCGCCGCCGCAGGCCGGAAAAGCCAGGCTTCGGAATCGAATAGATGCGCATCCAGCTGCCGGAGCGGAGTCAGGTCATCCAAAATCCAGAATGATCGGCCAAACGTAGCGACCACCAGATCATTTTCATGAGCGACCAGATCTCTGACCGAGGTAACAGGAAGGTTTAGTTGGAGTGGCTGCCAGTGATCGCCATCATCGAACGAAACATACACGCCCTTCTCGGTGCACGCATAGAGGAGCCCCGCGCGGGCAGGATCCTCGCGCACGCAATTCAGGAAACTGCCTTCAGGAATTCCATCGGCTACGAGTTTCCACGATTTTCCGAAATCACGAGTGCGATAAAGGTAGGGGCGGTAGTCATCCAATCGGTGCCGATCGACGGCCACATACGCAGTTCCTGCATCAGAGTGCGAGGCTTCGATGTGGGTCACCTTGCTCCACGGTGTTAGCTCGGGAGGAGTTACGTTTTCCCAAGTCTTCCCATCATCCTGGGTGAGGTGCACCAAGCCGTCGTCGGTGCCTACCCAAATTTGCGTGGATTTCACAAAAGCGGGTCCGATTGTGTAAATCACGCCGCGCCGTTTACTGGCCGGCGCATCGGCCGCTGTGCTTGCATCCAGATTTGAAAGAGCGCCGGGTTCTTCTCTCGATAGGTCCGGGCTAATCACCTGCCAGGAATTACCGCCATCGCTTGTGCGATACAGAAGCTCTGAACCAGAATAGAGGACATTGGGGACCGTGGGAGAGAATACCAGCGGCAGTGTCCAGGTTCGGCGCGAAGCCGCTTGGTGGACAAGATTCGGCGGCATTTGCAGGACTTGCTCTGTGTTCAGGTCTTGCCGTGTAAGGGTTCCGCCAAACACCACGCCTGGATTAAGCGGGTCGGGTGCCACATATCCATTCTCATCGCCGGCTTCCAGGGGCCGCCAGTCATGGAAGTTCAGCGAGCGGTATTTTCCTCTGCTGGGGGTCGCGGCTGTACCACTATCTTGTTGCGCGCCGAAAACCCAGTAAGGGAAACGGTTATCCGTCGCGACGTGATAGAACTGGCCGGTCGGCTGGTTGTACCAGGAACTCCAAGTTTCGCCGCCGTTCAGGGTGATGATCGTTCCCTGATCGCTGCTCAGGGCCATCCGGAGTGAATCGTCCGGATCAATCCACAATTCGTGATAATCGTCGCCGCCCGGAGCGCCCTTGAAGACCTCAAAGGTTTTTCCGCCGTCACGCGACTTGTACGTTGCCGTATTCGGCAGATACAAGGTTTCTGCATCCTTTGGGTCCACGGTGACCTCCCCAAAGTACCAGCCTCTTTGCGATACTCGTTTGTCGCTCGTTGTGCGCTGCCAGTTCTGGCCGCCGTCATCGGAGCGGTAGAGTCCCGGCTCTTTGGCGTCCACAATCAGATAGATTCGTTTTGCGTTGCTCGGAGCGAACGCGATTCCCATCCGGCCCAAACCTTCTGAAGGCAGTCCGTGACCGCTGACTTGCTCCCAGTGATCGCCTCCATCAGCTGAACGATAGAGGCCGCTGCCGGGCCCGTTTGCTGGGGGATAGATGCTCCACGGTGGGCGCCGCGTTTGCCAAAGCGCCGCATAAATCACTTTTGGATTTCCCGGCTCAAAGGCCAGATCGATGGCCCCGGTGTTTTCGTCATGGAATAGAATTTTCTGCCAATTCTTCCCCCCGTTCTTAGAGCGAAAAACTCCCCGTTCTGAGTTTGGCCCGTAGGGATGACCGAGAGCGGCGACGTAAACCAGATTGGCATCGCGCGGATCAATGAGCACACGTCCGATCTGGCGCGCGTCCCCGAGTCCAATGCGGGTCCAACTCTTGCCTGCGTCTGTGGACTTGTACATTCCGTTCCCGTAGGAAATGGAGGAACGCATGTCCGCTTCGCCCGAACCGACATAAATCATGTTCGGACTAGAAGGCGCCACGGCGACGGCTCCGATCGAGGCAATATCCTGCGAGTCGAAGATAGGCTTCCAAGTTCTGCCGGCGTCGTTTGTCTTCCAGACTCCGCCACCGACACTCCCAAAATAGAAATCGTTCCGCTTGCCGCGCACGCCGGTAACGCCGAGCGTCCGGCCGCCTCGAAACGGGCCGATGAGCCGCCAGCGCAGATCATGAAAAAAATTCGGTTCTGGCTGCTTCGGTCTTTCAGTCTGGGCTCGCAGCACTGCGGCGGCGATCAAGGCAAGAATGCAGCACATCGAGGCTCGAGCGAGTTTGCGGAGTTTCAAGGGTGGCCTCTCATTCAAAATGCTTTCCGTGCAATGGCAAAGTATATCGCAGCACAAAAGAAAAGCGCCCGGCTGTTTCAAACCGGGCGGTGGAAATTCCAAATTTAATTTCGTGACTAAGCAGTCTCTAGCTCTTCAGCATCGACAGGAGCAACCGGCTTTGTGTCCCGCAGCTTCAGCTTGCCGGTAAGGAAGTAAACTAGAAAACCGCTGAGGATAATCAGCGAGCCAAACAGAAGCCCGTTCAGTCCCAGAACAGTTTCATGCTGGCTTTCGACTAAGGCCAAAAGAAGGAGGATCAACGGAAAAACGCCGCAGGAGATCGCGCCTGCAAGTCCGCCTGGAACGCGGAATTCACGCTTCAATTGCGGCTCGCGAATTCGCAGTACAACTAAGGTGACAAACTCCAGCATCAAGCTGGCGCCGTACAGCATGATGTCCAGCGTAACCAGCTTCTTGAATCCCAATCCCAGACACAGAGCCCAGCACGTGGCGCAAACGATGATGGCCACCCACGGAGCCTGCGTCTTGCCGCTTGTCTTGCCGAAAAACTTGGGCAGCATCCCGTCTCCTGCCATGGCCAGTGGCAGCCGGGAATAGCTCATCACCAGCGCGTTGAACATGCCGAAGGCGCTCATCATTCCCCCTAGCACGATCAGGAAGCGCAACCACTCAATTCCCAGAATCTTGCCACCCAAGGCACCAGCGACGACCGCCCAAGAGCCGTCCTCGCCAAACAGGGAAGAAGGCACTCCAGCAAAATAGACTGCCAGAAAAGGCAAAACGTAGGTGAACGCAACCAGAATCACCGCAGCAATCATGGCTTTCGGATACGTCCGCTGAGGACGCTCGACTTCCTGAGCAATCGTCGAGGCGTTATCCCAGCCCATGTAGTTCCACATGGCGATCAGTACCCCGCCAATCAAGCCCAGCCCCGTCGCCGCCGGAGCCGCCGCCGATGCGGCCGCGAAGCTAGCCGATTTAAATGGGGCGAGCACCACGATCAGCGCGAACGGAGCCGAGAGGAGGAAGAAGAGCCAGAGCGATGTGATTCCCACCACTCTGATTCCGGCAAGGTTCAGAATCGCGCAAGTGGCGATGACAAACAGCCCGGCATAGATACCGTGACTGCCAACTCCAAACCATGGAGACATTTGCTTTAGATAAAAAACGAAAAGCGTCGGATAGATCGCCATGTCAAAAATGCTTGCTGCCAGCGATAACCATGCCTCCTGAAATCCCCAAAAATTCCCCAAGCCTCGCCGGACCCACGCGTAGTAACCGCCTTCCTGGGGAAGCGCGCTGGAGAGTTCGCCGATCATGAACGCCGTGGGAAGGCACCACAACACCGGCAAGAAAAGCAGAATCAAAATGCCGCGTCCGTAGCCCGCTCCGTGAATAATCTCTTCGGTCCCGTACGTGCCGCCGGACACCATGAAAAAAGTAGCAGCTACCAGCGGCCAGAGCGTAAGCTTGGCAATATTTTTTTTAGCTGTCGGGATTATGCGGGAAGGTAACTGTGCAGGGAGCGATATAGAACTCAATTTTTACTCTCGTCCTCCTAAACGACCCTCGCTCTCGCTCGGCGGGGAAGCGAGGTCGCAAAGGAAGAATACAAGAGTCATTTCAGCTTGCAAGAAAAAAATGCAGTTCACGCAAAATATTTTCGTGCTCGCAAGCCGCACTCTCCTGCCACTGGTTTCGCGCGTAGCCCCCCGCCTGACCCTTTACGGACCGAGCTAGTTCGGGTCACTCTGCTTGTGTTAAGCTGCCCGGTTCGATTACAGACAAGTTCGACGCGAAAGGTGACTGGATGAAGTTTGTATACCGTATCCTGCTTGTCCTTCTTGCTTTCTTGTCGAGTTTCCCTCTCCCAGCTCAGCAAACGCCTCCCGCGCTTCGTGCCATCACCGTTGACGACTATTTCAACCTTCGCGAAGTCCGCGATCCTCAAATTGGCCCCGATGGGAAGTGGGTCTCTTATACCGTCAAGACGGCCATTCTTAAGGACGACAAGATCGAGGAACGGCTCTGGATGGTACCGATCGCGGGCGGCGAGCCCGTTGCCCTCACCGCCGAAGGACTCTCTTCATCGCATGGCAGATGGAGTCCCGACGGGCATTTCATTGCCTTCCTTTCGGCTCGGGATGAAGGCAAGACAGAGGTGTGGCTCTTGAACCGGCTCGGTGGCGAATCCGAGCGTCTAACCGAGACGCCGCAGGACGTGGAGGACTTTGTTTGGTCACCCGACAGTAGCCGCTTAGCTCTGGTTTTGCGTGATGCCAGCCCGGAGGAGCTCGAGGCCGCTAAAGCAGGCAAAGACGAGAGGGGCGGCGTTGCCGACAAAGTCAAAAAGAAGGCTCAGAAGCCCTGGGTGCTCGACCGCCTGCAGTTCAAAATGGACGAGGTTGGCTATCTGGACCGCCGCCGCACCCATCTATACGTCATTGAACTAGCAGGCAAGGGCCTGAAGCAGGTGACTTCCGGCGATTTCGACGACTCCGAACCGGCTTGGTCTCCCGATGGAAAATCGCTCGCCTTTTCGAGCAACCGGTCGACGCCAGATCCGGACGCTACCTATGACTCCAATATTTGGGTGGTAGCCGCAGACAATCAAGATAAGGGAGCTCACCTCACCCAGGTGACCACAAACCCCGGCTCTGATAGTCAACCCGCCTGGTCGCCCGACGGGAAGTGGATTACCTATATCACTCAATTGGAGCCCCGGCTTTTCGATTACTCGACCAGGCACGTTGCCGTTTCCAGCGCAACCGGTGGGACGGCCAAAGTCTTGACTCTCGGTTTCGATCGCATGTCCACGACTCCCCGGTTCGCTGCTGATGGAAAGTCCATCTACTTCATTGCCGACGACGACGGAACATTAAATCTTTGTCTCATCTCCGCCGCCGGCGGCGAGGTCACGCGTCCGGTTGGGGGACGACTCACCGTGAATGACTACGCGCAGTCTAAGGCGGGCGAAATCGTCGTGCAGGTTGCAACCATTGATCGGCCGGACGAAATCTACGCCGTCGCTGACGGCAAGTTAACCCAAATCACTCACTCGAGCGATGCCTTGATATCGCAACTGAGGCTCGTGCACGGCGAATACGTGCACTTCAAGAGCAAAGATGGAACGACCGTCTCAGGCTACCTCTACAAGCCGCTGGATTATGCAGCGGGCAAGCGATATCCAACAATCTTGCGTCCGCATGGCGGACCTGTTTGGGCTTACTACGCTGAGTTCGCTCATCTTGCGCAGCTCTACGCTGCCAATGGTTATCTCGTGCTCTATCCCAATCCCCGGGGTTCTACCGGTTACGGCCAAAAATACACCCAAGCCATCGAAGCCGATTGGGGCAACAAAGACTATCAGGACGACATGGCCATGGTGGACTACGCGGTCGAGCAAGGAATTGCCGATCCTGCGAAGCTCGGCGTCGGTGGATGGTCCTACGGCGGCATCTCGACCGACTTCATTATCACCCAGACTACGCGCTTCAAAGCCGCGATCTCCGGTGCGGGAAGCGGGCTTTTCATCAGCTATTACGGGCATGATCACTACCAACGCGACTACGAAACAGAACTCGGGCATCCCTGGGAAAACAGGACTGTCTGGGAGAAAATCTCACCCTTCTATAAGGTCGATAGGATCACCACCCCCACTCTCTTCATGGGTGGAGATGTCGACTGGAATGTTCCAATCCTGGGCGGGGAGCAGATGTATCAAGCGATGAAACGCCTGGGTCGCCAGACCGAACTGGTGGTCTATCCAGGCGAATACCACGAATTCAAGACGCCCTCACATATTAAGGATCGCCTCGAACGCTATCTGGCCTGGTATGGGCACTTTATTCAGGGAGGGTCTGCTTCCTGGCGCCCGGCTGAGAGCGCGTCACTTGTTAAGCCTTCAAAATGAATGCAAGCCCAGCGCACAGGGATAAGTTGCGGCTCGCGCAGATGGCCGACCGCTGCCTATTTTGAGGCCGAGGCCTTTTGCAATGAAGTGAGATCGGCCAATACTTGCGCGCTGTGCGACCCGGGATCTACTTTTTGGTAGACCTCCCGAATCATCCCTTCAGGATCGATGAGAAACGTATGGCGAGCGGATATTTTCGCGATTCCCAGATTCATCAGCGAATCGTATTTCTTTGAAACCTCATGCTTGGTGTCAGCCAATAGCTTGAAGCTCAAACCTTCCTTTGCGCAGAACTCCTTGTGAGATTCCTCGTTCTGCACGCTTACACCGAGTATCACCGCTCCCTTTTGTTCATAAAGTGCAATGTCCCGCTGAAAGTTATGTGCTTCGACCGTACAGCCACTGGTGAAATCCTTGGGATAGAAATAGAGCACCACCCATTTGCCCCGAAAATCATGCAAGCCGAGCAGCTTGCCTTCCTGCGAATTCAGCGTAAAGTCCGGTGCCGGAGTTCCCGCCGCTGGGGCTTTGTCTCCCGCTCGCACCGCCTGAAATAGGATCGCGCCTGCCAGCACAGCTACCAGTGCAAGGACTACGGCCAAGATCTTCATTTTGCGCCCCTAAAATGCTCTCCATCCGAAGTGCTGATTCCGTCTTTCTGTGGCCCGGCCAAAGCGTTTGATGCACCCCTTCCAGGATCGAAATCGTTCGACCGCAGTATTCCCAATCCCTGCTATTTCTGGCTAAAGTGCCCAAACCCGATCCGAAACTGAATCGTATTGATCCCGGGGTTCAGCGAGGAGAGGCCCGCATTGGAGATGTGCATAAAGCGCACTTCCGTGCTGATGGTGTGCTTGCTCCCCAAAAAGTGCAATCCCACCGCCCCACTCGAGGTAAAGTTTACCCGCGAACTTCCCTCCGGAACCTTTACGTTTGTGAAAAGCGTTCCTCCCCCCAGCTCAAAATAGGGCGACACCTTGTTTTTTGTATCCAGCATCCATTTGAAAGCGAAAGGATTCACGCCCGCTCCGAACGCGGTATTTGTTTTCTGGTTCACCAGGAAAGCAGGGACAGCCTCTACGGCGTACTCCAGTCTCCCCCGCAGGAACCCCGGCCCATGGGCTTTGGTCAGAATGAGTCCGTACCGAAGCCCCAGATTCCAAACGCCATCACTGGATTGGATACCGTTGGTTCCGTGTCCTCCGCCCGTCCACACTTGCCATTCATGCCCGCCCTCGATGGGACCAGCTTGCGCCGAGGCCGCGGGCGCACTCAGGGCTGCGAAAACCATCAGACAAAGAAGTGCGGCTCTCACCGGCGGTCTCCTCCGAGCGCTTGGCAACCATGACCAAGCACAGGGTGATGAGAAGATATAAAAAAATCAGTCAAAAGGCGAATCTCTTCCCCAGTCACTTCAGATAGGAGCGCACGATCTGGATTACGTCCTCGGCGGCTTCTGCCGAATTCTTGGAATGGCTGGGCATGTGATTTCTGATGTGATCTTCCATGAGCTCCGCCATCAAACTGTTTATCGCTCCGCGGGCGGCCGCAAGCCTCTGCAGCGCGTCGGCGCAGGGCTCGTCCGAGCTCAGTGCGCGGAGGACGCTTTCCAGCTGGCCGATGATCTTCTTGGTGCGGTTGACCAAGTCCAACTTTTCTCTAGTTGTATGCGTCATTTTCCTTGCCTACCCTATCCAGGTATGGTATCAAGGATTCAGATCTTTTAGCAAGGCGTTTGATGAAACGCAGCTCACACGAGGGTAGAGGAGTTCCCCGGGGGACGGCTTCCCCGCGGTGTTCATCACGCGTTCATCTCGCACGGCTAGTCTGCAAATCCTTCGATGGCGTGCTAAACATTTTGGCGAAAGTGATTTCGGAGCTTGATGATGCGACGGTTGCCCTTCCAATTTAGATTAGCGACAAGCGGCTTGCTGGTGGTCCTCTTGATCGCGCCGACGCGGCTGCAAGCCCAAGATTCGCCGCAGGTTCCCTCTCCGTCTGACGATTCAGCCAATCCACCAACTAAACCCGACCCTGAAGCGATGCTCCCGCATTTCAAGGACACCCGCTTCTGGCTCTCCGGGCAGACGAATTTCATCTTCCAAACGCACCCTGATTTTCACGCCGCCTACAGCGGACAGAACAGTCTCAGCCCGCACTATGAGAAAGCTACGTCTCGCGTGATGACGCTCTACACCGGCGTGCGAATCAACGATTCAACCGAAGTCCTGGTGGACATCGAAGAAGCCGGCGGCGCAGCCCTCAGCACCGGGCTCGGCCTGGCAGGGAATACCGATCTGGACATCGTGCGCAATCCGCTGCTCAGCAAAGTGCCGTACCTCGGGCGCGGCATGATTCACAAAGTTTTCGCGTTCAGTAAGGATAAGATTGAGAACGAGCGGAGTTTTCTATCCCTGTTTGACCAGTTGCCGCGCCGCCGACTGGAAATTCGCTTTGGCAAGTTCAGCATGCCGGATTTCTTTGATCAAAATTCGGTAGGCTCGGACACGCATTTTCAATTCAACAACTGGACTCTGGACAACAGCGGTGCCTGGGACTACGCCGCAGATACGCGCGGGTATACCGTAGGTTTCGTGGCGGACTTCGAGGACCGCAATTGGGGCTTGCGCTTCGCTGAGGGGCTCATGCCGAAGGTCGCGAATGGAATTGA
>Ga0209698_10004409_pt1 | contig 15447 bp, 12 predicted proteins | sample LitLauG_LLR_2012_FD_187203 | JGI IMG/M metagenome (GOLD analysis project Ga0209698, IMG submission 187203) | Freshwater sediment microbial communities from Pennsylvania, USA - Little Laurel Run_MetaG_LLR_2012 (SPAdes) (version 2) | ecosystem: Environmental > Aquatic > Freshwater > Creek >...
GTGGAGGCAACACCTCGGTCAAGACGAAAGGCCATGACATTTTCGGTGATCCGGTCGACCTGCTTCACGTCAAGGGCAGCGGCTGGGATCTGGCGACGATAGAGCCGGCGGGTCACCCGGCGGTCCGGCTTGAGCCGTTGTTGCGGCTGCGCTCCCTGGCGGCGCTCTCCGATGAGGCGATGGTCAACGCCCAACGGCAGAACCTGATGGATTCCAGCGCGCCGAACCCCTCCGTGGAGACCTTGCTCCACGCCTTCATTCCGCGAAAATTCATCGATCACACTCACGCGACGGCCGTCCTGGCCCTGGCGAACCAGCCCGACGCCGCGGCGCTGATCAAGCGCGTGTTTGGTGATCGCGTTGCCTGTGTGCGCTATGTAGCCCCCGGGTTCGACCTGGCCAAAGTCGCGGCGGACGCCTGGGACCAAGCTCCGACGATCGAGGGTCTCGTGCTCCTCAATCACGGCCTGTTTACGTTCGGCGACACCGCCCAACAGAGTTACCAGCGGATGATCGACCTGGTGAGCCAGGCCGAGGCGCATGTCGCCGAGCATCGGCGCGCGGCCCCCTCCGACCGTCAGGCCTCGCCTCCGACCGCGGACCTGCTTCCTACGTTGCGGGGCGCGCTCAGCCGGGTCGCGTCCGGTCATTCACCGGGGCGTTGGCTTCTCGACCTGAGGACCTCGGCGGGGGCGTTGGAGATGGCCAACCACGATCGCTTGGCGGAACTTGCGGGGCGCGGCGTCGCCACACCGGATCACGTGATCCGCACGAAGTCCTGGCCGCTGGTGGCGCCAAGGCCCGATTCTGCCTTGTTGGCATGGCGCGCGGAGGTGACCGCGGCGGTCGAGCAATTCGCGGACCGTTATCGAGACTATTTTAAGCGCAACGCAGACCGTACGCCGCAAGCCAAGACCATGCTCGATCCTCTTCCGCGGGTCGTCGTCATCCCCAACGTCGGGCTCGTGGGCATCGGGCGAAGCGCCGCGGAAGCGGCGATCGCCGCCGACATCGCGGAGACATGGGCAGAAACCGTGTTGGCGGCGGAAGCGGTCGGTCGCTTCGAGCCCATCGGTGAGGCCGACACCTTCGACATGGAATATTGGGTCTTGGAACAGGCCAAACTCGGCAAACAGGCCGAACCACGGCTTTTGCGCCACGTGGTGGTGATCACCGGTGGGGCCGGCGCCATTGGCGCGGCGACGGGGCGAGCCTTTGCCTCGGAGGGAGCTCAGGTCGTCCTGCTGGATCGCGACGAGGACGCGGCCAAGGCTGCCGCCCGCGGGGTTGGCCGCGGAGCGCTCGCCCTCCACTGCGACGTCACCGACAATCAATCCGTGGTTCGGGCGTTCGACGAGGTGGCGCGGACCTTTGGCGGCGTCGACATCGTCGTGTCGAACGCCGGGATCGCCCTGTCAGGCGCGATGATTGACCTGCCGGACGAGGACCTGCGCGCCAGCTTCGAAGTCAACCTGTTCAGTCATCAGGCCGTGGCTCGAGCCGCGATCAAGATCATGCGTGAACAAGGGATGGGCGGCGTTCTGCTGTTCAATGTCTCCAAACAGGCGCTCAACCCAGGGGCCGACTTCGGCGCCTACGGCGCCTCCAAGGCGGCGTTGCTTGCCTTGGCTCGGCAATACGCCATCGAGCATGGCAAGGATGGCGTGCGGGTCAACATGATCAACCCCGACCGGATTCGGTCCGGGCTCCTTACCGATGAAATGATCCGGCTGCGCTCGGCGGCGCGCGGACTTGACGCCGCCGCTTACATGGCCGGCAACCTGTTGGGTCGCGAAGTCACCGCGAACGACGTGGCTCAGGCTTTCGTGTTCGCCGCCTTGATGCCAAGCACCACGGGCGCCGTAATCACAGTCGACGGCGGCAATACCGCGGCTATGGTGCGCTGAGGGAGACGAGCGTGCCGGACTCGTCGACCTTGGGGGCGGTCGTGTCGGCGACGGCCTGCGCCGGTGGCGTCGGAGACTGGTCGATGCTGGCGACCGTCTGCTGGGCCGGGCAGCCGATGAACTCGCCAACCTTGGAAACCGTCAGCGTCGCCAGGTTCAGGTGCATCAAGGGCTTCATTGACGTCGCGCCCGATCCAGTGAACAGGTCTATGCGTCCTCTGTGAATCGCTCCGCCGATGTCGGAAGCATACCAATACCCATCGTGGGCGCGGCCATCGGGCATAGGCAGACCTACCGTCTCCTTGATGAACAGCACCGTGTGGCGGCGCACCTCAACCCCATCAACCGCGGCGGTGCGCATCGGTACGACCTCGCAGCCCAGCGAGTCTCGGTGACCCATGTGTCCGCCAAGGTGATAAAGGGTCGCCCGCAATCCAAAGGTGTTGAAGAGGGGGCGCACCGTCGACCCGACGCGCGCGATCAGATCGGCGATGGGATCTGTGGGTTCGGCACGCGCGGACGAGAACGCAGCCATGGCGGCAACGGTCGCGACCGCGGATAGGAATCGTTTCAAGGTCTTTCTTTCGAGACGCCCCGATCGGCTCGCTAAGCCCTTGTTAACGTCTTTCCGGCTGTCGGGCAAGCTCCCACCCTGTCCAAAGGGTTTTCCCTGACTATAACGACAGATGGTTTGAGTGCATCAGTGAAAATGGAATTTTATATTCCATCGTCGGCCCGCTAATACCTCGCCTGTTGGTTCAATACGATTGAACGATGAATTGGCGGGTAAAATCGTCGTCTACAGAAATATTGTGGAGCTATTCGTCATCTGTCTCGTCAGTCGGCCCTTGGCTCGGCCGGCCGCTCGACCCCGCTTGACGATCGGCGCTTCGCGGCCGCATTCAGGCTGCATGTGGGTGCGGTTGCGGATCTCTATTTCAGCCCTGGCATGCGCGACGGTATCGCTGGTCGCCGTCAACGCATGGGGCTGGGGCGCGACCGGCCATCGCCTGATTGGCCGGGCGGCCATCGCCGCGCTGCCGGGCGACGCCCCCGAATTTCTGCGAGACCCCGCGACGATCGACGCAGTTGGCGAGCTGGCGCGCGAACCGGATCGGTGGAAAGACAGCGGCAAGGCGCACGACGGCGATCGCGACCCCGCGCATTTTCTCGATCTCGGCGACGACGGCAAGATCTTTGGCGGGCCGGCGCTGAGCGCTTTACCGGAGAGTCGTGCGGCCTATGACGCGGCGGTTCGCGCGGCGGGCGCGGATAGTTGGAAGTCCGGCTACCTGCCGTTCGCCATCATCGATTCTTGGCAACAATTGACCAAGGATTTCGCCTATTGGCGCGTCGATAAAGCCGCTGCCGCAGCTACGAAGGACCCAATACATCGCGCTTGGTTCGAAGCCGACCTAGCTGGCCGTCGCTGGCTGATCCTTCGCGATCTGGGTGTGCTTGCGCACTATGTCGGGGACGGCAGCCAGCCGTTGCACGTCACTGTGCATTTTAACGGCTGGGGTCCATGGCCGAACCCTGCCGGCTATACGCAAGCCCGCATCCACGCTGGGATAGAAGGCGAGTTCGTGCACCGCCTGGTCTCGCAAGACGACGTGACCGCGGCGATTGCGCCGATAGCGGATTGCGCCTGCGCCATCACGGTGTGGACCGCGGCCTATCTTAGCGACACCAACCGATACGTCGTCCCGCTCTATGACTTGCAGAAGGACGGCGGTTTCGCCGGCGACGACGCCCGCGGCCGGCGCTTTGTGGCCGCGAGACTGGGGGCGGGCGCCTCGGCGCTTCGCGATCTCATCATGATGGCCTGGCGGAACAGCGCGACGTCGCGGGTCGGGTGGCCAGCGGTGAACGTAGCCGATGTCGAGGCGGGCATGTTCGATCCGTTCGACTCTATCTATGGGGCCGACTAAGCCGCCGCGCGTGGCGGCAGGAATGTGGGCGTAGAATGGCGGATTGTGTGCTCATTGACGGCAAGGCGCGCGCCGAGGCGCTACGCACGGCCATCGCGTTGGAAGTCGCACAGCTAAGGTCGGCGCACGGCCTGCAACCGGGCCTCGCCGTGGTTCTGGTGGGCGAGGACCCCGCCAGTCAGATTTATGTGCGGTCCAAGGGCGAACAGAGCTCGGCCGCGGGTATGCATTCGGTGACCCATCGCCTGGCGGCCGACGTGACGCAGGACGGCCTCCACGATCTTTTGGACGCGCTCAATCGCGACCCTAAAATCCATGGGATTCTGCTGCAGTTGCCACTCCCGTCGCACCTGGATTCCGGTCTGGCGGTGGAAAGAATAGACCCGGCCAAGGACGTCGATGGTTTGACGGTGGCGAATGCCGGCCGGTTGGCCAGCGGCATGGACGCGCTCACGCCCTGCACGCCGTTAGGCTGCCTCATACTGTTGCGAGAGGCCTTGGGGGACCTGGCCGGCTGCGAGGCCGTGGTGATCGGTCGTTCCGTGCTTGTCGGCCGACCCGTCGCGGCGCTGTTGCTGGCCGAAAACTGCACGGTCACCATTGCGCATTCCCGCTCGCGGGATTTGCCGGCGATCTGTCGTCGCGCCGACATTCTGGTGGCTGCGGTCGGGCGGCCGGAGATGGTCAGAGGGGATTGGATCAAGCCGGGGGCGGCCGTCATCGACGTCGGCATCAATCGCGTCCCGTTCTCTGACCCGGTGAAAGCCGCCGCCGGTCGGACGAAGGTCGTCGGCGATGTCGCCTTCAAGGAAGCACGAGAGGTCGCGGGATGGCTGACGCCGGCGCCTGGAGGGGTCGGTCCGATGACGGTGGCCTGTCTCCTGAGAAACACGGTGACGGCGGCGAGACGACAGTCGGGACTCTAGCGCTGGGCGTTTTGCTCGACCCAATTGGCCATGCGCAGCAGGGTTTTCGTGACCGCGACATCGAAGGCCTGGGTGATCGCTCCAACCGTGTTCGACGAGGCGCTCGCCTCCTCGGAGAAGACCAGGCTCTTGGTGGGCGCGCCGGATGACTCGGGATTGAGTGAGGCGCGGAACGAGACCTTCACGGTGGGCGCGGCGTTCGAGGCATCGGCGTAGCGGGCCTCAAAGCGTTCGACGTCCAGCGCGAGGATGTAGTCCGCGACTCGTGGCTCGCCTTGGCCAAGCAGCCTGACGCCCTTGTGATCACGGAAACTCACGCGCACGGCGTCGTCGAACAGCTCGCTCGCCGGCGATACCCAGCGGGCGTTGCCAATGTAGGCGATTTCGTTGCCGCGGGACGTGAGGAGCCGGTCGCCGCTCGCCGCATCCTCGAATCGGGTTTGCGCCAGCCTGACCAGACTGCGATGTTCGCTCACGTCCTGTTCCCGGGTGGGCATGCTGTCGACGCCGAACCGATAGAGTCGCACAGGCTTGGCGGAGGGCAGTAAGGTCACGCAGCTCGCCAGGCACACCAGAGCCAGCAGACCGGCCAGGAATTGGGGGAATGGCCGGATCATGGTTTGACCTCGATTTCCTTTGAGGGCGGCTTGGTGATCACGGTCCGAGGGTCATCGCGCAGTTCGACCAGTACTTGATCGAGGTGAATGGTCGCGCGCTGCAGACTCTCTATGGTTGTCGCCAGTTCCGGCAGGCTCGTTTTCGCGAAGGACTCGGTGGGCGCCTGCAGTTTATCCAAGGTGACCCGCAGCGCCTTGGCGGCGCCTTGAATTTCCTCGGCCGCCGCCGCCAGCTTGCGCAGGGATTGTCGACCGTCGGTGTCCACCAACCCTTGGCTCGTCTTCGCCAGCGCCGAGATCTGTTGGGTCGCTTCATCGGCATGCTGAAGCGTGGTTTCGGCGGTTGCGATGATCGACCGATGGGCTTTCAGCTCGGCGGTGACCGCTTCGACGTTACCAAGGGTCGCCGATACGCTCTTGATGTTTCGGTCCGAGAACAGCTTGTTGACTTGGTTGAGCGTTTGAATGGCTTCCTGCAGGACCGATCCTCCGCCGGCCAGCAAGTCCGAGAGCGTGTCGCGCCGGCTGGAGAGCCTGGGGATTTCGCCCATGGCGACGGTGTCGCGCAGCAACGCCTTTGCAGGTGATCCCGCTGATATCTGCACATAATTCACACCCGTGATGCCGAGTGGCTCCAGCATGGCGAAGGAGTCTGTCCGGATGGGTACGTCCGATGTGACCCGCGCTCGGGCGATGACGAAGTGGGGGTCCTTGGGATCGAGGGTGATCTGGCGGACATCGCCGACCTTTATGCCATTGAAATGAACCTCGGCGCCCTGCGCTAACCCGCGAACGGGGCCTTCGAATACGATGTCATAGAAATTGTAGCTCTGATTGAAATTGCTCCCGGCCAGAAAGACCGCGAACACCGCCAGGGCGACGAACAGAACCGTCGAGATCAACCCGACCAGAGCGTAGTTGGCGTTGCGTTCCATTACCTCGCCGCCGACATGGTCTCGCCGCCTGACGTCACCTTCGCCGCCCGACCCCGGGCGCCGTGAAAATAGCTCCGAATCCACGGATGATCGGAATGCTCAAGGTCCCCCACCGGCGCCATCGCGACGACCTTGCGGTCGGCGATCACGGCGACTTGATCGGTGATTTTGTACAGGCTGTCCAGGTCATGCGTGATCATGAACACCGTAAGGCGCAAAGCGTCCGACAATTCGGCGATCAAGGCGTCGAAACCCGCGGCCGAGATGGGGTCCAGCCCGGAGGTGGGCTCGTCGAGAAACAGCAGTTCCGGGTCAAGCGCCAACGCCCGCGCCAAGCCCGCGCGCTTGATCATCCCGCCGGAGAGCTCGGCCGGCTTGAGCGCGCCGGCGCTTGGCGGCAGGCCGACAAGCGCAATCTTCAGGTCGGCCAATTCGGCGATCTCGCGTTTGGAAAGCGTCGTGTGTTCCAGCAGCGGCGCCGACACGTTTTCGTTCACCGTGAGGTTCGACCACAGCGCGCCTTGTTGAAACAAGACGCCCCACCGGCGTTCGATTTCGGTCCACTGGCGGCGGCGCGCATAGCGGATGTCCTGACCGAATATTCGCACCGAACCCTGCTGGGGTTCGCGCAATCCGATGATCGTGTTGAGCAGGACAGACTTTCCCGACCCCGACCCGCCGACAATCCCCACGACCTCGCCGCGGGGAATGGTCAGGTCCAGGCCATCATGAACGAGATGCTCGCCGAACTTCGACACGAGGCCGCGCACCTCGACCGGCGGGGCGTCGAGATCCAACGTATCGCCGCCCACGGCGGTCATATGTTCAGCCTCATGTAGATAATCGCGAACAGCGCATCGATCATGATGGCGGCGAAGATCGCCTGGACGACGGCGGAGGTCACGTGCCGACCTAGGGACTCGACATTTCCGCCGACATCCAGGCCCTGGCGGCATCCGATCCCGGCGACGATCACCGCCATCACCGGCGCCTTTGACATGCCGACCCAGAAATGTGTCAGCCCCACATCGTCGACCATCCGTTGCCAAAAGACGGTCGGGCTTAGATCCAGGACCGTCGTTGTGATGACGAGACCACCGACAAGACCCGCGACCGTCGCGACGAAAACCAGCAGGGGGATCGTGATCAGCAGGGCGAGAAACCTGGGCAGGACCAGGGCGTCGAAGGGATCGATGCCCAGAACGTGCATCGCGTCGATTTCCTGCTGCATCTTCATGGAGCCGATTTCCGCCGCGAAGGCCGAGGCGGATCGGCCCGCCAGCAGCAGGGCCGTGATCAGAATATTGAATTCCCTCAGGATCGAGATTCCGATCAATTCAACCGCGAACACCTGGGCGCCGAATTCGCGCAGCGAATTGGCCCCCACGAGCGCCACGACGGCTCCGATGAAGAACGTCGTCATGGCAATGATGGGCGCCGCGTCCAGGCCGGCGCGCTCGGCAAGTGCAAACACCGCGGGCCAACGTATGCGTCGCGGGTTGGCGATGGCGCGCCCGATCGTCACGCACAGATGGCCATTGAAGATCACGATATCGACCATGGTCTCGCCGATATCGAAGACGCCTCGGCCGATCCGTTCGAAGACCCCGCGAGCGGAGGGGCCTCCTCGAGGCGCGGCGCGAGCCTTGGGGATGGCTTTGGCGACCATGGCGAACAGACTTTTCAGCTCAGCCGAAGCGATCACGCGCGACTCGGGCTCCTCGCCGCCGATCGCCCGCAAGACGTCGTAGGCGCCCGAGGTGTCGCATCGGCCGACCCTCGAGAGGTCAACCGTCACCGGACCGACTCCGGCCAGCGCCTGGGCCAGTTTCTGGCCAACCTGTCCCAACATGACAGCAGTCCAGTCGCCGGTCAGGTGCGCGACCGCGCCGCCGCTGTCTGATCGTTCAATCTGGAAGTCGGCCGCTTGTGGCATGGGTAAATGGATGCGGCAGCCCTCTTGGAGCGCGATGGCCTAAGACAAATGGCGTCTAACGCAAAATCGCGCGCGTCGCCGCTGAATTCCGACCAGGATCGGGGTTTCCGCTAGATCTGTCAAAACCCCTACTTCCCGCGACGCGCTGACGGTGAACCTCTATCCTCGGCGGCCGCGGGGCGCGTGGGTGATGCGGAGTAAATTCGCCGCGCCCGGCGCGCCCTTTGGCGGTCCGGCCACGATCAACACCCGCGCTCCTGGCGTGGCCAGGCCCAGATCCGCGGCCATGTGAGCGGCGTCATCGGTCATCGCCGCGATCCCGCGCGGCTGTTCGGCCACGCGCGGCTCAAGACCCCAAACCAGCCCCAAGGCCCGCGCGACCGCGATGTCGTGGGTGATCGCCAAAACCGGCCGGATCGGCCGCTCGCGCGCCACGCGCCGCGCGGTCGCGCCGCTGTTGGTATAGGCGACGATACACCCCGTCGATCGCGCCTGAGCCGCGCGGGTCGCCGCGGCGATCAACACATCGACATCCTCTTCGGCGTCGGCCCCGTGCTCGGCGCGCATCAGGTTCGGCCAGTTGGGGTCGGCCTCCACGCGTCGAATGATCGCGTCCATCGTTGCGACCGCCTCGCGCGGCCAGGCCCCGACGGCCGATTCCGCGGACAACATCAGTGCGTCCGCGCCTTCATAGACGCCTCCGGCGACATCCGAGGTTTCGGCGCGCGTTGGCGTCGGACTGGTCGTCATCGATTCAAGCATCTGGGTGGCGATGATCACCGGCACGCCACGGCGCCGCGCGGCGCGAACGATGGTCTTTTGCGCGACTGGAACATCTTCCGGCGCCAGCTCTACGCCGAGGTCGCCACGCGCCACCATGACGCCGTCGCTGACATCGAGGACGTCTTCCAGATCGCGCAAGCCCGATGGTTTCTCGATCTTGGCCAAGATCGCCGCCCGGCCATTCACCAGCTTGCGCAATTCGGCCATGTCCGCGGCGCGCTGAACAAACGACAGGGCGATCCAGTCCACCCCGATCCTTAGTGCGAAATCCAGATCCGCACGGTCTTTCTCGGTCAGAGCGGGCACGGGAATGACGGCGCCCGGCACGGAAACACCCTTGTGATCCGACAGTCGCTCGCCGGAGACGACCTCGCAGTCGGCGTGGTCTGGCCCCGTCCCGCTCACGCGCAGGCGGATCTTGCCGTCGTCCATCACCACCAGACTGCCCGTCTTCAAAATACGAAGCACCTCGGGGTGTGGCAGCTGTACCCGCTCCTCGTTGCCCGGAGCTGAATCCAGGTCCAGCCTGAGGGTCTGACCCGCCTTGATTGTAATGGCGCCGTCCTTGAATTCGCCCAGTCGAAACTTCGGCCCCTGGAGGTCGGCGAGGGCCGCGAGAGGTCGCCCGACCGCGACCTCCGCCGCGCGGACCGCCGCCAGCGCCTTGGCGTGGTCGTCATGGGCCCCGTGACTGAAGTTCAGGCGAAAAACATCCACGCCGACGCGCGCCAGATCGGTCACCATCTCTGGCGCGCGGCTGGCTGGACCGAGAGTGGCGACAATGCGAGTGCGGCGGAGACGGATCATGGCGGGGCCTTAGCGGATCAAGGCATTTGTCGCAGCCTCAACGCGCGCCGACAATGCGTTGAGGACCGCGGCGGTGCGCAAAATGCCGCTTGACGCCTCCTCCCAGCGTCGTCCTTCAATAGCCTCGCGGACGGCCGGCAAGGTTTTCGCGCCATAGCCGGTCAAAAGTCCTGGCGCATAGATCAGGTGCCGATACCAAGGCCTCCCCGGCAGACCGTCCCCGGACAACAGGGCCTGTTCCGCCCGCTGAAGTTCGGCGCTGGCCTGATGAAGCGCCTGGCCGGTTGGGATGTTGGCGGACGCGACCGCGAATTTCGCGGCGCTGGTCCGCAGTTTCTCGACCGCCGCGTCCAGCACGCTGAAGTCGAGATCAGGCGGTGGTGACTCCGCGTCGGGCGAACCTGTTTTCAGGGTGGGATCGGCGGCCAGTGCAAAGGCCTTGTCTTCGAGCAGTCCGTTGACGGCAAGGGCGTGGTCGCGTTCGGTCGTGACGAGCCGCTTCAGGTCCGCGACCTGCTCCGCCACGGTCTCGGCCATGCGCGAGAAATCCAGCGGTGGAATGTCTGCGTCGGCGGCCCGCAGCACCAACCGGCCCGCCGTTTTCGCCAGGGTGACGCTATAGGCGAATCCCGGATCGCCAAACCGTTCGAAGTGTTCGAAAGTGTCGTAGGCGGAATGATAGACGCCGCCCGATTGGCCTTCGCCCGTGAACTCCAGGTTGATCGAGGCGACGCCGAGGTGTTGCACGAACGGCGAATAGTCCGAGCCCGAGCCCAGGTCGCCCAGGGGCAGGTCACCGCCGCTTCGAGCAATTCTTGCGCGCGCCTTCATGTCCGCGCTGGCGTCGTTTTCCAGAGCGCGGACGCGCATCGCCGCGCGGGCCCGGAGGTTGACGCTGACTTTCGTCTCGGGGTCGACCACATCGCGAGTGGTTTGATCGATCAATCGGTTAAGCGAGTAGCTGGCCTCGCCGACGAAGATGCCCCGGTTGTTGCCGTCGGTGTTGATGTAGACCACGGCGTGGGCCTGCAGATCGCTGGCGTGGGTTTCGACCCACTCGGTGGACCCCAACAGACCGGGCTCCTCGCCATCCCAGCTGGCGTAGATGATCGTCCGCGCCGGCCGCCAGCCCGAGCGGTAAAGGGCGCCGATGGACTTGGCTTCCTCCAGCATTGCGCTTTGGCCCGACAGCGGGTCCTCGGCGCCGAACACCCATCCGTCGCGGTGGTTGCCGCGAATGACCCATTGGTCGGGATCGCGATCGCCCTTCAGCGTGGCGATGACGTCATACAGAGGTTTCTGATCCCAGTTGCTCTCCACCTTGATGTGGACCCGGGCCGCGCCGGCGCCGACGTGATAGGTAAAGGGCAGGGCGCCCCGCCAGGATTTCGGCGCTACCGGGCCGTCAAGCGCCGCCAGAAAATGCTGGGCGTCGCCCCAGGAGATCGGCAGCACGGGAATCTTGAGGATGGTCTTGGCTTGGTCGCGCGCAATTCGCGGCGCCTCGGCGGTCGCCCCGTACCCCGGCGTCAGCGGATCGCCGGATTGAACGGGGATGTCCTGCACCGACCCGCGTTGCACACCATGCTCGGGGCGAAAGGCCCCCTTGGGATAGGGGTCGCCGGCTCCATAGCCGTCATCGGCGGGATCCGAATAGATGATGCAACCGACCGCGCCATGCTCCTGGGCGAGCTTAGGCTTGAGGCCGCGCCAGCCGCCGCCGTAGCGCGCGATCACGATCTTGCCCCTTACGTCGAGTCCGAGTCGCTGCAGGGCCTCGTAGTCCGCGGGCATGCCATAGTTCACATAGATGAGCGGCGCGGCGACGTCTCCGTCACCGCCATAGGCCAGATAGGCGGGCAGGCCCCCGTCCTGATGCGAGGTGCTCTCATCTCCGGGGATCGGCGGCTCGCTGAGCGTCGCGCTGAACGGCTCCGGGCCTAGCAACTCCAGGGCTTCGGCCATTGGCGTCGGGTAGAGAACGCTAAACGTCTCGATGTGGGCGTCCCAACCCCAGGCTTTGAATTGCCCGAGAACGTACTCGGCGTTGGCCTTGTCGTGCGGCGAGCCGACCTGATTGGGGGCGGACGACATCAGCTTGAGGCGTGTCCGGATATCCATCGCGGACAGCATCGAATCAAATCGCGCTTCGACGGCCCGTTCAGCCCCTGCCTTCGCCGGCGCGAAACCGACCATGGGCTGTTCCGCGGCGCTCGCGCTGGCACAAAGCACACTTATCGCAAGCCAACCCCAGCCGATCCCATGGACGTTGGACCTCATCGTTCACGCTCCGCGGTTCGATCGCCTGCCAGCGACCCATGGCAAGTAACATTCATTGCGATACCCCGACAGACTTCGACGATCGCGTCGCATTTGCAGGCCGCGCCCTCACGCAACGGATTGCTCCTGAAGCGGGATTCGTTGTAAGCGCCGCTCGCGCTCGGATTGGTCGTTGCGAGGGTGCATGGGTGAGGTATCGATGCAACAGGCGGTGACCGACCTGAGGGACAGCGGCTACGTCCCGTCGGACGACGAACCCTTTATGAACGAGCGTCAGCTCAAGTTCTTCAAGAAACGTTTGTTGGACTGGAAAGACGAAATACTCAAAGATTCGCGGGAGACGGTCAGTCACCTGCAGGCCGAGACCGAAAACCACCCCGATCTGGCGGACCGGGCCTCCTCGGAAACCGATCGCGCCCTGGAGCTGCGCACGCGGGATCGTCAGCGAAAGCTGATATCCAAGATCGACGCGGCGTTGAGGCGAATCGAGGACAATGAATACGGTTACTGCGAGGAGACCGGTGAGCCGATCAGCCTCGCCAGGCTCATGGCCCGGCCCATAGCCACGCTGGGGCTCGAAGCCCAAGAGCGTCATGAGCGCCGCGAGCGCGTTCACCGCGACGAATAGATAACGAATTCGCCGGTTTCCCAGCTCCGGCAATCCGCATTAGAGAGAGGCTATGACCAATCGTCTCGTCATCGCCTCGGTGCAGGCCAATCCTATCGTCGGCGACATTGCCGGCAACGCCGCGCAGGCCAAGCGACTGATCGCGCAAGCCACGGCGCTCGGCGCCGACGTCGCGCTGTTTTCCGAGCTTTTTCTGATCGGTTACCCGCCGGAGGACTTGGCGCTGAAGCCCGCCGCGGTGCACGCTTGCCAAGCGGCTCTGCGTCAGCTCGCGGTCGATACCATCGGCCAGTGCGCCGCGCTGGTCACGACCCTTTGGCCTGGAGAGGAAGGGCGGCCACGCAACGCCGTGGCGCTGATTCATGACGGCAAGATCCATGGCGTCGCCTTCAAGATGGACCTGCCCAACTACGGCGTCTTCGACGAGAAGCGCATTTTCGACGCCGGCGACGCTCCAGGGGTGTTCGACATCAAGGGCGTCAAGGTCGGCGCACCGATCTGCGAGGATATCTGGGGGCCGGAACCTTGCCGGCGATTGAAGGCCGCGGGCGCGGAGTTGCTTCTCGTGCCGAACGGTTCGCCCTTCCGGCGGACCTCTGACGATGAGCGCCTGGACGTGGCGCGCGCGCGCGTGCTCGAAACCGGATTGCCGCTGATCTACGTCAATCAGATGGGCGGGCAGGACGAATTGGTTTTCGACGGCGGTTCGTTCGCGCTGCAATCCGACGGCTCGCTCTGCATGAGCCTGCCCATGTTCGAGACCGCGATCGCCTGTTCGACGTGGGAGCGCGGCGCGCAAGGCTGGAGGTGCGTAAGCGCCCCAAGCGCAGAGTGGCCGCGCGGCCCCGAGGAAATCTACCGCGCCATGGTCGTCGGCCTCCGAGACTATGTGCAAAAATCGGGGTTTCCCGGTGTGTTGCTCGGCCTGTCGGGCGGCGTCGATTCGGCCTTGTCGATTGTTGTGGCCGTCGACGCCTTGGGCGCTGAAAATGTTCGCGCCTACATGCTCCCCTCGCGCTACACCAGCGTCGAAAGCCTCGAGGATGCGGCGGCCTGCGCAAAGGCGCTTGGTGTGCGGCTGGAGGACATCCCGATATCCCCGGCCGTCGCCGCCTTCGAGACCATGCTGGCTCCCCATTTCGCGGATCGCGCGCCGGACCTCACCGAGGAAAACATTCAAGCGCGAATCCGAGGCGTCACCTTGATGGCGCTGTCGAACAAATTCGGCCTGATGCTGCTGACCACCGGCAACAAGTCCGAAATGGCCGTCGGCTACGCCACCCTCTATGGCGACATGTGCGGCGGCTACAATGTTCTGAAGGATATCTACAAGGTCGATGTCTACGCCGTCAGCCGCTGGCGCAATGCGAACACGGTCTATTCAGGCGCCGTTTCGCCGATCCCCGAGCGCATCCTCACCAAGGCGCCTTCGGCCGAACTGCGGCCCGATCAGACCGACCAGGATAGTCTGCCGCCCTATGAAATTCTCGATGCGATCCTGCAGGGTCTGGTCGAGGAAGAGGCCACGCTGAACGAGATCGTCGCCCGCGGCTACGACGGCCCGACCGTCGAGCGCGTTCAGCGGCTTTTGTACGGATCGGAATATAAACGTCGGCAGGCGGCGCCGGGCGTGAAGATCGGCGGCAAGGCGTTTGGACGCGACCGGCGCTATCCGCTGGTCAATCGTTTTCGCGACAAGGTGATCTAGACCCGAGCGCGCATCACCGTCCCGACGGATAGGGCCGGCGGCATCGCGCGAAGCGTCGGGACGATCGCTTCGACGGAGTCGACGGTCGCCCAACAACTGGTGAATTCCGGCGGGATCAGGTCGGCGGCGATGAACTGGTCGAAGAGGGCGAACAGCGGCTTCCAGAAATCCCTGGGGCTGTGAAAGACGATCGGTTTGGCGTGCAGCCCAAGACGTCGCCACGATAGCAGCTCGACGGCTTCCTCAAGCGTGCCGATCGCGCCTGGCAGGACCACGAAAGCGTCGGCCTCGTCGAACATGCGAATCTTGCGCTCGTGCATGGACCCGACGATCACCGTCGGCACCGCTTCGAGCACGATTTCGCGCGTGGCGAGAAACCGTGGCATCACGCCCAGGATACGGCCGCCCGCTTCATGGGCGGCCCGCGCGCAGGCGCCCATGAGTCCCACGCCGCCGCCTCCATAGATCAGTCTCAGGCCGTCGCGCGCCAGCGCGGCGCCCAGGTACGCCGCGTCCGCCAGCCACGCGGGGTCGGCGGCGTCGGAGGATCCGCAATAGACGCACACGGAGTCCAGTCGAGGGGTCGACATGCGGGGGGTGAATCTCCAGATAGATCGGGTGTCCGGTCGCGTCGGCGCCCAGAATCATCCGGAAGGATCGCTCCATTAGGCGTGAAACAGAAGCGATTGTTTGTCTGACGGCGGTGTGCGCCGCCTTGGCCGGCTGTGGGCAGCCGGGCGGTCTCGGCCGCGCCGATCGCGACCCGTCCGGCGTCGCCCGGCCCGACGAGAGCGCCTACAAGGCGCCGCCGCGGCTGGACGGGGTTGTCGTCGGCGCGGCGGGTCTTCTGACAATCGCGGGCCATGCCTCGCCCCATGCGCGCGTGCGGGTGATCGGACCGGGCGGCGACGCCCAGTTCGCCCTCGCCGACGGAAAGGGGCAATGGCGTCTGAATTTGCCCACCGCCGGTAAGGTGCGCTTGTTCGGAT
>Ga0209698_10004410_pt1 | contig 15446 bp, 12 predicted proteins | sample LitLauG_LLR_2012_FD_187203 | JGI IMG/M metagenome (GOLD analysis project Ga0209698, IMG submission 187203) | Freshwater sediment microbial communities from Pennsylvania, USA - Little Laurel Run_MetaG_LLR_2012 (SPAdes) (version 2) | ecosystem: Environmental > Aquatic > Freshwater > Creek >...
CCTGGGTGCAGACCTCCTATCTGGTCGCCGAAGTCATCATGATCCCGCTGTCGGGCTTCCTGTCGCGGATGATCTCGACGCGCTACATCTTCGTGATCTCCGCCGCCGGTTTCACATTGATGAGCCTGATGTGCTCGACCGCGACCTCGATTAACGAGATGATAGTCTGGCGCGCGCTTCAGGGCTTTATTGGCGGCGGCATGATCCCGACCGTGTTCGCCTCGGCCTATACGATCTTCCCGCGCTCGAAACTGCCGATCGTCTCGCCGATCATCGGCCTCGTCGCGACGCTGGCGCCGACCATCGGGCCGACGGTCGGCGGCTATCTGACGGACCTGTTCTCCTGGCATTGGTTGTTCCTGGTCAACATCCCGCCGGGAATCATGGTGACCATCGCCGCGTGGTTCCTGATCGATTTCGACAAGCCCGACTGGAGCCTGCTGCCGCGCTTCGACTGGACGGGTCTGGCCGCCATGGCGGGCTTTCTCGGCGCGCTGGAATATGCGCTGGAAGAGGGCCCCTCCAAGGATTGGTTGGAGAGCCAGCCGGTCGCAATGGCCATCGCCGTCTCCGGCTTCAGCGCGCTGGTGTTTTTCTGGCGCGCGTTTACGGCTCATCAACCCATCGTTGATCTCGGCGCGTTCCGCGATCGCAATTTCTGGACGGGCTGCGCTTTGTCGCTGGCGATGGGGGTGGGGCTCTATGGGCTGACCTATCTCTATCCCGTCTATCTGGCGGCGGTGCGCGGCTACACGCCGCTGATGATCGGCGAGACGATGTTCGTCACCGGCGTGTGCATGTTCCTCACCGCGCCGATCTCGGGCAAGCTGATGACCAAGGTCGATCCCAGAATGATGATCGCCATCGGCTTCACGCTGTTTGCCCTGGGGGCGTGGCTCGCCTCCAAGATCACGTCCGACTGGGATTTTTGGGAACTGCTGTTTCCCCAGATATTCCGTGGCGTCGGCATGATGCTTTGCATGGTGCCGATCAACAATCTGGCGCTGGGCACGATGTCGCCCGCCCGCATCAAGAACGCCTCCGGCCTGTTCAACCTGACGCGAAATCTCGGCGGCGCGCTCGGGCTCGCCGTCATCAATACGGTGCTCGACAAGCGCATGGACCTGCATCTGGAGCGGCTGCGCGAGGCGACGATCTGGGGCCGCGACGTCGTCGACAATACGATGACCATGATGACGGGCGCCTTCGCCGCGCGCGGCCCGGACGCCGAGATGGCGGCGACCAAGCAAATGGCGATGATGGTGCGCCGTCAGGCGGAGGTCATGGCGCTGGCCGACGTGTTCCTGGCGATAGCGATGTTTTATCTGTGCACCTTCTGGCTCGCCGCGTTCATGCGAAGGCCGGCGATGGCGGGCGGGGGCGGCGGCGGACACTAGCCCGGCGCAAGTCCGTGAGCTCATGCTTGGCCCCGTCTATTGAGGAGACGGCTCGCCATGACCCACGCCCCCGAAACCGCGCCGCTCGCGGCGGGGCCCTATGCGCCAAGCACCCACGGCGTCGCGCTCGATCAATCGTTCTTCTCGCTCGACGCGCAGGCGGGCCGCTCCGTCGTGCTGCTGTTTGCGGGCAACCTGCCGCTCGCCGATGTCGATGAGGCGCTGGCGGCGCTTCAGGCGAGCGCGCACGCCTTCCGGGCCTGCGGCGCCGATCTCGTCGCGCTGGTTGAACTGGAAGCTGCCGCGACGGCGCAATATCTGGCGGCGACCGCGCCCGACGTCAGGATCGTGTTCAGCCACGCGGACGTGTTCGCCGGTTGGAGGTTCAATCATCGCCGTCCGGCGCTGGTGTCGCTCGACCGGGCAGGGCGCGTGGTCGGGGACCCGCTAATCGGCTCGCCCGCCGCCGTCGCGACCCATCTGGCCGCGCTCGCCGCCCGCGTGCGCGAAGCCGCCTTCGACGATGGCGCGCCCGCGCCGGTGCTGATCGTGCCCGACGTTCTGAGCGCCCCGCTTTGCCGCGAATTGATCCAGCATTTCGAGGCGGGCCAGCCCGTCTTTGGCGGCATGGCCGGGCGCGACGCGGAGGGCGGCGCCGTCCACAAGATCGACGCGGGCAAGAAGCACCGCTACGACCTCGTGCTGGGGGCGGGCGATCCCTATCTGAACCGGGTGCTGGCGGGCGTGGTGTCGCGCGTCGTGCCGGAGATCGCAAAAGCGTTCCATGTCGACATCGCCCATACTGACCGGTTGCTGCTGGCGCGCTACGACGACAGCGGCGGCTATTTCAAACGGCATCGCGACAATGCGGCGCCGAGCGTCGCGTTTCGGCAATTCGCGCTGACCCTCAATCTCAATGAGGATTTCGAAGGCGGGCATTTGCTGTTTCCCGAATATAATGATCGGCGCTACCGGCCGCCCACAGGGTCGGGCGTGGTGTTCTCCTGCTCGCTGCTGCATGAGGCGGCGCCGATCACGCGCGGACGGCGCTATTGCGCGCTGACTTTCCTGCATGACGCCGCAGCGCAGGCGCGTTGGATGGGCATGAACCGCAAAGCGTCTTGACGCTGCGCCGACCCCCTGATAAATCGCAAACAAATCATATATTTATCAGAGGTTTAGGCATGAGTGTGCGGCTGCACGAGGGCGATCTGCCCGAAAATTGGGTGAGCGGAGCGGCGGTCGCCATCGACACCGAGACCATGGGGCTGGCGCTGGGTCGCGACCGGCTGTGCGTGGTGCAACTGAGCCGGGGCGACAGCGACGCCGACGTCGTGCGCATCGCGCCGGGGCAGAAGGCGGCGCCGAGGCTCACCGCGATGCTGGGCGACCCGGCGGTCACAAAGCTGTTTCACTTCGGCCGCTTCGACATGGGCGTGATGTGTCATGCGTTCGGAGTCATGCCGGCGCCCATCTATTGCACCAAGATCGCGTCCAAGCTGGCGCGCACCTACACCGACCGGCACGGCCTCAAGGATCTGGTTAAGGAATTGCTCAACGTCGATCTCTCCAAGCAGCAGCAAAGCTCCGACTGGGGCGCGCCGACGCTGAGCGAAGCGCAACTGGCCTATGCCGCCTCCGATGTGCTGCATCTGCACGCGCTGCGCGAGAGACTCGACGCGATTCTGGCGCGCGAGGGCCGGGACGCGCTGGCGCGAGCGGCTTTCGCTTATCTGCCCGATCGCGTGCGGCTCGATCTGGCCGGCTTCGAGGCGATGGATATTTTCTCGCACGCCTCGCCGTGAGCGACCGATGCTTTCAACAGCGCGACGTCTGTGCGTGATCGACGGGAAACGGGTTCACTTGTGCAAACAGGCGACGACGGCTTTGGCGCCCTCCGCCGGGCAGACCGCGCCGGTGAGGTCGGCGATGTGCGGGCTCGAGTCGCCGCCAATACAATAGGCGGAGATCATCGTCTCGTCGGTCGCGCAATAAGCGCGGGCGTCGCCGGTGACGACGCGGATCGACACGCTCGGCGGCCCGACCGGACCCGGTGGCCCCGCCTGGCCCTGCGCGCCGACATCGCCCTTCGGCCCGGATTCGCCTCGCGGTCCCCGTGGCCCCGGCGCCCCGGCTTCGCCGGGCGGGCCGGAATCGCCCTTGTCGCCCTTGGCGCCTGCGGAACCGGATTCGCCGCGCGGACCCTGCGGTCCCGGCGCTCCGGCCTCGCCCTGGGGACCCATATCCCCCTTGTCGCCTTTGGCCCCCACAGGGCCGGCTTCGCCGCGCGGACCCTGCGGCCCCGGCGGTCCGGTCTCGCCCTGCGCACCCCTGTCGCCGCGCTCGCCCTTTTCGCCGTTCGGGCCGGCTTCGCCGCGCGCGCCCTGCGGGCCAGGGCCGCCGTCGTCGCCCTTGGGGCCGGGTTCGCCCTTGTCGCCGCGCGCGCCGGGGGCGCCGGCTTCGCCGCGTGGACCCGCCGGACCCGCCGGTCCCGCCTCTCCCGGCGGGCCGGAATCGCCGCGATCACCCTTGTCGCCCTGCGGTCCGGTGGGGCCAGCGGGGCCGGGCGGGCCGGCTTCGCCTTTCAGGCCCGGCGCGCCGGCGTCGCCTTTAGGACCGGGAGCGCCCATCGCGCCCATGGGGCCGGGCGGCCCCTTGGGGCCGGGATCGCCCTTGCCGCCCACCTCGCAAGCGGCGACGGCTAAACAAGCGCACAGCGCCGCCGTCCTCAACAAACTCCGCAACGCCCACCCCTGACTTCCCCTCGGCGACAGCTTACGTCAACGCGGCGCGTTTCCCAATGTCACGGGGCTATCATTGCGCGGCGGAAGGGCAGAGTCGATATGGGGCGCGGCGGGTCGCTCTCAGCGAACCCTATTGCGCCGGCGACGTGGCGCCGCTCAGTTGCAGCGGCGGAGCGGCGGCGGCGGGGCGGGGCGGTTTGCCGCGCGCGGCCAGGAACGCCTCGGCGGCCGCGCGCTCGCCGTCGTTGGCGACGGCGCGGTCCTTGGCTTCGAGGTCGTGAATCCAGCCGTCCCTCGGGCCGCGCGAGGCCAAAGACGCCAGGCTCAGCCACATCAGGCCGCGCGCCGCCTGACGCGGCACGCCGTCGCCGCGAAACAGCATGTGGCCCAGCATCGCTTGCGCGTCGCGATGGCCTTTCTCGGCGGCCAAACCCAGCCATTTGGCGGCGCGCAGCTTGTCTTTGTCGAGACCGCCGACGCCGTCGATGAACATGCGGGCCAGTTGATATTGCCCGTCGGCGTCGCCGAACCGGGTCGCGGCGATCTGGAATAGCTCGACCGCGCGCTCAGGGTCCGGCTTGACGGCGCTGCCGGGGATGCCGTTGAGCGTATAGAGGCCGACTTGCACGAAGGCGTTGGCGACGGCGGTGAGCGAGCGCAGGTCGCTCTCGTCCTCGTCGTAACGCTCGACGAGCTGGGAGAAATATTTGTAGGCCAGCATGTCGTTGCGCGGCACCACCTCGCCGGCGGCGTAGATCGACCCCAGCTTCCATTGCGCGAGCGGCTCGCCGCCCTCGGCGGCGTAGGTCAGCGCCTGAACGGAGGATTGGGCGTCGCCCGCATGGAGATCGTCGACGCCGACACGCAGGGCCTCGCGGGCGTTCTTGTAGGTGCGGCCGGGAACGATCTTCTGGTCGCTCGGCGTGGTCGAACCGTCGAGCGCCAAGGCCTCTCCGACAAGGAGAACCGGGCTCGTCAGCAGCGCCAGCGCAAGACCGAAGCCCGCGAGGCGCCCCGCCGACAATTTAAGCGCATACCTACCCGCCGCCATGCCCAACGATCCAATCCCATTCGCGCGGAGGCGGGTTTGTCGAAAACCGGCGACGTCCGCACGCAACGGCCCCCGCCGCCCGTGTTGGGGCAAATAAAGCGCGGGGTTTATGGCGCAATCGCGGCGCGGATCGAGGCCAAAAAGGGCGGTTGGGAGTTGGTTATGGCATGTTGCCCAAATGCCACTTTTTGGCGTCGCGATGTTTACAATTTCTCAAGCCTAGCGCGCGCGGCGACGAGCTTTTCGACCTTCGCCCGCGAAGCCTCGCGGCGCTCCTTGTTCTCTTCGACGATCTCTTCGGGCGCCCGCGCCACAAAGTCGGCGTTGCCGAGCTTGGCGTCGACTTTTGCAATCTCAGCCCGCTCCTTCTCGATCTCCTTGTCGAGCCGCGCGCGCTCGGCGTCGAGGTCGACGAGCCCGGCCAGCGGCAACGCCGCCTGCACGTCGCGGATGAGGAGGGAGAGCGAACCCGCCGGCGCCTCGTTGGCCACGTCCACGCTCTCGACGCGCGCGAGGCGGATCAAGGTCGGGCGCCAGCGGTCGAGATAGGCCGCCGTCTTCGGCGAAGGCGAGACCAGCAGCAAATGCAGCGGCGCGCTCGACGGGATCGACATTTCCGAGCGGATCGAGCGGATCGCGTCGATGAGTTCGACGACGAAGCCGATCTCGGCTTCCGCTTCCGGTTCGGCGGGCAGGGAGACGGTCGGCCATTCGCTCAAGGCGAGGGGCGCCGTGCGGGCGGGGCCTTCGACGCCCTTGATCGCCCAAAGCTCTTCGGTGAGGAACGGCATGAACGGGTGCAGCATCGCATAGGCGAGGTCCAGCACTTGGGCGATGGTGGCGCGCGTCTCCGCCTTCGCGGCCTCGGACGCCTCGCCTTGCAGCACCGGCTTGGCGAGCTCCAGGCACCAGTCGCACAGCACGCTCCAGATGAAGCGATAGGCGGCGTTGGCGGCGTCGTTGAAGCGGTAGTCTTCAATCGCGCCGGACACTTCGCCGAGCGACGCGCGGGCCTCGCCGAGCATCCAGCGGTTGAGGGGATCGCGCACGCTGAGCGGGTCGAAACCCGCGACCCGCTCACAACCGTTCATCTCGGCGAAGCGCGAGGCGTTCCAGAGTTTGGTTGCAAAATTGCGATAGCCCTCGACGCGCGGGATCGACAGTTTGATGTCGCGCCCCTGCGCGGCCATCGCGGCGAGGGTGAAGCGCAGCGCGTCGGCGCCGTATTCGTCGATCAGGCCGAGGGGATCGACGACATTGCCCTTCGACTTCGACATCTTGGCGCCCTTCTCGTCGCGCACGAGGGCGTGGATGTAAACGTCCTTGAAGGGGACCTCTTTCTCGAAATGTAGCCCCATCATCATCATTCGGGCGACCCAGAAGAAGATGATGTCGAAGCCGGTGACGAGAACGCTGGTCGGATAGAAGCGTTGCAATTCCGGCGTCTCGTCGGGCCAGCCGAGCGTGGAGAACGGCCACAGCGCGGAGGAAAACCAGGTGTCCAGCACGTCCTCGTCGCGCTCGAACATCGCGCGCAATTTGTCGGGATCGTTGGCGAGCGCCTCCGCCTCAGCGGCTTGCAAGACGCCGCGCTCGACGCCGTCGGCCAGAGCCACGCTGAACGCGGTCTCTTCGTCCTCCTCAACGTAAGTCCCGCCCCACGGCGACGACCACGCCGGTATCTGATGACCCCACCACAATTGGCGCGACACGCACCACGGCTGGATGTTCTCCAGCCATTCGAAGTAGGTCTTCTCCCAATTCTTCGGCGTGAACACCGTGCGGCCCTCGCGCACGGCGGCGAGCGCGGGCTGGGCGAGCATCTTGGCGTCGACGTACCACTGGTCGGTCAACCAAGGCTCGATGACGACGCCGGAGCGGTCGCCGTGCGGGTTGGTGTGGGCGGTCGGCTCGATCTTCACCAGACGGCCCTCGCGCGCCATCATGCCGACGATTTTCGCGCGCGCCGCGAAACGGTCGAGGCCGTCGAGCGTCTCGACAAGCTGCGTCAACTCGTGGTCGCCCGCCTCGACGCCCTCGTAGAACGCCGTGTTGCCCTTCAACGTCACGCGGGCTTCCGCGTCGAGAATGTTGATGGGGCGGACGCCCTCGGCCTCGTGGCGGCGGCCGACCTCGAAATCGTTGAAATCATGCGCGGGCGTGATCTTGACGGCGCCGGTGCCCTTTTCGGGGTCGGAATATTCGTCTGAGATCAGGGGGATCAGGCGGCCAACCAAAGGCAGGCGCAACTTGGAGCCGACCCAGCCGGCGTAACGCTCGTCCTCGGGGTGAACGGCCACCGCCGTGTCGCCCAGCATCGTCTCGGGGCGAGTGGTGGCGACCGTCACGCTCTGCGTCTCGTCGGCGAAGGGATATTCGAAATGGTAGAAATGGCCGTTCGGATTCTTCGCCAGCGCCTTCGTCAGTTTCGCCTCGTCGAACGGCTCCTCGCCGTCGCGCGACCATTTGAACGAACCCTTGGCCTCGACCTGCACGACCTCCAGATCGGAGATCGCGGTCTGGAACTTCGGGTCCCAGTTGACGAGGCGCTTGTCGCGATAGATCAGCTTTTCGCGGTGAAGCTGAACAAAGACCTTGGCGACGGCTTTGCTGAGGCCCTCGTCGAGCGTGAAGCGCTCGCGGCTCCAGTCGCAGGAGGCCCCCAGGCGCTTCAACTGGCCGACGATGGCGCCGCCGGACTCTTGCTTCCATTCCCAGACCTTTGCCAGGAACGCCTCGCGCCCCATCGTGCGCCGGTCCTGGCCAGCGGCGGCGAGTTGGCGCTCCACCACCATCTGCGTGGCGATGCCGGCGTGGTCGGTGCCGGGCTGCCACAGCACGTCGCGGCCCTTCATGCGCCAGTAGCGCGCCAGAATGTCCTGCAACGTGTTGTTGAGCGCATGGCCCATGTGCAGGTTGCCGGTGACGTTGGGCGGCGGGATGACGATGGAGAACGGCTCGGCGCCCGCGCGCTCGGGGCGGCCTGAGCGGAAGGCGCCGGCGGTCTTCCAAAGTTCGGCGATCCGGGGCTCGACGGCGGCGAAGTCGAAGGTCTTTTCCATGACGCCGCTTAACGACAGCGGCCCCCCAAAAGTCAAGAAACCGGGGGCCGCAGCCAATATCTTTCAGATGACGAAATCGTCCAAAGGGGAAGGCTGCCTCCGCCCGGCGAAAAACCGGGCGAGCGCGCGCGGCGCGCGGCCGTCAATCGCGGCGAGCCCCAGACCGATCAGGGCCAGTCCCACCAACGCGCGCCCGGTCAGCGCTTCGCCGAGAAACAGGGCGCCGAGCGCCGTCGCGCTGACGGGAAGTAGGAACGTCACCAGGAGCAGGTTGGTCGCGCCCGCAGTGGCCAGGATGCGGAAATACAGAATGTAGGCCAGCGCGGTGCAAAACACCGATATGCCGGCGAACGCGAGCCATGCCTGCGCGCTCGGCGGCGCCAGCGTCCACGGCCTGTCCGCCAGCGCCGTCAACGGAAGCAGCACCAGCGCGCTCGCCGTGATCTGCCCGGTGGCGACCTTAACCGGCGCGATCCCCCGGAAACGGCGGCCATAGACCCCCGCAAAGGCGTAGGCGATTGCAGCGAGCAGACAGGCGCCCTGGCCCACGAGGTCGCCGCCCAGACCCGCCCAGGCGTCCGGACCCACCAAAGCCGCTACGCCGGCCAGCCCAAACAGCACGCCGGCCGCCTTCGCTGCCGTCAGCTTTTCCGTGCGCGTGCAGACGTGAGCGACCAGCACCGTGAAAATCGGCGTCGTCGCGTTGAGGATCGAGGCGAGGCCGCTGGATATGCGCGTTTCGCCGAACACGATCAGCGTATAGGGCGCGACATTGTTCAGCAGGCCCATAACAAGGAAAGCGCCCCACAGGCGCAAATCGCGCGACATGGCGTCGCCGCGCGCCCAAAGCCACAGGTTCAGCAGCAGGGCGGCGAGGCCGACGCGGCCCAGAACGACAGTGAAAGGCGGATATTCGGCGGCGAGGATCTTGAAGAAGAAGAACGAGCCGCCCCACAGAACGGACAAGGCGAGCAACAGGGCCCATTCCTTCGCATTCATGCCGGAGGGAGTGAGCGTGTCGCGCATGGCGGGTCTCCTTGTTGACGCCGGCCTGGGTAGAGCGACCGACCCGCCGCAGCCACCCGATTTCGAAGGCGCCGGCAAAACTCGCCGAATTGATGACGTCGGCAGGTTTGCGTTTCGGCAAGTCCGGGGCGAAGACGTCTTCGGGAGGAGCCGACATGAGCCGGTACGCGGAAGTCTATGCGCAATGGCGGGCTGACCCTGTAGGGTTTTGGGCCAAGGCCGCGCGGGACGTGGATTGGGTCAAGCCGCCTCAGCGCATCTTCGACGCTCAGGCCGGCGTCTATGGCCGCTGGTTCCCCGACGCCACCTGCAACATTTCGGCGAACGCGCTCGACCGGCATGTGGCGGCGGGGCGGGGCGGGCAGGTCGCTATCTATTACGACAGCCCCGTCACGGGATCGCAGCGCCGGCTGACTTATGCCGAGTTGCTGCTGGAGGTCGAGACGCTCGCCGCCGTGCTGGTGGGCCAGGGCGTCGGCAAGGGCGACCGGGTCGTCATCTATATGCCGATGATCCCGGAAGCCGTCACGGCGATGCTCGCCTGCGCCCGCATTGGCGCGGTGCATTCGGTGGTGTTCGGCGGTTTCGCCGCCAAGGAGCTGGCGACGCGCATCGAGGACGCCGAACCCAAGCTGATACTCGCCGCTTCTTGCGGCATCGAGCCGGGGCGCGTCGTCGCCTACAAGCCCCTGCTCGACCGGGCGATGGAGCTTTCGCGCCACCAGCCCGCCGCCGTGCTGCTGTTCCAGCGCCCGCAGGCGCTGGCCGACATGACGGCGGGGCGCGATCACGATTGGGCGGAGGCCGTCGAGGCAGCCAAGGCCAAAGGCCAGCGGGTCGCGCCGGTTGAAGTCGCGGCGACCGATCCGCTTTATGTGCTCTACACCTCCGGCACGACAGGCATCCCCAAGGGCGTGGTGCGCGACACGGGCGGCTATCTGGTGGCGCTGCGCTGGTCGATGGAGAACATCTACGGCGTCAAGCCCGGCGAGACGTTCTGGACGGCGAGCGACATCGGCTGGGTCGTCGGCCATTCCTATATCGTCTATGGCCCGCTGATCTATGGCTGCTCGACGGTGCTCTACGAGGGCAAGCCCATCGGCACGCCCGACCCGGGCGCGTTCTGGCGGGTCATCAGCGAATATAAAGTCTCCGCCTTCTTCACCGCGCCGACTGCGCTGCGCGCCGTACGCAAGGAGGACCCGGACGCCAAGTTTCTGCGCCATTACGACATCTCATCGTTGAGAACGCTTTTTCTGGCGGGCGAGCGGGCGGACCCGGATACGGTGGCCTGGGCCGAGCAAGCCGTCGGGCGCCCCATCGTCGATCACTGGTGGCAGACGGAGACCGGCTGGCCGATCGCGTCCAACCCTGTCGGTCTTGGCATCATGCCGATCAAGCGGGGCTCGCCGACCGTCGCCATGCCCGGCTATCAGGTCGATATCGTCGACGAAGCCTGCCGACCCGTGGCGGACGGGACGATGGGCTCCATCGTCATCAAGCTGCCGCTGCCGCCGGGCTGCCTGCCGACGCTTTGGCGCCAGGACGAGCGGATGCGCGAGAGCTATCTTGCCGAGTTCCCCGGCTATTACAAAACCTCCGACGCGGGGCTCAAGGATTCCGACGGCTATCTGACGATCCTCGGGCGCACCGACGACATCATCAACGTCGCAGGCCATCGTCTCTCTACCGGGGGCATGGAGGAGGTCGTCGCCAGCCACAAGGACGTCGCGGAATGCGCGGTGCTGGGCGTTCACGACGCGATCAAGGGCGAGCAGCCGTGCGGGTTCCTCGTGCTGAAGGCGGGGGTGGACCGACCCCACGCGGAAATAGAGCGCGAGGTGGTGGCGTTGGTGCGCGACCGAATCGGGCCGGTGGCGGCGTTCAAGCTGGCCATCGTGGTGGCGCGGCTGCCCAAGACGCGCTCGGGCAAAATTCTGCGCGGCACGATGAAGAGAATCGCCGACGCCGAGCCGTGGTCGATGCCCGCCACCATCGAAGACCCTGCGACCCTCGACGAGATCGCCGCCGCGATCCACGCGCGCGGGCTCGGCGGGTCCGATTTTAGATAAAGGCTGCCGTCAAAACGCTTTTTTTAGGTACTTGCGGTTATAAACGGGGAGCAAATCAGCCTGAGCCAATAAATGAGCGCCGCCAGTCAAAAAACCGCTGATTCCGAGTTGAGAATAGCAGCGCGCGAACGCGTTATGCTAGTTGCGAAACTTTCGTTCAATCAGGGCGCCGTTTCCGTGGACTGTGTAGTGTCGAATATTTCGCGGACCGGCGCAAAACTCAGCGTCAGCGCGGAGGTTGTGTTGGCGCAGACGATGCGCCTTTCGGTCGCCCAGCGCGAACTGGACTTGTCTGTCCGGATGGTCTGGCGGCGCGGAAATATTGTCGCCGTGGCTTTTGAGGCCCCCGTCGCTAACGCGCGCGAGACCGACTCGCCGACGCGCGAGAAATCCCTCGAAGAAGAGAACCGCAGGCTACGCACCTTGCTGGTCGAGATGGAGCAGCGGCTGAAGCGGATGCAGGAAGGCGATTAGCACCGGGGCCTGATGCGTGCGGCCCGTCGGGCTCGTCCCGGCCCTCCGCGCGGCAAAACTTGGTCGACCGTTCATGCAACAATTCGTGGAACTTCTGTGGTCTCGGCGGCGCGTTAGGGCGGGGATGGCCGGGACAGCCCGGCCCTTACGGAGAGCGGCGTTCGACCTGCAACCTCGGGGTCTTGCTCCTGCAAGCCAAAATGAGTTCCGATCGTCGAGCCGTAGAATAAGCCTCGCTTAGCGGCCCTTTGCAAACCCCTTGACGTCTTGTCTCGGCTGCATTTCACGCCGAGGGGCGCGCTTGCCGACGCGGCGCCGTATTTGCGTAACGGCGGACCGGCGCTGCTCGCCTCGGCGACCGGCGACCCGTTCCGTATCGTCATGCGTTTTGTGCTAGGAGGCGACTCGCCGACCGACACATAAATTTGAAATCCGTCTGTCACTTGTCGCTACGGCACGGCCTACTCACGGAGAACGCGAAATGAAATTCGCCAATCGTCACGCGCTCGTCACGGGTTCGACCAGCGGCATCGGCCTCGCCATCGCCCGCGCGCTCGCCAAAGACGGCGCCAGCATCACCATCAACGGCTTTGGCGACGCGGCCGCCATCGAGAAGGAGCGGGCGGGGATCGAAGCCGATTTCGGCGTCAAGGCGGCCTATAGCGGCGCCGATATGTCCAAGTCCGACGAGATCGAGGCGATGATCCACGAGGCGGAAACCAACTTTGGGTCGGTCGACATTCTCGTCAACAACGCCGGCGTCCAGTTCGTCTCGCCCATTGAGGATTTCCCCGCCGCCAAATGGGACCAAATCCTCGCGATCAACCTCTCCTCGGCCTTCCACACCATCCACGCCGCGACGCCTGGCATGAAGGCGCGCAAATGGGGGCGCATCATCAACACCGCCTCGGCGCACAGCATTGTCGCCTCGCCGTTCAAGTCGGCCTATGTGGCGGCCAAGCACGGGCTCAACGGCCTCACCAAGACGGTGGCTTTGGAACTCGCCACCTTCGGCGTGACGGCCAATTGCGTGTCGCCAGGCTATGTCTGGACGCCGCTGGTCGAGAACCAGATCCCCGACACGATGAAGGCGCGCGGCCTGTCGCGCGAGGACGTCATCAACAAGGTGTTGCTGGTCGCCCAGCCGACCAAACAATTCGTCACCGTCGATCAGGTCGCGGCTCTGTGCGTGTTCCTGTGCGGCGACGACGCGGCGCAGATCACGGGAGCCAACCTTTCCATCGACGGCGGCTGGACCGCGGAATAGGGGCCGCGCCATGAAGATCGCCGACATTCTCTCGCACGCGTCCGCGATGCCGCTGACGAGCCCCTCCTATCCGAAGGGTCCGTATCGGTTCTACGACCGCGAATATGTCATCATCTCCTACCGCACCGACCCCGCCAAATTGCGCGAGGTCGTGCCTGAGCCGCTGGAGGTTGTCGGCGATATCGTCAAATACGAGTTCATCCGGATGCCGGATTCAACCGGATTTGGCGACTATACCGAGTCGGGTCAGGTGATCCCCGTCTCGCTCAATGGCGAGAAGGGGTCCTATGTCCATTCGATGTATCTGGACGACGAGGGCCCCATTGCGGGCGGGCGCGAAATCTGGGGCTTTCCCAAGAAACTGGCTACCCCCAGAATCTTCCACGAGAAAGACGTGCTGGTCGCCACGCTGCATTATGGCTCGACGCTCTGCGCTTGCGGGTCGATGGGCTACAAGCACAACATCCTGCCGCTGGAGCCGCTGAAACGCGCGCTCGACGAACCCAACTTTCTCATCAAGATCATCCCGCATGTCGACAACACGCTGCGGGTCTGCGAACTCGTGCGCTATCACATGCAGGACGTGGTGCTGAAGGGCGCGTGGAGCGGGCCGGCGGCGCTGGAGTTGTTTAGCCATGTGATGTGCGACGTGGCGAAGCTCCCCGTTCTGGAAGTCGTCGGCGCCTCGCATTTCGTCGGCGATCTGACGCTGGGGCTGGGCGAAGTCGTCCACGATTATCTCGCCGTTGCGTCCGCGTCAGCCCGAGAGGCCGCCCAATGACCAAACATTTTGATATGGGCGCGACGAGCGAGTCCGTCCCCGACATTTCTGAGATCGCCGCCAAATACAATCGCGTCGCGCTGGTGTTGCAGGGCGGCGGGGCGCTGGGGGCCTATCAGGGCGGCGTCTATCAGGCGCTCGCCCAGGCGGGTTGCGATGTGAGCTGGATTGCGGGCGTCTCCATCGGCGCCATCAACTCGGCCCTGATCGCGGGCAATCCCCCCGAACTCAGGCTCGCCGCGCTGCAGGCGTTCTGGACGAAAGTTTCCGACCGGGCGGCATTCCCGTTCATGCCGGACGGCGATGTTTTCCACGATCTGAGGAACCAGGCCAGCGCCTTCATGGCGATGGCGCTGGGCCAGCCGGGCTTCTTCCAGCCGCGCCCGCTCAACCCATGGTTCGCCCCCGTCGGCGCGAAGGGCGCGACAAGTATTTACGATACCGAGCCGTTGCGAAAGACGCTCACCGACCTCGTCGATTTCGACCGCATCAACAGCGGCGCGACCCGGCTCAGCGTCGGCGCCGTCAATGTGCGCACCGGCAATTTCGTCTATTTCGATTCGCTCAAGATGAAGCTCGGTCCCGAGCATGTGATGGCGTCCGGCGCGCTGCCCCCGGCGTTTCCTGCGATAGAAATCGACGGCGAATATTACTGGGACGGCGGCCTCGTCTCCAACACGCCGTTGCAGCATCTGCTCGACACCGAGCCGCAGGAGGACTCGCTGGTCTTCCAGGTCGATCTGTTCTCGGCGAGCGGCCCCTTGCCCCGGCGCATGACCGATGTGCTGGCGCGCCAAAAGGACATCGGCTATTCCAGCCGCACCCGGCAAAACACCGACACCTGGGCGCGCGTCCACAATCTGCAGATGAAGATGCTGGCGGCGCTCAAGCGAATCCCCGAGGATCGGCTGACCGACGACGACCGCAAGCGGATCGAAGATTACAGCCGTTCGGGCGATATCAACATCGTGCATCTGATCTATCAGAAGAAGGTCTACGAGGGCGACGCGCAGGACTACGAGTTCTCGCGCGCCTCGATGAACGAGCATTGGGCGAGCGGCTACGCCGACACTTTGCGCACCCTGCGCCATCCCGAATGGTTGAAGCGATCCTCGATCAAGGGCGGCATCGCCATCCACGACCTGCACCGCGAGGACCCGACCTGAGCGTCAGCCGTCGTCGCGCCCGGCCATGCGCGATCCTGCGGCGGCACGCGGGCTTCCAGGCAGCGCAGCACCCTGATGAGTTCCGAAACTTCGGTCTCGCGCAAGAGGCCGACTCTCTGGTGCAGGCGTTCGATCTCAAGCTCCGCCTTGGCGTTGATCTGGAAGTGGGTCTGCATGGCGACGCGGTTGATGGACGCCTGCCGGTTCTGGCTCATCATGATGAACGGCGCGGAGATCGGGTGAACGGCCGGTCGGTCGGCGCTGAGGCCGCTAATTTCCGTCCTGATTGTTGTCTAAACCTGTCAGCGCAGATCCCGGCCCAGAATATCAGGTATTTACCCGGTTCATACCGCGAGAGCCCCCTCACCCCAACCCTCTCCCGCAGGGGGAGAGGGAGTCCGGGCGG
>Ga0209698_10004411_pt1 | contig 15443 bp, 14 predicted proteins | sample LitLauG_LLR_2012_FD_187203 | JGI IMG/M metagenome (GOLD analysis project Ga0209698, IMG submission 187203) | Freshwater sediment microbial communities from Pennsylvania, USA - Little Laurel Run_MetaG_LLR_2012 (SPAdes) (version 2) | ecosystem: Environmental > Aquatic > Freshwater > Creek >...
ATCTCGGCCTGTACGCGCTGCAGCATCGCGGCCAGGAAAGCGCGGGCATCTGCACCGCCGATGGCGGGCAGATTTACATCCAAAAGTCCATGGGCCACGTGGCCGATATCTTCACCAGCCAGGTGATCGACCAGTTGCCCGGCTCGCTGGCGATCGGTCACACGCGATACTCCACGGCGGGCGATACCGCGCTGCTCAATGCGCAGCCTTTTTCGGTGGCGTGTAATAAGGGGCGCATCGCGGTGGCGCACAATGGCAACATCGTCAACGCCAGCGAGCTGCGCCACGAGCTGGGACGCCGCGGCTCCATTTTCCAGGCCTCCAGCGACACCGAAGTCATTCTGCACCTGCTGGCGCACTCCTCGGAACGCACGCTAGCCGCCGCGCTGCGCGATGCCCTGCTGCAGTTGGAAGGCGCCTATTCGCTGGTGTGCCTGGCGCAAGACCGGATCCTGGTGGCGCGCGACCCGCACGGCTTCCGGCCGCTGGCGGTGGGGGAGATGGAAATCTCCGGGGGCGGCAAGTGCTACGTGTTCGCCTCCGAAACGTGCGCCTTCGACCTGATCGGCGCTGCGTACCTGCACGACGTCGAGCCCGGGGAAATGATCATGGTGGGTCCCGAGGGCATGACCCGCGAGCATTTCGCTCCCCGGCAGGACCGCGCGCAGTGTGTTTTCGAGCATGTGTATTTCTCGCGGCCCGATTCCATCGTGTTCGGACGCGCCGTGCAGGAATCCCGCGAACAGTTAGGCCGCCTGTTGGCCCGGGAGCATCCGGCCGATGCGGATCTGGTCGTGCCCGTGCCCGATTCCGGGGTCGCCGCGGCCATCGGCTACTCCTCCGAGTCCGGGCTGCCGTTCCGTCTCGGACTCATCCGCAATCACTACGTGGGCCGCACGTTCATTGAGCCGTCGCAAGCCATCCGCGATTTCGGCGTGAAGCTCAAGCTCAATCCGGTGCGCCACCTGCTGCAAGGCAAACGCGTCGTGCTGGTGGACGATTCCATCGTGCGCGGCACTACCAGCCGCAAGATTGTGCGCATGGTCCGGCAGGCCGGCGCGCGCGAAATTCATTTGCGGATCTCCTGTCCGCCCACCATTTCTCCGTGTTTCTATGGCGTGGACACACCCAACCGCAGCGAGCTGATCGCCTCCAGCCACAACGCCGAAGAGATCCGGCGCTTCGTCGAGGCGGACTCGCTCGGCTATCTCTCGTTGGGGTCGCTGCGCAAGGCGGTGGCCGACGACAAGCACGAATACTGCTACGCCTGTTATACCGGCGACTATCCCACGGACCTGGTGAACATCGAGGAGCTGATCGCCTCCTCGCGAAAACAGTACTGATGTCGGTCCAGCTCGACGGCGACCACCTCACCGTGGCGGAAGTTCGCGAGGTGGCCGAGCGCCGTTCGACCGTTTCCCTCGCCCCCGCCGCGATCGCGAAGATGCAAGCCTCGCGGGAGCCCGTGGAGCGTCTGGCCGCCGGCGAGGAGCCCGTCTACGGCGTCAACACCGGCGTGGGCCTGCTGGCGGATATCCGCATTCCCCGCCAGGATCTCGATCGGCTCCAGCTCAATGTGGTCCGCTCGCATGCGGCGGGAGTAGGGCCTCCACTGCCGGCGCCCGTGGTCCGCTCCATGATGCTGATCCGCGCCAACGTCCTGGCCAAAGGGTTTTCGGGGATCCGGCCGGTGGTGGCCGAGCGGCTCTGCGACTTGCTGAATCGCGGCGTGACGCCGGTGATTCCGGAGCAGGGCAGCGTGGGCGCCAGCGGGGACCTGGCGCCCCTGGCCCACATGGCGCTGGTCTTGATCGGCGAAGGAGAGGCCGAGTTCGAAGGAAGCACTCTCAGCGGCGGCGAAGCCCTGTCGCGCGCCGGCATTGCGCCCATCGAACTCCACCCCAAGGAAGGCATCAGCCTCATCAACGGTACGCAGGCCATGCTGGCCATCGGCTGTCTGAAACTGGAAGCGGGACAGACGTTGGCCGAAGCGGCCGATGTGATCTGCGGCCTCACGCTGGACGCGCTGCGCGGCACCCCGCGCGCCTTCGACGAGCGCATTCAGGATGCGCGCCCGCACCCCGGCCAGCGCGAAAGCGCCGCGCGGCTGCGCCGCCTGCTGGAAGGCAGCGAAATCCGGCAGTCCCACGTCACCTGCCGGCGGGTGCAGGACGCCTATTCGCTGCGCTGCGCGCCGCAGGTGCACGGAGCCGTGCGCGATGCGCTCGCCGAAGCCCGTCGCGTGTTTTCCATCGAACTGAATTCCGCCACCGACAACCCGCTGGTTTTCGGTGACGAGATCCTCTCCGGCGGCAACTTCCATGGCGAGCCGCTGGCGTTTCAATTGGACTTTCTCGCGGTGGCGCTATCGGCCCTGGCGAGCATTTCCGAGCGGCGCATCGATCGCCTGGTGAACCCGGCGCTCAATGAAGATCTGCCGCCGTTCCTGGCCGGCCATGCCGGTTTGGAATCGGGACTGATGATGGCGCAGGTGACCGCCGCCGCGCTGGTGGGGGAGAATCGCGTCCTGGCCCACCCGGCCTCCACCGGCTCCATCACCACCAGCGGGAACAAGGAAGATTTCGTGAGCATGGGGATGGCCGGGGCGCTCAAGCTGCAACGCGTGGCGCAAAATACCCGCGCAGTGCTGGCCATTGAGGCGCTCACCGCGGCGCGCGCCCTCGACTTGCTGGCGCCGCTCCGCAGCAGTCCCCGGCTGGAGTTGGCCCGCTCCCGCATCCGCGCCGTTTCCCCGCCGCTGACCGGCGACCGCGCGCTCCATCACGATATTGCCGCGCTCGAGAAACTGATCGCGGAAGGCGGGCTGCAGGTCGAATAGACCGCCACGCGGCCACCCCCGTCACTTGACCGGGACGAACCGCTGTACGCGCTCCCCGGCGAACACCTCACCGGTGTAGATGTTGCCTTTGGAGTCCACGGCGATCATATGTAACCCGAAAAACTGACCGCCGTTTTCGCCCATGCTTCCCATCTGGCCCACCACCTTGCCGTCCTCGCGGTTGAGGAACCAGATGTGGTTATTCGTGAGATCGGAAATATACAAGAACCGCTGCGGCTTGTCCGGCGAGAACATCACGCCACCGGTGGAACCGCCCACTCCGGTCGTGGGGGCGAGGATGAATTCCTTCACGAACTTGCCCTGCTTGGTGGTGACCTGGATGCGGTTGGCATTCCGATCCGCGGCGTAGACGAACCCATCGTTGGATATATTCAGCGTGAGGTGGCCCCGGAACTCCTTAGGCATCGGCCCGCCGGGAGTATACGCGCGGTCCGCGTCATTGGTGCTCATTTCCGACAGGGCGTGTCCATAGGCGCCCCAGCCCCGCTTGAACTGGAGCGTGTCCAAGTCAAACACCATCACGCGCCCGCCCAGGTAATTGTCGGCGGCGTAGAGTTCGTGAGCGGGTTCGTCGAGCCGTATCTCTTCGAGTCCTCCCACGATCATGGGCGTGGTCGGGGGATACTTGGCGCGGAAGGCCGCGATGGCTTTCTCCCTCGCCGCCTGGGCCGCGGGATCGGCTTGGCCGCGCCCGCGGGCCGGCGTGAGAAAGCCCGCCACCGGGCCGGCGCCGCCGCGGCCTGGACTGCGGGCAGGACCCTGCGCACCGCCCTCCCCCCCACCGCCGCCCGGCTGCCTCTCGGGTGTGCGAGGCACCTCGCCCACCACTTTGCCGGTCTTCGGATCGTATTTGCGTACGGTGTCCTGTCCGATGTAAACGAACCCCTTGCCATCCACCGCCATACCGTGTCCCTGGGGCGCATCGAAGGAACCGATGACGTTCCCGGCCTTGTCGATGTGGATCATCGACGGAGGCCGGACGCAGCAGTCGGCAAGCGGAGGAGTCAGCTCTGCCTCGAGCTCAATATCGGTCAGATCGTTCGGACGATCCAAAACCCAAACGTTATCGTCCTTATCCACGGCCAACCCCGTGACGCCTCCCATCTTCCACTTATTGGGCAGGGGTTTGGGCCAGTCCGGATCGAACTTGAACTTGGGTGCGGTTTGCCCCTGCGCTCCCAGCAACACACACACGAACAACAAGCCGAGGCCGGCCACGGTAGCAAACGCCCTGCTCCATACGCTCTTTTCTCTGTTCATGAACGCCCTCCTCCGTTCCGCAACGACAGACGCGTTCAAGAATTATACGCCAGCACGCACGACGGCGGGCGCGGATTGCCGAACCGCAGGTATAAACAGAGTAACAGATCTGAAAATAGATTGACACGCGCAGGAACACGGGTTAGAATCTCGGTTGCCAGGGGTGCTTGCGCAGCGCCTCCCAATGGGCTTAGGGTTTCGCGCTATAGGGAAGCACCCGGGGAGCTGGTGCTACAATGTAGCACATGAGAAAGGCTACTATCCGCGACTTGCACATCCGGACTTCGGAACTGGTGAAGGCGGCGGCGGAGGGCGAGATCATTGTCATCCAGAGCCGCGGCGCCCCGGTGGCTGAATTATGCCCGCTCACTCGCAACAGAACCAGGCCAAAGCTCCCCGACATGACGCGATTCTGGTCCCGCTACCCGCAAGTTCCCGGCGATAGCGGGCGCTATCTCGAGGAGGACCGCTAGCGGAATGTATCTGGACTCGGCCTATATCGCCAAGTTCTACGTCAACGAACCGGATGCGGACAGGGTGCGGGCGCTCATCCGGCAAGCCGACTCACTGGTCTCTTCGGCCTGGTGCCTGAACGAGGTCGCCTGCGTGATGCACCGCCACATGCGGGAGGGGTGGCTCAGCCCCGCGCAGTCGCGCGCGTTGACGAACGCGTTTCTGAAGCATGTCGACGCCGGTTTCTGGTTCCTGGCTCCACTTACCGGCAGGCTGCTGCGCCGTGCCAGTCTGCTGGTGAGCGCAGCCCCTCGGAATGTCTATTTACGCGCTGGAGACGCCGCGCATTTGACCACGGCGCAAGACCTCGGTGAGCAAGAGATCTGGACGAATGACCGCCACCTGTTGGCCGCCGCTCCGCACTTCGGACTCCTGGGCCGAAGCGCGTAGCCGAATAGCTCAGGGTTTTACGACGACAGCCGCGTTTGCGGTTCGCGGAGCGCTTCGGCCAGGTCGTTGAGAAAAAGGGCGGCCTGCGCGCCATCCACGACGCGGTGATCGCTCGATAGCGTCATCGTCAAGATGGGCCGGATGCCGGGCTTGCCATCCACCGGCACGACGCGGTCGGCAATGCGGCCCACCGCCAGAACCGCGGCTTGCGGCGGCGTGATGATGGCGTTGAACGCATCGATGCCGTACATGCCGAGATTGCTGATGGTGAAGGTGCCGCCGGTCACGTCATGGGGGCGCAGGTGGCCGGAGCGGGCGCGATCGGTGAGTTCTTTGCGCTGCGCTGCGATGTCATGAATTGGCGTCGCACCGGCGTTGGGGATCACCGCGCCGACTACTCCGTCCTTCACCGCCATGGCGACGCTGATGTTGACCTGCGGGTTGAGTTGGATGGCATGGCCGGTCCAACTCGCGTTCATCTTGGGATGCCTGGCCAGCACGCGAGCCACCAGCGCGACCAGCAGGTCGGTATGAGTGACAGTGGCTTTCCCGAGCTTTTCGCGCGCTTCGATCAACGCTCCGGCATCCACTTCGCGAACCAGGAAAAAGTGCGGCGCGGTGGTCCAGCTTTGCGTCGTGCGCTCGGCCATCAGGCGCGCGATGGCGCTGAGGGCGGCGGGCGCCTCAGTCGGCACTGCTGCCGGAGCGGGCGCGGCCGGAGCTTTCGCGGCAGCTTCCACGTCTTCGCCGGTGACGCTACCGTCGGGGCCAGTACCGCGGACTTTGCTGAGATCCACGCCCAGCTCTTTGGCCAGACGCTTGGCTTTGGGAGAGACTTTGCCGCCGGGTTCCGCGGACTGGGGCGCACGCGCAGCGGAAACGGATGCAGCCGGGGCCGGGCGCACCGGTTCCGTCACCGCCCGCGCGCCGGGAACGGCGGGAGCTTCTTCCACCGGCGGTTGCTCTCCCGGCGCAACGATCCACGCGATGGTCTGGCCCACCGGCACATCTTCGCCCGCATGGGAGCGGATGCCGGCCAGGACGCCATCGCCGGCCGCTTCCACTTCGAAGGTGATCTTATCGGTCTCGATTTCGACGATCGGCTCGCCCTTGGTGATCGAGTCGCCTTCTTTCTTGATCCAGGAGAGAATCTTGCCGGTCTCTTGCGCCAGTTCCAGCGCAGGCATCACTACACTGAGAGCCATGAGTTAGTCGGTTGCTCCCACTCTTTCGGTCTGCGCGCTGGCTTCGATCATCTCGACTACGCGGCGGCTGGGGGGCGGATCGGTTTCGCGCACGGTGGGGAGTGGGCCGTTCACCGTGTGATATTGCGTGCCGGCCACCAGCAGTTGTTCGGCGGGGAAGCGCGTGATCACTTCGTGGCCGGTTTCGGTGACCACGATTTCTTCTTCGATGCGCGCGGCGCTCCATCCGTCCTTGGAAGGCCAGAAGGTCTCCAGCGCGAAGACCATGCCGGGTTGGATCTCGTGCGAGTGTTCCAGCGAGACCAGGCGGCTGATGACCGGCTTTTCCCAGATGGCCAGGCCGATGCCGTGGCCGAACTGCAGGGCAAAGGCGGCCTCTTCGTCCGGGAAGCCGAACTCCTGGGCTTTGGGCCACACCGCGGCAATCTCACCGGTGGTGCGGCCGGGGCGCACCAGCGAAATAGCCGCATCGAGGTACTCGCGGCAGCGCTTATAGGCGTCCACCAGGGCGTGCGACGCGAATCCGATCGAGAAGCACCGGTAATAGCATGTGCGATATCCCATGTAGGAGTGCAGGATATCGTAGTACACCGGGTCTCCGGGGCGCAGGATACGATCGGAGAACAGGTGCGGATGCGGATTGCAGCGCTCACCGGAGATGGCGTTGACGCCTTCCACGTATTCGGAGCCGAGATCGTAGAGCACCTTGCTGGCGAGCCCCACGGCTTCGTTTTCGCTGAAGCCGGGCCGCATAGCGCGGTAGAGCTCTTCGTAGGCGGCGTCCACCATCATGGCGGAGGTGTTGAGCAGCGCGATCTCGTCCTGCGTTTTAATCACGCGCGCGTCGGACATGAGCTGCTGGCCGTCCACCACCGTGATGCCTTCCTTCTGCAAGGCAAACAAGATGGGTGGCTCGACTACGTCGATGCCCACGGGCTGCTTGTGCAGACCGCGCATTTCCAGCTCGATTTTGATTTTGCGCGCGACGTTTTCGGCGCGCCCCATCTCCGGCGACATCGCGCCGCGCAGCAGCGGGATGCCGGGGCGCGAGCGCTCCCCGAGCCACGGGCAATTGAGTTGGTGATGCTTGGCTGCGGAGCCGAAGTCCCACAGGATGGGCTCGTCATTCTGCGGCAGCAACGTGAAGCGGCTGATCTTGTCCTGCGCCCACGTCCCGATGTGGGTGGCGGTGATGTACCGCACGTTGTTCATGTCGAAACAGAGCAGGGCGCCCATTTCGGATTTGGCGAGCAGGGCTTTGGCCTTCGCCAGACGCTCGCGGCGGAGACGGTCGAAGTCAATCCGCTGCTCCCAATCGACGGCCATGGTTCCATGAGTCTTTAATCCCATAAAATCCTCCTCTATCCTCGGGCCACGGATGGCCGCAGATACACACAGATCAGCATTTTCTTGTTCCATCCGTGCGCATCGGTGTGCATCCGTGGCCTGTTTAATTTCGTCCGCAGAGAGCCCGGGCGGCCTCCAAAACCGTTTTCTCCGTCGGCACCGTCGCGTCCTCGAGCGGCGGCGAAAACGGGATCGGGACATGCATCGCCCCCAGCCTCCGTACCGGCGCTTCCAGGTCGAAGAAGGCGCCCTGGGCGATCACCGCGGCGATCTCGGCGGCGGCGCCGTAGCGGCCATAACCTTCGTCCATCACGATCACGCGCGAGGTCTTCTTGGCCGAATCGATCAGGGTCTTCTCATCCAGCGGCCAGAGCGTGCGGGGGTCCACCACCTCGGCGCTGATATCGTACTCTTCCAGCAGCTTCGCCGCGCCCAGCGCGACGTGCACCATGCTGCTGGTGGCCACGATGGTGAGGTCGCTGCCCTCGCGCTTGACATCCGCCACGCCAAAAGGAATCGTGTACTCCTCGGCGGGCACCGGACCCTTGAAGCGGAACATCATCTTGTCTTCGAAAAAGACCACCGGGTTTTCATCGCGGATGGCGGTCTTCAGCAGCCCTTTGGCGTCGTAAGGCGTGGAGGGCAGCACCACCTTGAGTCCGGGAATGTGGCAGAACCAGGCGTGCAGCGATTGCGAGTGCTGCGCGGCCGAGCGGCGGGTGGCGCCGAGCGTGGCGCGCATCACCATGGGCACTCTCCACTTTCCGCCGGACATGTAATGGACCTTGGCCGCCTGGTTGACCATCTGGTCCATGGTGAGGCCGATGAAATCGCCGAACATGATGTCGACCACGGGGCGCATGCCGGTCATGGCGGCGCCTACGGCGATGCCGGTGAAGCCGGCTTCCGAAATGGGGGTGTCGAGCACGCGCTCCGGGCCGAATTCGTCCACCAAGCCGGAGAGGACCTTGAACGCGGTGCCGGCCTGGGCCACGTCTTCACCCATGAGAAAGACCCGGCTGTCGCGCCGCATCTCCTCGGCGAGCGCCTCGCGGACGGCCTCGCCGAGCGTAATTTCGCGGGTCGCGGTCATTGTTTCAGGCATAGACATCCTGGTCCACCTTGTCCACCGTCGGATACGGCGCCGCAATGGCGAACTGCACGGCCCGGTCTACTTCCGCCTTCACGTCCGAATAGATCTCGCCGAACTGCGTCTGGCCGGCGAGATTCTGCGCGGTCAGATACTCGGCAAAGAGCTTGATCGGATCGCGCTCGCCCTTCCACTGCAGCTCTTCCTGCTTGCTGCGGTAGTAATCGCGGCTGACGTCGCCCACGTGATGGCCCATGAAGCGGTAGGTATTGGCCAGAAGGAACGACGGCCCCTCGCCGCCGCGGGCGCGGTCCACCAGCTTTTGCATGACGGCGTTGACCGCGCGTACGTCCTGGCCATCGACGTTCCCGGTCTGCAGCCCGAAGCCGGCGGCGCGCGTCAGGATATCGCCGGCGGTGGTCTCCGAGTAGTGCGTGTATTCGTTGTACATGTTGTTTTCGCAAACGTAGATCACGGGCAGCTTCCACAGCGTCGCCATGTTCATGACCTCGTAGAGCACGCCCTGCCCGAGCGCACCCTCGCCGAAGAAGCAGACGCAGACCCGGCCGTTGCCCAGGCGCCTGGCGGCGAACGCCGCGCCGGTCGCAATGCCGGTGCTGCCGCCCACGATGGCGTTGGCGCCCAGATTGCCGGTGTCCGGATCGGCGATGTGCATCGAGCCGCCCTTGCCTTTGCAGTAACCGGCTTCCTTGCCCAGCAACTCGGCGAACATGCGGTCGAGCGCCGCACCCTTGGCGACGCAGTGGCCGTGGCCGCGGTGCGTGCTGGTGATGTAATCGTCGGGACGCAGCGCTTCGCATACCCCCACCGCTACGGCCTCTTCCCCGATATAAAGGTGGGCCAGGCCGGGCATGAGGGCGCGCGTGTACAAGTCGTTGACGTTTTCTTCGAACAGCCGGATCATGAGCATCCGCCGGTACATGCGCAGACAGCGTTCGGCTTCGGCGGCGGCATCCGTTTTCGGGGGATCGATCGCTGTGGTCATTTACTTACTCCTGACATTCGTGCCAGAACTTCAAAAACAACGGCGAAATCCTGCTTGGCCAAGCCCATGCCGCGCGCGGCGCTCAGGTACTCGTTGGCGAGCGAGGTGGTCGGTAGCGGCACACTCACCTGGCGGCCCAACTCCAGGGCGAGCAGCAGGTCCTTCTGCATCATATTCACATCGAACCAGGCTTCCTCGGGCATTTGGAGCACGAACGGGCCCCGATATTGGACCATGGGCGAGGCAATGGCGCTGTGGGTCAGCACCTCGACGGCAATCTCGCGGGGAATGCCGCTTTTTTCGGCCAGCAGGACGCCTTCCGAGAACGCCACCATTTGCACCGCGAGACTCAGGTTGGTGGCGATCTTCATTGCCACCGCCAGCCCGTTCTCGCCGACATGGGTGGCTTTGGGACCGATATCGAGCAGGATGGGCTTGATGCGCTCAAAGGATTCCTGGCTGCCTCCCACCATCATGGTGAGCTTACCCTGTTCGAGCGTGATGACGCTGCCGGAGACCGGGGAATCCAGCATGTCGGCGCCTTTTTCGCGGACGCGCGCCACCAGGGTCCGGTTCACGGCCGGGCTCACCGTGCTCATATCCACCCAGAGCTTTCCGGCGCCGAGTCCCGCGATCACTCCGTTGGGGCCATCGGCAATCTCTTCGAGGGCCCCGGTGTTGGTGACCATGGAAAAGATGATGTCGGCCGCGGCGGCCGCGGCGCACGGGGAATCGGCCCACTTCATGCCTTTATCGATAAGACCCTGCGCTTTGGACTTGGTGCGGTTGTAGCCGGTGACGCTATGGCCTTTGGCGAGCAGCCGGTCGACCATGCGGCTTCCCATTACGCCTAGCCCTACGTATCCGAGATTCGCCATTGTTCCTTGTGGTCTCCCCTTGTGGGCGGCCCTTCTTAGCAGTCTTCAGCCAGAAAAATAGCCGGAATTAAACAGTCTAACAGTATCGTCTACCAGCGGCACATGCCGGTTCTTGTATGGAACTGACCTGCACTTGCACAGACTTGACCTGGGGAGCAACAGGGCGCCCGGGGACCGGAGATTCACCGCAAGAAAGGTCAAGAAACCAGGGTCGTGTGCGCGTTAGACTCGAGTGGTATGGCGATGGGGCTCAAACAGATGCAGCCGGTCTTGGCGTACGCCGCGGCGCATCTCGATGAGGACGTTTCGTTAGCGGCGCTCGCCGGCCAGGCAGGTCTTTCGCCTTTTCACCTGCAACGCGTGTTTGCGGCCGCGGTGGGGGAAACGCCCAAAAGACTCACCCTGCGGCTCCGGTTGGAGCGCGCCGCGGCGATGCTCCTGGTGAGCGGCGATTCGGTCCTCGACGTGGCGCTATCCTGCGGTTTCCAGAGCCACGAGGTCTTTTGCCGGACGTTTCGGCGGCGCTTCGGAATGACCCCCAGCGCATACCGTAAGCGCGGCTTCCTTCACCGCGTGGAAGCAGCGAAGGCCAGAGATCACGGCGCGCTGGTAACCCGGGTCGGGCCGTGCATCGGGCTTTTTCACTGTAGCGAGGACGGGAAATCACACCGGAACGATATGGCGTACTCAATCACGAAGAAGCAAATCCCAGCGCAGCCCGTGCTCGTCGTGGCACGACGGGTGAAGCCGGCGGAGATGGCAGGGGCACTGGCGGAAATGTTCGGCCAGGTCGCCCTGTGCGCGCACCGGAACGGGATAGCGCTCGCCGGCCGCCCCTTCACGAGATTTCTGGAATGGGGGCCGGGGTTATGGACCATCGAAGCCGGATTGCCGGTTGCGGTACCGGGCCAGGCTCCCGGCGACGGGGAAGTCAGGGCGGACACATTGCCAGGCGGACCGGTAGCAACCACTGACCACGCCGGCCCGTACGACCAACTGACGGAAGCCCACGCCACGATTCAGCAATGGATCGAAGCCGAAGGGCTAGCGGCGGCGGGAGCGCCGTGGGAGTCTTACATCACCGATCCTGCCGATTATCCCGATCCGAAGGATTGGAAGACCGAAGTCTTCTGGCCCCTCAGACAGTAGCGGGGCGGGACTGATTCGCCGCTTACCGCCCGCGAGCCGGCTACGCTACGATCGAGAGATCTCACGCAACTGGAAAAGCAACCTGCGCGTGGTGATGGTTTCCACGCGCAATCCGCTCAATATCGGCGCCGCCGCGCGCGCCATGGCGAACTTTGGGTTCTCGTGCCTGCGCGTGGTCAATCCTTATGACGTAGCGTTCCGTGAGGCGCGCTCGGCGGTGGGCGCCGCGCCGCTGCTGCAGGAAGCCGAAAAATTCTCTCGTGTGGCGGATGCCGTGGCCGACTGCCGCCTCGTGGTCGGCACCACCTCTGTCGGTCACCGCGAGTTGCAGCACTCCGTACGCCGCCTGGAGTATGGCGCGCGCCTCATCGGGCGGGCTCTGGCGCAAGGGCCCGTGGCGCTGTTGTTCGGCTCCGAAAAGTTCGGGCTCTCCAACCCGGAGCTCAGCCATTGCCAGTGGTTGATGCGCATCCCCACCGTCAGCCACGACCTCTCCATGAATCTGGGCCAGGCGGTGGCTCTCTGCCTTTACGAACTGTCCCGCGATCCAAAGGCCGTCGCAGCTCGCCCGGGTCAGATTCAGCCGGTGTCCGCCGCCGAGGCCGAACAGGTCACCACGCTGCTGCTGGAAGCGCTGCGCACCAGTGGCTATCTCAACCCGGTGACTACCGCCTCCAGCGAGGACAAAGTCCGCCGCCTGGTGCGCCGCCTGCGCCTCGGCGCGCGCGATGCTCCGGTGCTGATGGGCATGCTGCGCCAAATCCTGTGGAAGCTGGGTGAGTGACGGAGGTTTGTTACCATCGGGCAGATGCCCTTCGAGCCAACCGTCCTGGGCCGCACCGGCTTGCCCGTGGGCCGTATGGGAATCTCGGCCTCCTACGGCGTGCCGGCGGCGGCCGTCGAGCGTGCCTTCGAACACGGCGTCAATTACCTGTATTGGGGCAGCATCCGGCGCCAGGCTTTTGGCGACGCTATCCGTAATCTCAAACCACAACGCGACCGCTTCGTGTTGGTCGTCCAGTCCTATTCGCGGCTCGCCAGCCTGCTCGGATGGAGCTTGCAGCGGGCCTTGCGCCAACTGCGCTTGGAATATGCCGACGTCCTGCTCCTCGGCCTTTGGAACAAGCCCGTCTCGCCGGGCATCCTGGACGCGGCGCGCGCCGTACGCGAGCGCGGTCTGGTGCGGCACCTGGCCCTGTCTTCTCATCAGCGATCGCTGATTCCTCAGTGCGCCGCCGGCGCCGACTTCGACGTGCTCCATTTCCGCTACAATGCCGCACACCCCGGCGCGGAACTGGATATCTTCCCGCACTTGCCCGCTTCCAACCGCCCGGGAATGGTGGCCTATACGGCCACCAGTTGGGGTCAATTGCTCGATCCCAAAAAGCTGCCCGCGGGCGAGCGTGTACCCACCGCGGCCGACTGCTACCGCTTTGTCCTCACCCGCTCCGAAGTCGATGTGTGTATGTCGGGACCGAAGAATGCCGAACAGATGGAGGCTGCGCTCGAGGCGCTCCGCGGTGGACCCATGAGCGAAGAGGAACTGGCCTGGATGCGGCGCGTGGGAGGGCACGGCGCTCCTCCTTCCACCCACGGCGCTCATTTCCTGCGGAACACGGACTCGTCCTTCAAAAGCTCCTCATAGCGTCCGCGGTCGAGATTATTTTCGTCGCAGACATATTCGCGCAAACGCGTGCCATCCCGCCGCATGATCGTGGTACGGAAAACCCAGGGCTTCGTCAGCACCTGGGGGTCTTCCATCGTGGCTTCGTAGTGGATGGTGTCCTGGTCGGTGCGCGTGTAGCGCTCGGGCAACAGCTACCGTCCGAACCGTCCCCGCCCGGCCGGTTTCTTCGGGCCTGCGCCTCCGAACGTGAGCGTCACGTCGGCGGTGTGGTCCTGATCGTTGATCTGGACCGCGGATTTTGTTTCCCCTAAGTTGTCGAACAGGCCCTGCTCGCGGACGCTGTTGAGGAAGACTTGCGGATAATCGGCGTTGAACGGCTTGCCTTCCTTCACGTTCCAGATGCGCCGGATCTCGAACTCCGCGTTGAGGTCCAGTCCCACGATGCTCAGCTTGCCCATCAGGAACTGCGGGCCGGGCTCGATATGCAGCGCCAGATCGACCGTTTTCCTGGCATCGTCGATGGCCCTGTCCGCCGTGACCTTTGCCTGCATGAAGCCGGCGCGCGATAGCGCTTTGCGCATGCGTTCGATCCCTTCATTCACCTGATCGAAATTGGCCACGTCGCCGGTGGGAATGTTCCCCGCCTTCAGCAGGTCTGCGGGCTTCAGGGGGGTGGGCCCGGCAATCTCGACTTTGCCCAGGCCGTAGCTTTCGCCCTCCTCCACGGTGACCATCACGTGCAATCCTTTCACGTCCTGGGCCGGTTCGGTGCGGAACTTCGGAAACGCCACGCGCACGCGGCCGCGCGCTTCGTAGACGGGCCGCACGGCGGTATTCAAAAGCTCGCGAAAGCGGTCCTCGGTAAACGGGGCGCCCACGGCCACGCCGGCGATCGCGTCGCGCAGCACATTCTGTGGCACCGCCTTATTTCCCTCGAAGGTAACCTGGGCCACCGCGGGCAGGTTCCGCGCCGGCCGGAACACGATTTCGAGCTTCTCCGGCCCCACCGGGTTCAAACGGGCCGCCACCTTTTCCTGCGAACCTTTGCCCGCCAGGTACTCCTGAATCCATTTCACGTAGCGATCGAGCACGGGCTGGGTGGGCGGCAGCTTCGCCGTGGAAAACAGCGGATCTCTGGCGCGCAGCATGTCTTCCAGCTCCTGCGCGGCCACTCCCAGTTCCTCAAACCGCGCCGGCCAGGCGGCCTCGATTTCCGTCACCTGAAAAGTGGCTACCTCGCCTTCCTTCCCCGGCGCCGGTTCAAACTGGTAACCCACCATTTCGAAGAAGCCGCTGGCCACCAACCGGTCGCGCGCGGCATCGAACTCTTCCTTGCCCGCGATCTGCCCCACCTGCAAACCCGCGACCGCCAGGATCTGCTCGCGCGTGTAATGGTGATTGCCCTCCACCACCAGGCGATCGATCGGCCATTTGGTGGGCGCCGGAGCCGATTTTTCCTCGACTGATTTTTTCTGCGGTGCGGCGCGTTTGGGCGCAGCCGGACGGCTCTGCCCGAATCCAACTCCCGGCGCCAGCATCAGGAAAATCAGGAGCCATTTCATATCTTTATGTTAGACGCAGCAAGTGAGGCCGAGGTGACAGCAGGTAGAATGGAGAAAGTGCCTTACGATTTGATTGTGATCGGGAGCGGCCCCGGCGGCTACTCCGCAGCCATTCGTGCCGGACAATTCGGATTGAAGACCGCCCTCGTCGAAAAGCAGGCCAAATTGGGGGGAACCTGCCTCCTGGTGGGGTGCATTCCGACCAAAGCCCTGCTCCAGACCGCCGATGTCTGGGAGCGTTTCGTCCACTCCGAGAAAGAGGGGATCCAGTGCGAGAACCCGCGCCTCGATTACCCCAAGGTGAAGGAGCGCAAGGACGGCATCGTCAACAAGCACTCCAACGGCGTCGGCCTGCTGCTCAAACGCGCCAAGGTGGAGCGCATCGCCGGGTATGCCACGTTGAAGGGAAAGGGGCAAATCGACGTAAAGGCGGAGTCCGGAACCCAGACGCTGGAAGCTAACAACATCATTCTGGCTACCGGCTCGGAGGCCCGCATGCTGCCCGGCCTCCAGCCCGATGCGGAGACGATCCTCACCAATATCGAGATCTTGAATC
>Ga0209698_10004412_pt1 | contig 15440 bp, 13 predicted proteins | sample LitLauG_LLR_2012_FD_187203 | JGI IMG/M metagenome (GOLD analysis project Ga0209698, IMG submission 187203) | Freshwater sediment microbial communities from Pennsylvania, USA - Little Laurel Run_MetaG_LLR_2012 (SPAdes) (version 2) | ecosystem: Environmental > Aquatic > Freshwater > Creek >...
ATAGGCATCGCGCGGGTTCCTTTTTAATGGCGGCTGCCCGAGGGCGCGGGAACGGCGCGCGCATTGCGGGCGCCGACCCGTTTCCCCGCACCGCGGCTGCCGGCCCGCTTGAGCTGATCGATGAGCCAGCGGCCTGCGGGACCCGGCGGGTTGTCGGTGCGGTAGACGGCCGACAGGCGCATGGCCATGCTCCAGGCGGGCGCCTCCTCCGCCCTGATCGATACCAGGGCCCCGCTGGCGAGGTCCGCCGCCACCGTATGCTGTGGCAGGAGACCGAATCCGAATCCGGCGCGCAGGAAGGCCAGCTTGGCACCGAGGTGCGTCAGCAGCCAGTTCCTCGGCGAGAGTGCCCCGGTCCCGTGATCCACGGGAAAGTCCAGGCGATCCGTGTGTACGATCTGGATGTGCCCGGCCAGAGTGCTGCGCGGAATCGGGCCGCGGCAGGCCGCAAGCGGGTGCCGGGGCGACACCACCATGATCATCGGCACCGTCAGCAGGCGTTCCATCGCGAACTGCGGCGGTGCGGACTGGAAGGGTTCGTGGGAGGCCAGCACGCCCACGCCGCAGCGCCCATCCTGCACATACTGAACCACGCTGCCCCAGCCCTCGACATAGAGCTTAAGCGCGGTGGAGGGAAAACGCTCCTGGAAGGCCGCGACCGCGCCGGTAAAGGTGTCGATGGGAAAGCTCACATCGGCCACCACGCTCAACTCGGGTTCAAGCCCTCCCGCCAGCGCCGCGGCCCGGTGCTTGAACTGATCGACCTGCGCGATCACGGCGCGCGCGTCCGCGAGCAGCGCCCGTCCCCGATCGGTCAGCACCGGATAGCGGCCGCCGCGATCAAACAGCCTCAGTCCGAGCTGCGCTTCCAGATTCGCGAGCGCCTGGCTCACCGCGGACTGGGCGCGCCGCAGGCGGCGACCGGCTGCCGAGAAGCTGCCTTCGTCCACCGCCGCGATGAACACGCGGAGGTGATCCAGCGATACGCCTTCCAGCATCCATCAGTTCCACAGATACATGTTATCGCTGATTATAGGCTTTACAGTGAGATCAGTTGATATTATCCTAAACATTACGTCCCATCATGCTGCCGGGCAGCTGCGGGTCGGCAGCGTCGTGCGATCCGCGCCGTGGCGAAGCCCTGCCCAAGGCGCCATCGTGTACGGGCCATCGAGCCCTGCAGCGATCGTGAGCCGGGGCGGTTCATTGTGATGGCATTTTGGTTACTAACGCCTAAGGATATTCCAGTGAAGAAGCTGAACCTGATGATGTTGTGCATGACGTTCGCGAGCGCCGCTGCCCTGGCCGACACGGGCTCCTATACCGCCACGCTGGCGCAACCGCTGGCGGCCAAGAAGTCGACGGTCGCCAACAGCAACATCTGGCGTTGCGAGGCCTCCACCTGCGTGCTCACCTCCGAGCCCTTTGAGCCCAGCTCGGTTCGCAGCTGTCGGGCACTGGTGCGGCAGGTCGGTGCGGTGAGCGCCTACGGCAGCGCGGACAAGATGTTCGACAGCGGCAAATTGGCGCAGTGCAACGCCCATTGAGTCTCCGGCGCGGCGGTGTGACCCGCGCCGCGTGACTAGCGGTAATTACGGATCTCCGCCTCCGATCCTGCGTCGATAAGGACTCAGATCGACCAGAGGAGGCGGAGAAACGTGTACGACCACCAGGAACAGCCCCTGCAGATTGGCGAGACCGTCCAATACCGGCATCACCGCGACACGGGTTCCGGATGTACCGGAAAGATTGTCGGACGGGTTCGCGAGGATTGCCTGCGCGTGTTGTGGAGCGACATGCCCTCGCCGACGACCCACCACAGCTACAGTCTCGCGCGCGTACGCTCGACCTGAGGGCTGAGGACTAAGAGCTGTTCCCGCCCCCGATTCTCATCCCGATGGGGCGTTCCCGGCCGCTGGCGCGTTTCCGGCCGGCGACGGCGCGCTGTCGGTCCGTGATTGCCAGCCGCCGCCCAGCGCCTGGTACAGGCGCACCAGCGATCTGAGGCTGTTCGCGTACGCCTCGCTCAGCGTGAGCTCCGCCGCGAACAGGTCGCGATCGGCATTGATGACGTCGAAGTAGGAGGCGTAGCCCACGCGGTACCGTTCCAGGGCGATGGTCTCGGCCCGCCGGAGAGCGACCACCTGCGCGGCCTGCTCCTGCGCGAATTCACCGTACTTGCCGTAGGCCAGCAATGCATCCGCCACCTCCTGGAAGGCGGTCTGCACGGCCTTCTGATACTGCAGCAAGGCCTCGCGGGTACGTACCTGTGCCAGTTCCACCTGGAAGATACTGCGCTGCGGATCGAGCAGCGGCTGCACGAGTCCCGTGGCCGCACTCCACTCGGCGGTCGATGCCCTGAACAGAGCGCCCAGGGGCGAGCTGAACGAGCCTGCCATGCCCGTCAGCGAGATCGAAGGAAAGAGAGCCGCCCGCGCGACACCGATATCCGCGTTTGCGGCATGCAGGGCCTCCTCGGCGGCCCGAATATCCGGCCGTCGCTCCAGGAGCTGCGAAGGCAGGCCCGCCGGCGGCAACGGTGGAGCCGCGGGCATCTGCTCGCCGCGATGGTCGCGTTCGATGGCATGCGGCAGTTCGCCCAGCAACGCGCACATCGCATCCTCGGTCATTCCGATCTGGCGCTCCAGGTCCGGTACGTTGGCGCGGGCCGCCGCCGCCTGGGCTTCCGCCGTCGCCACGTCCAGGCCCGTCGCGTAGCCGCGTTCATGCTGGGCGCGCGTCAGTTCGACGAATTTCTCACGGGTGCCGACCGTACGCCGTGTGATCTCGAGCTGGCTGTCCAGTGCAAGCAGCGAAAAATAGGCGTTGGCCACGTTGGCGACCAGGTCGACCGCAACCGCCCTTCTCGAGAAATCGCTCGCCAGCAGCGCGGCGCGCGCCGCCTCGTTGCTGCGCCGCAGCCGGCCCCAGAAATCCAGCTCATAGGAGGCATTGACCGAGGCTTCCTCGCTGTTGGCGATGCGCGGTTCGCCGGGCAGCAGCGCGTCCGCGGAGCGCTTCGCGCGAGCCAGCGTGGCGCCGGCATCGACCGTCGGCAGCAGCCCGAGCCGGCTCTGGCCGAGCGCCGCGCGCGCCTCATCGATGCGCGCCACCGCAGTCCCGAGATCGAGATTGTGGGCCAGCGCGGCGCTGATCAGCGTCTGAAGCTTGGCATCGTCGTAGACGCTCCACCAGCCTGAATCTCCGATCGAGTCGCGTTCTTGCCGAGGGCCGTTGCCGCGAAAGTCAGCGGGCACGGCGACCCGTGGCCGTCGATAGTCGGGCCCGACCGCGCATGCGGCCATCAGGCATGCGCCCCACAGCAGCAGTACCGCGCACGCCGGGCGCCTCATTGCGGCTCCGGCCGCTGGGCGTCGCGTGCCGCCGGCGCCGCGGCGGGCCGGAATCGCTCGACGGTGCCCTGAATCACCGCGTAGAACACCGGCACCACGAACACACCCAGCACCGTCGCTGCGATCATGCCGAACACGACCGTGGTGCCGAGCACCTGGCGCGAGGTCGATCCGGCTCCGGTGGCAATGGCCAGCGGCACCGCGCCGAGGATGAATGCGAAGGACGTCATCAGTATCGGCCGTAGCCGCAATCGCGCACCCGCCAGGGCCCCGTCGATGACCGTCATGCCGCGTTCATGTGAAAGTTTGGCAAATTCGACGATCAGGATGGCGTTCTTGGCCGCCAGCCCGATCAGCATGACCAGACCCACCTGCGCATAGATGTCGTTGGCCATGCCGCGGAGCGTGAGCCCCAGAAAAGCCCCGAACACGGCGAGGGGAATGCACAGCAGGACGGCAAACGGCACTACCCAGCTTTCGTATTGGGCGGCCAGCACCAGGAACACGAAGACGATCGCCATCGCAAAGATGTAGGGCGCCTGCCCGCCCGAACGCTTCTGCTGCAATACGGAACCCGTCCAGAAGTAGGCCAGGTTGTCCGGTACGGTCGCCGCCACCCGTTCCATGGCATCGAGCGCATCCCCCTGGCTGTAACCGGCGGCCGGCGAACCGTTGACGGTGACCGCGCGATAGACGTTATAGCGCTCGATGTATGCGGGACCCTGCGATGGTTTGATGCTGACCAGGGAGGAAAGCGGAACCATGTCGCCCGCCCGTGTGCGCGTGTACAGCGATTCCACGGCGTCAGGCGCCGTCCGATCCTTGCCTTCAGCCTCGGCGGTCACCCGATAGGTGCGGCCAAACAGATTGAAATCGTTGATGTAGGTGCCGCCGAGGTCGGTCTGCAGCGTACCGAAGATGTCCGAGATCGGAATGCCCAGCGACTTGGCCCGGTCGCGATCGATGACGTACTCGATTTCGGGCACCCGGAAATTGACCTGCGTCGACACCCGGGTGAGTTCCGGCTGGCGGTTGGCCGCGGCGAGAAAATCCTGGAGCTCGCCGCCGAACCGATCGATGCTGCCGCCGGAAGTGTCGGCCAGCACGAACTCGAAGCCGCCCGCCTGGCCGATGCCGGGAATCGCCGGAGGAGCCACGATCAGGATGTTGGCCTCCTTGATCGAGCCGAGCAGCCGGTAGAGACGCCGGATCATGCCCTGCACCGAACTGCCTGCGCCCGAGCGCTGCGACCACGGCTTGAGTGCGATGAACCCCGATCCCGTATAAGGCGTATTCACCCCGGCGAGCAGATTCAACCCGGAGACGGCCAGCATCTGCTGGACTTCAGGCTGCCGGGCCACGATCGCCCGGATGCGCTCCAGAACCGCCTCGGTACGCTGGATGGAGGCCGCGGGCGGCAGCTGCACGACCATCAGCATGTAGCCCTGGTCGTCCTCCGGAATGAACCCCGCCGGCCGCTCCGCGATCAGGGCGCCGGCCGCCGCCACCAGCACCCCGAACACGCCGAGCGCCACCGCGGAGCGCCGGATCGTGCGGCGCACGACGCCCGTGTAGGTGTCCGTCCCGGCCGTGAAGCTACGATTGAACCACGCAAAGAATCGACCCACCCCCCCGGCTTCCGCATCGGCGGTTCGCGACTGCAGCAGCAACGCGCACAGTGCAGGCGTGAAGGTCAGCGCCACCAGGGCCGAAATCAGTACCGCGGCCGACAGCGTCAGGGCAAACTGCTTGTAGAATTCACCGGTGAGGCCGCCGAGAAAGGCCACCGGCACGAACACCGAGGTCAGCACCAGGGCGATCGCGATCACGGGACTTGCGACATCGGCCATGGCGGCGCGCGTCGCCTCACGCGCACCCATGCCGTGGTTCTCCATCTTCTCGGTGACCGCCTCCACGACGACGATGGCATCGTCCACGACCAGCCCGATGGCCAGCACCAGCGCAAACAGCGTCAGCGTATTGATCGAGAATCCCAGGCCCATGAACACGGTGAAGGTGCCCACCAGCGACACCGGTACGGCCAGCATGGGGATCAGGGTGGCACGCCAGTTTCCCAGGAACAGGTAGACCACCAGCAGCACGAGCGCTGCGGCAATGAACAGCGTGACCTCGACTTCCCGGATCGACTCGCGGACGAACTCGGTGGTGTCGAGCGGTATGTCGTAGCTGACGCCGGCCGGAAAGCGCGTCGCCAGCTGGGCCAGCGTAGCGTGAACGGCATCGGCGACCTTGAGCGCGTTGGCGTCGGGCAGCTGATACACCCCGATCAGCGCCACCGGTTGACCCTGCAGTCGCGAGGAGCGCGTGTAGTCGGTGGCGGCCAGTTCGATCCGGGCTACATCCTTAAGCCGCACGATGGCGCCGTTGCTGCCCGTGTTCAGCACGATGTTCTGGTATTCCTCGACGGAATCGAGCCGTCCGTGCACCGTGACCGTATAGGTCATCTGCTGGCCCTGCGGCGCCGGTTCCGCGCCCACGATCCCGGCCGGTGCCACCACGTTCTGCTCGGTGAGCGCCGCCGAGATGTCCTGCGTCGTGACGCCGAGCCGCGCCATCTTGGCCGGGTCCAGCCAGATGCGCATGCCGTAATCACGGGCGCCGAACTGCTGAACCTGGCCGACGCCGGGTATGCGCGCCAGGGAATCCACCACCTGCAGCGTCGCGAAATTGCTGAGGAACAGGTAGTCGAAACGCGGATCGGTGGCCCGGATCGCGACGTAGACCAGCGGCTGCGGCTGGCGCTTGGTGATCGTGATGCCCTGGCGCAGGACATCCGCCGGCAGCTGCCGCTGCGCGATCGCCACCTGGTTCTGCACGTCGACCGCGGCAATGTCCTGATCGGCGCCGACCTCGAAGGTGATGGTCAGGTTGTAGCTGCCGTCATTGGAACTCTTGGAATCCATGTAGATCATGTGGGGGACGCCGTTGACCTGCGTCTCGATCGGTGCCGCCACGGACTGCTCGATGGTCTGCGCATCGGCACCGGGAAAAGTGGCCGATACGACCACGCTCGGCGGCGAGATCTGCGGAAAGCGCGACACCGGCAGGAGCGCGAAGGCGATGGACCCGGCCAGCGTGATGAGGATGGCGAGAACGGTCGCGAAGATCGGCCGGTCGATGAAGAAATTGCTCACGAGGCCGGCGACGCAACGTCGGAATTCAGCTGCACGTCGACCGCAATGCCGGCCTTCAGCTTCTGCACGCCATCGACAATCACCAGGTCACCGGCGGCCAGGCCGCTGTCCACGATCCAGTCGGACGCGGTGCGCGAGCCCATCTTCACGTCGCGGGTCTGGGCCCGGCCGGCACCGTCGACGATCCAGACGAAGGTCTTGTCCTGGAGCTGCTGCACCGCCCGCTGCGGCACCTCCAGGGAATCCGCGCCTGCGCTGGTCTCGACCGACACGCGGACGAATTGGCCGGCCCGCAGCAGTCGCCTGGGATTCGGCACGGTCAGCCGAACCGGCAGCGTATCGGTGCGCTGATCCACGGCCGCATCGAGGAAGTTGAGCTGTGCGGGTTCCGGGTATTCGGTACCGTCCGCGAGATACAGGTGGAAGCGCTTCTTGCTCGGATTGCGCTGATCGGGGGCGCGGCCCAGTTCGCGCTGCAGCTCGAGCAGACGCTGCTCCCCGACGCTGAAATTCACGTACAGCGGGTCGGTCTGGTAAACCGTGGTGAGCAGTGTGGTGTATGCGGTGACCAGCCCCCCGACCCGGATCAATGCGCGGCTCATGATGCCGGCGATCGGTGACCGGACCGTCGTATAGCCCAGGTTGAGCCTGGCCGTATCGACACCCGCCTGCGCGGCCCGCACCTGGGCCTGCGTGGCGGCGTCGGCTGCTTCCGCCGCATCGAGCTCGCGCTGGCTCAGCGCATCCAGCTGCGACAGGGGCTTGGCCCTGGCCAGGTCCTGCGCGGCGTTGGCGCGCGCGGCCACCGCCTGCGCGAGCTGGGCCTCGGCCTGGGCGAGCGCGGCGCGATAGGGCTGCGAGTCGATCTCGAACAGGATCTCCCCCACCCCGACGGCCTGGCCTTCGAGCGCAGCCTGGTGTTCGAGCACTCCGCCGACGCGCGGGCGGATCTCCACCGTATTGGAAGCCTCCATCTCGGCCGCGTATTGCTGCGCAATCGTGATCGGATGCGCGACGAGCCGCACGGCCGTGACGGCAATGCGCGCCGGAGCCGGGGGCGGCTTCGGTCCACAGGCGCACAACACCCAGGACGCCCCGAGTACCAGGCCGAACCGCCAATGCAGGGAATGGGCTGTCACTGACTTCTCCGGGCCGCCCAGGCAGCTGCGAATGTCCAGCCCGCGTAGTAATACCATTATGGGCGCGAGACCACTACCGCTTGTGTGCGGCGGCGTACCGATGCTGCTGTCGACTGCGGGGGCATCGGCAAGGCTTGCGCATGCCGCCGGCCGGCCGGCACTCTTTTGGAGCAGGCGATCTGGAGCAGGCGATCCGCGCCACGGCGCAGACGAGCGCCGCACCGCCGGCAATCAGCCCCTTGAACGCAATTCAGGTCAGCGGATGACCGGCTTCCCGGTTCCCGCCGCGCGCGCCGGGCCGGGTCCAGCGGCGCGCGGTCACCGTGTCGCGGCCGTGCGCCTTGCTCTCGTACATGCAGGCATCGGCGCGCTCCAGCAATTCGCCGACCCGCATGGGTGCGCGCCACTGAGCCGGGCCGACGCCAATCACGCCGATGCTGACGGTAACCGCCAGCGCGCCAGCCGAACAGGACACCGGTTCTGCAGCCAGCGCCACGCGGATGTGACGGGCCAGGTTGCGGGCGCAGCCCAGTGCGGTTCCCGGCAGGACCACCACGAATTCCTCGCCGCCGTATCGGCTCATCCAGCCGCCCGCCGCCGCCACGATGGCCTGCGTTCGCGCCACGAATGACTGCAGAATCTCGTCCCCGACGGCATGGCCGTACTGGTCATTGATGGATTTGAAGCGATCCAGGTCGCACATCAGGACCGACAGCCAGCGGCCACGCTGGGCGCTGGAGCTGAGGTCATGCTCGAGTCCGCGCATCAGCCGGCGGCGATTGCCGCTGCCGGTCAGATCATCGGTATCCGCCAGCACCCTGTTCTTCATGACCGCGCGCCGCAGGGCCTGATCGCGGCCCACGAGCCGGCGCCCGACCGCCAGCGTCGCGAGCAGCTCCGAGGCGGTGACGCGCTTGCTGAGGTAGGCGTCCGCACCGGCGGCCAGGCCGTTGACGAACTCTTCCGGGGCATCGCTGTAGCTCAAGACGATCTTGTACAGATAGCTCGGCAGTGCCGAGGCACTGAGGGTGCGGCACAGCGTCAGACCGCCCATGCCGGCCATGGCGACGTCGGTGACGAGCAGTGGAATGAAGCGCCGGCGCAGGCAATCCAGCGCCTCGCTGCCGTTGCGCGCCGTCGTCACCGCATAGCCCGCCAGCTCCAGCATCAGGCGCAGCCGATCGCGTGCGGTGTCGCTGCTGTCCACGACCAGCACGTCGGGTGCGGCCAGATCGACGGCGTCACGGGGTTCGGCTTCGGACACGAGCGAGGTGGATGCCGCCGGGGCGGCCGGCTTTGGCCAGGGCTTTGAGGCGCCCATGATCAATCTCCTTCCGGGTCCGTCGCCCTCGTAATGACGTGGAGCCCGTCGGTGCCGGATCTGATGCTCGTCGCCAGACCGATTAAGTTCAATGCTCCGCTCCCAGCGGGCCGATTGCCGGGATGCAGCTCACAGTTTCGTCTTAAGTAACCTGGAGTCCGCCGCAGGCGGTTGGATTCGGCGCTACGCGGGAGTGCTGCCGCAGCGGGCCAGGACGCCGCGCAGGTCGCGCAGTGCCGGGAACACTTCATTGTTCCAGTCCGAACCCTGTGCGTCGTAGGCCTTCTGTTCGGCCTCCACGATGTCCTTGTCCTCGCGGAAGATATTTTCCGTGAACCAGGTGACAAAGGGCCAGACTAGCTGGATGAGGCCGGGCACGGGCGGCTTCTTGACCGACAGGTAGCCGAAGGTGCGGTTGGTACGCTGTTCGGCATCGAGCGGCGTGTAGCACAGCCACACATCCAGCACGGGATCCTGCGTCGGTTGGATATCGCGCCCGACCCAGACCTTGAGGCTCTGCGAAGGATAGTCGGTGCGGATGCGCATGTGGTCGGAGAAGTCCTTCTTGACCTCGCCGCGCTTGCGCACCAGGTCCACGATGACCCGCTCGCCCATCGACGGCTTGCCCTGGGTGCGGCTGAAGCTGTATTCCACCTGCGCCCATTCCGCGCCATGATCGCGCCCCAGGCACTGGGCACGGATCGATCCCATCTGCTTGCGGTGCATGAACTGGTGATTCATGTCGAACAGGTTCTCGTGCATGAAGGTGTAGTGGCAGGCCACCTCGCGGTTCAGCCGCCGGGTCTTGTAATCCTTGCGCTGGGAGGAACCGAGCGTTGCGGGCACGCGGGCGTCCGCCAGTGCCGGGTTGCCGGGGAACACGAAGATCAACCCGTCGATTTCGCGCGCCGGATAGCGCTTCACGCCGTTGGGCAGCCGATCCTTGCCGAGGTAGGGCACATCGACGCAGCGGCCGCCCGCATCGTACGCCCAGCCGTGATAATGGCACTTGAGCACGTCGCCCTCGACCACGCCCAGGTGCAGCGGCACCTGCCGGTGGGCGCAGCGATCCTCGAGCGCGAACACCTGCCCGCTCCGGCCGCGATAGATCACGATGGGCTGCCCGGCAAAACGGCGGCCGAGCGTATGGCCGGCCTTCAATTCATCCGCCCACGCCAGCGGGTACCAGCAATCCGGGTGAGCGCCGACTCGGCGCAGATCAAAGGCGTTGGAGGAATTCGCGGGATGGACGTCAATCAGGTTCGCGCGCTCTTCTGACATGGGGTGCTCCGGACGAATCCAGGCACCACAATAGCGCATCGGCCGGTGGGCGCGGGCGTCATTTGGCCACCGGCGGGGCGATCACGCGCGACGCCCGGTGGCCTGCCCCTTGATGGGGGATACCGAGTAATGCGCGGCAGTCGCTTCCAGGTCGCGCCAGGCGACGGCGAAGGGATCGTCGGTATGCAGCGCATTCATGCCGGCCAAGGGCACAAGATCGGCCACCGCGCCGACCAGCGAGCGCACCAGGCGTACGCAGGCCTGCGTGGCGCCGTTCAGGACGGACAAGGGCGCACGGCCCTCGGCCACGGTGATGCGCCACACCTGCTCCGCCTGCTCGTACAGCGCCTGCCGCGCCCCTGCGACGCAGGCCTCCGCGGCTCGAACCGCTTCCTGCACGGACTCGACCCCGCTCAGTGGACGTGCCAGGCCGGGCGCCGGCTTGCTGTGCGCCATGGAGGTGAACGCGTCCAGCGCATGCTGCGCAATGCCCAGGGCCACGGCACTGACCGGCAGCTCGGTCAGCGTGTCGAACGGCACGCGGTACAAGGGCCCGGACTCGAGCGGTGCATCCGTCAAAACCGAAAACGTGGCCGCCTCGGGAACGAAGGCATCGATCACTTCAATGTCGTGGCTGCCGGTGGCACGCAGCCCGCTGGTGGCCCAGGTGCGGTGGATGATGACTTCCGTAGGCGAAAAGGACATGGCGCGAATCAGGGGCTCGCATCCGCACAGCACCGGTTGTCCCTGTGCCCTGACCTGGCAGTTGGCGGTAAACACCGTGGCGTAATCCGCGCCACTGGCATAGCGCCAGCGGCCCCGCACGCGGTAGCCCCCGTAGACGCGCTCGGCGGTGCCGGTCGGCGCCCCGGAACCGGCCACCACGGCGGCACTCGGACCGAACAGTACACTCGCGACTTCGGGGGCGAGATAGGCTGCGAACAGCCCGCCGCCCGAACCGATCATCACCGCCCAGCCAAACGAGCCTTCGGCACGGGCCGCCGCCTCGTAGACCTGGAGTGCCATCGGCAACGTCAGTTCGAAGCCGCCGTAGCGGCGCGGTATCCACAGTCGAAACAGGCCCTGTTCCACGACACCGCGAACCACGTCATCCGGCAGCCGGCAGGCGTGACGGCCCGCCTGCATGTGCGCGCGCAGGACGGGTTCGAGCGCGGCAACGGGCGCCAGATGCGCCGGCGGGTTCATGAACCGTTCGGCCGTCGGCTCAGTTCAATGCCGCTGCCGATCGGCAGCAGCACCGTGTCCAGTCCCAGTTCCCGGACGCGCTTGCGGTAGGCCGTGGCCTCGACGTGCCACTGTTCCGGAAGGATCATGTTGTCCGCGGCGACGAAGCCGCCGCGCGCCAGCCTCGGCAGGACCAGTTCCAGGCACGGCACATACAGTTCCTTCCACAGGTCGATCAGCACGAAGTCAAAGGGCCCCGGCAGCGTGGGCAGGGTCGCGAGCGCATCGCCCACATGCCGGGTCACGAAATCGGCGAGTCCGGCACGCGCCAGCGCATCACCGGCGTATTGCGCCTTGTAGTCGGCCAGCTCCAGGCTGACGACACGGCCTCCGGTCTGCCGCGCGGCTTCGGCGAGCCAGACGGTGGAGTAACCATACGAGGTGCCCAGTTCCAGAATGGATTTCGCCCTCGCCCCCTTGGCAAGGATGTTGAGCACGCGACCGGTGTCGGGCCCGACCGGCAGCAGGAATTCATCGCGGCGCGCCATGAGCGATCCCGGCGCGTGGCTCGCCATGAGGGCATCCTCTGCCTCGATCCGCCTGGCGTATTCGGCCAGCACACCGCGTACCGCATCGTCCATGCCATCCCCGTCATCCAAGCCGTTCCCCTCAGGATCCATTCGGTGTCCTTCAATTCCGACGACCCGCCCTTGCTCGCAGCGGACCGGCAGAGATCAACCGCTGAGTGCCCTAGGTAATATCCACTGTTGTCGCTGCGTCGGCGCGTCGAGCAGACTGCAACGGCCTGTGTCGAGGATAGAGCCGTTTCTGAAGGAGAAAGTGCGATGGGTGAACTGGTCTTCGCCGCCAAGGTGACTCATGTACCGTCCATGTTCATTTCGGAGATGGAAGGCCCCCACAAGGGTTGCCGGCAGGCGGCCATCGACGGGCTGCGGGAGATCGGCGCACGCATCGAGGCCCTCAATGCCGACACGGTGATCGTGCTCGATTCGCACTGGCTGGTCAACGCGGGCTACCACATCAACGCCAATGACTCATTCCAGGGCTGCTACACCAGCAACGAGTTCCCGCACTTCATCCAGAACCTGGACTACCGGTACCGGGGCAACCCGATGCTGGGCGACGCCATCGCGGCGGCCGCCACCGCCCGGGGCGTGCGCACCCGCGCGCACCACGTGCACACGCTGGATGTCGAATACGGGACGCTCGTGCCGCTGCGCTTCATGCGGGCCGGTCCCTCGCTCAGGGTGGTCTCGGTGGCGGCCTGGGTGGCCTTCGGAAGCATGGAGGAGAGCCGCCAGGTCGGCATCGCCCTTGGCGAGGCCATCGCGGCCAGCGACAGCCGCGTCGCGGTGCTGGCGAGCGGATCGCTCTCGCACCGCATCCACGATAACAAGGTGGTCGATCAGGGCACGTTCACGATCAGCGATGAGTTCTACCAGCAGGTGGACCTGCACGCCCTCGAACTGTGGCAGCAGGGCCGGTTCAGGGAGTTCACGGCGATGCTGCCGACCTACGCCAGGACCTGCTACGGCGAGGGGCACATGCACGACACCGCCATGCTGCTCGGGATGCTCGGCTGGGACCAGTATCGCGCGCCGGTCGAGATCCTCACGCCCTACTTCGCCAGTTCCGGCACGGGCCAGGTCAACGCCGTATTCCCACTGCATTGAACCGGGTGCATTGAACGGGGTGCATTGAGCTGGGGTCGCGGGACGAGGCCGCCGGCCCAGGCTCCCGGCCGCCGCCGCGTTCAGCCCACGCCGAGCCTCTGGATCGGCCCCGCGCCGTGTGCCAGTGCCACGTTCTTGGTTTCCATGTAGAAATCAAAGGAATGCTCGCCCCCGTCCCGTCCGATGCCGCTGTCCTTCATGCCGCCAAAGGGCGTTTCCAGGTGCCGCACGTTCTCCATGTTGAACCAGAGCATGCCGGCCTCGATCTGGTCCGCCAATCGCAGGCAGCGGTGGACGTCCCGTGTCCACACATAGCCGGCCAGGCCGTAGCGCACGCCGTTGGCGATGCGCACGGCGTCGGATTCCGTCTTGAAGGTCAGAGCGGTCAGCACCGGGCCGAAGATCTCCTCCTGGGCAATGCGCATGTCGGGCCGGGCACCGGTAAAGAGCGTCGGCATGACATAGTGGCCGCCCCCGGGTCCGGCAAACGCGGCACCGCCGGCCGCGACGGCGGCGCCTTCCGCGCGGCCAATGTCGAAATAGGACAGCACCTTCTGCTGATGCCGGGCATGGATGAGCGGCCCGACCTCCGTCGCCGGATCCAGCGGATCCCCCACCTTGAGCTTAGCCACGCGTTCGCGCAGCCGTTCCAGGAAGGCCGGCGCGACGTTCTCCTGGACCAGCAGCCGGCTCGAGGAGGTGCAGCGCTCGCCGTTCAGGCTGTAGATCATGAAGATGACCGCATCCAGCGCGCGCTCCAGATCCGCGTCGTCGAAGACGATGACCGCGTTCTTGCCGCCGAGTTCGAAATGCACGCGCTTCAGGGTGGCCGCACCCTGCGCCATGATGGCCGAACCGGTCGTGGATTCGCCCACGAAGGCAATCGCCTTGATGGCCGGGTGTTCGGTCAGGGCCTTGCCAGCCTCCTCGCCCAGGCCCTGCACGACATTGAGGACCCCCGGCGGGAGTCCCGCTTCGAGCGCGATCTGCGCCAGCAGCGATGCGGTCACGGGACTCCACTCGGCCGGTTTGTGCACGACCGTGCAGCCCGCCGCCAGTGCCGGCGCGATCTTCCAGGTCGAGAGCATGAACGGGGTGTTCCAGGGCGTGATGACCCCGACGGGACCGATCGGCGTGCGCGTGGTCAGGTTCACCTGGCCTTCCGTGCGCAGCACCCGGCCGTCGCGCGCCGTCAGCGCTCGATCCGCAAAGAAACGGAAGTTCTCTGCGCCGCGCAAGGCCGCCTTCGACATGAATCGATAGGCCTGGCCGGTATCCCAGCATTCGAGCAGGGCGATTTCCTCGGCCCGTGCCTCGATCCGGTCGGCAATCGCGTGCAGCAGATCGCGGCGCGCTCCGGCCTTCAGATCGCGCCAGGCCGCGAAAGCCTGCGCCGCGGACTCTGCGGCCAGCGCCACGGTCGCGGCGGACCCGCGGGCGACGCTGGCGATGGGCGACAGGTCGACCGGCGAACCGGTTTCAAAGGTGCGGCCATCGCTGGAGGCCACGGCCTCGCCGCCGATCAGGTGGCGGATGCCGCCGGCCTTTAGGCGCGCCAGTAGGGGACCCAGCGCGGCCCGTTTGTCCGCCAGCGTTGCCGCCGGCTTCGCCGCCGCCTTCTCAGGTGTAGCCATCGGTCTTGCTCCTTGGAGTTTCAGCCGGCGCGTTCAGGTATCGGCGCGCAAGATCGCGCGCGGCCGTGCGCAGCAGCACCGTGTCCAGTCCCACGCCCACGAAGCTGCAGCCCCAGGCGATATAGCGGCGCGCCAGCGCTTCATCGGCCGCCATGATGCCCACCGGCTTGCCCAGCGCCCGGATGGCGCGCACCAGGTCTTCGATGGCGCGCTGCACATCCGGGTGTCCGGCATCCCCGAGATGGCCCAGGGCGCCGGCGAGATCCGCCGGCCCGATGAACAGGGCATCGACCCCCGCCACCCCCGCGATGGCGGCGGCGTTGCGCAGGCCCGGGAGCGTCTCGATCTGCACGATCAGACAGGCCTCGCCATCGGCCTTTGCCAGGTAATCGCCCTCCCCGCCCCACCGGGCCACCCCACCGGGGCGCCGCCAAGCTCCGCCGCCCGATCTTGACAGACGCGTCGATGGGCACTCTACTGCAGAGAGAACATCATTCTCCCAGGCGCGGCCCCCACGCGCCTTCGCGCAGGAAGAGCGGAACCCGATGACGACCGCGATCGACGACATCTACTACGACCCCTACGACTTCGAGATCGACACCAACCCGTATCCGGTGTGGAAACGGATGCGTGACGAGGCGCCGGTCTACCGCAACGACAAGTACGACTTCTTCGCGG
>Ga0209698_10004413_pt1 | contig 15436 bp, 17 predicted proteins | sample LitLauG_LLR_2012_FD_187203 | JGI IMG/M metagenome (GOLD analysis project Ga0209698, IMG submission 187203) | Freshwater sediment microbial communities from Pennsylvania, USA - Little Laurel Run_MetaG_LLR_2012 (SPAdes) (version 2) | ecosystem: Environmental > Aquatic > Freshwater > Creek >...
ACCGGCCTGATCGCCACGTTGATGCGCGATCCGTCGGCAAGCCTTGCATCGCACATCGGCTGGGACTCATCGACACGCCGGCCAACAGCGGCAACAATCTTGTTCAGTATCCGTAGCAGGTGATCCTCGTCCTTGAACAGTACAGGGACGCGTTCGAGAATGCCGGCACGTTCGACATACACATCACGATGCGTGTTGATCAGAATGTCCGCGATGCTCGGGTCCTTCAGCAACGGTTCGATAGGACCAAGGCCGGTCATCTCGTCGATCATCTCATCGACCAGCGTCTCAAGTTCGCCAGAATTTAGCGGCAACCGTTCTGCCAAAACGTACTCCGAAACCATCGTGCGCACGAGGCTCCGCAATTCCGTGCTTGAGGCCTTCTCGACTGCTGCGAGATTGATGTCATCGATCAACCGGCGGTGCAGACGGACCTTGGCATCCAAGATGCGGCGGAAGGTGAGTGACGACGGGTCGGGCGCCGCGGGTACCTCGGCTACCGCGACCGGCACAGGCTTGATTTCTGCTTCCGATTTCACGCTGGTTCGCGCAAATCGACCCATGATTGCCATCTCAAGCATTCTCCATCGATCATTCCGCCTTGGCCGCCAGGTCGTGCGTCTTGTATTTGGACGTCAGAATCAGGCCGAGTTCGCGCTCAAGCTGATTGTGCTTTTTGATGCTTGAAAGCAATGCTCCGTGGTCCTGGGCTTCGCGCACCAGTCCGCGGCGCTCGCCAATGTAGCCAGCGAGAAGACCGCCCAGCACACTGCGGACATGCTTGGTTTTGACAGTGCCACCGCCGAACCAGGTTGCTTTGTTGACGATGACGCTGCTCATAAGATTGTTGCCAGTGGTCTTTGCAACCATCTCAGCTAGACGGCGCGCGTGGCGGAGCCCGCTCACGCTCATCTCAGTTACGATGAAGAACCCATCCGCACCCCGCACCACGTTCTCAGACCACGGACGCCATCCGCTTGGAAGATCGATGATCAGATGCCTGAACTGAAGGGAAGCCTGGTCCAACAGCTGACCGATCAATTGAGCACTGAACTGTTCCGCCGAAAGTGAAGGAGGTGCGGCGAGAACTGCGAGACCGGACGAGTGCCGCGTAACCATGATCTGCAGTAGGTGTCCATCCAATCGACTGGGGTCTTGGCTGACCTCCGCCAACTGAAGATTTGGCTCGATATCGAGGTAGTCGGCAAGCGAGCCACTTTGGAAATTGAGATCGATGACGCAGCAACCGCTGAGGTCCGGCCGCCCTTTGCCCGAGAGCACCGAAGCAGCCGCCAACGCGAGCGTCGTTGCTCCGGCTCCGCCAACAGCCGACATGAAGGCAAAGCAGCGTGCGGGCTGAGTGGCAACGCCGCCAGAAGTGGTTTTGAGTGCCGTTTTGCAGGCTGCCAGAAGTTCGCCGTCGCTGCAGGAACTCGGCAGCCAGTCTGAGATTTGCAGTTTCAGGAGGGTTCGCGCTGAGCCTCCTGCAAGACCATCCGAAATGACAATCGCGTGGCGTGGTGCCCATTTCGATTGAAGCAACGTCTCCAACTGGGCAAATTCCTGCGGGTTGCTCTGATCGAGCACGACCAGCAGCAGCGACGCCGGGGCGAAATTCGGCGGCGAATTCGAAATTGAGCCGAGCGACTGACTTACCACTTCCGCGTGGAACTGCTGTTCGAGCTCAACCACGTTCTTGAGGCGGGCGCCCACGACTGCGTCGGCCGCGATCACTCTGACCAGCAGTTTCTGCCCCGTTGTTGCTACGCGCGAGAAAAGCATGGTTATCCTGACTCAGTCCGCGGTTGAGTTCATGTCTTCGCCGATGGCCGTAGTCTCCAGGGGCGGGAACGTTATCGGACCCAATCCAAGAATCGAGCCAACAAAGGGCAGGCTGGCTGTCAGGCCGGTAAGCTGTACAGTGATGATAGGTACGGCGCCACCGGTTCTGCCATTGCTGCCGGGGCGGCCAGCAAAACCCAGGCCCGCTTGGCTCTGATAGGTCACGATCACGTTGGCAGGTGTAATATGGGTGAACGCCTTGCACATGCCGGCGAAGTTATCCGCACCGAGAGTTGTCCCGCAGGTCGTCTTGCCGCGCCCATATACCAAATCGCTCATTGCCGTGGCGTCGTAGGTGCCACCGCTGCAGGTTTGCGTCGCTCCAGAACACACGCGGATGAATGCCGGGAAGGGATCGCCGGGGTTCACGTTACCCCCAAGCCCAGTCAAGGTTTTGAGGTCGGAGGAAACCGGATCGGAAACCGAAGCCAGACGCGCGCCCTGATAGGCCGCTTTGGTCGCCGCGTTAAATTTGTATACAACGACCGAGAAGTCGACGAGTCCGCCGACTATCGTAAAGAACGTAAGCATAACGAGCGAAAACTCGACCATGCTCGTGCCGCTGCGGTCCTGAAGAATGATTTTGATACGATTGAACATGACGCTAATTACCGACAACTCGTTCTTCGTGCTGCAGCGTGAACGTGATTGAGCCGCCCAGCCCAAGATAGTTAAGGAAGCCTACCCCAGGATCCTTGGCCGTTGTGGCGACCGTCACGATATAGAACGGGTTGGGACCACGATAGGCGCCGTTGGCGTTGGCAACGGGCGTCAGGGTGAATTTGATGTCGGTGGTCTTCCACCAGGACACTCGCTTCACCGAGCCGCCCACTTGGCCATAGACGGCGAGCTGCGCGGCAGCGGTTTCCGAGGATGCCGGATCGTTGGTATGCGCAAGGAACCGGGCGGCGTCATGAATGCCGGTGTTGATCAGGTGAAAATCGTAGAGCAGGGTACCGAATTCGAATATGCCCGCAGACAGCAGAAACAACAGCGGCAGCACGATCGAAAATTCGACAAGCGAGGTTCCGCGTTGGCTTTTCCTAAATCTAGTCAACCATTTCATCATGAAGCACACACTGGACGCAGTTGATACGCTTAGCTCGGCTCATCGATAAAGTTGGACAATGTCGTGGTCGACACCGTCGGCATCGCCGGGCAGGACGATGCCGGATAATTCGCCGTAGATGGTGCCGGCGTCAGGGGCAGGGGACAACGGAATGGGCTCAGTGATGAACACTTTGGCGAAGGCTGTCACAGGCAGTGCGCCGCTGCTGTTGCCGTGCACACTGAGGTTGTTGCAGTCGATCACCGCGACATAAAGCAACCTGCGGTCAGGGGTTGGACTGAGGCCACCGCCGGAATAGCACTGCGGTGTTCCCACTTCACCTATTGCTGACTTGTATTTCGTCAAGCCGCTTGGGCCGTTCTCGTACTGATAGACCTGATAACGGGATGGCAGGTTGGCGTTTGACCAGCCGGGAGGTATAGCGGTGGTACCGAAATTGGTCGTCCAATAGGTGTTGAAATCCCAAACACCGTTGCCGAGCCGACCGCCGGCGCCGGGAAAGGCGGAATCCTGGCCAAACTTGTTGGTGTTGGGTGACGTTGCGGCCGCATTGCATGCGGCGTTCTTGCCTTTGCCCGCGACGTACCCCTTGCGCACGTTCTGAGCCGGCCGGTAACTCGCATTACCACTCTGGCTAATATAGGGGCCAGTCCACAGATCGAACCTTGTATTGAGCGCGTCATTAGCGCTGGTGATGTTGCCCGTCTGCACCGTGACGCCGTTCTGGTCGAAGCATGCGGTCGGCTGAACTTGGGCCAGCGCATCTCGCAGCGCGTTGGCGCCATTGCCAAGCGTGGGCGAGGAAAGCCAACCGTAATTGCCGGGGAAGTATTGGCTCGACCCGCCATTTCCAGCTTGCAGCTTGATCTGCCGGCGAAGCTGGGTCGGATCCTTCAGCGCGTCCGTTATGGCCGTGCTCGTCCCTTCCCACGGATTGCAGATGAACATCGGGGTAAATCTGCACACCGCGGAATCGAAGCCGGCGACAGCTGTGGCCGACGTGGTCGAAGAATTCGTGCCGCCGAGCAGCGAGATCGGAAAGAGTGTGTTGAGTGTCTGAGTGTTGACCGTCACCGCCACGTAATGGGCCAGAGTTGGATCGGTCGTCGCCGTGCCGCTACTGAGGGCGGACAAATCCTTGGGCGGCAGCACGGAGTAATAGGTCTTGCTCGCGACCGTCACAGCAGTCTGGCCAGCGGTCGAGAAATTGCTGTTGTTAGTAACCAGATTAGCAATGGCGCTGTTGGCGCGGGTGATCGAATCGCTTCTGCGGTCCAGCTCGGCGGCCCCTGCGAGCGCCAGCGCGTCGGCTCCCTTCTGGAGCCCGGTATTCAAATTCTGTACCCGTCCGACGTCGATGGCCAGAACGGCCAGCCCGAGAAACACGGGCATGGTCAGCGCAACGTAAACCATCACACTGCCGCGCTCGCTGCGACCGAAGGTGCGCAACGCTCTCCACACCGAAATCTTACGCATAGTTGACATACTCTTCGAAAACGCGACTGAACGCTTACTGCGTCCCGGTTGGGCCGCTCGACTGTGTGACACTGATATCTTGTGACGACAGGCCCTGCGGCTGCTTTACAGTGCCAGCCTTGTACCTTTGAGCGGCGAGCAATGCGGGATCCCCATCAATGGCAATGCGCTGGTTCTTGGAAGCAGGTGGCGCCGGATCAATGGTCTGCACAGCTACATTATGAGCAACCGCATCGCCAAGATCCATGCCGATGGCGTCGGTTCGGGTCCGATAATCCTCGCACCCGGCCAACGAGCCAAAGAGAACCGCGGCCACACCAACAATACCCATGTTCATCAGATCAATTCGCCGGGGCATGGCTCGCCTCCTCTGTAGAATGCGCCGCCCAGGACGAGTCCAAATCCAGGATATGTCCGTGGGGACCCGCGGCGTGATCGGGAATTTCCATTTTTCCGTCAGCAAAGAAATCACGATCATTGCTTGCGAGTTTTTCGTCAAACGGCGTGGCGAGGTGTTGCCCGGGTGTTGCCGGCTGAACGAGATGGGGGGTGACGATGATCACGAGATCGGACTCGGCCTTCGTGTACGAGTCGCTCTTGAACAGCGCTCCCAGCACCGGCACGCTGCCCAGCCAGGGCAGTTGGGAGGCGTCCTTCGTGTGGGTTGTCTGTATCAAGCCGGCGATCGCAAAACTCTGTCCATCCATAAGCTCGACCGTCGTATTCGCACGCCGCACTACGAGCGTCGGGACCGTCAGCCCACCTCCGATCGCGACAGCCTGTGTCGGATCAATGTCGCTCACCTCAGGTTCAATTTTCAAATTGATCTGGCCGTGCGCCAACACGGTTGGCGTAAAGGCGAGGCTCACACCAAACTTCTTGAAATCCAGAGTAATCAGATTAGGGGACCCAGCCGTCCCGCCGGACTGCGCGACAGGGAACGGATATTCGCCGCCGGCCAGAAAGTTGGCAGTCTCGCCAGACAACGTCACCAAATTCGGTTCGGCAAGCCTGCGGGCGACACCCTTCTTTTCCAAGGCTTGAATGAGCGCATCGGCCTTTGTTCCGTTGTTGAGGATTTGCGCGACAAACGTGCCGAACGGTATGCTGTTGGTCGCGAAGGCCTGAACGGTGCTGGCACCTGTCAGAAACGGCTGTGAAGGTTCAGGCGACACTCCACTACGGGCGCGGAAGCCACTGGTGGCGGTGTCCCACGCGAGCCCAAGATCCCTCTCCGCCGTGCGCTTGGCCTCGACGAATCTGACTTCAAGCAAAACCTCTTGCGCGCCACGCACCGTCATTAAACTGATGAAGCACTTCCCCGCTCCCGTTCCGCTCGGGGCCGCCGCGGGAAGCAGGCCGGCTGCAGCGAGCTCCGAAGCCGGGCCGGACGCAGTCACCGATGTAGCGCCTTTTGCCGGCGCCGGTGGCGCCGCAGCTGATGCCTGTGCTGACGAAGGCGGGGCGACATTCGAAACCGTCTCACAACCCGCTGTGTACTGCTCCGTAATGTTCACGATATTGGCCAGTGCGACGGCATCGGTAGCCACGCCGGACAGCACGATCCGCCCATTGGTCGTCGATATCTTTACCTGCGAGCCTGGCGCGCTTTGCAGAATCTGGTTGCGCAAACCCTTCAAGTCGAAACTGACCTCGATCTCGATGACGCCCAGCATATGCTTGCTTGCATCGAGCATGGTAAGCCGTGTCAGGCCTATTTTCTTGCCGATGATGTAGATAGATTGATCGGTCAGCACGACGACATCTGCGATCTCAGGATTCGCAATCAGCCCTTGGCTATAAGGCCGGTCGGTGTTCAAGGTCTGAGATTGATTTATGGTAAGCCTTATCCGGCCCACTTGCCCCGGCTCGCCGAGTTCAAGCACGTGCCGCTGCTTCATAAGACCCTCGGCGCGGGCAGACTCGAACGCTGGCGCCAACGCGAACGATGCGCAAATCAGCCAGGCGCCCAGCAGAGCTAAGCCCCACTTGGCCCTTTTCAGATGTCTCTGAAGATCCCGCATCATCAGTGTCACCATCACATATTGATCCCACGGCAAGCCCGATAGGCAGCAGATCGACTCCTATAGTTTCTGCCTATCTGATTCGCTTTCAGCGGAAAGTGACCTGTTTCACATATGCACCGCAAAGCTGACGGTTTGGTGCCTCAATTGACTGCGAACGGGACGGTGTAGGAGGCACTGGAGACCGCGCGAGTGATGACGATATGCGCAAGCGGATCTTGCTGCGGTTCCTCGGTAGGAACTGGCTCGGGAGTGGGCGTAGTAGCCGAATTGGCCTGAGCTACCTGGACCGGGGGCCGCACGCCTGCAAGGTCGTCGAGGGTTTGGGCGGTAATCCGCCTGGCTCTGGTCGTTTGCAACGAACCGGCCGGAGTCAGCGCCAGCGAGAGGCTGCCGATCGTGTTCGCCAACGACAGTTTTTGAGCATCTTCCATTGGGACTTCAAGCGTGACGGCCTTGGCCACCACCGGCGTTTCGGTTCGGTCGTCCGCCAACTGATCTATGGCAAGGACACGCACGTGCTGGAGTAGCACATCGGTATACGTGTCTTCTTTTGTCGCGTTGGCGCCATTTTCGGTGTGCGTCAGCAGAACGTCGACCCGGTCACCCGGTAACACGAAGCCGGCGACGCCAAACACGTCATTGACGCGGATGGTGACCGCATTCTTGCCAGGATCGACCACCGCCGACAGTGATGCACGCTGGCCAGGTCCCGTAACCTTCCATTTCAGGATCGGCTCGTTGATCTCTATGGAGGATAGTACCACGCGCCGTTCATTGGCCTTGAGAAGGTCGCTGATCGAGGCGAACGCACCGTCGGGAACCGACGTGCTTGGCCAGTCGATCTCTTTCAGATTGGCTGCAGCCAACTCGGCGCCAAATCGCAAGGCCTGAGTCGCGACCACGATCTTGGCCGGCGCAATCTGCTTTTCTACGACCAAGGTTCCAGTACTTCTTTGGTGCTGCAGCCAGGATTGTGCAAGCAAGCCGGCTGCGATCGCTAAGCCAAAAGCAGCTACAGACATGACGATAGAGCCGAGGCGCATCAAATTCCCTCGTTAATTAGTGTTGGGCAGAAGCGGTTACTTAGCGATGTTGAGAGCAAGGTCCGTGCCATGCTCTCAAGTTTTATGCGTGCCCGGATTACCAGGCGACGTTCGGTGCCGTCCAGGCCGCGCCGACATGACCACCGACCAATACTATCGGGGCGATCACTCTGGCCGCAATAATCGCGAGCAGAAGCGAATATTCGGCCATTTGCAGCACCGCATTCGTCTCGGGTACATTTGACAAAAGGGTGTGCAGTTTTGTCTTGCCGGCTCTCTTTTTTCGCCCTTACCAGATGACGTTGAGAGCGTCCCAAGCCGCACCGACCTTACCGCCGATGGTAATTATGGTAGTAATCACACCGGCGGTGATGATTGCGAGCAGCAGGGAATACTCAACCATTGCAGCGCCGCTTTCATCACCGCAGAACTTGCTGATGTACGTGAGGCGACGTGGCATAATTGATGTCCTTTGCATGGCTTACCAGATGACGTTGAGAGCCGTCCAAGCCGCACCGACCTTGCCGCCGATTGTGAGAATGGTGGTAATTGCACCGGCAGTAATAATCGCCAGCAAAAGCGAATACTCGACCATTGCAGCGCCGCTTTCGTCACGGCCAAATTTGCGGATGTTTGTGAACAGATTTGTCATTGTGCAGCTCCCAGATGTGTTGACGATACGACTGGCGGAACAGGCGTCCGCCGCCCCGTCCGGTCACAGCGCCCACCGGGCCTGCACCGTTCGGACACCCGCTTTCGTGACATCGCCCCGACTTACGGATGTTAGTTGAACTACTAACACCAAGCACATGCGTTAACCCATTGACAACCAACGTTATGATTAAAACTTGACCATATGTATGGCGGCATAGGTTAGCCACGCATCGCGTTGGATTCGGCGCACGGGCTCGCTTTTCGAATCGCAACAAAACCTACCCATTCATTGGCCGATAATCAGCGTCGTCGCTACCGTATCAGGGCTGGAATTGTCAGCAGAGCGCCGACCCCAATCGCCAAACCGTATGGCACAATCTTGCGCTGGAGCCAGTGTGGGATGTAAGCCGACAATCGCCCGTTGGCGTTGCTTTTCCCATCCAACCCCAGAAATCGGTCTCCAATAATGATTAACAGCCCAAATGCTGCTCCGGCCAGAGTAGTGAAGAATAAGAACGGCAACACTCCTTCGGGTCCTGCCCAAAGTGCCACCGCGGCGAGCAGCTTGACATCTCCACCACCGAACCAGCCGAAATTATACGGAACGAGGCCCAGGCAGAAGAGACCCACAGCGACAATGATATGCAGCGGCAGGCTAATTGAACGACCGATTTCCAGCACCGCAAAGGTGAAAAACAAGACCAGCAATGCGATCGAAATCCAATTTGGTATGCGAAGTGTCGCAAGATCGGAGAGTGCGGCCAGAACAATCAGAAAGCTAAAAGCGGCGACAATGAGGGGTTGAACGGCGCCGATGATCATTGCAATGAACTCGTCGAGAGTCTGAGGCAATTGCGATGATCGCAATGATCATGCCAATTTGGCTGTGTTCCGCTTCCATGTAGCGCCTCAAGCCCCAAGCGCCTGAACCACCGCATGCCGGGTAGTCAATCGGTCGCCGTCACGCTCGATCATCCGCCTCCAGCCCAGATATGAGCCGAGATATTTCGAGGCCACCCCCTTGAACGGCGCCATCCAACCCTTCAGGCGGATGGTGTAGGCGTTCACGTTCTTGATGCGGAAGCCGTTGTGGACGTGCTCGCCGTGTTTGGCGACGATGGCGACAATCAAGCTCTCGGGAACATTCCTGGATGAGGCAATACGTGTTCTCACCCAGATTGACGCGCCATAGGGAGGGGTGGTTGGCCGGCTTGCGCGCGGACCTGCGATAAAAGACGTACCGATCACAACCGGTGCGGCGGATGTTGACCCCCAGTCCGGCGGCGGTGAGCGTTCGGCCCGCACCGTTTACGGAAGAACGGCCAGCGGTACCTGGGCGCGGGGCCCAGCTCACTTCCTTACACGCAAGGTGTAACAACGCCGCCAGATGATCCGTATCGTTTGTGATAACCGGCGTTGACCCATTTCGGCAGCCTCAAAAAATCCTCTTGCCTTGTTTAGTAAAATCGGCATAACTAAACGAAATTACTAAACATCGGTTGCGGAAGGCAAGCTGGCCGCCGCAGCCCCAAAAGGGATCAGCGTCCGCATTTCCGCGGCGTCTGAAGATCGGCGAGCCTGCGCGAGCAGGATCGCCGTTGAGCCCACTTAGGAGGAGACATATGAAGACTTTAGTAAAGTCCGCGATGGCTTTGGGCGTCGCAGGCGCGCTTTTGGGCAGCAACTCGGCCGCCGAGGCCAAAAGCCTGACCATGTGTTGGGCGGCGTGGGATCCGGCCAATGCGCTGGTTGAGCTGGACAAGGATTTCACCGCCAAGACCGGCATCGAGATGAAGCACGAATTTGTGCCCTGGACGAGTTATGCCGACCACTTCATCAACTTGCTCAACTCGGGGAGCAACGAGTGTGACCTGATCATTGGCGACAGCCAATGGATCGGGGGGGCTGCCGAAAACAAGTGGTATGTGAAGCTGAACGATTTCTTCGACAAGAACAATATCTCGATGGACTCGTTCTTGCCCGCCACCGTTGTAGGTTATGCCGAATGGCCGAAGAACACGCCAAACTATTGGGGTCTACCTGCGATGGCGGATGCCGTCGGCTGGACCTATCGCAAAGATTGGTTTGCCAAGCCGGAGCTGCGCGCCGAGTTCAAAGCCAAGTACAACAGAGAGCTTGAACCACCGAAGACCTGGGACGAATTGCTCGAAATCTCCAAGTTCTTCACCGGCAAAGACATCGACGGCAAGAAGGTTTACGGCGCATACATCTTCACCGAGCGCGGCTCGGAAGGCATCACGATGGGCGTGACCAACGCGATGTACAACTACGGCTTCGACTATATGGATGCAGCCAAGCCCTATCACATGGAAGGTATCGTCAACTCCGCTGGCGCTGCCAAGGGCATGGACGTCTATAAAGAGTTGTTCAACTGCTGTCAGCCAAAAGGCCTGACCAACGCCTACATGCAAGAAGGTCTCGACGCCTTCAAGTCCGGCGAAGTCGCTATGCAGATGAACTGGTATGCGTTCTTCCCTGGCCTCGCCAAGGACCCGAATGTCGGCGGCGACAAGATCGGTTTCTTTAAGAATCCCGCTGGCCCTAACGGGCAGTTCACGCAGCTCGGCGGTCAGGGACTTTCGGTGGTTGCGGCCTCGAAAGATGTCGACGATGCGCTGCTCTACGTGAAGTGGTTTGCACAGCCAGATATCCAGCAGAAATGGACCGATCTCGGCGGAGCGTCCGCGTCAAAGGCCGTGCTGGAATCCGACGCTTACAAGAAGAGTGCCCCCTATGCGCCATCATTCGTCGAGTCGATGGGCATCGTGAAGGACTTCTGGGCGGAACCGCTTTATGTTCCGCTGCTTCTGGATATGCAGAATCGCGTCCACGATTATGTTGTCGCCAACAAGGGGACGTCGAAGGAGGCGCTTGACGCGCTGGTCAAGGATTGGATCAAAGTCTTCAAGAAAGAGGGCAAAGATCCTTCGTAATGCCGGTGTCGCGGGCTTAGTCCTCCCTTCCCGCGAGAACTTCCCCCGGTGGCCTTTTTCGCTGGGGGAATCCTTTTCAATGTCGAGTGGATGGTGATGTCAGGAACTGAAAAAATCCAAGCGCTTGCCGGCCGCGTTCCGGATCAGGCAGTTTCGGACCGCCAGAAGCGTTTCGTGGGCCTGTCGGACCGGTTCATCGCCTGGTTGTTCATCGCCCCGACGATGTTCCTCTTGCTTGCAATCAACATATTTCCCCTGATCTGGGCGATCCGTCTTTCATTCACGGGATTTATGGCGAACCTGCCCAACCCGGCGCGATTTATAGGCATCGACAATTATGTCGACATCCTCACGGACGAGGACATCTGGCAACATTTTCAGGTGACCGCCCATTTCGTGTTGTGGACCATCGCGCTTCAAGTCCTTATCGGTTTCGGTCTCGCGCTGTTGATCAACCAGAAATTCCGTGGTCATAGTTTCTGGACGACGTTGATCCTGCTGCCGATGATGCTTTCGCCGGCGGTCGTCGGCAACTTCTGGACCCTGCTTTTCCAACCGCAGATCGGGCCATTCAACTATTTCATCGGCTTCTTTGCGCAAGTTGCGCCGAGTTCCTTCACGATGATCGGAAGCGTCGATTTGGCGCCCTGGACGATTGTCATCGTCAACACCTGGATGTGGACGCCCTATGTGATGTTGATTTGCCTCGCTGGGTTGCGGTCAATCCCCGATTACATCTACGAGGCAGCGGAGGTCGATCGCGCGTCCGCCTGGCGGCAGTTCTGGACGATCACACTGCCGATGGTTTTGCCGTTCCTCATGCTTTCGGTTCTCTTCCAAGCAATACAATCGTTCGAGATGTTCGACATGGTCAATCTGCTGACATCCGGCGGGCCAGGGTCGACGACCGAGTTGGTCTCTATAACCCTGAAACGCGCCGCGTTTGAAAAGTGGGAGACCGGCTATGCGTCGGCTCTTGCCGTGATCCTGTTCGTGACGATTTTTGGCGCCGCGAACATCTATGTGAAAGTGCTGAACAAGGTGAAACAGCAATGAGCGAAGCTCTCGCGCCCCGTCCCTTTTCGGAGCCGTCACCACTCGCGCGCTGGCTGGCCGCGATGGTCGTGGTCACCTATGCCGTCGTCTCATTGCTTCCGCTGGCCTGGATCGGAGCGACCGCGTTCAAGTCGCAATCGGACGCCATCGCCTATCCGCCCAAGGTGTTCTTCACGCCGACGCTGGAAGGCTTCGTCGATCTTTTCACCGTGCAGACGCGTCAACCGCACGATTTCATCGCCAAGCTGCCGCCTCCGTCGTCCTGGTACGAGAAGATCGCGCGCGATCGCGACATGGTAATCGCTGGTCCTTCGCGCGTCGTGGAGCGGTTCCTCAACTCCTTGATCATTGGATTCGGGTCGACGATTCTCGCGACCTTCCTTGGAACCCTCACCGCCTATGCCTTCTCGCGCTTCAAGGTGCCGTTTGCAGACGATCTGATGTTTTTCATCTTGTCGACGCGGATGATGCCTCCGATCGCGGTGGCCGTGCCGATATACATGATGTACCGCTATCTCGGCCTCTACGACACGCGGATCGGCATGATCCTGCTGTACACCGCAGTCAACGTTTCGCTGGCGGTCTGGTTGCTCAAGGGGTTCATCGACGAAATCCCGCGCGAATATGAAGAGGCCGCCCTGATCGACGGTTACACGCGGCTGCAGGCATTCCGGAAAGTCGTGCTTCCCCAGGCAGTCACGGGCATCGCGGCGACCGCGATCTTCTGCCTGATCTTTTCATGGAACGAATATGCGTTCGACCTCCTCCTGTCGAACGGCCAAGCCCAGACCATGCCGCCGTTCATTCCGTTCATCATCGGCGAGGGCGGTCAGAACTGGCCTGCTGTCGCAGCGGGAACCACCTTATTCCTTGTGCCGATCGTGATTTTCACGATCGCACTCAGGAAGCACCTTTTGCGAGGCATTACATTCGGAGCGGTGCGCAAATGACCGACACGCCAATCGTGACTCGGCCGACGCGGTTGCGTTGGTTCCGGCGGGGCCCCTGGGAAAACGCCGCCATGTCGGTAATCGGACTGGGGATTGTCATGCTGACGCAGCCATTCTCGCTCGATCTCTACTCCTACTCGTTCGTCACGATCCTGGGCGGAACGCTCGGGTTCATGATCGTCAGCCATTTTCCGAATTGAGATCTGTCCCATGGCGGAAATCCGCGTCGAGAAACTGCACAAGGCCTTCGGCAGCTTTATTGCTGTCAAGGACTCGTCCTTCACCATCGCGAACGGTTCGTTCTTCTGCCTGCTCGGCCCGTCGGGCTGCGGCAAGACGACGACCTTGCGGATGATCGCGGGCCTTGAGCTGCCAACGAGCGGTCGCATCCTGCTCGATGGCGAGGATGTCGCCTTCAAGCGCGCTTCGCAACGCGACATCGCTTTCGTGTTCCAGCTATTCGCGCTCTATCCGCATATGAATGTCCGGCGCAACATCGCTTATCCACTGGCTAGCCAGGGCGTACCACGCGCCGAAATCAAGACTCGCGTCGAGGAAACCGCGCGTCTCTTGCGCATTGACCACCTGCTGAACAGCCCCGTTTCGCGGCTTGCGGGGGGCGATCGTCAGCGCGTCGCACTCGGCCGCGCCATCGTACGCCGGCCCAAAGCGTTCTTGATGGACGAACCGCTGGGCACGCTGGATTCGGAATTCCGGCACTTGATGTGCCAAGAGTTGCGGCAGTTGCACGATCGTATCGGTGCCACGACCGTTTACGTCACCCACGATCAGATCGAGGCCATGTCGATGGCCGATGCCATCGCCGTTATGAATCAAGGGCTGGTGGAGCAACTCGGTCGGCCACAGGAAATCTACGACCGCCCGGCAACCATGTTCGTTGCCGATTTCATCGGCTCGCCGGCGATGAACCTCCTAACCTTCCGCGGCAGCCTTGCGCCCGATCAAAGGTCAATACGGATCAAGGAGGCCGAGGTAGCCATTCCAGCGGCCCGGCAGGCTGTGGCCGAGACCGATCTGGTGCTGGGCGTTCGTCCCGAGCATGTGCAATTTTCTGACGCCTCGCTGCTGCGCGCAGAAGTGTTTGGTACGGAATACCTCGGCACGACACAAATCGTAACGCTTAAGACGCCCGAAGGCCACTTGAAGGCCCGGTTGCCAGCCGAAGTCAATGTTCGCAGCGGCGAACAAGTTGGCCTCGCCTTTACCCCAGACCGGCTCAGCATTTTCGTCAAATCCAATGGCCGGGCGGTGCCTTCGGCTCTTCACGACAGCGTCATTGGCGCGAGGGCTAATCATGGCTGACATCGCACTCAAATCCATCGTGAAGCGCTTTGGTCCGGTCACAGCCGTAGAGACGCTCGACCTCGCGATTGCGGACGGCGAGTTTGTCGTGTTGCTGGGGCCAACCGGCGCAGGCAAGACCACAACGCTGCGTGTTGTTGCGGGCCTGGAAAAGGTCGACAGCGGCGAAGTCTGGATTGGCGGCCGGGACGTCACCGGAGTCGAGCCGGCGGGCCACGACGTGGCATTTGTCTTTCAACAATATTCTCTTTATCCGCATCTTACGGTATTCGACAATCTCGCTTTTCCGTTGCGTTCGCCGGCGCGCAGAATGCCCGAAAGCGATATCGCTGCCCGGGTGAACGAGATCGCCGGGATGCTGCGAATTGACAAGAAACTGCAGAATCGAGCGACGCATTTGTCTGGCGGCGAGATGCAGCGTGTCGCCATTGGCCGCGCTCTGGTTCGCCGTCCAGCTATCTATCTGATGGACGAGCCCCTCTCCTCGCTCGACGCCAAATTGCGTGGGGACATGCGGGTCGAGCTCAAACGCATTCAACAGGACCTCGGTGCAACGCTGCTCTACGTAACCCATGACCAGACCGAGGCCATGACGATGGCCAACCGCATCGGTGTCCTCGACAAGGGCCTATTGGTGCAGCTTGGAACTCCGCGAGAGATCTATGCCGATCCGAAAACGTCCTATGTGGCGACCAGGCTTGGCCAACCGCAGATCAATCTGCTGCCAACGGGGCTGATCCCTGATGGCGGGAGCCCAAAGCAGGCGACGATTCTGGGGGCGCGTACCGAGCATTTGCGCATCGCCAAGTCCGCCAACGGCTCCGCGCTCGGCAAGGTAGAATGGATCGAACACCTGGGCGATCAGAGCCATCTGCATATCCGGGTCGGTGACAAGCGGATCACTTCGCTGGTTGCGGCTGATGCACCGTTTGCGGCGGGCGACGGTGTCGATATCACGCTTGCTAACGCGCTCTATTTCGATGCCGCCGGTAACCGAGTGCGAGGGTGAACCGCCATGAAAAGAAAGTGTGAAGCAGACTGC
>Ga0209698_10004414_pt1 | contig 15424 bp, 15 predicted proteins | sample LitLauG_LLR_2012_FD_187203 | JGI IMG/M metagenome (GOLD analysis project Ga0209698, IMG submission 187203) | Freshwater sediment microbial communities from Pennsylvania, USA - Little Laurel Run_MetaG_LLR_2012 (SPAdes) (version 2) | ecosystem: Environmental > Aquatic > Freshwater > Creek >...
CTCTCGCGCCGGGCGGCGCCGAGCTCTGGCCCGGCGAGGGAGCGGGCGGCGCTGCCGATCGGGCGCCGGGCGTCGGCTGCGAAGGCGAGGGCGCGCCCGCGCCCGGGGCATTGGGAGCGGGGCTGGGGCGCGGCGCCGCGGAGGGCGGCGCGTGCCGGCGCTCTTCCTCGCGCCTCATCGCGAGCTCGTAGTTCCACCTCGCGGCCTCATCGCCGGGATCGCGCACGAGCGAGCGCCTGAGCTCGGCGAGCGCGCGCTCATAGTCCCCGCGCTCGGCGAGCAGCGTGCCGAGGTTGTAGCCCGCGACCCGTCCGGCGGCATCGTCCATGGCGGCGAGCGAGTCCAGCTCGCCCTCGAAGCCCGCGCCGGTTCCGAGCGCGCGCGCGGTCGCGCGATTCGCCGCCGCCCTCCGCGAGGCGCCATGCTGCAATCTCACGGTGTAGAGCGATTCGGCCGCGCCAAAGCGCCCGGCGCGAAACGCGTCGTCGCCGCGCGCCCAGGCGCTCTGCGCGCGCGCAGAGCGCGGCGCACCCGCCGCGAAGACTAGCGCCAGCAGCGCGGCGGCCGCGCTCCGCGATGCCCGGCTCCCTCGGGGGCGGCGCGCGCGCTCATCGGGGAGTGCCGCCGCGCTCGATTCCGAGCCCCTGCCGATGCGCCTTCTCACGCGCACGCGATCGAGCAGGAGCAGCAGCGCCGCGAGGCCCGCGAGCCACGGAAAGCGCGACACCGGACGCTCGATCAGCCGCTGGCCGCGACCCGAGCTCGCGAGCGAGGAGAGCGCCGCCACCAGCCGCGGCAGCTCACCCCCCGGCCGCGACGCGCTGAAGTAGCCGCCGCGCGTCCGAGCCGCGGCCGAGCGCAGCAGGTCCTCGTCCAAGCGGCTGCGGACCGGCTGCCCATTGTCGTCGCGCTTGACGTCCACCGCGCGGCCCTGGCCGTCCAGCGTCGGCACGTAATCCCCGGCCGGCGTGCCGACGCCCACCGCGAACACCCGGATGCCCGCGCGGGCAAGATCGTCAACGGCCGAGAGCCCCCCGTGCTCGAGATCCTCGCCATCGGTCCACAGCACGATCGCCTGCTCCTCGCGGCGCGCACCCGGCAGCACGCGGGCCGCTGCGCGCAGCGCGCGGCCGAGATCGGTCCCGGGCTCGCTCACCGCTCCGCTTCCCAGGCCCTCGAGCGCGAGGCGCACCGCTCCGAGATCGAGCGTGAGCGGACACAGGCGCACCGCATCGCCCGCGAACGCCACCACGCCGATGCGGCTCCCCTCGAGGCGATCGAGCACCGCCAGAGCCTCGCGGCGCGCCTCCTCGATCCGGCTCGGCGCGACGTCGCGAGTGTCCATGCTCGCCGAGACGTCGATCACGAACACCGCGTCGCTGCCGCTCGCGCCCCGCCTCACCAGCTCGCGTCCCCACTGGGGATCGGCGGCCCCCGCCACCAGCAGCGCGAGCGCCGCAAGGCGCAGCAGCATACTCCATCGCCGCTGGCCCGCGCGCCGCTGTTCGAGCAGCACGGAATCGGCGCGCCCACCGCTCAGCCGGAGCAGCAGGCGATCCGCGCGCACCACCGCCGACCACTCGAACAGCGCGAGCGGCACGAGCGCGAGCAGGCCCCAGAGCCAGCGCGGATCGCCGATGCTCATGCGCGCCTCATGGCAGCCGAAACGCCCAGGTGGCGCCGCCCAGCCCGAACAGCGCGAGCAGCCCGGCCGCGGCGCCGAGCAGCAGCGGGCCGAGATCGCGATACTCCCGATACTCGATGGACTGGATCGGGACGCGCTCCATGCGATCGATCTCGGAGTAGATGTGCTGGAGCGCGGCCGAGTCCGTGGCGCGGAAGAAGCGACCGCCGGTCCGCTCAGCGATGTCGCGGAGCGTCGATTCGTCCACGTCCATGCGCGCCATCTCGATGTGCTGCCCGTAGACGGGATCGTTGACCGGCACGGGCACCATCCCGCCGCGCCCGACCAGAATCGTGTGCACGCGGATGCCGTACGCGCGCGCGAGCTCGGCGCCGGTGGCGGGATCGATCGAGCCGCGGTTGTTCTCGCCGTCGGTGAGCAGCACCACCACCTTGCTGGGCGTCTTGCTGTGCCTCAAACCCGACACCGCGCTCGCGAGCCCCATCCCGATCGCGGTCCCATCCTCGGCGAGGCCGAAGTCGAGCCCGTTCAGCAGCTCGAGCAGCGCGCCGTGGTCGAGCGTGAGCGGACACTGCGTGAACGATGTGGCGGCGAATCCCACCAGCCCGATGCGATCGTGCGGCCGTTGCCGGATGAACTCGCGCGCGGTCTCCTTCGCGACGCTCAGGCGATTGAGCGGAAGGAAATCCTCGGCCGCCATGCTCGGCGAGATGTCGATCACGAGCACGATGTCGACGCCCTTGGATTCGATCTCGCTCTGCGAGACGCCGCGCTGCGGACGCGCCACGCCCAGGATGGCGAGCACGAGGGCGATCCACGGCAGAAAGCCGAACGCCCGCAGCAGCAGCGCGCGAAATCCCGGCTTGCCGCCCGGCAATCGCGCCCACAGCACCGCCGCCGGACGCCGGGCGCCGCGGCGCGCGAACACGGCCGCGAGCGGAAGCGTGAGCAGCAGCCATAGCGCCCACGGCGCGTCCCAGTGCATCAGGCCACCTCGCGCTCGGGCGCGCGGATCGAGGCGCGCAGCCAGGCCTCGAGCGCGGCTTCGGAGTCACGCGACTGATCCATGCTGCCGGGCGCGCGCGCGAACTTGAGGATGTCCCACACCCGCAGCAGCGCATCCAGCCGCACCACGTCGATGCGGGTGGGATGTCCTTCCAGCCACCCCACCAGCTCACGGCTCGTGAGCCCGGGCTTCATGCCCCCCGAGCTGCGCTCGAGGAACCGTCTCAAGATGAGCGTGAGCTGAAACGCGTGCTCGGCGTAGCGGCCGTGTGCCGGCAGCTCGCGGCGACGGAGCGCGGCGAGCTCGGCGAGCGCCTCCGCCGCGGGATCGGCCACCGCGCGCGCCGCCGGTCGCGCGCGCACGATCATCGGACGCCGCCTCCGGGAACGCAGCCACGCGGCGACGATCGCGAGCACCGCCAAGGCGAGCGCCACCCAGCGCCATGACACACGCTCCCACCACGGCGCCGCGAGCGGCCCGCGCACCGGCTTGAAGCGCGCGGCGCTGTCGGCGGCGGTGAGGATCGCGCGCACCCCCAGATGAACGATCGGGAGAGCGCGCTCGACGCCTCCCGCGCGCGGCAGCGCGAAGTGGATCCCGGGCACATCCACGCGGCCGAGCGCGAAGACTTGGAGATCGGCGTCCACGCGCGCGGTGTCGGTGCCGGCGGCACCCGGGACGCGCGAGGGCGCCACGGTCCCCCAGGCGAGCGGGCCATCCGCGCGCGGCGTGATCCAGCTGACGCTCTGGGCGTGTGGCACCACGACCCATCCGCGGTAGTGGACACGCTCTCCCAGCGCGACCCCGTCCGGCCCCGCCTCGGCATGGACCGCCAGGGGCGGCGCACCCGCGGCCGCGCGCGTCGCGAGCGAGGCGGCCCACACTGCGACGAGGAGCCGCCGCTTCACCGGCGCCGGCCCCTTCCGCGCTGCGCGAAGTAGCGCATCAGCGGCGGCAGATACGAGCGGTCGGTGCGCAGCTCGAACCATTCGCAACGCGCCTGCGTCAGGACGCGCCGCGCCGCCGCCTGACGCTCGCGGCCTTCGCGCTGGTAGCGCTCGCGCCATGAGCGGCTGCCGCTCGGGACGAGCGTGCGCTTGCCGCTCTCCAGGTCCTCGAGCTCGATCCAGCCCACGGACGGCAGGATCTCGTCACGCGGATCACGCAGGATGATAGCGGTGAGGTCGTGCCGTTTGGAAAGCACACGCCAATCACGCACCTCGAGCGCGGTGTCGAAATCCGAGATCCAGAACACCACCTGCCGGCGCCGCGCGGTGCGCGCGAGGAAGCGCGCCGCCTCGCCGAGCCGCGTGCCCAACCGACCCGGCGCGACCTGGAGGGCGTCGCGCAGCAGCCTCAGCAGGTGGGTGCGGCCGCGCGCGGGGGGAACGAAGTGCTCGACGGTCTCGCCGACCAGCAGCAGCCCCACGCGATCGTTGTTGCGCATCGCGGCGAAGCCGAGGATCGCGCACAGCTCGGCCGCCAGCTCGCGCTTCTCGATCCCGGTGGTTCCGAAGCGCATCGAGCGCGACACGTCCACCACCAGCGTCACCGAGAGCTCGCGCTCCTCGACGAAGCGCTTGACGTAGGGCGCTCCGAAGCGCGCGCTCACGTTCCAGTCGATGTCGCGCACCTCGTCGCCCGGGACGTAGTGCCGCACCTCCTCGAACTCGACGCCGCGTCCCTTGAAGACGCTCTCCGACTGGCCCGCGAACAGGTCCTCGACCAGGTGGCGGCTGCGGATCTCGAGCCGCCGGACCTTGCTGAGAAGCTCGGCGGTCTGCATCAGGGCACGCGCACCTGCTCCAGAATGCGGCGCGCGACTTCCTCGCCGTCGACGCCCTCGGCCTCCGCCTCGTACGAGACGTGGATGCGATGCCGCAGCACGTCGGGCGCAATCCCCTTCACGTCTTCCGGCAGCACATACGCCCGGCCGGCGAGCAGCGCGAGCGCCTGCGCGCCGCGCACCAGGAACAGCGTCGCGCGCGGCGAGGCGCCGAAGGAGACGTAGCCATCGAGCGCGAGTCCGAAATCGCGCGGCTTGCGCGTCGCGCTCACGAGATCGAGCACGTACTCCTGGATCTTGTCATCCACGTACACGCCGGCCAGGGCCTCGCGCGCCTTGAGCACGTCCTCGCGCCCCGCCCGCGCTTCGAGCGTGGGCAGGTCGGCCAGGCCGGCGCGCTTGAGGATCAGCTTTTCCTCGGCGCGATCCGGATAGCCGATTCGCACCTTGAGCATGAAGCGGTCGCTCTGGGCCTCCGGCAACGTGTACGTCCCCTCCTGCTCGATCGGATTCTGGGTCGCGAGCACGAGGAACGGCTCCTCGAGCCGGTGGCTCTCGTCGCCGAGCGTCACCTGACGCTCCTGCATCGCCTCGAGCAGCGCCGATTGCACCTTGGCGGGCGCGCGGTTGATCTCGTCGGCGAGCACGAGGTTCGCGAACAACGGACCCCGCTTCGCCGTGAACGAGCCGTCGCGGGTGTTGTAGATCAGCGTTCCGGTGAGATCGGCGGGTAGCAGATCGGGCGTGAACTGGATGCGGCGGAACTTGAGCGACAGCGAATCGGCGAGGCTCTTGACCGCCAGTGTCTTCGCGAGTCCCGGCACGCCCTCCAGCAGCACGTGTCCGCCGGTGACGAGGCCGACCAGCAGCCGGTCCACCATGACCCGCTGGCCCACCACGGCGCGGCCGACTTCATCGCGAACCCTTGCCAGAGTCTCGCCGGCGCGCTCGATCCTTCGGCTGGATTCCTTGTCGTCCGCCGCCATGCGCCCCCCAGAATCGCGTCCTGTCGACCCCTGGGCGAGTCGACGCGTGCGTCCGCTGTGAGATGCGCCGGCAGTATAACGACCATCGGCGGTTCGTCCAGCGAGCCGCGACGAGCTGCTTTGAAGCAGCCGTGACGAGCGCTTCGCAGCGCTGGATCTGGAAATTCTGGGTGGGGTGGGGGAAGCGGTCGCTCAGCGCGGCCGCGGCAGCTCGACGAGGCGAAGCTCGAGCGGAACGCGCGCGCTCGCGCGGCCGGCCCAACCGGCCAGCAACCGACCGGCGTCGATCAGCGCGAAGGGAGGCTCGAGCGCTTCGATCGTGCGCAGGCGATAGAGCCGGCGTTCGACCTCGAGCACCTGCTGCGGATCCTGCACGCGGCTGGCGCGTAGTCTCGCGATGCCCTGATGCGCACGCAACCTCGCGAGCGCCTCGACCTCGATCTCATGCCGGTAGCGCTTGGCCGCGCGCTCGAAGAGCTCGTCGGCGTCTCGCAGTCTTCCGGCGTTGAGGGCCGCGAGCCCCAATCGATGAAGGGTGCGGCCATCGAGCCCTAGGGGAAAGCGTGCGGCGAGCCGCCAGATCAGCGAGAAGACGTGCATGGATGCGGGCCCTGGGTGATCGAGGGGGGACCCCTCGGGGGCCCGAAGCTGCAGGAAGGGTGCCAGAGCCGACGTCCTGAGGCAGCTCTAAGGGCCAACGGGGCATCGCCTTGCAGTGTGCGCTGAATGCAACGCCCGAGGATCTCCCGCCGCCGATGCAAAGTGGGCCGCCAGGGCCTCGACTTGCACGCGCTATTCGAGCTGGGGCTTCTAGCGCAGCGCGGGCTCGCTCGAGAAGAGCGGGAAGCCCGAGGTCAGCTCGAGCACATCGCGCTCGACCTCGGCGGCGACCGCGGCGTCCGTCGGGCGCTCGAGGATGCGCGCAATCCAGCCCGCGATGCGCCGCATTTCCGAGGCGCCGAAGCCGCGCGTGGTGAGCGCCGGCGTGCCGATGCGGATGCCGCTCGTCACCCACGGCTTCTGCGGGTCGTTCGGCACGGCATTCTTGTTGACCGTGATGCGGCCGCGATCCAGCGCCGCTTCCGCCTGCTTGCCGGTCAGGCCGCGGCGTCTCAGGTCCACCAGCATGAGATGCGTGTCGGTGCCGCCCGAGACGAGATCGAAGCCGAGCTCGGCCAACGCGCCGGCCAGGATACGCGCGTTCTCGACCACGCGCCGCTGGTAGAGACGGAAGTTCTCGGTGAGCGCCTCGCCAAAGCACACCGCCTTCGCCGCGATCACGTGCATGAGCGGTCCACCCTGAAGCCCGGGGAAGACGCTCTTGTCCACGCGCTCCGCGAAGTCGGCGCGGCACAGGATCACACCGCCGCGTGGTCCCCGCAGCGTCTTGTGCGTCGTGGTCGTCACGATCTCGGCGTGCGGCACCGGCGAGGGGTGAAGGCCGGTCGCGACCAGGCCCGCGATGTGCGCCATGTCCACCACCAGTGTCGCGCCCACCTCACGCGCGATCGCGCCGAAGCGCTCAAAATCGAGCACGCGTGGATACGCGCTCGCCCCCGCCACCAGGATGCGCGGACGGTGCTCCCTCGCCAGCTTCTCGACCTGATCGAAATCGATGCGCCCGTCTTCGGCGCGGACGCCGTACTGCACCGACTTCCACAGCTTGCCGGTCACCGACACGCTGTGTCCGTGCGTGAGGTGCCCGCCGTGAGCGAGGCTCATGCCCATCAGGGTGTCGCCCGGCGAGGAGACCGCCAGATACGCGGCAAGGTTCGCCGAGGCGCCCGCGTGGGGCTGCACGTTGGCGTGGTCGGCCCCATAGAGCTTGCCGAGCCGCTCGATCGCGAGATTCTCCACGATGTCCACGTACTCGCAGCCGCCGTAATAGCGCTTGCCGGGCAGGCCCTCGGCGTACTTGTTGTTCATCTCCTCGCCCAGCGCCTCGAGCACCGCGGGGCTCACGAAGTTCTCGGAAGCGATCAGCTCGAGCGTCTCGCTCTGACGGCGGCGCTCGCCGTCGATCGCGCGGCGGACCTCGGGGTCCTGCTCGGCCAGATTCATCGCGGGGATCCCTTCATCATGTGCTCGGTCTCGTAGCGGCCAATCTTTTCGAGGCGCGCGAGGTGACGGCCGCCCTCGAACGCGGTTTCGAGCCAGATGCGCAGCCAGCCCGCCACCGCCTCGTGATCCGGATTCGTGCGGCCGCCCACCGCCAGGACGTTCGAGTCGTTGTGGGCGCGGGTGAGGCGCGCGGTCTCGGCGCTCGTCACCACCGAAGCGCGCACGCCCGCCACCTTGTTCGCGGCAATGCTCTCACCGATTCCACTGCCGCCGAGGACGATGCCGCGGTCCACTTCGCCCCGCGCCACGCGCTCGGCGACTGGAAAGCAGAAATCGGGGTAGTCGACCGCCGGCTCGGGCGCGAACGTTCCCAGATCGAGCGCCTGATGGCCGAGCGATTCCAGCTCGCGCTTCAGGCGCTCCTTGAGCGCGAAGCCCGCGTGATCCGATCCCAGCGCGACGCGCACGCGTGTCAGCGCGTCGCGACGCCAGCCGGGCTCGCCGCGCCCCGTGTGACGACGTGCAGCCAGCGATGGCGATCCGGCTGCTCGCCCTTCACCACGCCGAAGAACGCATCCTGGATCGCCTTGGTGATCGGGCCGCGCTCGCCGCTTCCGACCGTGATGCGGTCCACCGACGTGATCGGGGTGACCTCGACGGCAGTGCCGCTGAAGAAGAGCTCGTCCGCGAGGTAGAGCATCTCGCGCGCCATCGTGGTTTCACGGACGCGATACCCGAGCTCGCTCGCGAGCGTGAAGATGGTGTCGCGCGTGATGCCGAGCAGGATGCTGGCGTGGCTGGGCGGCGTCAGAAGCTCTCCCTTGTACACCACGAACAGGTTCTCTCCGCTGCCCTCGCTGACGTGGCCCTGAGTGTCGAGCGCGATGGTCTCGGCATAGCCATCGGCGTTGGCCTCGAGCCGCAGCAGCTGCGAGTTGAGATAGTTGCCGCCGGCCTTCGCCATCGCCGGCAGCGTGTTCGGCGCCATGCGCGCCCACGTCCCGACCTTGACCGCCACGCCCTTCGAAAGCGCTTCACCGCCCAAGTACTTGCCCCACGGGTAGGCGGCGACCGCGACGTCGATCGGGGTTCCGGTCGGATCCACGCCGACGTGGTTGTAGCCGCGATACACCACCGGGCGGATGTAGCACTCGTCGAGGCCGTTCAGGGCCACGCCTTCCGCGCAGGCCTGCATCAGCTGGGCGCGCGTGAAGGGAATTTCCATGCGGTAGACGCGGGCCGAGAAGAACAGCCGATCGATGTGGTCCTCGAGCCGGAAGATGGCCGGCCCCTTCCCTGTGCGATAACAGCGGATGCCCTCGAACACGCTCGATCCGTAGTGGACGACGTGCGAGAGGACGTGGATCTTCGCGTCGTCCCACGCGACCCACTTGCCATTCATCCAGATCTTTTCGCTCTTGGTCATCGCCATTGAAGCACCTCGCCGGGCGTGCTCGAGAGGTGAACGGGCGCTAGCTCGACCGCGCGCGCAGGGCCTCGCGAACCTGTGGGACCACTCGCTCCATGTGACGCCAGATGCGGCGCCAGCATTCCTCGTAAGCTTCCAACGATCCGCCGTAGGGATCCGCGATCGGCAGTCCGGGCTCTCCCGGAGCCGGCCACTCGCTCAGCACGTGCACCTTGCCGGCCTCGGCGCCGAGCGCGATTACCGCTGTTCGATGCGGACGCTCCATGACCAGGACCAAATCCGATTCGGCGAGCTCCGGCGCCCCGACGCGGCGGGCTCGATGTGAGCCGATCCGCGCGCCGTGCTCCTCGGCCACGCGCTCCGCCAACTCCGCCGCCGGCTCGCCCTCGCGGGCCGCAATGCCCGCCGAGGAAACCTCGACGCGGTCGAGATCCGGCCCGAGGGCCGAGCGCAGCGCCGCCGCCGCCATCGGGCTCCGGCACGTGTTGCCGGTGCAGAGAAAAAGCACCCGATAGACGGACCCGGAGCCTGCCATTTCCCTTGAGGATAGAGTCGCTCTCGCGGGGCGTCAACCGGCGCCCTCGGCGCGCGCGTCGGAGTAATCGCCGAGATCCGCGGTGACGTCGAGCGCGCCGGCGCGCAGCAGGCGCGGGCGCGCGCCGCTCACGTCCACCAGCGTGGAGGCGAGCCCCCCCTGCTTGGGACCGCCGTCCAGGACGAGGTCGAGCTGGTTGCCGAAGATGCGCAGCACCTCCTCCGCCGACTGCGCCGGCGGCTGCCCCGAAAGATTCGCGCTGCTGGAGACCACCGGCCCGCCGATGCGCGCGAGGAGCTTCTGGCACAGCGTATCCTTCGGGCAGCGCAGCGCGACGGTGCCGCCCGCGCCGCGCACGCGCGGCGGAACGATGGGCGCGGCGCGGAAGATCAGCGAGAGCGGACCGGGCCAGTAGCGCGCTATCAGCCGCTCCGCCACCGCATGGATCTCGACCGCGAGGCCCCACGCCTGCCGCGGTTCCGGAATCAATGAGATGACCGCGAGCGAGGGATCGCGCCGCTTGAGGCGGGCCAGCATCGCCACGGCCTCGACATCGAACAGCGAGCAGCCGAGCCCATAGAGCGTGTCGGTCGGAAACGCGATCACGCCGCCGCGCAACACCGCCTCGGCGGCAGCGCTAAGGGCGGCATCCTCGGGATGCTGGGGATCGATGCGCAGCACTTCCATGAATCAGCGCTTTCCCGCGCGCGCCACGCGCGTGGTGTGGGCTTCGAGGCGCCGCGCCAACGCGGCGTCAGAGAGCGCCAGAATGCGCAGCGTGAGGAACGCCGCGTTGCGCGCGCCCCATGGACCCACGCCCAGCGTTCCGACCGGAACGCCGGGCGGCATTTGAACGGTCGAGAGCAGCGCATCGAATCCGCCGAGCGGCGAGCTCGCGAGCGGGACGCCGAGCACCGGCAGGCGGGAGTGCGCGGCCATCGCACCCGCGAGGTGCGCGGCGCCGCCCGCGCCCGCGATGATCACCTCGAGCCCGCGCGAGCGCGCGCTCTTCGCCCACTCGGCCGCGGCATCGGGCGTGCGATGCGCCGAGCGCACCGCGACCTCGCTCGCAATGCCGAACTCCGCGAGCACATGCGCCGCCTCCTCCATGATCGGGCGATCCGATTCGCTGCCCATCACGATCCCGACCCGCGCGCGCGCCTTGACCGCCATCCCGCTCATCCTTTCCGCGCCGGAGCCGGCGCATCCGATGCGACCTTCACCGCTTCCTCGGCGCCGGCCGCGATGTCGCGGCGGCAACGCCAGCCCTCGCCGGCGAGCCGGTCGACGGCACGGTAGGCGAGCGCGCGGGCGTCCGCCACGCTTCCACCGCGCGCCACGACGTACGCCGCGCGCCCGGTGCGCGCGTGCCACTCACCCGACTCCCACTTCGTCGCGGCGTGCACGACCTGGATGCCCTCCACACCCTCGACCTCTTCGAGCCCGCGAATCGGTCCGCCGCCCTCGGCCGGACCGGGATAGCCGCGCTCGACCAGCGCGACGGCCACCGCCGCGCCGGCCGCCCGCGAAACCGCGGACTCATCGAGCGCGCCCGCGGCGGCGCTCGCGAGCAGCATCGCGGGCGATCCGCCCGTGAGCGGCAGCACGACCTGCGTTTCGGGATCCCCGAAGCGAACGTTGAACTCCACCACGCGCGGCCCTCCCTCACCCAGCATCAGTCCGCAGTAGAGCAGCCCGCGAAACGGCGCGCCGCGCCGCGCCATCTCCTCCAGCAGTGGCGTCACGATGCGGGCGCTCACCGCGCGCTCGAGCCCTTCGCTCGCGCGAACGAGGGGCGCAAACGCCCCCATGCCGCCCGTGTTCGGCCCCTCGTCGCCATCGCGCGCGCGCTTGTAGTCCCGCGCCGGCGCGAGCAGCACGTGCCGCGAACCGTCGCACACCGCCATCACCGACGCCTCTTCGCCGCCCAGGAACTCCTCGATCAGGACCGCTCGCCCGCTCTCGCCGAAGCGCCCGCCTTCGAGGCAATCGGCGAGAAACGCCGCCGCGTCGCCCGGATCGGGCGTGACGCACACGCCTTTGCCGGCCGCGAGCCCGTCCGCCTTGATGACCCACGGCGGAGCGAAGCGCGCCAGCGCGCCGCGCGCGGACGCCAGCGATTCGTGCCGCTCGGCGCGCGCGGTCGGAATCCCGCAGCCCGACATCACCTGCTTTGCGAACCACTTGCTCGACTCGAGCCGCGCCGCCTCGCGCGTGGGCCCGAACGCGCGCACGCCCGCCGCCTCGAGCGCGTCCACCACACCCTCGGCGAGGGGCGCCTCGGGCCCCACCACGACGAGATCCACCCGCTCGGCGCCGCACGCATCCGCCAGCCGGCCAAAATCGCGCTCGGCGATCGCGAGACAGCGAAACGAGCGCGCCGCCGCCGCGTGGCCCGGCGCCAGGATCACCTCGCCGACCGCCGGATCCTCGCGCAGCCGCAGCGCGAGGGCGTGCTCGCGGCCTCCCGAGCCCAGCACCAGAACGCGTGAAAGCGGCACGTTCGGAATCTAGCCAGCGCTTCGCGGAGGGTCAAGCCGGCGCGCTTCCACTCACGTCGCTTCCGGCGAGCTCGGAGCGGACCAGCTCCTGAACCACCTGGGGCACGGCCTGGCCGCCGCTCTTCTTCATCACCTGGCCGACCAGGAAGCCGAGGGTCGCCGACTTGCCGGCCCGATACTGCGACACCGGCCCGGGATGCTCGGCCAGCACCGCGCGTACGAGCGGCAGCAGATCGCCCGCGGACGACTGCACCTTGACGCCGTGGCGCTCGAGGAGCCCAGCGACATCGCCCGCCTCATCGGCCATCCAGCCGAACACCTGCTTTGCGAGCGGACCGGGCAGCTCGCGCGCGGCGACGCGCGCGAGGAACGCGGCGAGGCGGGCGGGCGGAACACGCGAAGACCAGTCGGCCACCGACCACTCGCGCTCGCGCATCACACGCAGCATCTCGGTCATGATCCAGTTGCTCGCGAGCTTCGCGTCCCCGCCCCGCGCGCAGGCCTCGAAGTAGTCCGCGAGATCGCGTTGCTCGCACAGGACGCCGGCGTCGTATGCCGGCAGCGAATACTCGCGCGCCCAGCGCGCGGCTCGCGCCCACGGCAGCTCGGGGAGCGCGGCGCGGGCGCGATCGATCCAGTCCGCGCCCACCTCGACGCGCGGGAGGTCGGGCTCGGGGAAGTAGCGATAGTCGTGCGCGTGCTCCTTCGATCGCATGACCGCCAGCCGATCGCCGTCCGCGTCGTAGAGCAGCGTGGCCTGCTCGATCCGCTCGCCGGCATCGAGGCGGGCGCCCTGGCGCGCGATCTCGGCGGCAATCGCGCGCTCGACTCCGCGGATCGAGTTGAGGTTCTTGATCTCGGTCTTCACGCCGAGCTTCTCGCTGCCCACCGGCCGCAGCGACACGTTCGCGTCGCAGCGCAGGTGGCCCTTCTCCATGTCGCCATCCGAGATGCCGATCCAGCGCACCAGCCGCCGCAGTGCCGTGAGGAACGCGCCACACTCGAGGCCGTCGTGGAATTCGGGGCGCGTCACGAGCTCGAGCAGCGGCACACCCGCGCGATTGAAATCCACCCGCGAGATGCGCCGGTCGCCGTGCTTCTCGGGATGGAACGACTTGCCGGTGTCCTCTTCGAGGTGGATGCGGATCAGCGCGAATTCGCGATCGCGCTCCGAGACCCGCACGGTGAGCGCGCCCCCCTCGCACAGCGGCCGGTCGTACTGCGTGATCTGGTAGTTCTTGGGCATGTCGGGATAGAAGTAGTGCTTGCGCGCGAACTCGCTCTCTGGGGCGATGCGGCAGCCGAGCGCGAGCCCGAGCTTGAGCGCGGCGTCCACGCCGGCACGATTCGGAAACGGCAGCGCCCCGGGGAGCCCCAGGCACACCGGGCAGACGTTCGAGTTCGCGGGCGCGCCGAATTCGACCGGGCAGCCGCAGAACATCTTCGTGCGTGTCGCGAGCTGGATGTGACACTCGAGCCCGATCACCGCCTCGTAGGCCATGCGAACTCCTGATGGTGGGCCCGTGACATCCGCGAGCGATCGCCCCGCACCTCGAGGGCGCGGCCGGCGCGCAGCAGCACGCCCTCCGAATCCTCGGGCCCCAGCAGCTGCGCCGCGCGCGGCAGCCCCGCGCGAGAGAGCGGGCGCGGCACGCTGAGCCCCGGAATGCCGGCGAGGTTGGCGCCGATGGTGAAGACGTCGCTCAGGTACATCGCGAGCGGATCCGAGGTCTTCTCGCCGAGCTTGAAGGGCAGCGTGGGCGTGGCGGGCATGAGCAGGAAGTCGCACTTCCCGAACGCCTGCGCGTACTCGTGGCGGATGCGCGTGCGCGCGCGCTGGGCGGTGAGGTAGTAGGCGTCGTAGAAGCCGGCCGAGAGCGCGTACGTGCCGAGCAGGATGCGGCGCTGAACCTCGGGGCCGAAGCCGGCGCTGCGCGTGCGCACGTAGAGCGAGCGCACGTCGGCCGCCGCCGGATCGCGGTAGCCATAGCGCACGCCGTCGAAGCGCGCGAGGTTCGAGCTCGCCTCCGCGGTCGCGACCAGGTAGTACGTGGCGACGGCGTACTCGCCGGGCAGGAAATCGAACGCCACGCGGCGCGCCCCAGCGCGCTCGAGGTCTTCCGCCGCGCCCTCCAGCGCCTCGACGATCTCGGGCTCGACGCCCTCCCTCCAGAGGTTCGCGGGCCAGCCGAAGCGCAGTCCCTCGACGCCCGCATCCCAGCTCGAGACGTCGGGCGGTGGCCCGGGTCGCGTCGTGGCATCCCAGGGATCGTGACCCGCGAGCACGGCATAGAGCATCGCGAGATCGCCGGCATGGCGCGCGAACAATCCCACCTGATCGAGCGAGGAGCCGAACGCCACGAGGCCGTAGCGCGACAGCCGCCCGTAGGTGGGCTTCAAGCCATAGACGCCGCAGAACGCCGCGGGCTGGCGCACCGATCCGCCGGTGTCGGAGCCGAGCGCGAGCGGGCAGAGTCCGTACGCCACCGCCGCCGCCGGCCCGCCGCTCGATCCGCCCGGCACGCGCTCGAGGTCGAACGGATTGCGCGTGGGACCGTACGCGCTGTACTCGGTGGACGATCCCATCGCGAACTCGTCCATGTTGCCCTTGCCGGCGACGACGCCACCCGCGGCGCGCAGCCGCGCGATCACGGTGGCGTCATAAGGGGGGCGATAATGGGCGAGAATGCGCGAGCCGCAGGTGGTCGGATAATCGAGCGTGCAGAGGTTGTCCTTGACCAGCACCGGCACACCCGCCATCGGACCGCTCCGCGGCGCCGCGGCCGCGGCCGTCGCGCGCGCTTCGCGTCCCTCGTGGACGACCGCGTGCACGTCGCGCTCCCACACGCGCGCCGCCTCCTCCCAGCCCGACTCGCTCGCCGCCGCCGCGGTAGCCTCGCCGCTTCGCACACGCTCGGCGAGCTGGGCGGCCGACAGCCTCCAGAGCCCTGCGGCGCTCATGGCTCGAGGACATCCACGATCGGCGGAACGATGAAGTAGCCGTCCTCGCTCTCGGGCGCGGCGGCGGTCGCGCGCGCGGGATCGAGCTGCCGGCCATCGGGCTCGTCCTCGCGCATCGGCGCGCCCGCGGGCGCGAACACGCTCGGCTCCAACCCCGCCAGATCGAGGCGCCGCAGCGCCTCGGCGAACGTCAGCACCGCTGAGAGCTCACGGCCGAGGGACTCGGCGCGCTCGGCTGGAATCTCGAGTCGCGCGAGCTCGGCGATGCGCTCGAGATCCTCACGGCTGATCGACATCCTGCCCTCCCTCGAGAAAGCGTCCCAGCACCTTCTTGATCGTGGTCCCGAAGCGCACCGTGAAGCGCAGATCGTCGCCGTCCCCTTCGGCCTCGAGCACGACGCCGCGGCCGAAGCGCTCGTGAACCACCTCGCGTCCGACCGAGCGCGACCTCACGTGCGGCCGCGCGCGCGGCCGCACGTGAGGTCGCGCTCGGTCGGACGCGAGGTGGTTCACG
>Ga0209698_10004415_pt1 | contig 15421 bp, 12 predicted proteins | sample LitLauG_LLR_2012_FD_187203 | JGI IMG/M metagenome (GOLD analysis project Ga0209698, IMG submission 187203) | Freshwater sediment microbial communities from Pennsylvania, USA - Little Laurel Run_MetaG_LLR_2012 (SPAdes) (version 2) | ecosystem: Environmental > Aquatic > Freshwater > Creek >...
GATCGGTTCCTTGGAGAATTCGCCGATGCGGAACGCCAGCGCTCCGGCAAGCTCGCCGTCAAGATAGACCGGGCTGCCGCTCATGCCAGCCACGACGCCGGTGTATTCTGCCTTAGCTCCGTGCAGACGCACCAAGATGACATCCCCTTTGGGCCCGTTCACGTTCCTCAGCACTCCGAGGACTTCGACCTCCATAGGCTCAGGCTTGGTTCCCTCGAATACTGTGTAGGCGGTGCCACGCATACCTGCGTGGATCTCGCTAACTGCAATGGTTGCAACGGGTTTAGAGGTCTGAGCTGTGACTGCGAGGGAGAACACAAGACAGCACAGGGCAGTGACTGAAGTGACTGAGAGGACAACTTTTCTCATGAATGAGCCCCGGAGGCCAGGCATGTTGGCCACAAATTCCGATCTTTTTACTGGATCTTCGTCGATTGCTGAAAGGATGCTCGAGGGGGCTGAGCAAAATATCCCAACCGCGAAGCTATGCATCTTATACTAGCAAAGGGCGCTCGCTCGGGTACAGGGCTTTCCGCGATGACCTACATGACCTTCGAGAAATTCGTCCGTATTTTCAATCGCATGCGTTCCGTTACGGGAGTAAGTGTTCTCTTGGGGCTGGTGCTGGCCGCCACCGTTTTGTGGGCACAAAGCCAGCCACAGCAGCCGAATAGCCAGAATCCCAACGCCCAGGAAGCACCCCCTGAAGCCGGCGGTCCCCAGACAGAAGTTGGGCCCTATGCCGTGCCCAAGAAAAAGGAAGAGCCGCCACCTCCTCCACCGGAGAAGCCGAAGAAAATCGAGGGCATGCCCGACTACTCGATCCGGGTGGACGTTCCGCTGGTAAACGTGGACGTGGCGGTCGTCACCAAGGACGGGCAGTTTGTGCCGGGGCTCAAGAAAGATAATTTCAAGATTTTTGAAGACGGCTCCCCGCAAACAGTGGCAACGTTCAACCAGACGGAGGCGCCTATCACGGCGGTGCTGTTGGTGGAATTTGCCGCCACGAATTATTACTTCATGTACGACGCTTTGAACGCGTCCTACAACTTCGCAGGCAGTCTGAAAAAAGATGACTGGATCGCGGTGGCGTATTACGACATGAAGCCGCACATCCTGGTGGACTTCACACAGGACAAGCGCGCGGTGGTGGGCGCACTAAACACACTGCGGATTCCCGGCTTTTCCGAGACCAACATGTTTGACGCGCTCTACGACACCCTGGACCGTCTCGACAGGATCGACGGGCGTAAATATGTAATTCTGGTTTCGAGTGGCGTCGACACCTTCAGCAAACTCAACCTCGATCAGATTCTGAAGAAGATCAAGTCGACGCGCGACATCACGATCTATCCCGTGAGCATAGGCCGGGCCGAGCGCGAGATGATGGAGGCGCGGGGCGGAACCATGCCGCATGGTTTGGCGCCGGTTCAGAACATCGACTATCTCCAAGCCGACAACGAGATGAACACATTTGCACGGCTGACTGGAGGCAAGGCCTACTTCCCGAGGTTCCAGGGCGAATTACCGGAAATTTTCCACGACATCTCCGGCGACATCCGGAACCAGTACAACATCACCTATCATCCCACCAACGCCAAGCTTGACGGCACCTATCGCAAGCTGAAAGTGCAGGTTGTTGGTCCAGATGGCAGCCCGCTAAAGGTGAAGGACCAGCACGGCAAAGACGTGAAGTACATGATTGTTGCGCGCGAAGGCTACACCGCAAAGCATACTGTGGACTGAGAGTCAGTTCTCAGTTGCTAGTTCCCAGTTCTCAGAAGAAGTACCGAGTAGCGAGTGAAAACCATCGGGACCGGTTACTGGGAACCGAGAACTGAGAACTGAGAACTATTCCTCACGAGCAATCATCAGAGTCCATCTGATGTCGCTAGGTACAAGGTACTGACAACTGGGTACTGGCGAGCTAGTGCACATGGAAGAAGTGGTCGAGCAGAAATAAGAAGCCTACCCCGATGAAGACGACCAGCGCCATCTTGGCGCCGGGTTCCTGGTTCACTTCTGGAATCAGATCCGAAGCGGCGACGTAGATCGTCACCCCGGCCGATAAAGGAAGTCCAGCACCGACCTGGTGCCGGAAGACAGCCATCGTCAAGACTCCACCGAAGGTCGCGGCACCCAGCAGCGCCGATGCGCCCCAGGCCGAGGCGCGACTGCTGCCACTGGCGAGCATGACGGAGGATATGGTGAAGCCTTCGGGGATTTTGTGAAGAAAAATGGCGAGGAAAATGATCCAGCCCAGCCACTCTGAAACCAGGAAGCCCGAAGCAATGGCGATCCCGTCAAAAAAGGTGTGGATGAGCAAGCCGATGAGCACGGAATATCCTTTGTGCCGGTGAACGAATTCGTCTTTGTGGGTTTCCTCGCCGAAATGAAAGTGCGGGGTGACGGTGTGCTCAAAAAAATGGATGATCAGGTAACCAGCGAGAATCAGGAAGGCGGCCGATCGTCCACGAAGGTCGAAGCTCTCGGGAACCATCTCGATGAAAGAGGTAGCCAGCATGAATCCAGCACCGAGTGCGACGAAGTAGCGGAGATAGCGCCGCTCCCAGTGCCGCTGCACGATGATGGCCCCGCCAAAGATGTTGGCAAAGGCTGCGGTGAGGCCGAGGAGAAGGCTAGTCGTGATCGGATGCATTTCTCTCTAAGTACCGAGTACCGAGTTCCGAGTACCGAGCGTGGAGAAGGATAACAGTTCTCTGTTCCCGGTTCTCAGTTGAACAGTGAAAACAGGAAACGGGGAGCTGAGAACCGAGAACGAGAACTAGGAACTGCGCCAGGTGCCGGGTACTGGATACTTTTCAGCCACTATGCCGAATATGCATCACATCCCCGTCCTGCACAATGTATTCCTTGCCTTCGAGACGGAGCGTGCCTTTGGCGCGCGCGTTGGCTTCGGAACCGGCATCGAGCAGCTGGTCCCAGCGAATGGTTTCGGCACGGATGAAGTGTTTTGACAAGTCGGTGTGGATAGCGCCGGCTGCGTCTACAGCGCGCGTATTGACAGGGATCGTCCAGGCACGGCACTCGTCTTCGCCCGCGGTGAAGAAGGAAATGAGGCCGAGCAGGTGGTAGCTCTTGCGGATGAGGCGGGAGAGTCCGCTTTCGGTGAGACCGTAGCTGGAGAGAAATTCGGCGGCATCTTCGTCGGACATCTCTGAGAGTTCGGCTTCGACTTTCCCGCAAATTGCCGTTGCGCCCGCGTTGGGACGGGCGGCAACCTCATCCAGCTTGTATTTCGAGACGGCAGCGTCTAATTCCTTGCCGAGTTCAGTGGTCTCGCTCACGTTCAGGACGTAGAGCATCGGCTTCTCGCTGAGGAACATGAAGCCGCGTATGCGCTTCTTGTCTTCGGGTGTCATCTCCATTTCGCGCAGCGGGCGCTCGCTTCCGAGATGTGCGTTGGCCAGCTTCAGCAGTTCGTTCTCTTTCTCAAGCTCCGGCGTACGCATCTTCTTCAGATCTTTTTCCAGACGCTCCAGGCGCTTTTCGATCTGGCCGAGGTCGCTGACCATGAGGTCAAACTCGACGTTCTTGATGTCGCGCAAAGGATCGATCGTGCCGACGTGCGCGATGGCGGGATCGTCGAAGGCGCGCAAAACGTGGATGAGGGCGTCGACCTGGCGCAGGTGGCCGATGTAGGCGGTCTCTTTTAGGGCTTCCTGGCCCACGGCGCCGACGTCGACGTACTCGACCGAGGCGTGGGTGAGCTTCTTCGGGTTGTAGAGGGCGGCGAGTTTGTCGAGGCGGTCGTCGGGGACCTTGGCGACGCCGACGTGCGCCTCGCGCGGGTTAGCCATGGCGTGCTCGGAGAGCCGGGCCTTGGTGAGCATGCGGAACAGAGATGTCTTGCCTACCTGGGGCAGGCCAATGATGCCGGTTTTCATAAGAAGGTCTTAGCTATTGGCCCTTGGCTTTTAGCGAGCCGCGAAGCGAACAGAAGATGATAGCAGGAGAATCACGAAGCTCTTAGCTGCTAGCTCTTAGCTTTTAGCGAGCGCTCCGAGTGAGCCACCGCAGAAGGCTGCGCCAAAAAAGTGTTCGCGCCAGGACTCGAACATCATTTCCACCGTTGCGCGGTCAGATAGGCGACGACGAGCGCGAGCAGGAACACACCACCTTCCAATCTTGTCGACCAGACGTGCAGGGCGTTGAACTGAACCCGTGCCGGATTGTCGATGGGAACGCTGTCGATTTCACCAACTGCGGTGCGGATGGCATGCATCTTTGGAGAGATGCCGAACTGGGAGATGCAAGTGAGGATCAGCATGACGAGGATCAAGACATGTCGGGCGGCAAAGGGATGAGCATCGCCTGTGTTCAGTCGGGCATAGAGCATCGAGGTGATGAGAAAGACTACTCCGGAAATAATGCCGATCCAGTGCAGCGAGACAAGAGAGCGAGCAACCACCGCGCCCGCGAGATGGCGGGTCGGGAGGACGGCGAATGCCGTCGGCGCGACCACAAATGAGAAGAAGATCAAGCCGCCGAGCCATGCGATGAGAGACAGCAGCATGAGGTAGCGAAGAATGCCCATGGCGGGATTATAGCGTCGGCCGTGCCTAGTACAGTACCTAGTACCTAGAAAAGTTCTCAGTTCCCAGTTCTCGGTGCTCAGTTCCCAGATTTCGGCGAACGCGCCATCCAGCGAAAGCCTGACAAGAAGCGGCGAAGTAAGCGCCAAAACAGGCGAGGAAGCTTCCAAAAGTTTCTGATCCAGAACCATCCCCATAGCACCAGCCACTCGGGAGCCAATGACAAGAATCTCTTGAAGCCAAGATGGTATTGCGGAGTTTTGTGCGCGTAGTATGAGAGTTTCTCTCCGTCCCAAACGACGGAGAGTTCAGGGCGATAAGCTAGAGTTGAGAGTCGAGGGAGCCTCTCTCCAATTAGACGGAGCGTGGGGTCGAGGAGAAACCACTTGTTATCGCGAAAGTATTCAACCCAGGCGTGGCCGATACCGTAGCGTCCTTTTTTCCCGCCGATGAAACGCGCGTCGTAACCCATGGACAGAAGTTGTCGCCAGGTCCACAGAGCGAAATCGTCACAGTCACCTTTCTTGCTGTGCTCGAATTGATCGGGCGGCTGCCAGTATTCCGGCTTGCCAAACTGTTCCTCGTCCGAAACGCCTTTGCACTGGAGAAGAAAGCTACGAACGTCGGTAAGATTTTGACACCGTATGGAGAGTGGCTGGCTTACGTATCTCCCCATGGGAAAACTTGGATGCGGGCCTCGCCTGCGATCAAACGGGCGAAAAACCTTCTTGCCGACCGCGTCATAGGCTTCGGGAATGATCTCGGCGATCATGAAGACTTAACGAGAGCATTAGAGCACGATCTAAAGGGCAATAATCAGTTCAGGAGCAGTCCACGCTAGATCCCTCGCCCTGCTGGTGAAAACGCGGGACATCGGGATGACCAAAACTAGGGACCAGTTACTGAGAACTAGCAACCTACACCGGCACGCGGACGGAGTCGATGATTTCGCGGATGATCTGGTCGGCCTGGTCGGATTTTTTCATCGTCGACGCATACAGCGCGTTGACTACGACGCGGTGGGCGAACACAGGAATCACCAGCGGCTTGAAGTCTTCGGGCGTACAGAAGGTGCGGCCCTCAAGGAACGCCATGGCCTGGGCTGCGCGGTAGAGCATCTGCGAACCGCGAGGCGAGACGCCGAGCGAAAGATGCTCCGACTCGCGCGTCTTGCGGACAATCTGCAAAGTGTAATTGACCAGCGACTCGTCGACTCGGATGTGAGTGACGGCTTTCTGCATTTCGAGCACGTCCGCTCCGGTGAGCACCGGCCGCATGTCATCGAGGCAGGCCGCGCCGGCTTCGGAGCGCAGGATCTCGCGCTCGGCGGCGCTGTCCGGATAGCCCATCTGCACGCGCATCAGGAAACGGTCGAGTTGCGATTCGGGCAGCGGATAGGTGCCGTGATGCTCCACGGGATTCTGCGTCGCAATCACGAGAAACGGCTGCGGCAGAGGGTGCGAGTGCGCATCCACCGTGACTTGGCCCTCGTTCATGGCTTCGAGCAGGGCGGACTGGGTCTTGGGCGTGGTGCGATTGATCTCATCAGCGAGAAGGACGTTGGTAAATACCGGCCCGCGCTTGAATTCGAACTGCTGCTCGATGGCAGAGTAGATCGAGATACCCAGCACGTCCGAGGGCAGCATGTCGCTGGTGAACTGGACGCGCTGGAAGGTGCAATCGAGAGCGCGGGCGATGGCTTGGCCGAGCGTGGTCTTGCCTACGCCGGGAACGCCTTCGATGAGGAGATGTCCGCGGGCGAAAATGGAGACAAGAGCGAGGCGGAGGACGTCGTCTTTGCCGCGGATGATCTTGCGCAGCGTGGATTCCAACTGCGCAGCGCGTGTGGATGCGGCAAGTGCGGCCTCAGGGGACATAAAAGCAAATTCTACTATGGGCTTGGATGCAGCCGCCGTGACGCGCGAACACGGCTATTACCAACGTCACGGTAGTGTTTGAGAACTAGGCCCACTCGTTCCAACCGGCTCCATCCCTTGGTAAGGAACGAAAATAAAACCCATCCTTGCGGATGGGCTGGATGTAAATCTGCAATTCAACCTTCTGTCCAAGCGCTTCTTACTGCATAAACTCCGCCGGTCGGCCCGTCAACCGCTCGATGCGCTTGGCGATCGGCGGGTGAGTCGAGAACAGGTTGCCGAAGTTCATCCCCAGCAGCGGCTGGACGATGAACAGGTGCGCCGTCGAGGGCGTGGCCATCATGGGAACGCGCCGCGAGTAGGCATCGAGCTTGGACAGGGCACTCGCCAAAGCGTAAGGATTGCCTGTGAAACCTGCGCCAGTGTGGTCGGCTTCGTACTCGCGCGAGCGCGAGACGGCAAGTTGGATCAGCATGGCTGCTATGGGAGCGACGATGAGCATCAGCAGCGCGCCCATACCTCCACCGCGTCGCTCATCGCGATCGCCCATGCCGCCGAAGAACATGCCAAAGCGGGCGAGATAGGTAACAGCGCCAGCGAGGGTCGCGGCAATCGAACTGATCAGGATGTCACGATTGCGGACGTGTCCGAGTTCGTGCGCGAGCACGCCTTCCAGTTCCTCGTCGTTCAGCAGATTCAGGATGCCCTGGGTGACAGCCACCGAAGCGTGATTTGGATTGCGCCCGGTCGCGAAGGCATTTGGCGACTCCATGGGGATCACGTAAATCTTGGGCATGGGCAGGCCGATCTTTTGCGTCAGGCGTTCGACAACGTTGTAGACGCGAGGCAGATCTTCGCGGGAAACGGGCTGCGCGCGATACATGGCCAGCGCAATCTTGTCGGAGAAGAAATAAGAGACGAAGTTCATCACACCGGCGAAGACCAGCGCGATCAGCATGCCTCGCTGGCCGCCAAAGCCCTGTCCAATGAAGAGCAGGAGCAGCGTCATCACCGTGAGGAGAAGAGCGGTTTTGAATGTGTTTGCCATAAATCGAATCTCTAAGGCCAAAAACCTCAGCGGCTAAAGCCGCGTCTTGTGCGGGTCGGCGGCACCACTAAAGTCGTGCCCTCCGGGTAGAAATCTGAGTGTGATTCACTCACATTTCAATTTGATGATCCGCCGAGATAGCGGATTCAAGATAAACATACGCTTTCCAAGAGCGTGTTGTTCCGCGTTGGAACGAGGGCGGATGTTCCTGATGGCGGCGGAGATACACGCGAGGCCCTTCGCTTTGCCCGAGGTTAAGACTTGTCACTGATCGCTAACTCTTTTGGCCGCGTTTGATCGCGCGCTCGAGTGTCTGGTCGAGGGCGGCTTTCGCCTTTTCGTATTCCGCCTGCGAGATGCTGCCCTGCTTGTGCTCGACTTCCAGCTGGAACAGCTCTTCCTTCAGAGCCTCGAGAATCATGGATGAGCTCTTGCCTGCAGGCGCAGGAGCATGCCCGGTGGGCTGAGCGGGCGTAGCCCTCGACGCGCGGGGAGTTTCGACCGCTGGGATATCAATGTCGGGCGACCCTGGGCCTGCGGCTGATGCACGCACCGCCGACGGCTGACGAGTCAGCACGACATAGGCCCCGACCGCCAGGATCAGGGCAAAGCCGCCGAGGATGTACCAGCGATATTTCTCGAGCGGATCGGGCGCGTCGATCGGAGCCCCGAGACCGCCACCGGGACGGTTATCGCGCCCCTGGGGCGTGGATCCCGCGCCTCCACCTGCCTGCTCGCCACCTCCGCTTGTAGTGCCACCCTGCTCAGGCTGAAGAACTCCCGTTCCCTTGACGCTGAATCCCAGCGGCTGCCCAACCTGGGTACGGCTGGCAACCTGCACGATGCTGTCAGATTGCTGCGGGTCCTGCATCGACTGGAACGCTGCGCCGGCGCCGGGAGTGAACTGCATAGTCTTCGGCAGCATTACTACCATGTGTTCGGCGGGGTAGAGCGGCTTGGGGTCAAGAGTAGCTTCGCCCGTATAAGGCAGGTGGAAAGCGACCTGGAACTGGGTCTCACCCGGGCGGAGCGGAAAAATAAATGCGTAACGGTTCTTCTCCTTTTGTGGGACGGGAGCCGAGTTGATGGGCTGGCCGTTCGCCGTCTTGGCCATCGACTGGTCGATCTGCGCGCCGGCGGGTAGGTAGAACTCGAAATTCTGGTCGCTCATTTGCGTGCGCGGAGGGCTGGAGGAATTGTTCACCGCGAACAGGCGAATGATTTCGAGCTGATTGCTCTCGGCCTGGACGCGCATTACGTCGGCCGTGACGGAGATGCCTTCCACTCGTTTGGCGGCGTCAAAGACTTCAAGTTCCACTGAAGTGGTTCCGGGAGGCGCCATGCGGTGATAGGTGACGCCCTGATGGATGGCGCGGACCAGATGCGGGGAGCTGGCGTCATCGAGCTTGAGGCTGAAATTTCCCTTGGAGTCGGTCTTGGTGCGACCGCCTTCTTCCATTCCCTGCGAAAGCTTGAGAAGAACGACGTCGTCGCCGGCTGCAGGCTTCTGGTTGGTGCCGTTCTTTACCGTGCCGGTGAGCGTTTGGGCGGAGGCGAACTGAGCCGCGAGGCACAGCGCGAGGAGTGCAACAAGAGAAAAGTCTCGGTACCAGATGTGACTCTTCGCGAGCCGGGCGTACGCGCGGCCTGAACGGGCGAGAGCGCCCGTTCCCACAGCAGTGGTCGATTTCAAATTCGAGCTCCTTTTTTGTCGCGGAGTGACGAGGGGGCTTGTGAGGATTCCAGGCGCGCAATCTCAGCCAGGATGGCGGCAGCTTCGTCTTCGAGCGAGGTCTTCATCGACTGGTAATCGACATCGGGGATCTTGCCCGCTTTGTATTCGAAATTCAGGTCGCGAAGATTCTCGTAAACGGCTTCCTTGCGCTCGCGCAGATAGGCAGCACGAGTCTTCTCCGGGCCGCTGATGATTTCGCCGGGCAGATAAAAGATGTAGACCAGCGCGCCGAGTGTGAAGATGGCGCAGGCGAAGATGATCATAGTTCGGTCTCCTTCTGCGCGCGTTCGCGAAACTGTTCAAGCTCCGGACCGCCAAGCGGCTGCACGCCGTCAGCGAGCGCAGGAGTCGGGCGGTTCTTCCAGGCGCGCACGACCAGAACCATCGTAGCCAGGCCGAGACCCAACGCGACGAACGGCATGATCCAGGCTACCCGGTTGAAGCCCTTGGTGGTGGGCGCGGCGATCACGGTGGTGCCGTACTTCTGAACGAAGCCCTGGAGTAAGAGGTCGTCGTTGTCGCCGCGGTCGAGCGCGGCCATCAGCTCGCCACGCATGCGGTCGGAGTAGGAGCAGCCGACGTGGTTGCACTCGAGCAGAATCTGGCTACAGCCACAGACACACATCATGCGGTGGCCAAGATCGTTGAAGCGGCTGCCCTCGTCACCGGCTCCCATGAGAAACAGGATCGCGATGGACAAGAGTGCCACCTGGGCGAGTTGTTTGGGGCGAACACGAGGCCGGGCCATCAGTCGCCCGCTCCCACGGGCGCAGTCTGCACACGAGCCGGCGCTGGAACCCGAATAGGCGCGGCATTCGGGATCAAGGCTATGACCGTGCCGAAGATAATGACGATGAGACCGGTCCAGATCCAGGGCACCAGCGGATTCAGGTGAGCTTTAATGATCGGGCGGCCCGTGTCTTGGTTGCGGCCCTCGTAGACGAGATAGAGGTCTTTCACCAGGAACAGATCCTGCCGGATCGTTGGGTAGATGCGCGGCAGGGTCTGGGGCTGTTGGCTGGCCTTGTAAAAGCGCCGCTCCGGATACATCGTGGTCAGCTGCTCGTCGCCCTTGAAGACGTTGATGATGGCCCACTCGTTACTGTAGTTCGCGTTCTCCTCCTGCGTGTACGACTGGCAGACCAGCGTGTAGGGGCCGATGGCCATCTTGTCGCCAAATCCCATTTCTTTCTCGGCCTCTTTGTTAAAAGGAGTGCCGAGAATGCCGATTACTACCATCGCGACACCGAAGTGAACGATGTATCCGCCATAGCGGCGAGTGTTGCGGTGCGCGAGGTGAAGCATTGAGGCAAACAAACCCTGACCCGTGTGCCGCGAGATCACGCGGCCGCCACGTACGAATTCGGAAACTACCGTCAGGATGACGAGGGCCGAAAGCATTGCTGCCATGAGCGAGTAGAAGTGAGACGCTTCCTTCCACAGGCGCACGCCGAAGATCATCATCAGGATGCCCACGCCGAGCGCACCACACGCAGGCCACAGGAAGTTGCGCTTCAGGCTTTCAAGCGACGTCTTGCGCCAGGCAAGCAGAGGGCCGACGGCGGTCAGCAAAAGCAGCAGCAGGGCCACCGGCACCGCGACGCTGTTAAAGAACGGAGCGCCGACGGTGACCTTGGTTCCCTGAACTAACTCGGAGAGCAGGGGGAACCACGTTCCCCACAAAACCGTGAAGCAGGCCAGCACGAAGAGCAGATTATTGAACAGGAAGCTGGACTCGCGTGAAATCAGAGACTCGAGTTTGTGCTCGCTGCGCAGGTGAGACTTGTTTTTGAAAAAGAAGAATGCAAACACGGCGATGGTGAGCGCCAGGAACCATTTGAACCAGTCACCTATACCCGATTGGGCAAAGGCGTGGACAGAGCTAATGACTCCGCTGCGCGTCAGGTATGTTCCCAGGATCGCAAGCCAGAAGGTGGCAAAGACCAGCCACATGTTCCAGATCTTCAACATGCCGCGCTTTTCCTGCATCATCACCGAGTGCAGGAAGGCGGTGCCGGTGAGCCAGGGCATGAGCGAGGCGTTTTCCACCGGATCCCATCCCCAATAGCCACCCCAGCCGAGAACTGAATAGGCCCAGTGCGCGCCGAGGAAAATTCCACAGGTCAGGAAGCCCCAGGTCACCATGGTCCACTGACGCGTGATCCGAATCCACTTCTCGCCAGGGTAGCGCATGACCAAAGCAGCCAGACCGAAGGCGAAGGGGACGGTAAATCCTACATAGCCCAGGTAAAGCATAGGCGGATGGATGACCATCTCGGGATATTGCAGGAGAGGGTTCAGACCGTTTCCGTCGTCAGGGAGCGCACCCTGCATGATGGCAAATGGGTGTGCTGCAAAATTCAACAGCAGTAGGAAGAAGATCTGAACGGCGGCAATGACAACTCCCGCATAGGCGAAGAGCCGTGGATCCGTTTTGTGCCGAAGACGGAGAACGAGACCATAGGTGGCGAGGAGCAGCGACCAGAAAAGAAGCGAGCCCTCCTGACCGGACCACAGTGTTGCGAATTTATACGGCCATGGAAGATCACGATTGCTGTGGTGAAAAATGTAAGCAATGGAAAAATCGTCGTGAAACGCAGCCGTCACCAGAACGACGGCGGCTAGGAGAACGGCGGCAAAAGTGGCAATGCCGGCACGCCGCGCGGTTTCACCCAGTCGCTCTGAGCCCGGTCCACCGCGGACCAATGCGATCACTCCTGCACCGAAGGAATAGACACTGAGGGCGAGAGCGAGCAGGAGTGCAAAACTGCCTATCTGAGACATTTAGAGCCCTTGCGTATTTTTTCAGAAACGAAGTTCAGAGGCAACCAGCAACCGCAGTCTTGTGGCAAAGATGTGCAACTGTGCTGCCACACTCTACTACGTTTTTGTGAGGCTGTGCGGCACTGACAGGCAAACTATGGGGATAGGAAGGGCAAGAAACGGACTGAGGGACAGGTCAGTTACCGGACCGACGAGGAGGACCGGCAAGCAGTCAGGCTCGTTTTCTGGACAGAAGCGTCAAAGAAACGGAATAGAAGTGGTGTTTGGATCATGCGGTGTAATGAGGGTGGAGGCGAGCCCCGCGTTCCGAGAAGGCAAATTGAGAACAGGAATCTACGGGGCTAGCCAGGCTTCCACCGCACTGGCTGCAATCAAGGTTCAGATATGGCCGCAGACTAGGCGCTGTGCTGCTGACTGTCGTAACGCGAAAGAACCTCACGCTCGGCGCTGAACCAGTCATCATTCTCATAGCCCGGGGTAAATCCTCGCTGCTCAGACAATTCGTATGCGCGGCGGCGGATTTCCTCTTCCAGGTTGATGGGAATGAGGTTCTTTCTTGTGTCCTTTACTTCTGGTGCGAACTGAATTTCCGTGGAGGTTGTCTTCGTGTTGCCATTCGAAGCGTTTCGTTGCGTCTTGGCCTTTGCCATGGTCGTTACTCCTTACTGATGTGTAAATTTAATAGATGTGTAAATTTAATAGTGGTTTAAATTGATGAATTGAGCCACATACACAAATTCCCGGACTGATGTAGGCCCCACAATTTATGAGAGTTATTGAAATCACTATAACTCGATAAGCTGTGAATTCGTGTAAAGATTCGAATAAAAAATGTAACTAAGACGCATAAAAATACTTGGTGATCGATGAACAGTGCGAATGTTCAGTGGAAGTCGTGTGATGAAGTTTCGGCGTGGGTGATCGAGAGAGGCAAGACTCGTTCGGCCTTCACTGAGATGACGTTGTCCTGATTCTGGAGAACGCCTTCGATCAGCAGGAAACGTTCGGAAATCACGAGGATACGGTTTTTCTGGAGAAGGTCAGGCGTAATGATCGCGTTTGAGATGCCGGTTTCGTCTTCCAGGCTGAGGAATACAAAACCGCGCGCCGTGCCGGGACGCTGGCGGGCAATCACGCAACCGCCGATGCGGACATGCTGACCGTTGGGAACTTGAGCGAGGTCGCAGGCACGGCGGATGCCCAGGGCATTCATTTCTGCACGTCGAAAAGCCATGGGATGTGGTCCGGTAGTCAGACCAGTGCCGTGAAAGTCGGCGACCAGGCGCTCTTCGTGAGTCATTGGTTTGAGGGGAGACGGGGCGTCAGCCTCAGGGAACTGCTCCAGCAGCGGGCCGGAGTAACGGACGGCCCGTTCCACCTGCCAGAGAGCATCGCGGCGATGGAGTTTGAGTTTCGAGTTTCGGGGAGTGAGTACCGAGTACCGAGTGCCGAGTACTGAGTGAGGAACTTCAACTGGAAACTCGACACTGGAAACTGAATTCAGCGCACCGATTTCGGCGAGCGTGGAGAGTTCCTCTTTGCGAAGTTCGGGGACGCGGCGGGTAAGGTCGTGGATCGAGGCGAAGGGGGCAATGAACCGTTCGCACAGCAGCGCGGTGGCGGCTTGCTCACGCAACCCGCGAGCGTAGCGGAGGCCGAGGCGGAGGGCGAAGTTTTGAGTTTCAAGTTTCGAGTTTCGGGAAGCGAGTGCCGAGTACTCAGTACCTACTACCGAGTTGCGAGTACGGGGTGACGAGTACCGAGTAGCGAGTACCGAGTTGTCAGTTGAGGGATTTGGATTTGAGGTCTCGGTCGGCGGAGTGCTGGTTTCGGCAGAAAGTAGGTCCCTCGACTGCGATTGTCCTTCGCGATGCGAAGCACAATCTTCGCTCGGGATGACAACATTAGAAGTAGCAGAGCTATTTTTCCCGCTCGGGATGACAATCTCTTTGTCAGGATTAGCTGAAAGCTGACAGCTGACAGCTGACAGCTGATGTTGCTCACTTGAAACTGGAAACTCGAAACTGGAAACCTCTGACGGCTGGGAACTGGAAACTGAGAACTGAGAACTGCCACCAGGCTCAAGCGTGCAATTCCAATCGGACTTCGTTACATCAATAGGCAGAACTTTCAGTCCGTGGCGTTGTGCATCTTTGACGATCGTGGCGGGATGATAAAAACCCATGGGCTGGTTGTTGAGCAGCGCGGCGGTGAACGCAGCGAGGTAATGGCACTTCAGGTAAGCGCTGGCATAGGCGATCAGCGCGAAGCTGGCGGCGTGGGATTCGGGGAATCCGTAGAGCGCGAAGGAAGTAATGGATAGGACGATCTGCTCCTGGGCTTCGGGAGCGATGCCGTTTTGCTGCATGCCGGCGCGCAGGCGGGCTTCGATCTCATGCATACGTTGCTGCGAGCGCTTGAATCCCATGGCGCGTCGCAATTCTTCGGCTTCGCCGCCGGTAAAGTTGGCGACAACCATTGCCATGCGCAGCAGTTGTTCCTGAAAAAGGGGTACGCCGAGTGTGCGCTTCAAAACCGGTTCGAGCGAGGGGTGAGCATAGGTAATGGCTTCGCGCCCCTGTCTGCGCTGTAGAAAGGGATTGACCATCTGGCCGACGATGGGGCCGGGGCGGATGATGGCGACCTGCACCACAATGTCGTAGAAGCAGCGCGGACGCAGGCGCGGCAGGCACGACATCTGGGCACGGCTCTCGATCTGGAACATGCCGACCGTGTCAGCTTTCTGCAGCGCGGAATAGACGGTGGGATCGTCCTGAGGCAAGTGCGCGAGGTCCACTTCTTCTTTGTTGTGATCGCGGATGAGCTGGATGGAATCTTCGAGCACCGCCATCATGCCGAGGCCGAGCAGGTCGACTTTAATGATGCCCATGTCGGCGCAATCTTCTTTATCCCACTGCACGACGACGCGGCCGGGCATGGAGGCGGACTCGAGTGGAACGACGGAGTCGAGCTGTCCCTGGCAGATGACCATGCCGCCCGAGTGCTGGCCGAGATGGCGAGGAAGATCGAGCACCGCCATGCAGAGCTCGAAATATTTGCGCAGGCGGGGATGGTTGAGATCGAGGCCGGCGTCGTTTAAGCGGCGGTCGAGCGCGTCGTTGGCGTCCTTGTATTCCCAGGTGGCGACGGCAGCTGAAATTTTGTTCAGGCTTTCTTCGTCAAAGCCGAGTGCCTTGCCCATTTCGCGCGCGGCCATGCGGTTGCGATAGGTGATGACGTTGGCAGTCATGGCAGCGCCACGCTCGCCATAGCGTTGATAGACATATTGAATGGCGCGCTCGCGCTGATCGCCGCTTGGCAAGTCGATGTCGATATCGGGCCACTCGCCGCGCTCCTCTGAAAGAAAGCGCTCGAAGAGCAGGTCCATACCAACGGGATCGACGGCGGTGATGCCGAGGGA
>Ga0209698_10004416_pt1 | contig 15416 bp, 15 predicted proteins | sample LitLauG_LLR_2012_FD_187203 | JGI IMG/M metagenome (GOLD analysis project Ga0209698, IMG submission 187203) | Freshwater sediment microbial communities from Pennsylvania, USA - Little Laurel Run_MetaG_LLR_2012 (SPAdes) (version 2) | ecosystem: Environmental > Aquatic > Freshwater > Creek >...
CGGCGCTGCTACAAGGAAGCCTGGTCGATCGAGGATGCCTTGCGCGAGATTGCCAACTTGCGGGGCAAGCACTTTGACCCGGAATTGACGGATATTTTCCTGGAGCTGGTGCCGGCGCTGCAGGCCCGGCACGGCGATCTGGACCGCTACCTGGGCAAGGAAGCGCGCAAGAACGATTTCATCACGGATCGGGTACGCGTGGCCCGCGAGCTCAAGGGCGACGCGGCGACCTTCGATGTACGACGATAAGCAGCCGGGCTTTGATGCCCCGGCCGACCCGTTATCCCTGGGAATACGCCTCGCAAGTTCCGAGCCCGTGCGGGCGCGTCGGCCCTCGGGTTCGATCTTTGAATCGCGCAGCCTCGGGCGCATGGAATTCGTGCAGATGCCGCGCGACCAGGCCTCGTTCTGGTGCGGCGTGCTGGCCATGCCCGACAGCCGCTACAGCCTGCACTTGACCTGCGAAGTGCGTTCGGATCGGTATCCGGGTCCGGATCATGTGGCCTGCATAACCGCGATCCGCCGGCGCCAGGTGCGCGAAGCCTATGCGTGCCTTGCGGTAATCAACGACGCCTTACGCGATGCGGACAAGCCGGCTTGTTTGAACGCCGATGAGCTCATCCTCACCGGCATTCATCTTCCGCCACGGCCGCTTCTGGACGCGCGCAGCGAACTGGCCTTTCGCTCGCGCCTGCTGCCCAGGACCTTGCTTACCGTCGTGCTGACGCGCGGCCGGCCGCAATCGGCGCGCGTAGAGCGCGAAGCCTAGGCGCTTTTCCAAAGAAAAACGGCGCCTCCGATGAGGCGCCGCGATCTTGCAGAAAACGCGTTGGTTCAGGCAGCCTTCTTGGTCTTGCCCTTGACGGCATCGGTGGCGACCGCGACAGCGGCGGCAATGTTGCTCTCGGCGGTCTCGCCGGCCTGGCGGGCGGCCTTGTTCACCGCATCAAATGCCGTATTGGCGGCCGAAAGCGAGCTCTTGAGCATGCCGATGGCATGTTCGGAGCCTGCCGGAGCCGACTTGGCGGCAACGTCAATCCATTCGCCGATCTTGCGGTTGCCTTCGGCAACTTGCGCTTCCAGTACCTTGGACAGCTCGGCGCTGGCCGCACTGGCGATCGTGTAGGCATTGCGCGAATAGGCGGCGAATTTTTCCGCACCGGGTTGGGTCAGCGCACTCGTGATGGCTACCAGGTCCTGCGGATCCTTGGCACTGAGCAAATGCTGGGCAGCGCCGGCACCTTCTTCGAGCAGGCTGCGCGTGGCGGCCAGGTTCAGCTGGGCGAGCTTTTCGGTTGCCTGGAACACGGTCGCTCCCAGGGCCTGGATAGCGTCCATGTTGGACTTTTGCATTTCGAGAAACTGGCTTTGATTCGGGTACATGGTGTTCTCCGGGTTGGTTAGCGATTTGGTGCAGCGCACAAACAGAAGTATATGGTGCGATGCACAAAAGTCAATAGATACCCGGAAGGAAATTTAATGAGATAGACGGCCAAATTATTAAATACTTTATTTCAACTACTTAAAAATATTACTTAATGTATTTTATGACATGAATTTTTACGCCGGGCGAGCAAAATCCTTCACCAGAGACTCCTCGAGGACCTCGATCCAATGCCGAACGGGCGTACGCGTGCCGCTTTGCAGATGCTGGATGCAGCCGATATTGGCCGACACGATGGTCGCGCACTGCAGTTTGCCCAGGTGGCCCAGTTTGCGGTCGCGCAAGGCGGTCGCCAGGGCCGGCTGCAGCACCGAATACGTGCCGGCCGACCCACAGCAAAGGTGCTTTTCTTGCGCCGGGCTGCGTACCGAAAATCCCAGATCCCGCAGGAGCGGTTCGAGCAGGTCGGGCAGGCGTTGCCCATGTTGCAAGGTACAGGGCAGGTGCACGCCAAGGGCAGTTGACTGGGGGCGTAGGCGGGGGCGCAATGCCTCGATCTCCGCGCTCAGGATCTCGCCGATATCGCGCGTTACCGAGCTGATGCGGCGCGCCTTTTCCGCATATTGCGGATCGTGCGCCAGGTGACGTACGTACTCCTTGACGGTTACGCCGCAACCGGAGGCGTTCATGACGATTGCCTCCACGCCGTCGATGCCCGCCGAGCCGTCGAGATATGGCAACCATGCGTCAATGTTGCGGCGCATGTCGGCCAGCGCGCCATCGTGATCTGCAAGGTGATCGCGAATTGCCCCGCAACAGCCTGCCGTGGGTGCGATCAGAGTCTGGATGCCAATGGCATCGAGCACCCGCGCAGTCGCCGGATTGATGTTCGCCTGCAGCCCGGGTTGCACGCAGCCCGCCAGCAGCAGCATCTTCCTGGCATGCGTGCGCGCGGGGGCCAAACGGGCGCTGGGAGAGGGGGCAGCACCGAGCTTGTCCTGGAGTATTCGGGGCAGCCAGGGCCGCACCGCCGCGCCGAGGCGCAGGGCCGGGCGGATCAGTTGCGATGTCAGGCCCTCGCGCAACATCCAACGCAAGGCGCTTTGTGCCGCTGGACGCTCCACCTGCGGCTCCACGACGCGCCGGCCCAGGTCGATCAGGGCACCGTAGTCGACACCCGATGGGCAGGTGGTCTCGCAATTGCGGCAGGTCAGGCAGCGATCCAGGTGCTGTTGCGTCAGTTGGGTCGGTTGCGCGCCCTCGAACACTTGCTTGATCAGGTAAATGCGCCCGCGCGGACTGTCCAGTTCATCGCCCAGCAACTGGTAGGTAGGGCAGGTTGCCAGGCAAAAGCCGCAATGCACGCATTTGCGCAAAATCGCTTGCGCTTGCTCGCCCTCGGGCGTCCCCTGATAGCGTGGACTCAGCTGTGTCTGCATACGCGGATCGGCGCAGTCATAACCAGGGGTATAGGCGCCCGCGGTTGAAGATACCGGACGGGTCGAATGATTGTTTCAGGCTGCGGTGGATGCGCTCCAGCGGCGCGGAAAGGGGCGACTGGAATTGATCCCTGGCACCCGGGCTATGAAAGGCGCTGGCGTGACCCCCCGCGCGCACGGAGCGCTCGCGCACCAGTGCCGGCGGCGCATCGCTGAGCAGCCAGCGCTGGGCACCGTGCCACTCCACCAGGCTGGCCCCGGGCAGATCCAGGTCGGGGGTCAAGGCCGGAACGGAAATGCGCCAAAGTGTTCGCGCGCTGGACATGGCAGCCGCAAAAAATGGCGCTCGCTGTTCGCGCAGATCGTCCCAATATTGCCGCGCCTCTGACCCCTCCATGGATTGCGCGCCGAATTCCCGAGCAAGGCGCGCACCACCGGAAGTTACCGCCGCACGCGCACCGGCCAGGCGCACCCGCAGCAAGCCCGCCTCCCAGGCGCTGGCGTTGACCGGCAAGGCGGCCGCTACCCACTGATTGCTCCGGCGCAACGCCTCCTCCAGGGAGCAGGGCAATTCCCAACTCGCCTGGTCGACCGGTATGGGCGGCACTTTCAGCGAAACCTCGCAAATCACGCCCAGAATTCCCATGGAACCGGCAAACAGGCGTGAAAGGTCGTAGCCCGCGACGTTTTTCATCACCTGCCCGCCGAACTGCAAGATTTCGCCGCGCCCATTGATGATGCTCATGCCCAGTACAAAATCGCGTACCGCACCCACGCTGGCGCGCGCCGGGCCGGCCAGACCCGCGGCAACCATCCCCCCCACCGTGCCGCCGCCAAATCGCGGCGGTTCGAAGACCAGCCCCTGGCCGTAGGCAGAGAGCGCATCCTCGAGCTCGGACAATGGCGTGCCGGCGCGGGCCGTGATGACCATTTCCGTTGGCTCGTAGCTGCCGATGCCCCGCAATTCGGTCACGTCCAGCCGTGTCCCGTGCAAGGGTCCACCGTAAAAATCCTTGCTGCCGCTGCCGCGTATGCACAGGGCGCTGCCGTCCGCCTGGGCCGCGCGCACTTGATCGACAAGCCGCTGCAGCGGCGCGTCCGGCACGGGCGTGCCCTGGCTGTTTGTGCTCATGCCGTGCGGCCCCAACGAATCCGGTGCGCCGTAGCCACGTCAGAACCGGGGCACGTCGGGATAGGGCATCAAACCGCGATGCACGTGCATCTTGCCGTACTCGGCACAGCGGTGCAGCGTGGGCACGGCTTTGCCCGGATTGAGAATTTCCGAGGGGTCGAACGCCCGCTTGACGGCGAGCATCTGTTCGAGTTCCGCCGCGGAAAATTGCACACACATGGAGTTGAGCTTTTCCACGCCCACGCCGTGCTCACCGGTCACGGTTCCCCCCAGGCGCACGCTCGTTTCCAGGATATCGGCACCGAAAAGTTCGCAGCGATGCAACTGTTCCGGATCATTGGCATCGAACAGGATCAGTGGGTGCAGGTTGCCATCGCCCGCGTGAAAAACGTTGGCGCAGCGCAGGCCATACTTGCCCTCCATGGCCGCGATGGCGCGCAGCATCTCGGCCAGGCGCCTGCGCGGAATGGTGGAGTCCATGCACATGTAATCCGGACTAATGCGCCCGCTCGCCGGAAAGGCGTTCTTGCGCCCGCTCCAGAACCGCAGGCGCTGCGCCTCGTCGCGGCTGATCGACAAATGTGCCGCGCCATTGTCCTGCAGCACGGCGCGCATGCGTTCGATTTCCTCGGCAACTTCCTCGGCGGTGCCATCGCTTTCGCACAAAAGAATCGCCGCCGCGTTCAAGTCGTAGCCGGCATGGACAAAGTCCTCAACGGCCGCGGTCATGGGCTTATCCATGAGTTCCAGGCCCGCCGGGATGATGCCGGCGGCAATGATGCTGGCGACCGCGGCTCCGGCGGCTTCGACGCTATCGAAACTAGCCATGATGCAGCGAGCCAGTTGCGGCTTGGGCGTCAGGCGCACCGTCACCTGCGTGACCACGGCCAGCATGCCTTCGCTGCCCACGATCAAGGGAAGCAGGTCCAGCCCTGGCGCATCCAGGGCTGCCGAACCAAACTCCAGCGGCGCGCCATCCCCCGCAAAGCCCTTGACGCACAGCACGTTATGCAAGGTCAGGCCGTATTTGAGGCAGTGCACGCCCCCGGAGTTTTCCGCGATGTTGCCGCCGATCGTGCAGGCGATTTGGCTGCTTGGATCGGGCGCGTAATACAGCCCGTGCGCCGCGGCCGCTTCACTGATGGCCAGGTTGCGCACGCCGCATTCAACAACAGCAGTGCGCGCCAGCGGATCGATGTTTCGTATGCGATTCAGCCGGGCCAAGGAAAGGGTCACGCCGGCGCGATGGGGCAGGGCGCCGCCGGAAAGCCCGGTGCCCGCGCCGCGCGCAACCACCGGAACACCGTGGTGGTGACAGATGCGCAAAATGGCCGCGACCTGCTCCTCGGTCTGGGGCAGCGCCACGACCAAGGGCGCCTGGCGGTACGCGGTCAGGCCATCGCATTCGTAGGGGACAGTGTCCTCGCGCCGATGTAGCAAGGCCTGCGGCGGCAAGACGGCCCCTAGCGTGGCCAGCACCAGCTCCTGGCGCTTGCGCAGCTGGGCATCGTCGAATTTGGCTGCAAGGGAAACCGCGCTCATGGGCGCCTGCCGGGGACATCAACCATGTTTAAGGCGGTCTCCGCTTTGCAACCAACGCACGGCGGTTTCGTCCAACCAGAAACGGGCGGAGGGCTGCGCGCGCAACTGGGCATCCAAAAAAGCGATGGAAACGGTCTCAAACGACACTTCACTCAGCGCCGCCTGGGTCATGGCAAGGCTGAGCGACTTGGCCAATGCAAGCCGGGCGGCCGCTTGTGCGGCCAAGGCGCGGCTGCTTTTTTCCTGCAATGGATCATCGTCATCCCCTTCGCCCGGGGCCATGGCATCGCGCTGCGCGTTGCCGCCGCGACGTGGGCCATGTTCCGCCTCGCCGGCCACCGGCGCCGCGCGGTGCGCTGGCGTCGCATCGCCCGTGACCGGTGCCTCGACAACGCCGGCGAGCCAGCGATGACTCGCGTGCGCCAGCTCCAGGTAAAAATTATCACCTTTTCCGAGACGGTCAAACGCCAGGTGACGCAGCGCCGACTCGGTAATCACCCCATAGGAATCAATGTCTTCGCGTGCGCTGATCATGAGCACCGGAGCATTGCACTGCCCGGGCGCTGGCGCCGCCGATGCCGTTCGTGTGGCATACGGGCTGATGGCGATGAAGGCGAGTGGCGCGATCGGCCACGCAAGGGCTGCAAGCTGCGCGGCCGGCGCGGTCGCGACGGTTTGGACGCTGAAAGCGCCAAGATCGGCGCCAGCCAGCGCGACATGGGCCCAGTCGAGCCCTTCCAGGCCTGCGTCCCCGTGCTCGCTACGGGCGCGCACCCGCCCCAGAAGGTCTGACAGGCGTGCGAGACGATCCGGCATGAGCTCCTGGGCATAGCGGGCCCGCGCAATCCGCACGAAGTCACCGCTGCGGGCCTCGGGCGTAGCCCAGACCTGCGCATCGTCCGTTAGCGCCTGAACCGCAAGCACGGCATAGCCGGCGTGGGCCCAGGTACTGATCCAGTGATTGGGTGCGTCGTCGCCATCGCCCAAGGGTGGCAGGTAGACGATGAGGGGGCGTAGCGTCTTGTCCTTGGGCCGCGTAACGGTGACCGTCCAGGGCGCTTCCGTGCCCAGGGCGCTGACACGGTGCGCCTCGATGGGCACCGGTTGGGCGACGGGATATCCGGCCTGGCGGTACTTCTGCACGAGTGCCATGTCCACCGTGGCCACAGGCGCCTTGGTGCTGGAGCAGGCAGCGGCGAGCAATCCCACCAGCAGCAGAAAGCAGCTTGTACCGGTGGTTGAAAGCCAACCACAAGGGGGCGCAGTGCGTGTTCCTGGAATCACAGTCTGGTGCATCGGTGGCGTTTGGCAGGCGCGGTCAGGCTCGCATGCGGTTGAGTGTGGAAGCAGGGGCGCATTGGCGCAGGCGCAGTGTACCGACTACCTGCGCGCCGTCGGCTCGGTAACGCGGGTAGCATTGCCTACCAGCTGAGCACCGGTAAGGACGTCCCCATGATCCTTGAAATTGCAGAATTTTTTATCCGTCCCGGAACACAGGCCGCGTTCGATCAGGCCATCGTGGCAGGTGCGGAGGCGCATATCCGTCCATCCCCGGGCTTTGTGCGCTACGAAGTACAACGCGGCATCGAGCAACCCGAACGTTATGTGCTGATGATCGAATGGCAGAGCCTGGAAAACCACACGGTGGATTTTCGTGGTTCCGCGGCATTTGCCCGCTGGCGCGAGGTGGTGGGACCCTATTTTTCCCGGCCGCCTCAGGTTGAACACTTCCATCGCGTCGGCGGAACGCGCGCAGCCTGAGGCCTCGAGCGTCCGGCCTCGGTGGGACCTGGTGTTTCGGACGCGGGCATGCCAGGCCAGCTTCGTGCCTAGCGCTGCGGTCCCGAATTGCGCGGCCAGGGCAGCCGCTGTTTTTGCGCTTCCTCGTGCCAGCGGCGCTCTTCTTCATGGATATAGCGCTGCGTCGTGCGCCGGTCGGCATGGCGCGCATCCTTCTGCACGTAGCGCTCCTCCATGCCGGCATCAACCTTGGCCGTTATCCCCGTATGGCGACCCCAGTGCGCGGAGGCTGCCCGAAGTTTTTCCGCCTTGTGTTCGTGCTCCGGGCCCAACAGAGCGGCCGCCTGCAAGAACAATTTCTTGAGGATCTGATTCAAACGCCTTGCTGTAATGGGTCTGCGCTCGCGCAGGCTCACCAGAAGCGGCGAGGTGTCGCTGCGCTTGGGCATTGCGCTCAGACCCAGGTGCTTGCGATAGCGCGTTAGCGCCTGGATCATGTCGCCGGGCACGGGAACCTTCGCCTTTTTGGCGCCCTTGCCGGTCACATGCCACCACCACAGTCCGCGCTCCTCCTGAAAGCTGTTCATCCGATGGCTTTCGAGCTCACCGGCGCGTGGCGCCAGAAGGTACAGGAAGGCGCAGACGAAACGCAGTCGCTCATACTCATCCTTCTGGGCCGCGGATTGGCGTGGCAGCATTTCCACCGCCTGCGAGACGGCCGCCCACATGTCGGCATCGAGAAAGCGCTCTACCGATGTCCCTTCCTGGGATATGCCCGGCGGCGCGGGGGTACCCGGTGCGCCGGGGTCAAGCGCCATCTTGCGCCGGCGTTGCCGGATGAGCCCCAGGGGGTTTCCCGCAAGGTAGCCGGCGTCAACCAGGTACCCCATGAGAGAATTGATGGCAGCGATGGCCGTGAGCAACGCCGATTCGCTCAAGGGCCCAACAAATGCGCGCCAGCGCTCGGAGTTTCGATTCGCCTTGGGCCCGCACCAACGCTGCGCCGGCTGCGGATCGGCGAGGAAATTCAAATAGCCTTCGAAATCCTGGCGCGTGAGGCTCGACAGGGGTTTGCGGCACTCGTGTACGGCCCACAGCACCAGGCGCTCGCATTCTCGTTGATAAATGCGCGACGTGCCCGGGGACCGATCATATTCGGCGAGAAAGCAGGAAATCGCCTCAACGTCCGAATCGGCGGCAATTTGCAGGCGCGAGCGGTCGGCACGATTGGCGCCATCGCGCCCGGACAGCGCCGCGCTCAATACGGTGAGTGCCAGAGGCCGAACCGGTTCCAGGTCCTGGGCGGCCTTGCGAGGGGAGGCTGCGACGCTCATGCACGCATCTTCGCGCAAATTATCATTGACAGTGGAACAAAGCTTCCCGGGTCTCGAGAAGCCGGGCCTCACCCGATCGCCGAGCAGAGGGCCCGGCGATTGCGTCGGTCGCAAGACCAGCGGTCGGACTGCCCCGAAGCCCAACTGGCAAACGCGCGAGCATACGGTTCATGCGTTCGAGGGATGCCCATTATTACCGTATCGCCGTATTGTTGCAGCCAGTTGGTCCAGGAAAATTCCATGGGGAAAGACATTCCGCACCGTCGTGATAGAGCACAAGTCCCGGCAGGGGGGCGCCGTGTAGTACCGGTGCCTAATAGCAAGTTGCTGGCCCTGCTGGCAATGACTCGCCGTTGAATTCCGCCTCGGCCCGGTGGCTGGTTGAGCTGGAAAAGCGCACCCAGCGCGCGCGCCTGCTTACCTCCGGCGCGGACCAGGTTTACGAGAGCCTACGCGCCTATAGTCAGGAGCGCGTCCGCTGGCGCTACTCCACCGCCGACGAAGAACTCGAATCGAGTCTGCTGGCCCGCGGGGAACCGGTCATCGATATTGCCCTGGCCGGATTTGCGGCGAGTACCCGCATCGTTGCGGAATTGTGGACACGTACCCGCGGCGAGTATTACGCCGATCCGCAAATCCGCAAAGGTATCCGCCTGGCCTGCCTGTCCAACCACACGGTCCTGGCAAAGGATTTCCCGGCCTCCGTCGTGGGCGTGGCGGATCTGCAGGCGATTCTTGGCGCGGAGAATTCGGAAGAAGCTGTCGCGATCATCACCAATGACAAGGTCGACGAAACCTTCCTGACGGCGCTCTACGAGCGCCGCGAACCCTTCGCTGCGCTCGAGGAAAGCGCATGGCGCGCACTGGTGGTGCAATCGCGCCATAACGCGCTGCTCAATGGCGACGAAGCCGGCGATTTTGGACCGGATAAATCGCTTTCCAAGTTGCACGCGGCGATTTTCCACTTATTGGAAACGGCGCCCGTCAGTGGACCCTGGGTGGTCGGCTTGCATTACCTGCTCGATTCGCTAGACCCGCAGCAAGTGCGCAAACCCGAGGTCGGGCGCGTCGGTGGTGTGCTGGCGCGCTGGGCCACCATCGAGGTACAAAATCGCGACGGAACGGTGCAGGGCGGCGTGTATCCCGGACTTACCTACGCGGATGAGTTTCGCTGCCTGATCGCCGCACTGTACGGTGGCAGCGTGCAGGATGGGAAGCTATTGGTGCATGGTGGGCCGTTGGCGCAAGGCATCGCCGAACGTTGCGCCTACTATGGAAACGCACCTCTCACCGCCGAGGAAGTGGAGCGTTTTCTCCAGCGCGAACCGGTGGTTTTTGCGTTTGCTGCGTCCTGCAACCTGGCAGTTATGTCCAAACCCGAATTGCGTCGGCGCCTGGAGGAGAGCGCCAGCGGGCGCGACTTTCGCGAGCGCTACCTCGCCGTGCTGGAGCATTACCAGCATCGCTGGCCCCAGGAGGAATACCAGCCCATTGCTGCCTGGCTCCAGGATCGCGCAGCTCCGGACAAACCCGGCGGCACCACGGCGGCGATTCCGGAAATGGTCGAGCTCGATGAGAAACTGGAGCGCGCGCTGGCCCAGATGCAACGCCTGGAAAGGGTGACCTTGTTCACCAACCTGGGCTTGATTGCCATTGCGATCCTGCTCCTGCTGGATCTTTTCCTGTAGTTCTCAACCAGGCGGACGACCGGCGCGCGGTTCGCCGCCCGCCTAGCGAAAATGCATGCCCTCGGCGCCGGAGAGCCCGATCATGCCGACCAGGATGAGATAGATCGCGATAATGTAATTGAGCATGCGCGGCACGACGAGTATCAAAATGCCCGCCAGCAACGAGACGATCGGGGTCAAACTGAGATTGAGTGCCATGGTGGTGCTCCTGAAAATGTAGCGGATTTGGCGGGTCGGCAGGGCGCCAGGGTCATAGCGCGCGTTCATCGCTAGCATGCAAGCCGGACTCCCGACCCTCGTCCAGTGCCGCCAGCACCAGGTCCGGACTCATCGCTTGTTGCAGCGCCGCCGCATCGGAGTCGTGGCGGTCCTTGACGTTTGGCAAGTCGCGGCGCAACTCCTCCAGTAAATCGATTAGCTTGGCGGCCTTCTGTTCCGTGAGCAAGGTAACCGTCAGGTCCAGGTGTGCACGCTGCTCCGCCAGGCGGGCGATACGGTTTTGTTTGGTAAGAACGATGGTGGCCATCAGCAGGGCGCTGAGACCCACGAGCCCCTGCAGCCAGAAATAGGGCGGAGCATCAAATGGCATACGGCCAAGCGCCACCAAGGCGATATTGGCCAAGAGCCAGGCGCCCGCGAACAGAACGATGACGCCAAGAAAGGAGGGTCTGCCCAGGAAGTGGCTGACGCGCTCCAGCGTGCGCTGCGATCCGCTGAGTTTTTGCTCCTCGCGCGCATAAAACTCCAGCACCGCTGCAATGTTCTGGTTGATTTGCTCCCGATCGTTCGCATCGCTGGTACTCATGAATTCCGCTTGTCGGAGAAAAGGGGCGCGCTGCAGGTACCGATCACAGTCCGTTGCGCGCGCGTGGCGGCGGACGTGAATAAGGCGGTCCGTGCGTCACGGAAGACTACGGTAACGCCCGAACGGCGGCGCGTCTGTTCGCCGGAATACAGACGCGATCTTGCGACGCGGACCGCGCCTATGTTCGCCACCGCCCCGACCGGCGCCGCAAACTCCCATACTCTGGCCCCTTACTGGGCGCAGACCTTGTGCCTCGTTGCGGGAAGGAAACGAAAAAGCATGGCCAAGAGGTCTGCGGTCGCAGCTCCAGTGAGCGGATTGCGCGCCAACCAATTACTGGCCCTTCTGACCAAGGCGGAGCAACGGCGCATCGTCAATGGCTGTGAAGCCGTGCATCTTCACGTCGGCGACGTTCTGTACGAGCCGGGCGCGGTATTCCAGCACGTTCATTTTCCAACGGAATCCTTCATTTCCGTGATGATCCCGGTGGACACATCCAGCATCCTGGAAGTGGGCCTGATCGGCAGCGAGGGCATGTACGGCTTGCCCGTGGTTCTGGGCGGGCAAACCAGCAATTTGCGCGGCCTAGTACAGGGTTCCGGTCACGCATGGCGCATCGGTGCCGCAGCGTTTTCGGCGGAAATGGGGCGCAATGCAACCTTGTGCGGCATCCTGCACCAATACCTCCAGGTCTCGTTCTGGCAACTTGCACAGACCGCGGCCTGTACGCGCTTTCACCTTCTGGAGCACCGCCTCGCCCGATGGCTGCTGATGACCCAGGATCGGGCCCATGGGGACCGGTTTCATGTAACCCATGAGTTTCTCGCCTACATGCTGGGTGTGCGCCGGGTCGGCGTCACGAAAGCGGCAAGCGCCCTGCAACAGCAGGGGTTCATTCGCTATCACCGCGGCGAGGTCATAGTGCTAGACCGCAAGGGTCTGCAATCGGTCGCCTGCAGTTGCTATCGCAAGGATTGCGATACCTACGCCAGCCTGCTTCATACCGGGACCCGTGCGCGGACGACCCGCGCAGTGCTATCGGCATAACCCGGACCTGATGCCACGGGCAACTTCTTCCTTCGAACACTCGGTGTCGTGGCGGTTGGCGCGCTATCGGCGTGTACGTCTCTGCCACCCGGCAGCGGATATGCCCGCGTGGCGTCCACCGCGCTGCCCCACGGCGAGCTCACGCAGCTTGCCCAGGACTTTGCCAAGCAAGCGGTGTCGCAGGCAGGAAAATCCGGATTTCGCGTCATCCCGGTTGGGGCAGATGGCTTCCTGGTTCGAATGCAGTTGGTACGCGCGGCCGAACGCACATTGGACTTGCAATACTTCATCTTTGAGGGGGACAACACCGGGCGCCTGCTGACCGGCGCGGTTTTGCACGCCGCCGAGCGTGGCGTGCGCGTGCGGATCCTCATCGATGACGGCGAGACCCAGGACGGAGACGAGCAGCTCATCGCGCTGGAAGCGAGCGCACGTATCGAAATCCGCATCTTCAATCCATTTGCGTACCGTGGACACTGGGCCGCGCTGCGCGCAATCGAATTCGCGCTCAATTCATCGCGTCTTGACTATCGCATGCACAACAAACTGCTGGTGGCCGACAACGCGATCGCCCTCATAGGCGGGCGCAATATCGGGGACGCGTATTTCCAGATTGATCCAGAGGGGCAGTTTGCCGATGACGACGTCTTTGCCGTGGGTCCCGTAGTCGAGAAGTTGTCGGCCACGTTCGATGAATTTTGGAACAGCCCACTTGCGATCCCGGTCCAGGCACTATCGGGGCCAACCGTCACTCGGGGCGCACTTAACGAGCGTCGCGAAAAGCTGCGTGAGGATCGCCACGAACTTGTGGTACAGGGGGTGGACTACGCCACCCGTGTCAGCAGCGGTGAACCGTTCAATTCCTTGCTCACCGGGCGCCTTGCGCTTTTCTGGGCGCCGGTAGAGATTGTCTATGACAGCCCGGACAAGAAGGACGTCGAGAGCGGTGCCATGTTAGGCCGTCTCATGCACCGCAGGGTTGCGCAGGTGGCCGAGGAAGTCCAACGGGAATTTCTCATGGTCACCCCCTATCTGGTTCCGGGCAAGGACGGTATGAGGTTGCTCCACGATTTGCGGGCGCGGGGTGTCCGGGTACGCATCCTGACCAATTCACTGGAATCGTCCACGGTGCTCCTGGCGCAATCCGGATACATGCGCTATCGCGTGCCCATGCTGGAAATGGGCGTGGAGCTTTTCGAAATTCGTTCTCTGCTGGGAAACAGCCGGGGCAGCGGGCAGACCCCAGTAATCTCCCTCTTCGGTAGCTATTCGTTGCACGCAAAGCTGTTTGTTTTTGATCGCCAGAAAATCTTTGTCGGATCCATGAATTTTGATCAACGATCGCTGCACCTGAACACAGAGATTGGCTTGATCATCGACAGTGCTGAGCTGGCCCAGCAGATCGCCGCCCGCTTTGATGCCATGATTCAACCGGAAAACGCCTACGAAGTATTGATGCAACCCGCGCTTGCCGGGTTGGAGCCGCTTCTGCGCTGGCGTACCGCAGAGGAGGGCAGGCTCGTCGATTATGCGCAGGAACCAGCGCGCAGTTCCTGGCAGCGCTGGAAGGCCACGTTCTTCAAGGGCCTGCCGTTTGATCGCGAACTGTGACGCGCCACCTGTGGGCATTGCTTGCGCCGGCGGCTCTGCTTTGGTCACTGACGGCGGCCGCGGAAATGCCAGGCGCTGTGCAGACCGAGATCGAGGGTATTCTGGATAGTGTTTCGAACTCCGGTTGCGAGTTCCAGCGTAACGGGTCCTGGCACTCCGCGGACGCTGCAGCGGGGCACCTGCGGGAAAAACTGCAGGTGATTCGCCTGGAGTCCGGTCTGCGCAGCGCGGAGGACTTCATCGACCGGGTCGCAACGCGCAGCAGCTTGAGCGGCCAGGCCTATGAGGTGCGCTGCGGCAACGGCGCCGCCATTCCCACGAGCCTGTGGCTGCGCCTGCAACTGCAACAATATCGGGCGAAGCACTTTCCAGGAGCCTCGACCCAGAATCGTCCGGAACCGCGGCCCGGCTCGTAGCAGCTGTTCCGGCCGTTCAACCAGTAGCGTTTCCTGCCAACATGGGGTCGATATAACGGCTCAATCCGGCAGGGTCCAGGATATGAACGTACTTGTATCGGGCCTCAATCAAGCCGTCCTCCCGGAACTTGGACATCATGCGGCTCACGGTTTCGAGTTTCAGGCCCAAATGGCAGCCAATTTCCCGGCGCGTCATGCGCAACACAAATTTGCTCGCCGAGTAGCCACGGGCATTGAGACGCTGCGACAAACCCAGCAAGAAGGCCGCCACGCGTTCTTCCGCACGCATCATGCCCAGCAACAGCATCAATTGTTGCTGTCTGGCAATTTCCCCGCTCATGACCTTAAAGAGCTGGCGATGAATGAGCGGAATGGATCGGGCGAGGCTTTCTATACGGGAATACAGGATCGCGCAGACATGGCTTTCCTCCAGCGCGATTGCGTCGCAGACATGCGTCTGAAGCGCGATGGCGTCGGCGCCCAACAGATCACCGGCCATGTGGAACCCGGTGACCTGCTCGCGGCCATCTCCGACGGAAAGGACCGTCTTGAAAAATCCGGTACGAACGGTATAGAGGCAGGTAAATGGGTCCCCGGAGCGAAAGAGCGCTTCGCCCTGGCGCACGCGTCGGTGGGCTTGGAGAACTTCCTCCTCCTTGCCCCGGCCCTGGCGCATCAAATCGCAGGACAGGCTCGCGTCGTGCAGATGGCAGATTCCACAGCGCGAAGAATCATTGGACGGGCTTTCCCGGATAGACCCATGCCATAGGAGCGCCGAACTTTCGATGTTCTTGCCCTTAAGAGCAACTGTCTCCATGGTCGGGCCCATTCCAATAGGGTTTTCCTATACTCCCGTTATCAAAAATCTGAACGGCTGCGCAAAAGAGCAAAGGCCCGCAAAGCTTTCAAGCCGCCCGCGAAAAAAAGAGGGCCCGGAATTAAAGTACCCGACCGGGCCAAGGCGGAGCCGCTGTCGATCTGGGAGGAGAGCAGGGCAGCAGCGGACAGTTGGGAGCTTGCCAGCGGCTGGAAACTTCGTCTGTGCGTCAAATAACAAAGAAGGCACATTCCCTTCGCCGGTCTGATACCGTCGCTCGCGCGAAAGACCTCAACCTAGTCATGGCTAGACGCAGGGACTTTCTGCAGCCGACTCAATGAAAGTGCAGGTTCAACGGCACAAAAAGGCTGATCCCCGGTGATTGCGGTTCGACATAGGTCACTACCGGGGGAACATAGACCGGTTGCGGGTAATAGTTGTTATAGCCGTAGCCATGGGAT
>Ga0209698_10004419_pt1 | contig 15408 bp, 14 predicted proteins | sample LitLauG_LLR_2012_FD_187203 | JGI IMG/M metagenome (GOLD analysis project Ga0209698, IMG submission 187203) | Freshwater sediment microbial communities from Pennsylvania, USA - Little Laurel Run_MetaG_LLR_2012 (SPAdes) (version 2) | ecosystem: Environmental > Aquatic > Freshwater > Creek >...
ATGCTATTGACGCTGGGGGTTCTCCTTCCCAGCCTGTGGGGAACAACAATGGAGCGGTCTGGCTGTGATTGGAGTGATTGGGGGTTGGCGGGTTGGCGTAGCTGTGAGTACCAATCTGCGCTTTCCTGGATTTGTCCGAAGACTGTATACATAGTTCCACACTACCGCTGGTGACGCCGTGAAACAGAGTGTTTCACGGAATCCAAAAACGCTGTCCGCTGGTGCCACCCGAAGACGCCCGGTTGCATTGTGCGAAACACGGCGAATGATGCAAGAGCAAGAAACCCAGAGAACCCTGCCTCTCTTCGCCTTATATCTGCTTTTTGTTCGCTTAATCTGCCTGATCGCTGGCTGTTAGCAGAACGCGGTGAAGGTTACGGGTCCGAAAAGATAGCCCACTTGCCGCCAGCCACTGAGCAGCGCGCTCGACGAGTGCTTCCTGGCGTGCTAGGCTAGCCCACGTAGGCGTGTTCCCTGTCCGAAGCTCGATAACCAGCGCCTGCGGCATTGGCCAGATGGCCTTCAGTCTCGTTGGATGTCCAAGGGTTTTCGTTTTGCGCGGCGGGGTTCTTCCCAAGACCAAGTCTTTGCATCCGTGCGATCAGGGATGTTCTGGGCAACCCGAGTCTGGCCGCTGCGCCACTCGGTCCGCCGACCACGCCGTTGGTCTCCCGCAGCGTCGCGACAATGTGAGCGCGTTCTGCATCCGCCATGGTACGAACCTCAGTGGCGACGGCCTGCATCCGCAGTTCTGCCAGTCGAGGCCGCAGTACCGTAGCAGTTGTCATGATTACCGCACGCTCGATGTAGTTTTGCAGTTCCCGGATGTTGCCCGGCCAGGAATGGCTTTCCAGCGCTTCCATGACCTCTTCAGGTATGCACTCCACCACTTTGCCTTGCCGCTCAGCGAACTTCCGAACAAAGTAGCGTGCCAAAAGAGGAATATCGCCGTCCCTTTCACGCAGGGGTGGCAAGTTGATGGGAAAGACATTCAGCCGGTAGTAGAGATCGGCACGAAACTTCTTCTCCTGGACCATACCCCACAGGTCCTGATTGGTAGCAGCGATCACGCGCACGTTTACGGGAACAGAGCGGCTGCTGCCGAGACGCTCGACCTGCTGTTCCTGGAGAACGCGCAGAAGTTTCGGCTGGAGTTCCAGGGGAAGGTCGCCGATTTCATCGAGAAACAACGTGCCGCGATCCGCGGCCTGAAAACGTCCCTCACGTTGGGTAACAGCCCCTGTAAAGGCGCCTCGCTCGTACCCGAAGAGTTCACTCTCCAGCAGCGCCGCGGGAATCGCGGCGCAATTGATGGCCACGAAAGGTTGCTGCCGCCGTGGGCTGGCGGCGTGGATGGCTTTTGCGACCACCTCCTTGCCGGTGCCTGTCTCTCCGCGAAGGAGGACGGCGCTGTCTACCGGCGCCACCATATTGATCTCATCCAGTAAAGCCTCGAATTTCGGGCTGCAACCAATTAAATCGGATATAGCCATCTTTGTCTCCTTGCTGAACAGGTCAACCTCAGGTCAATCCTCTGCTGGTGTATTCACGGCGAGCTCGATTGCGCCCAACAAATCCGCAGCGTCGAACGGCTTGTGCAGGAAGCCGGCGGCGCCTTGACTGAGGGCTCGTTGTCGAATCTCGTCGTCATAATGGGCGGTAATGAAGATCACGGGTAACCCTGGATGTTGGAGCCTGACGCGGCGCTGCAACTCAAGTCCGTCGATGCCTGGCATCCTCACATCGGTAATCAGGCAGATCGCCGACTCGGGCGCCTCCGACTGTAGAAATTCCTCCGCGGACGCGAATACCAAGGGAGTATGCCCGGCCGAAGCCACCAGGCTCTCTATAGACTCCCGAACTCTATAATCATCGTCGACCGCCGCGACGATGTGCCTTGCAGAACCTGCATTCGATCTGGAATCTCCAACCACGATTCGATCATAACCGCAGGTGCAGAAGGAGCGCCATTATATGTTTATTTAGCCGGTCCCGCTCCGCGCGTTAGCGTGAGCTTGTCGGCCATGCGGACCAGTTCGGCGAGCGATCGCGCACCCATTTTGCGCATGATCTGGCCGCGATGAACACCGATGGTAATCTCGCTGGTGCCCAACTCCGCAGCGGTTTGCTTATTCGCCAACCCCGCCACCACAAAAGGCAGCACTTCCCGTTCCCGAGGGGTGAGCAGCGCGTAGTGTTTCTGCAGCTCCGCCAGTTCCGCCCGCTCCCGCCGTCCTTTGCGATCGAGCGCCAGGGCCGCGTCGATCGCCGCCAGCAGTTCCTCGTCGCCGAAGGGTTTGGGAAGGAACTCGATTGCCCCCGCTTTCATGGCGCGGACCGAGGACGGAATGTCTCCGTGTCCCGTAATGAAGATGATTGGCGGCCCGCTGCCGTTCGCCAGTTCCCGCTGTAGTTCCAGGCCGCTCGATCCCGGAAGTTGCAGATCCAGCACCAGGCAGGCGGGCGCGTCCGGCTTTTCGGCCTCCAGAAACTCAGTTGCCGAACCATACGCCGTCACGCGAAGCCCGACCGATGCGATCAGGCTGCACAATGCCTCGCGCACGCGATGATCGTCATCCACAACGAAGACAATGGGATCGGCGGAAGTCATGACACGGAACTCAAGTGCAGGGGCAGAGTGAAGCAGAAGGTCGCCCCGGGACCTTCTCCGGAGGCTGCCCAAAGGCGCCCGTTGTGAGCCTGGACAATCGAGCGGCATATCGCCAGCCCCATGCCCATGCCATTGGCTTTGGTCGTGAAGAAGGCGTCGAAGACTGTTTCCGGATCTTTCAAGCCCACTCCGGAGTCCCGTATCTCCACCAAGACGGTATCGTCACTATCCCGCTTGGAACGAATGAACAGCCTCTTAGGGTGATCTGTCACCGGATCCATTGCTTCCACTCCGTTCAGGAGCAGGTTGAGTATGAGTTGCTGCAACTGTACGCGATCGCCAGTTACCGGAGCCAGGTCCGGTCGCAGGTCGGTTTCTACCGTGACGCGCCGCTTTGCGGTCTCATTCCGCAGGAGGCTCAGTACTTCGACGATCACTTCGTTCAAGTCGAGCGGAACTTCTTCATGCGCGGCCCGTTTGAAGAGCGAGCGGATTCGGCGCACCACTTCCCCCGCGTCTTTCCCATCGCGGACAATCCGTTCGGCGGCCTCCTTAGCCTTGGCGAGGTTCGGCGGCTGGGCGGCAAGCCAGCGCAGGCACGCATTGCCGTTCGAGACCACGGCAGTGAGCGGCTGGTTCACTTCGTGCGCGATGGAAGCTGACAATTCGCCCACCGTGGCAACCTGCGATGCAATGGAAAGCCGCTCCTGGGTGTTTCGCAGCGCATCCTCAGTCCGCTTGCTATCCTCCATGTCGATACAGATTCCGTACCATTGGACCACCCGCCCTTCGCTGTCGCGCAAGGGCTCGCCGCGCGCGTCGAACCAGCGATATGCCCCGTCCGCGCGTTGGAGCCGGTAAGCGACTTGGTAAGACTGCCCAGTCTCGGTGCTCTGCCGCCATCGGCGTACGGTGGAATCGACATCATCCGGATGGAGGAGCCGCAGCCATCCGGCGTTTCCCCAATCTTCGAGCCGCTTGCCGGTATACTCCAGAACGCGCCGATTGACGTAGTCGACCCCGCCGTCCGGCGTGGTGCGCCACACAAGGGCGGGAATGGTTTCGGTGATCAGCCGGAGATGGCTTTCGCTGGCGCGGAGGGCCTCCTCCGCATTGATCCGGTCTTCAACGTCAATAAGTAAGTTATACCAACGGACAATACGGCCGTCGACATCGCGCGACGGGAGGCCACGGCAGTGAAACCAGCGGTAAGCGCCGTCGGCACGGCGGATACGGACCTCAACGTTGAAGGGACGCCCGGTGGCTACCGAACGACTCCACAGACCCGTTACGGCCGGGAGATCGCCCGGATGCACGACTTCAGACCAGTGTTTCAATTCCTCGAGCGGCTTCCCCGTATAGTTCAGGAGCGTTTCGTTGACGAGTTCGAGCTCGCCTGCCGCAGTATTGGTGCAGAGGAGGCCGGGGATGCTATCGACGATGAGACGAAAATTGAGTTCGCTGGCGCGGAGTGCGTCAGCCGCCTGTTTGCGGTCTTCAATGTCGATACAAGTTCCATACCACTGCACGACCCTTCCCGATTCGTCCCGCAAAGGACAGACGCGGAACAGAAACCAGCGGTATGTGCCGTCGAAACGGCGCAGACGCCCTTCTACCTCACGCTCCTCGGGAGAAGCTAAAACCGACCGCCAGTAGTCTGCGTTCCGAGCTAGGTCGTCCGGATGATACGCAACCTTCCAGCCCCAACCCAGCGCCTCTTCCGCCGTGATGCCGGTATAGTCCAGCCAGCGCCGATTGACGAAATCGGTAGAACCGTCTGCTCGACTGGACCATGCCGGCGCGGGAATCGAGTCGATGATGAGGCGCAGGCGAGCTTCCGATTTCCGGGCTTCGTCGAGAGCGCCGGCCGAAGCCTCCCGGTATTTGTCGTCGATCTCGCGACGGGCATCTTCCGCCCGCCGTTTCGCCTCGATCAACACGGCGATCAGCAGGACCGCTCCCAGGAACACAGCAAATCGCAGGTACGACGATTGCTGAATCCAGAGATGGTATCGCGGTGGAAGGAAGAAATAATCGAAAGCTAGGGAGGATAGCAGAACCGACAGGGCACCCGGCCCCTTCCCGCCGTACAGGCTGCTCACCATAACGGCGAGGAAGAAACAAGAGGACGGCGAATCCAAGGGGATGGCCACGGCCAGCGCAAGACCACACGAGATTGCCGCAAGCCCATAGCGCCAAACTTTGGAGAGAACCCTCATGTGCCACCAGTCGCGGCCAAGGGTCCCGGTCAGTCGGCCGCGTAGACAGTATCCTTTCCCTTATGGTGCCAGATTCTGTTCGCGTTCGGGCCTAAATGTTTATTCAGACGTGACTGCCCTACGAGTTCGGCGGGACCGCCTGGATTGCAGTCGCCAAGCCGGCAGTCGGCATCAGGTCTGAGGCGAGGTGGCCGCGCTACAAAGGACCGTGGCCCTTTGGTTCGCCGCCGCTGCCTTGGTTCTCAGAACCTCGCCAAGCAGAAACACATCGGTGAGCAGTGCACGCAGATGCATCGATGCGTTCAGGTTATCGATCAACTGAGAGCTGATCGCAGGCTGAGCAAGTACCAACTCCATGGCGGCAAGCGAATCCCGAGCGTCGCGGTCCAGCACGGCCAGGAACGGCGCGAGGCGGTCCCTTTGTCTGCGGCCTTCCTCCGGCACCGCAGCCCCACAGTTCTCCGCAATTCCGTCCAGCGCTTCGACCGCCCGATGCAGGAATTTCCGAAGTTGTCTGCCGGACTTATTGCCTTCGTCACTGGTAAGCCCCTGTGCCGCGTACGCCAGCATGAACTCGTAGCATTCTTCGATGGCCTCAAAGCGATCCCATATTTCCGTGACCATGTGTTACGCTTCCTCCTCCTCCATCCGTCCGGTTCCTGGCCGCGGTACTTCTACTGGCCACCGCTGCGGGTCGTAGTGCTTCAGGTAGAACTCACGCCTCATCGACCCGAAGATCATGGATTTTGTGATGTCCAGTTTCTCCGGACGAACCGCGAAGTATACGTGCACCGTAACGAGCGCGATCAGTCCAACACCTGCCAGTCCGTGAAGCACATACATCAGCCCCCAAGTCATGTCGCTGAACAGATAAGGATTGCGCGGGAAGAAGATGGTGCGCACCCGGGACATCATGAACAGCCCGGTTCCGATTGCGGACAGACCGGTCGCGATGATGGCGCCGTGGTACAGCTTGTTCTCCAACGGGTACTTGGCGAACCTCCGCGGCGGTGGCGCGGGGCGGCCCATAAACCTCTGCACTCTTCTCCATGCATCGGCGAGATCGGCTCGGTCGGGCCAGATCGCCCAGAAGTCCAGCCAAAAAGAGGCATGAATAATGTGAAAGAGGATCGACACAGTCAGGACGCTTCCGGCGATCCAGTGGTAAGTCACCCAATCGAACTGCGGGCCTATCTTCGGCAGGAAGGCGGTGAAGAGCAGCGTGAACATCGAGGCTGCCATGATCCAGTGAAACAGTCGTGCGGCCAGGGAGTGCCTGGGAATCCGCTTCGGGAGCACGGCTGCGGCCGCGGGCGGAGCGCCGTCCGCGAACTCTTCCGCTCTTGCGAAATACCGCACGTAGATGGCGTGCACGATGAGGAATAGCAAGCCTGCGAGTGCGGCAACCCAAATCAGGAACCATGCGATATGTATGGGAATGTTTTGGCCCCAGGGACTCGTAGCCCATTCCGTAATCGGCTTTAAGAAGCCCATTTTGCCTCCTCCACTCCGCCAATTGCCCGTTTCACGAGGTTTCTCATCAACGGGATTTTATAGGCGTTGAACTGCAGCGGGATGGCCCCCCGCACGGCCAGTCTCCCAGCCATTTCACCCGTCGCTGCTGTCGCCGGCTTTCCGCGGACCGCGTCTTCCACTGCTTTGAGCCGTAGCGGACGAGCGGCGGCGCCGTTCACGGCAATGCGCATGCGCTCGATCGTGCTGCCGGATACCTGCATCGCTGAAGCTACGTTCAGCAAGGCAAAATCCCAGACGTTCCGGTCCCGCACCTTCTCGAAATAGAATCGTGCTCCTGCCCATGTAGACGGAATGCGAATGGATGTTAGCAGATCGCCAGGTTTTAATATGTGAAGGCGGGTGATGTCGATGTCAGGCCCGATAAAATAGTCCTCGGCATCCACGATTCTCTCCCCCTTGGGAGTGCGCAGGACGAACTTGGCGTCCAGGGCGATCAGCGCCGGAGCCGAATCGGACGGGTTCACCGCCACGCACCGCTCGGCGTGAAGGATGGCGTGCTCACGATTGCGCCCGGTTGGTGTGTCGGCATAGCAGATGTTCCCGCCGGCCCGGTAGCACGGCCAGCCCGCGCGGTAGTACCAGCATCGTGTGTCCTGCGAGACGTTGCCGCCGAGCGTGCCCTGGTTGCGGATCTGCGGCGAAGCCGCCAATTCCGCGCCCTCCGCCAGAAGACTGTACTTCTCGCGGATGACCGGATGCCTCACGACCTCGGAAAGCGTAGTCATGGCGCCGATCTCGATGCCGTCGCTGGTGGTGCGCACGCCCTTGAGTTCCACGATCCCGCTGAGATCGACCACCACCTTCGGCCTCTTGATTCGATCCTTCAGCCAGTCGAAGCTGTCGAGTCCGCCGGCCATCACCCAGGCATCATCGCGATATCGTTCGAGAAGCCTCTGGGCGTCAGCGGCCGAACTCGGCTGAAGCAACTCAAATGCGGGCATGACGTCACGTATCACTGCCATAGTTCCCTCGAATTAAATGTGTGCCATCAACGGATGTTGCATCGGCCGCCCGGCTTCCAGCGAAGTCAGGATCGTGTCGGCGTTGACCGGCGCTCGCTGGAATATCTCGTCGCCAAGGGCGTCCGAGAGGGCGTTCAAGATAGAGGCGCATCCGCCCCCGACAGGCGGCTCGCCAATCCCGCGGGCGCCCACGGGTGTCTCAGGATCCGGAATGTCCAACGCCGCCCACTGCATGTTGACTGGAACGTCCAGGATCGTCGGAGGCTTGCTGTGGTGGAACCGCTTGGAAACCATCGCGCCATGCTCGGGGTCGAAGACCCACTTCTGGCCGATTGCATGACCGATGCCGAGCGTCGATCGCCCCAGAACCTGTCCGCCGAGCGCCCGTGGGTGGATTACCGTGCCCACATCGGCGTACGCGAGGAAGTCCACAATGTAGTACTTGCCGGTTTCGACATCCACTTCGATTTCCGCGAAGCTTGCCACATAGGAATGCGTCATGCCGTCGCGCGGGTAGTTGTCGCGAGCGGCCGCGACCAGGCCCTGGCCGGCCAATGCGGCTACGGACGCTTTGGTCATCTTGTTCACATCGGCCGGCGCTTCGTGGCCATCGTATTTACCGCCGAGTTCGATGGCGCGTTGAGCCGCCTGCGCAAACGTCATCCCCGATCCGTGCCCGGTCCGGAAGACACGTTCGTTCGCGACCGTGTAGTCCTCGGGCTTACCTCCCAGGCTCTTCGCGGCGATCTCCTGGAGTTTCTGCCTGGCGTCCATTGCCACGGCGTGCGCGGCCCGGGTCATGGCATGCGTCGTCTGGCTGCCACCGGATACACACGTGTAAGGAAAGTGCTTCGACGTGTCGCCCCACACCACATCGCACCTTTCCCAGGGGATACTGAGAACCTCCGCGGCCGCACGGTGGACGTCGATCACCGATTCTGTCCCGAGATTTCCAATTCCGGACTGGAAGCGGACGCGGCCGTCGGGCGTGATGACCAGAAGTCCATCGAAGCCGGTGGTGCCACCGACGTAGCAGCTAAGCGCGACGCCGGCCCCGCGTACTTTGGAGCCGATCCGTTTGGGGCTGCGTGCCACCCTCTCCTGCCATTGGAACTGCTCCGCGCCGCGCTGCAACGCTTCCTTGAGGAATGCGCTGGTTGCGTGCTGAAGTCTGCCCTGCACTGGCGGCCCGAAGGGCGCCTTGCCTTCCGGGCAGTTGATGTACCGGATCGCTACCTGGTCGAGGCCGAGCTTTCGCGCTGCCTTCGCGATGATCGGCTCGATGATCGTGATTCCCTGCATCCCTCCCGGAGCGCTCTGGGCGCTGCGTGGCGGCGTGTTCGTCAATACGGTCACTCCGCGCCAGCGCATGGATTGGGGCTGATAAAGCAACGAGACCATGCGTCCTGATGTAGGGGCGTCACCTTGTGCGTCATAAGGGCCGTTGTCCGAAATCACGAACATATCCACCGCGAGGATGCGCCCTTCTTTGGAGAATCCGACTTTCATCCGACCCTGAAAACCGGGCCGTGCGCGTCCGATAAAAGTCTCCTCCTCGCGGCTGATCCGCATCATCACGGGAGCGTTGGCCTTCTTCGACAACAGCGCCGGAATAATCATGGAAACGCCGCCGGTGATCTTGCTGCCGAATCCGCCGCCGGTATATTCGCTGATGAAAACGATCTTGTCGGCCGGCATGTTCAACCATCGTCCGATGGCGGGCAGTGTTTGGGCCGTGCTCTGGGTTCCCGTGTGGAGGTAGAGCTTGCCGTTCTGCCAGTAGGCCATCGCACTGCGGGTCTCAAGGGTTTGATGGCTGACGTCCGGCGTGACGAACGTCTCGTCCAGCACGAGCACGGCGTTCTTGAAGCCTGCGTCAAGGTCGCCATACGACCACTCGTCAGGTGTTTTGCCCATTGGCAAACGGCCATCCCTGGCTTCGGCAAAGTCCGCCTCCGTCCACTTGAGTACCGCGACCGCGGGCCCCTGACCACCTGGCGGGGTGACCCAGACGTTACCGTCCGTTCGCGGGTTCGGCCCGCCGCGGCGTAGCGTATCGAGGGGATCGACTACGAATGGAAGCTGCTCGAAATCGATTCGAATCCTTTCAACTGCTTCGGCGGCCGTCAGTTCATCGACCGCTGCCACCGCTAGAATCGGCTCGCCCTGGTATACCGGCTCCATGGTCAGACCCCGTTCGCCCCACTTGCTGGCCTTGATTACCGTTCCGTTATCGGTGAGAGTATCGGCAGGCGCAGGGAGATCGTCGGCAGTGAGGATCGCTCTCACACCGGGCAGCGCCAAGGCTTCGCTCGCGTCGATGCGCTTGACCCTGGCGTGGGGCAGTGGACTCAGCAACAGTTTGCAGAAAAGCATACCCTCAGCGCGAAAGTCTTCGGCATATTTCGACTTCCCCGTGACCTTTGCCATGAGATCGGCGGTCGCGTAGTTCTTGCCGATCAGCTTGTACTGCGGCCCGTATTGACGTTCCCGGATCGGGTCAGACATGGCTCACCTTTCTTGCATTCTCGGCGCCGCGCATCAACGCGGTGAGGATCTTGTCGTAGTCCTGGCAGCGGCACAGGTTTCCCGAAATGCCGTGTGCCAATTCCAACCTGGTCGGGTTAGGGTTGGTTTTCAGGAAGCCCACGGTGGCCATCACGAATCCCGACATACAAAAGGCGCACTGGAATCCCTGCTCGTCGATGACGCCCTGCTGGACCGGGTGCAGCGTTCCGTCTTGCTTGGCCAACCCCTCGATAGTCAGGACCTTCTGGTCGCGCACGGTATGGGTAAGCACCGAGCACGAATAGTGCGGCACCTCGTCTAGCAAGACCGTACAGGCGCCGCATTCAGCGCGGTCGCATCCCAGCTTGGTTCCGGTAAGCCCCAGTTTGTAGCGCAGGGTCCAAGCCAGCGTCTCTTGCTTCATCACGTCGACCCGGCGAAGCTGCCCGTTCACATTGAGGCTGATGAGCCGTTCCGCGGCGCCGCCGACCCCGTGGACAGTCGAGTTGCGGAACAAATAGCTCGCTGAGGAGACGGCCGCACCGCCACAGATGACACCTCTGATGAAACTGCGCCTCGATACCGCTTTCGGCGTGTCGTTGAGTACTCTCAGATCTCCGCTAGCTGCCATATCGGCTCTGACTGATGCAACTGAGCTTCCGCGTCCGGAGCGATGGGTTTAACGGACTTATCACCTCGTACATTCCCGGCAGGTCGAAATAGCGTCATGGCCCGATTGCATATCGACTCTGCAAGGAGCTGCTACCAGCCATACAGGCCCAAGGGCCACCGTATCCCGAGCGTGGCATCCCAACTGCTTACTGTGACTCGTCGTGAACTCAATTACGGTTCGAATACTGCACACATCGTTGTTCACATTCTTCTATTACTTGACGATCGGCCTCCTGCTCGCCGTTTTGCCGGGTTTCGTTCATCTCCATCTTGGCCTTTCCCCTTTGTGGGCTGGTTTCGCGGTCAGCTCACAGTATCTGGCAACGCTTGCCACGCGTCCTAATGCCGGACGTATGACAGACATTGCAGGTCCGCGAGCTACCGTCTTGCGTGGTCAGGTGTACGGTTTGCTGAGCGGATTCTGTCTGATTGCCGCGGCATTGCTCGAATCCAAAACCTTGGCCTGTTTTGCCGTTCTTCTGATCAGTCGCGTGGTCCTTGGCTCCGGAGAAAGCTGCGTGGCTACGGGTGCGCTGACCTGGGGGCTGGGACGTGTCGGGCCGGAGTATGCCGCACAGGTGATCTCCTGGAACGGAATCGCATCCTACGGTGCAATGGCCGCGGGAGCCCCTCTTGGCATTTGGCTCGAAACGCGGTATGGGCTTTGGTCAATTGGGGCAATTTCGTTGGCAGTGTCGTTGGTGAGTTTAGCCCTTGCTCTGCCGCTGGCCGGCGTACCGATACGGCGTGGGAGGCATTTGCCATTTCCGAAGCTGATCGGCAGAGTGTTACTGCATGGACTGGGGCTGGCTTTGGGTACAGTGGGATTTGCGACGATCGGATCGTTCACCACGCTATACTTTGCCGTTCGCCACTGGACTGATCCGGCGCTTGCGCTAGTTCTGTTCGGCACTTGTTTCGTCGTCACGCGCCTGCTGTTCGCAGGCGCGGTCAATCGTTGGGGCGGATTCCGAGTTGGCATGGTGTCTTTCATGGTTGAATCCGCCGGATTGTTTGTTCTGTGGTTGGCCACTGCTCACGATTTGGCGTTCGCCGGAGCAGCGCTCAGCGGGTGTGGACTAGCGCTGGTATTTCCAGCGCTTGGAGTGGAAGCGGTCAGAAGCGTCGATGATCAGAACCGAGGGTCTGCACTAGGTGTGTTTACCGCATTTCTCGACTGCGCGATGGGCATTACAGGCCCGATTGCAGGATTCATCGTCGGGAAGTTCGGCTACTCCGCGATATTCCTGTTTGGTTCAGTCGCCGCGAGCTGTGGGTTTGTACTGACTTTTGTGCTCTATCAGGGGTCGTTATGCACTGCCGATCAACACACCCGCAACGAAAACCAGGATTCCGCCCAGCCCGACCTGCAGAGCTGCCGATAGGGTTGGGGTCTCCATGTAACGATGCCGGACCCAGGAGATGATGCCCAGTTCGATCACAACCACTAGCATCGCAGCAGTCATCGCGGCGCGGAAATCCGGGATTAGGAATGGGAGCGTATGGCCGATCCCGCCGAGAGCGGTCATGAGACCGCAAACGAAACCCCGCACCCATGGATGACCGCGCCCGGTGAGACTTCCGTCATCAGACAGGGCCTCGGCGAAACCCATACTGATGCCGGCCCCGATGGATGCCGCCAGCCCGACTACGAACGCATCCCAAGGGTTGTGCGTCGCGAACGCCGCGGCGAATACCGGCGCGAGCGTCGACACCGAACCATCCATCAGTCCCGCCAAGCCGGGTTGAACGATCTGCAACACAAACAGGCGGCGGTTTGCTTCATCCTCGTTGCGCTTGACGTCCGGCCCCAGTTTGTCATGCTCCAGCGCTTCAGCCCGATCTTCATGCGAGCGCTCCTCCTGGGCCAGGTCGTCGAGCAACTGGCGGACGCGCGCGTCCTGGGCCCGGGCGGCCGCCCTTTCGTAGAAGCGGCGCGTCTCCACTTCCATCGCGCCGGCCTGGCTCCGGACTGTTTCGAGCCCGAGTGGCCGTATCAACCAGACTGGTTTCCGGTGCACGAAACCTCGGATGTCATGACGGCGGACGAGCGGTATGTGGTCCCCGAACTTCTCCCGAAAGAGTTCGATGAGGCGCCGCCGGTGACCCGCCTCCTCGTCCCTCATACCGTCGAAGACCGCCGCCGAGGCCGGAAAGTCCTGGCGGAGGCCGTCGGCGAAATCCTCATAGATCCGCTCGTCTTCTTCTTCAAGAGAGATCGCCAAAGCGAGAATCTCACGCTCAGAAAGACTGTCGAAAATGCGCATATGCGCTATTTGGACGGCAAGCCAGAGGCCAAAGCCGGGAAGCCCTCGCGAGTGAACAAGCGCCGCTTTTTCACCAAACTCATCCACACTGCCCGTGCAGCGAGGAGGGCATGTGTCGGCACAGCGTCTCGCTTGTCTCTCAGTCAACAGGCGGCTGCGCTCGTCTAGGGCTCAAGCTCGTGCAACACAAGGGATTTCGCTGCATCCTCACTTGGCAAGGCAGGTGCAATTACTCCAAATCGAAGTGGCAATTCTTCAGAGCAGGCATTGGGAGGACAGATGGTAACGGATGAAAAGGTCACGAAACGCCCCCGGCTGGGATTCATCGGACTCGGATACATGGGCTCGCGAATCGCGCGTCGCCTGATAACTGCCGGGTTTCCCATGATCGTCTATGATCGCGATCGCACGAAAGCCGGTGAGTTAGCAGACCTCGGCGCCGAGGTGGCGCGGGATCCTGGAGAACTGGCTAGCGAGGTAGATGTAGTGTTGTCGTGTCTCGCAGATGGGACCGCCGTGGAGGCTGTCTACCTGGGAGCCGGCGACGTGCTGCGAAGTGCCCGGCCTGGTACCCGGATTATCGAGCTGAGCACAATCTCCCCGGAGACCACCCGGCGCCTGCACATGATGGCACACCGGTTCGATGTCCTCGCATTGGATGTGGCGATCTCCGGCAGCACGCCCGCCGCGGAAACCGGTGCCCTTACGCTTTTCGGCGGTGGCGAGCAGCAGGTCTTTGAATCGGTCGAGCCCATTTTCAAGGCTATGGCCAGGCAGTGGTTTTATATGGGCCCGAGCGGCTCCGGTGTTGGCATGAAGCTGGTTGTGAACGCACTTTTGGGTGTGGGCATGCAGGCAATCGCCGAGGCGATCGCTTTAGGCGCGAGGCTTGAACTGCCACGCGAACTTCTCCTGGACACGCTGGCCAAGACTGCTGTCATAGCTCCGGCCCATGCCGGAAAACTCGCAACTGCCAGGAGACACGACTACACGCCGCAATTTCCCATTCGGCTCATGCGCAAGGATTTCAGACTGGTTCTGGATGCGGCGGAGCAACTCGGACTTTCAATGCCCACGACCGAAGCGGCCGCGGCAATCAATGCCGAGGAAGCCGCTGCCGGAGGCGAGGAAGACTTTTCCGCCGTCATCCGGCGAATGGAAGAACGGGCTGTAGCAGAAACCGTGCTGCCGCCGGCGGCTTAACACTTATCTAAGTGAGGAGACTTGAAATGACGTTAGGAACACTCGGACAGACCGACTTGAGGATTACGCCGATTGGAATTGGAGCCTGGGCCATCGGCGGAGGAAAGTGGGAATTCGCATGGGGCCACCAGGAAGACGCGGAATCCATCGCCGCGATCCACGCGGGGCTCGACCGTGGAATCAATTGGATCGATACTGCCGCCGTCTACGGGCTAGGCCATTCGGAGACTGTCGTAGGCCGCGCTATCAACGGACTCGCCAAGCGCCCCTATGTTTTCACAAAGTGCAGCCTGGTGTGGGACCAATCGGGAAGAATTACCCACAACTTGCAGGCCGCTTCCATTCGGCGGGAAGCCGAATCCAGTTTGAAGCGGCTGCAGATCGATACGATCGACCTCTATCAAATTCATTGGCCCGCCTGGCATGGCGGTCCGGAGAGCGCCTCGCCGGGGTCGATCGAAGAGGCCGTTGGCGCGCTGGCCAAACTCCAGGCCGAAGGGAAGATCCGCCACATCGGGGTCTCGAACTTCGATGCGCAGCAAATGCGGCGCGCCCTACGGGTGGCTCCGATCGCTTCGCTCCAGCCGCAGTATTCCCTCATCGCCACGGACGTCGAGTCTTCGATCCTCCCCTTCGCCTCGCAAAATAGGATCGGCGTCATCGTCTATTCCCCCATGGCGTCCGGCATGCTGAGCGGCGCCATGACTCGCGAACGGATTGCGGGCCTCCCCGAAGACGATTGGCGCAAACGCAGTGCGAATTTCCAGGAACCGCTGCTTTCCCGCAATCTCCGGCTGGTCGAAAGGCTGCGGGCCGTCGGCAAGCGCCACAACGCGTCACCCGGCGAGGTCGCGATCGCGTGGACCCTGCGAAATCCGGCCGTCACCGGCGCGATCATCGGCGTCCGCAGCGCCCAACAGGTGAGCGGAATTGCCGGCGCCGCCGGCGTTCGACTCGGCGCCGCCGACATGTTGGACATCGAACAGGCGCTGACGCGCCAGGCAGCGTGAACCATGACGTCAAAAACGCGCTACACGTGCATGGCGGGTGCGGCTGTGATCTTGCTGATCGCAGCCACAACGGCGCTTCGTTCTGAAGATGGGGACGGTGCAACCGACAAAGATCGGATTCCAGCCGCGGCCAAAAAAGAGATCAAGGCCGTCGAGTTGGAGATCGACCGCATCGAAGCCGAATCGCTCCACAAAGCGCAGTCCACAACATTGGACCGCTTTCAGCAAATCACACTGCTCGGCAAGCTGATCTTCTACGACCAGCAACTTTCGGTGAAGAGGAACGAGTCCTGTAGCTTCTGCCACATGCCGGAGACGGGCTTCAGCGGACCAGTCAGCGCCCTGAACCGGACGACAGGGTCCTACCCCGGTTCGATCCGGACGCGCTTCTCCGGACGAAGGCCGCAATCTCATACGTAC
>Ga0209698_10004420_pt1 | contig 15407 bp, 10 predicted proteins | sample LitLauG_LLR_2012_FD_187203 | JGI IMG/M metagenome (GOLD analysis project Ga0209698, IMG submission 187203) | Freshwater sediment microbial communities from Pennsylvania, USA - Little Laurel Run_MetaG_LLR_2012 (SPAdes) (version 2) | ecosystem: Environmental > Aquatic > Freshwater > Creek >...
GGCACGGGGATCTGCCGGCTCATCGCGCAGGCGGGCGGGATCGTGGCCGGGCTCGACATCTCGCCGGGCGCGCTCGACATGGCCCGCGACGCCCTCGGCGCGGACGCGGAGCGCCACGCCTTCATCGTCGCCGACGTGCGCGACCCCGTCGCCGTGGCGACCGCGGTCGCCGACGCGTCCGGGCTCGGCCCCTTGCACGGGCTGGTGCACGTCGCCGGTGGGATCACCCTCGCCCAGTGGGAGCCGCTGCTGAGCATGGCGCCCGAGCTCTTCGACGACGTGCTGGGGCTCAACCTGCGGGCCGGGCTGTTGACCACGCAGGCCGTGGGGCGCGGGCTCGTCGCAGCCGGCTCGCCCGGCAGCATCGTGCACATCGCATCCGCCGCCGGCCTGTCCTCCATGCCGTATGCCGCGGCATACGGCGTCGCCAAGGCCGGGCTCATGTCGCTGACGCGCACCGCGGCGGTCGAATGGGGCCGCTACGGCATCCGGGTCAACGCCGTCGCACCCGGCACGGTGCGCACACCGAAGAACGCAGGCGACCGTGGCGAGCCCGACACCCCCGCCGAGCAGGCGGCCGTCCCGCTGCGCCGTCGCGCCGTACCCGATGACATCGCCGGCGCCGCGCTGTGGTTGCTGTCGGACCTGGCCGGGTTCGTGTCCGGGCAGGTGGTCGCGGTCGACGGCGGCGCATCCGCCCGCGCGTCGTACCTCGACGAGGACCAGCTCCCGGTCTTCGTGCGCAACCAGGAGCTGCGCGACCGCCTCCTCGGCCGCTGAGCGACGGGACCGGGTCGGACCCGGGCCGGGCTCGGCGCCCGCGGGCGGCGGACCCGGCCGCGCCGGCAGACCACGCGCCTAGGACCAGCCGAGGTGGAGGTTGCGCCACTGATCGGTCGTCGCCGCCACCGACGGGGGTACGACGACCGTCGTGTCCACGCTCTCGACGATGGCCGGGCCGTCGACGCGGTCACCGGGCCGGAGGCGGGCCCAGTCGTAGACGAGGGTGTCGACGAACCCGCCGGGACCGGGGAAGAACGCCGGGCGCTCCCCGCGACGGGCCACCGCGGGCTGGCCATCGCCGGCGGGCTCCGGGTGGGGCCGGAACGTCTCCACCGGCCGCGTCAGGCGCGCGCGGAACGTGACCAGCTCGCAGGGCGCGTCCAGGTCGATCCCGTAGGACTCCTGGTAGCGGCGGCGGAACGAGGTGATGATGTCGCCGACCTCGGCGTCGCCGAGCGGTCCGGACGCGACGGGCACGGTCAGCTGGTGCGCCTGCCCCCGGAACCGCACGTCCGCCGCCCGCCGCACCACGTCCGGCCGCTCGCCGGCCTGGCCGGGCAGGTCCGCCCGGCAGTGCTCCTCGACCTCGGCGAAGATGGCCGCGACCCGCCCGGCGTCGAGGCGGTCCTCGCCGAGGAGACGGGTGAGCACCCGCTCCACGCTCGGATCGGCGCTGATGAGGCCGACCGCCGACGCCACGCCCCCGGCCCAGGGCACGACCACCCGGCGGATGCCGAAGGTCTCCGCCAGCCGGGCGACGTGGATCGGCCCGGCGCCGCCGAAGCCGATCAGGCTGAACGCTCGCGGGTCGATGCCGCGCTGGATGGTGACGACCCGGATGGCGGCTGCCATGTTGGCGTTGACGATGTCGTGGATGGCGAAGGCGGCCTGGGCCGGGCTCATGGCGAGGGGCCCCGACACCGACCGCGCCACGGCCTCCTCGGCGAGGGACGGGTCGAGGGTCAGCCCGCTGGCCAGGCCTTGCGGTGCCAGGTACCCGAGGAGCAGGTTGGCGTCGGTGACGGTGGGCTCGCTGCCCCCCCGGCCGTAGCACGCCGGGCCCGGGACGGCCCCGGCCGAGCGCGGCCCGACGCGCAGCGCCCCGCCGTTGTCGACCCACGCCAAGCTGCCGCCCCCCGCTCCGACCTCGGCCAGGTCGACGACAGGGATCTTGACCGGGAAGCCGGTGCCGGGCCGGGTGCCACCGAAGCTCCCCTTTCCCCCGACCTGGAAATCGTGGGTGAGGTCGGGGCGCCCGTCCCGCACGATCCCCGTCTTGGCGGTGGTGCCACCCATGTCGAAGGAGATCACCTCGGGCAGCCCGAGCAGCTGGCCGAGGAAGCCGGCCGCCGTCACCCCGGCCGCGCCGCCCGACTCGACGGTGTGGACGGGCTTGCGCGAGGCGAGCTGCTCGGACATCGCTCCGCCGCTCGAATCCATGATCTCGATCGGACAGGTCACGCCGAGCGACGCCAGGCGTTCGCGGAGGCCCGCGAGGTAGCCGGCCATGACCGGCGCCACGTAGGCGCAGATGAGCGTGGTCATGGCCCGCTCGTACTCGCGCATCTCGGGCCAGATCTCCGACGACGTCACCACCGGCACATCCGGGAGGGCCTGGCGGAGCGCGGCCGCCACCCGGCCTTCGTGCTCGGGGAAGGCGAAGGAGTGCATGAGGCACACGGCCACCGCGGCAGGTCCAGCCGCCGCGACCTGCGACGCGAGCGCGCCGAGGTGGTCGTCGGTGAGCTCGACCAGGACGTCGCCGTGGGCCGACACCCGCTCGTCGACCTCGAAGGTGAGGCGGTGCTCGACGGGAGGTTCGGGGGTGCGGAAGAACAGGTTGAAGCGGTCCTCCTCCACCCTCGCCTCCCGACCCAGGCGGAGCAGGTCGCGGAACCCCTTGGTCGCGACGAACGCCACGCCCGGCCCCGAGCCCTGGAGGATGGCGTTGGTCGCCAGCGTCGTGCCGTGCACCACCCGTGTGACCTCTGCGCCGCGCACACCGGCCTGGTCGAGGACCTGGGCGATGCCCCGGGCCACGCCGTCGCGGGGATCCTCGGGTGTGGTCGGCACCTTGCCCACGTGCAGGCGGCCGGCTGCGTCCGCCAGCACGACGTCGGTGAAGGTACCGCCGACGTCGACGCCGACCGAGGTGGTCATGGGCCCACCCCGTAGTCGCGCGCCGCGCCCTGCGGGGTCACCCGGCCGTCGACGATGTCGCGCTCGAGCGCGCCACGGTCGCGCTGGGCCGGGTCGCCGAGGCCCCCGCCGCCGGAGGTCCGGATGATGAAGACGTCGCCGGGTGCGAGGGCGATGTTTTGCTGCTTGTGGGCGAGGCGCTCGACCTCGCCCCCGGCGCGCTCGACGAGGAACTGCCCGCCGAGCCCCGAGCGGCCGCCCCGGCGTCCCGGCGGAGGCACCCCCATGCGGTCCCCGCGCACGGTGAGCTCACCCTCGGAGAGCATCCGCAGGCGCATCTCCACCCCCAGGCCACCGCGCCACTGCCCGGCGCCGCCGGAGTCGGGGAGCAGCCGGCAGCTCTCTGCGATAAAGGGGTACTGCGCCTCGACCGGCTCGAGCTGGGGGATCACCGAACGACCGCCGAGGAAGAAGCACCCGGTCGCGTCCGGCCCGTCGGAGCCGTGGCGCGCGCCGATGCCGCCGAACTCGTAGAACAGGTTGAGCCAGCGCTGGCCCTCCCCCGACAGGCCGCTCAGGGTGAAGACGTGGATCAGCCCGCTGGCCGCGATGGCCAGGTCCTCGCGCGACGAGGTGAGTGCGTCGAGGACGGCGTCGACCGCGGCGGCGACGGTGACCACCCGTCCCCCGCAGGCGGCGGGCGGGTTCGGGTTGACGAGCGTCCCCGGGGGGAGGCGGATGTCAATGGGGCGGAAGCACCCTTCGTTCATGGCGATGGTCGGGTCGACCACGCAGCGGACCGCGTAGATGACGCCCGAGGTGGTCTGCGAGCGCGACGAGTTGATCGAGCCGGCCGACTGCTCCGACGTGCCGTCGAAATCGATCGTGACCTGGCTGCCGGCGACGTCCACCCGGGCGCGCACGTCGTAGGTGCGACCCGAGGCGAGGCCGTCGCTGTCGACGACGAAGGACCCGTGGAAGGTGCCGTCGGGCAGGGCGGCGAGCTCCTCGCGCATCCGGCGCTCGGTGTAGTCGAGGTGGTCGGCGACGAAGCGGGCGAGCGGTCCGGCGCCGTAGCGCTCGATCAGCTCCTCCATCCGCTTGGCCACGACCGCGGTGCCCGCCACCAGCGCGTGGACGTCGCCGATGACCTTGCCCGGCGCCCTGCTGTTGCGCTCGATGATGTTGAACACGTCGCGCTCGGGCACGCCTTCGCGGTACAGGCGAACGGCCGGCAGGAGGAGCCCCTCGGCGAAGGTGTCGGCGGCCAGCGCGGCCAGCCCGGCGATGGCCACCCCGCCGACGTCGGCGACGTGGATGAGCGTGCCCGCGACGTAGGCGACCGCGCCCTGGGCGAAGATCGGCCGGAACACGAGGATGTCGTTGGCGTGGATGCCGCCCTGGTAGGGGTCGTTGATCGCGTACACGTCGCCCGGGCGCATGGTGCCTGCCGGGTATGCCGCCAGCAGGTACGGCAGCGTCGTGCGCAGGCTGGCACCGTGCATGAGGCTGGTGGCGGTCGACTGCGCCACGAGTTGGCCGGTGGCGTCGAGCAGCGCGCCGGCCGCGTCCGCCCCCTCCTGGATCCAGGTGCTGTGCGAGGAGCGCACCACCACGATGCTGGCCTCCTCGACCGCGACGGCCAGGGCGTTGCGGATCACCTCGGCGGTGATGGTGTCGTCGACGCGGCTCAGCACATCCATGGGGTCAAGCTAACGGACGCCCTCGCGGCGCCTCGACTCAGCCGGCGCCGGTGATCCTCTGCACGAGGATCCGGCGCTGGATCTGGTTGGTCGAGGCGGTCCGCGGGATGGCGTCGACGATCTCGATCCGCCGCGGGTGCTTGTAGGAGGCGAGCCGGCCCTCGCAGCGGCCCCGCAGGTCCTCGACGGTCGGGGCGCTGGCACCGTCGGCCAACACGATCGCGGCGCAGACCACCTGGCCCCATCGTTGGTCGGGCACCCCTACCACCGCCAGGTCGACGACGCCGACGATGCCGGCCAGGACGGCTTCGAGCTCCGCCGGGGCGACGGTCTCGCCCCCGGTGCGGATGGCGTCGCCCGCCCGGCCGACGATGTAGAGGTACCCCTCGTCGTCGACCTCGGCCAGGTCGCCGCTGCGGTACCAGCCGTCGACCATGGCCGCCGCCGTCGCCTCGGGGTTGTCGAAGTACCCGTCGAAGAGCAACGGGCCGCGGGTGCACAGCTCGCCGTCGTCGATGCGCACCTCCTGGCAGTGGCTCGGCACGCCACAGCTGCCCGGCTTGCGGCGTAGGGCGTCGTGGTCGAGCATCGCGACGTTGCCGCTCTCGGTCGAGCCGTAGAAGATCCGGATCCAGGCGTTGGGCAGGGCCGCCTCGATGCGCTCCAGCAGCTCGAGTGGCGTGGCCGAGGTCCCCGAGTCGGCGAAGCGGATGGAAGACAGGTCGCATCCCGCACCCTCGGGCGAGGCGAGGTGGTCGAGGATCCGCCCCCAGACGGCCGGGATGCAGTTCATCCGCGCCGCCCGGTAGCGGGAGGCTTCCCGGCAGATGGCCGCCGGATCGGCGGACTCGAGGAGCACGACCGCGTCGCGGGCGTGCCACTGCTGGAGCGCGATGGTCCAGGCGCCCATGTGGAACAACGGATAGGGGCAGATCATCACCCCGCGAGGCTCGAGCTGGGCGCCCGGGTGGGTGCGCAGGTGGTTGACGCGGTGGGACAGGATCACGCCCTTGGAGCGGCCGGTGCTCCCACTGGTGAAGAACACGACGTGCGGGTCGGTCTCCTGCAACGCCGGCTCGACGTGCGCGGCGCTGTCCATGGCCGCCGCGCGGTTCGCGAGCGCGATGCCCGGCACCGCGGCGACGTCAGGGGCGACCACCCGCTCCGCGCCGAGGGACGCCAGGCCGGCGACGCGCAGCAGGCCGACCCCCAACTGCTCGGCCACCTCCTGCCCGGGTCCGGCGCGGCCCTCGTCGACGACCAGGTGGGTGGGGCGGGCGGCCGCCGCCATCTCGACCGCTTCGGCGACGCTCAGGTTGGCGTTGGCCGGAGCGAACACCGCGCCGACCTTGGCTGCGGCGGCGAACAACGGGACGACGTCGAGGGAGGTCGCCGACCACGACACGAGGCGGTCGCCGTGGCGCACGCCGGCGGCGACGAGGGCGCGGGCCGCGCGGTTGGCCGCTCGTTCGAGCTCGGCGAAGCTGAGGCGTTCGTCGCCCAGCACCGCGGCCAGGCGGTCCGGCACCGCACGAGCCGCATTGGTGAAGATGTCTCCGATCAGCAGGTCCATCGATGCGCCCCCCTGGAGCATGCGGCGCGACGCCGCCTCGGCCACGAGAGGCTAGGGCGTGCCGCGCACGTGGCGCGGTGAGCGGCCGGGCGCCGGAGATGACCCGGTCAGATGACCCGGTCGGAAGCGAGGGCGTCGATCTCGGCGTCGCCCAGGCCGAGGAGCTCGGCGTAGACGCGGCGGTTGTCCGCCCCGAGGAGCGGTGCCGTGGCCCGGATGGCGCCCGGCGTGGCGCTGAGCCTCGGCACCGGTGCGACGAGCGCCATCGGCCCGCACTCGTCGTCGACGACGTGGATGACGTCCTCCCGGGCGTCGATGTGGGGATCCCGGAGCAGCGCGGGCACGTCGTTGACGGGAGCGGCCGGGATCCGGGCCCCGAGGAGGAGGGCGAGGGCCTCGTCGCGGGGGAGGCCACCGACCCACCGGGCCACCATGGCGTCGAGCTCGTCGGCGTGTCGGAGGCGCTCATCGGAACGGCCGAAGCGGGCAACCATCTCCTCGCGGTCGTGGCCCATCAGCTCCAGGATCCGGGCCACCTGCGCGTCGGTCGTGCCCGACACGACCATCCATCCACCGTCGCCGGCCCGATACACGTTGCGGGGCACCCCGCCCGGGACCCGGCTGCCCGTGCGCTCGGGCGCCGGACCGCCGGGATCCCAACCGGTGATGGTCGGGCCCATCAGCTGCAGGATGGGCTCGTACATGCTGACGTCGACGTGCTGGCCGAGCCCGCCGTGCACGTCGCGGTGGTAGCAGGCGGCGAGGGCGCCGATCACCCCCGCCATGGAGCACAGCGTGTCGCCGAGCGGGATGGAGGGCAGCATCGGCGGGCCATCGGGCTCACCGGTCATGTAGGTGAGACCGCCGTATGCCTCGGCCAAGGTGCCGGCGCCCGTTCGGTCGCAGTAGGGACCGGTCCGGCCGTAGGTGCTGACGCTCACCACGACCAGCCTGGGGTTGCGGGCCGACAGCTCCTCATAGGTGCAGCCCCACTTGGTGAGGGTCTCGACCGGCATGTTCTCGACGAGGACGTCGACCGATGACGCCAGGCGGCGCAGGAGCTCCTGGCCGCTCGGCTGACGCAGGTCGAGGGTGATCCCACGCTTGTTCCGGTTGACCATGGCGAACATCAGCGAGTGGCCGTTGCGCTGCGCCCCGATCGAACGAAGCGGGTCGCCGTGAGGCGTCTCGACCTTGATCACCTCGGCCCCCAGATCCCCGAGCGCGGAGGCCACCTGCGGCGCCGAGAGCAGGGTGGAGATGTCGAGCACCCGCAGGCCCGCCAGGGGGCCCGGCCTGCCATCGTGTGGGCCGTGCACGTCCACCGCTGCCTCCTCGACGAGTGGGTCCGGGACGCGCACGATAACCCGGGACCGTGGTCGCCGGCCGCCGACCCGCTTCCTGTTGGCGTTTGCCCAACATGTGTGCGAGATGTGTCCCCAGCACCACCAACGCACACACGAACCGCGAACGCCAACAGGAATGGGCCACGGACGTGCGCCGTACCGCCCACCGCTGGCCCCGAGCGGCGCCCGGTGGGCCGCCGGTAGGCTCCCGCGCATGCGCATGCGCACCTGCTTCGCAGCGACCCCCCGGCCCCGGGCGGCGACATGACCCCCGGCGGCGGGACCGGGCCCTTGCGGGTGGGCCTCTACTTCGACCTGCGCAACCCGCCCGGCTGGCGCCGCCCGTGGTCCGCGCTGTACCGGGACGCGCTCGATCTCGCCGCCGACGCCGACCGTCGCGGCATCGGCTCGATCTGGCTGAGCGAGCACCACTTCTTCGAGGACGGTTACCTCACCCAGCCCCTCACCTTCGCCAGCGCCGTCGCGGCCCGCACCACGCAGGCCCGCATCGGCACCGCCGTGCTCCTCGCCGCGCTGCGCCACCCCCAGCACATCGCGGAGGAGGCCGCGGTGGTGGACCTGGTCTCGGGTGGTCGCCTCGAGATCGGGATCGGAGCGGGCTACCGGGTCCCCGAGTACGAGGCCTTCGGGGCGGACATCAGCCGCCGCTACACGCTCACCGACTCGGCCGTCGCCGAGGTCCGCCGGCGTCTCCACGACCCGGCTGCGGTGCCCCCGCCGGCGCAGTCCGCCGTCCCGATCTGGCTCGGCTACCAGGGCCCGCAGGGCGCCGCGCGCGCCGGACGCCTCGGGGTCGGGCTCCTGTCCCTCGAGCCCAGCCTCCTCGGCCCGTACCGCGAGGCGCTGGAGCAGGCCGGCCACGACCCGGGCTCGGCGCGGATGGGCGGGATGGTCGACATCGTCGTCGCCGACGATCCCGAGCGGGCGTTCGAGGCGATCCTGCCGTTCTACGCCTACCAGGCCAACACCTACCGCCGCTACGGCGTCGAGGGCACGGGCCGGCCCGAACCGAAGGAGCTCACCGTCGACAAGCTGCGCGGCGGCGCCCGCCAGATGGGCCAGATCCCCGGGTTGCGCGTGCTCACGCCCGACGACGCGGTCGCGGCGCTGCGGGAGCAGATCGCCGGTCTGCCGGTGGAGCACGTCTACCTGTGGGCCAGCGTGGCGGGGATGCCCGAAGAGATCGCCGCCCGCCACTGCGAGCTCGTGGTCACCCAGGTCGCGCCCGCTCTCCAGGCGGGCTGACCCCGGGCCGCTCCGCTCAGCGCAGCGCGGGGAGCACCTTGTCGAAGTAGAGCTGGTAGTGCTCCCACGCCGTGTCGACGGGGATGCCGCCGCACATCGGGTGGAGGTTGCAGGCGGCCAGGTCGCCGTCGGCCTTGGCCTTGGCGATGACCTCCTCGGGTGTGCGGATGCTGTACTTGCCCTCGGCTCGCAGCTCCTCGACGGTGGTGGCGTGGCTGTGCGCCGCGGACCGGATGTCGGGCGTCTGCCAGGAGGCATAGGTCGTCGCCTCATGCAGCAGGTGCGGCCCGAGCTCGGCCCAGGCCTTGTCCGGGTCCTCCGCCACGAAGAGCATGGTCGTCTCGGCGCCGGGCATCATGCAGAAGCCCTGCGTGCCCTGCGCCGCGCACTGCTCGTAGTAGTACGCCTCCAGCTCGGGCATGTGGTCGGCGGGGAAGAGCGGCAGCCCGAAGCGGGCCGCCCGCCGCGCCGAGGGGCGCGAGGTGCCACCGACCATCAGCGGCGGGTGCGGCTGGGTCAACGGCCGCGGGGTCACCCGCACCGTCGTGCCCCGGTACTCGAAGGGCTCACCCGTCCACGCCTTGAGCATGGCGTCGAGGGCCTCGTCCATGAGCTTGCCCCGACTGGCCCAGTCCTTGCCGTGGGCCGCGAACTCCGCGGGCCGGTAGCCGACGCCGGCGATGAAGGAGAACCGACCCCCGCTCGCCAGGTCCAGCACCGCGATGTCCTCGGCGATGCGCAGCGGATCGTGGAGCGGCACGAGGAGTGCCATGAGGCCCACGGTCACCCGTGAGGTGCGGGCGAGCATCATGCCGGCGTTGAGCAGTGGCGTCGAGCTCCAGCCGTTTTCGGCACCGTGGTGCTCCTCCAGGGTGACCATGTCGAGGCCGTGCTCCTCCCCGTAGCTCACCATGTCCAAGCCCGCCTTGTACATGTTGGACATGGTCGGCGGGTCGAGCCCGGGAAGGATGAAGTTGAACCGTGCCAGGGTCATGACCATGGCACCCAACCTAGATGAGCCCGACGGGCGCGCGCCGCGCTGGCGGCCGCCCCGCGCTGGCGGCCGCCCCGCCATGGGGGGATCAGGGCTGGGAGACGATGAGCGCGCTGGTCGGCACCCCGGTGCCGGCCGTGACGAGCACATGGCCCACCGCGTCGAGCTGGTTGACCGCGCTGCCGCGCACCTGGCGAACACCCTCCGCGATGCCGTTCATGCCGTGGAGGTAGGCCTCGCCGAGCTGGCCGCCGTGGGTGTTGACCGGGAGGCGACCGCCGAGGTCGATGTTGCCCTCGGCGATGAAGTCCTTGGCCTCGCCCCGGCCGCAGAAGCCGAACTCCTCGAGCTGGGGCAGCACGAAGGGCGTGAAGTGGTCGTAGATGACCGCGGTGCGGATGTCGTCGGGACCGAGCCCGGAGGTCTCCCACAGCTGCCTGGCGCACGTCGCCATCTCCGGGAGCCCCACGAGGGAGTCCCGGAAGTAGGAGCGCATCATCTGCTGCTGGTCGGCCATCCCCTGCGCCGCCGCGCTGATCACGACGGGCTTCTGCTTGAGGTCGCGGGCCCGCTCCAAGGTCGTGACCAGGATGGCCTGGCCGCCATCGGTCTCCTGGCAGCAGTCGAGCAGGTGGAGCGGCTCGACGATCCAGCGCGAGGCCTGGTGCTCCTCGAGGGTGATCGGCCGGTTGTAGAAGTGGGCGGCCGGGTTGGTGGCGGCATGGGCGCGATCGGCGACCGCGACGCGGCCGAAGTCCTCGCTGGTGACACCGAACTCGTGCATGATCCGGGTGGCGAACATGGCCACCCACGACGCCGGTGTGAGCAACCCGTAGGGGGAGGTCCAGGCGTACTGGGCCTGCTCGGTCGTCGCCCCGGCCGGCTGGTCCTGGACGCCGCTGCCGAAGCGCCGCCCGGAGCGCTCGTTGAACGCGCGGTAGCACAGCACGTAGTCCGCAACGCCCTCGTTGACCGCCATGGCCGCGTACTGGACCGTGGCGCACGGTGCGCCACCACCGAAGTGGATGCGGCTGAAGTGGGTCAGCTCCTGGATCCCGAGGCTGCGCATGACCTCGTTCTCGGTGTTGTTTTCCATGGTGAAGGTGGAGAGGCCGTTGACCCGGCTCGGGTCGACGCCCGCATCCTCGCAGGCCGCGACGCAGGCCTCGACCGCGAGGCGCAGCTCGCTGCGCCCCGAGCTCTTGGAGAAGTCGGTGGCACCGATCCCGACGACGGCCGTGTTGCCTGCATAGGCGTGCTGGCTCACTTGGACTCCTTGGCCGGCCAGGCGGAGCCGCCGGGCAGCAGCAGGTCGGCGGTCCCGGTCACGTGGTCGCCGAGGCTGTTGTACCCGGCGAAGGCGACGGTGATCGCACCGCTGGCGCGGTCCGCGGCGCTGACCCGCCCGGTCATCGTCATGATGTCGCCGGGGTGGTCCGGGGCGCCGAGGCGGACCCGGATGTTGCGGAAGATCGCCTCCGGCCCGGCCCAGTCGGAGATCCAGCGCTGGCTCAACCCGAGCGAGGTGTGGATGTTGGCGAAGATGTCCTTGGATCCCCGGGCCACCGCCATCTTGGGGTCGTGATGGGCGTCGAACCAGTCGAGGGTCGCGATCGCGCACGAGATGATCAACGTGGGGGTGAGCGGGATCGGGCACAGCGGCAGCTCGTCGCCCTCGGCGACCTCCGAGATCGTCAACGTCTCGGTCCGGCGGGCGGGACGGGCCGGCCGGAACTGGGGGATGGTGATCGGTCCCCGCGAGTCGTCGGCCCCGGCCTCCAGCGCCGGGTGGCTGTCGAGCCAGCAGACCTCGAGCGGCATCCCGATGCGCAGGTGCTCGCGACGGCAACCCACGATGTTGGACACCAGGCGGGTGCCCTCCTCGAGCTCGACGAGGCCGGCGAGCACCGGGTACCGGAAGCCGTTGGCCTGCGGGTGGTGGGGAGCCGCCCAGCTGTAGAGGCGCCCCCGCCCCGAAGCCACGATGTGGCCCATGTCGAAGCTGCCGCACGCCGAGCAGCGCGGCGTCGGCGGGAAGTGCAACGTCGAGCAGGACCGGCAGGACTGGATCCGCAGCTCGTGGCGGCGCGCGCCGTCCCAGAAGAACTGGTTGTCGAGGTTGATGCCCGGCCGGGGCCGCCGCGACGGATCCGGGTCGGGTCCCCCCGGCCCGTCGCCGGGTGGTGCTTGGCGCCCGGTGCCCGGCATGAACTTGAGGATCCGGAACACCACGTCGCCGACGTGGTCACCCTCGCCGTTGGTGTACACCGAACGGGTGGTGACGAAGTGGCCGCGGCCGAGGCCCGTCTGCTTCTCCTCGCTCACCGACTCCAGGGTCTGGACGCTGTGGATGACCTCGCCCAGGCGGATCGGGCGGACGAACTCCAGCTCGGAGTTGACCGCCACGGTCGAGGTGAACCCGGCCGCTTCGAGGGCGATCAGCACGTTGGCCTGCGGGCTCTCCGCGTCCCGGCGCATCTTGATGCCGGGCTTGTCCCACACGTCGAGCATCGTCGGCGGGCTGACGATCTGCCCGTAGACGCTCCGGGCCGCGAAGTCCGGGTCGACGTAGCAGGGGTTGTCGTCTTCGAACACGTCGACCCACCGGCGGATCAGCGACTGGTTGACCGGGTCACGGGCGACCTGGGGCCGACCCCGCCGCCCGACCCACTCCTGTAGCTGCTGGTCGAGGGCCTGCTCAGCCATGCGTCCCCCACATCGTCCGCGGACGAGACGTTGTACCGGGTGGCCGCGCAAGCAGTCAAGCCGTGACGCGGCGGCGATCGGCCGGCGCCCCTCCTCCCGACGGGTTCAGCTCCCAGCCCACCGGTGACGCGTCCGGCTGATGTGGGACGGGTACCCGTCGCTGACCAACGGTCGGCGGGCGCGTCGAAAGGAGGCCCCGGCGAGGAGCCTCCCTTCGACAATGGTCCTGTAGTGGTTGGTGGTGAGCCCTCTCAGAGAGGACGGACGTTTGCGGCCTGCAGACCCTTGGGGCCCTGATTGACCTCGAAGTCGACCTTCTGACCTTCTTCGAGGTTGCGGTAGCCGCTTCCAACGATGGCGCTGAAGTGCACGAACACATCAGGGCCGCCGGCGTCCTGGGTGATGAAGCCGAAGCCCTTCTCGCCGTTGAACCACTTCACGGTGCCACTCGCCATGACGATCCCCTCCTTTCGTGGCCTGACTCGACCCGTGGATCAGTGGGTCGCGGCCGGTGGCTCTTTCGAGCCGGAGGGACGGCCATGCGGAATGCTGGTGAAACCCTCGCCGTCACCATACCTGAATGCGGCGACGTGTGCATTGGGTCACGCAGATTCGGCTCCCGGCCGGGACCAGCGGACCGGTCCGACGGTCAGCGGGGCCCGACCACCGCCGGGTGGGGCGCCAGCGCGGCGCACAGGAGGTCCAGCACCCCGGCGCGCCAGTCGCCGCCGCCCACCCGGGTGCCGGTCACCAGCTCGATGCGGGCGGCCTCCGCCGCGGACCCCATGATCGCCAAGGCGACCGCATCGGGATCGATCCCCTCGGCCACCCGGCCGAGGGCCTGCTCGGCCCGCACGTAGGCGCCGATCGCCGCCAGCGCCTCGTGCGGCCCGCCCCCCTCCTCCGCCAGGTCGCCCTGGCACCGGGCGAGGAGCTCGGGATCCGAGCACAGGCTCCCCGCCAACGGGAGCAGCCGGCGGTAGAAGTCCTCGGCGACCTCGAGCACCACCGCGACGTGGTCGCGCACCGAGCCGGTGCCAGCCCCGTCGCTCAACGCCCCCACCACGCCGAGGACGTCAGGCAGGCGTTCGTCGATCACCGCCCGCAAGAGGTCCAGCTTGTCGGCGAAGTGGTTGTAGATGCTGCCCTCGGAGCACCCGGCGTGGCGGGCGACGTCCTTGGTCGTGACCCGCGCCATCCCGTGCACGCGTATGCACTCCTCCGCCGCCGTCAGGATCTGCTCGCGGATCTCGCCGGGCACGGTCCGATGGTAGCGGGTGAGTGAGCGCTCACCCAGGGTTGGCATAGGGTCCGGCCGCAGGTAGGTTGAGTGAGCACTCACCCAGGGGAGGCCGAGACGTGGCAGCGGAGGCAGCCGGAGCACCCGACCCCCGCCGGTGGTGGACGCTCATCGTGCTGTGCACCAGCCTGATGGTCATCGGGGTGGACAACACCATCCTCAACGTCGCCCTGCCCACCCTGTCGCGCACCCTCGGCGCCAGCACCAGCCGCCTGCAGTGGATCGTCGACGCCTACACGCTCGTCTTCGCCGGCCTGCTGCTCACCGCCGGCAGCCTCGGTGACCGGTTCGGGCGCAGGCGGGCGCTGACCTTCGGCCTCCTCGTGTTCGGGACCGGATCGGTCGCGTCCGCGCTGGTCGGCTCCTCGGGCCAGCTGATCGCGACGCGGGCGTTCATGGGCATCGGGGGCGCGTGCATCATGCCCTCGACGCTGTCGATCATCACCAACGTCTTCACCGTGCCCGGCGAGCGGGCCAAGGCCATCGCGATCTGGGCCGGTGTCTCCGGCGTCGGCATCGGGCTCGGGCCGGTGGCCGGTGGCTGGCTGCTGCAGCACTTCTACTGGGGTTCGGTGTTCCTGGTCAACGTGCCGATCGTCGTCGGCTCCCTCGTCGCCGGCCGGTTCCTGATCCCCGAGTCCAAGGACCCGACCGGACCACGCCTGGACCCGGTCGGTGCGGTCCTGTCGATCGCCGGGCTCAGCGCGCTGCTCTACGCCATCATCGAGGGTCCCGCCCAGGGGTGGAGCCACGGATCCATCCTCCTCGGCTTCGGGATCGCCGCTGTCGTGCTGCCGTCGTTCATCGCGTGGGAGGCGCGGATCGACCACCCGATGCTCGATGTCGCCTTCTTCAAGAACCCACGCTTCACCGCCGCATCGAGCGCCATCACCCTCGTGTTCTTCGCGCTGTTCGGCTCGCTGTTCTTCCTGACCCAGCTCCTGCAGTCCGTCCTGGGGCTGAGCGCCCTCCAGGCGGGGGTGCGGGTGCTGCCCCAGGCCGCGTGCCTCATGGTGTTCGCTCCCGTGTCGGCCCGCATGGTCCAGGTCATCGGCACCAAGATCGTCGTGACCTTCGGTCTGGTGACCGTCGCCGCCGGTTTCCTGGTCGGGTCCCGCTTCGGGTACTCGTCGGGCTACGGCGTGCTGCTGATCTCCATCGTGCTGCAGGGCGTCGGCATGGGCTGCGTGATGGCACCCGCCACCGAGTCCATCATGGGGTCCCTCCCCCGCCGCAAGGCCGGCGTCGGCTCTGCGGTCAACGACACCACCCGCCAGGTCGGGGGCACGCTGGGCGTCGCCATCCTGGGCAGCATCCTGTCGTCGATCTACACCAGCCACCTCCGCGCGCACCTCGGCGCGCTCCACCTCACCCCCCAGGCGGCCGCGGCCGCCACCTCGTCGATCGGAGGCGCGCTCCAAGGGGCGCGCCGGCTCGGGGGCAGCGCCGGCGCCACGCTGACACGTGCCGCCCGCCACGCGTTCATCGACGCCTCCAGCCGCGGCTTCCTCGCCGCCGCGCTGGTCGCCCTCATCGGCGCCGGCGTCGCCGTGGTGTTCCTCCCCGCCCGGGCTCCCGAGGAGGCCGATTCCGACGC
>Ga0209698_10004421_pt1 | contig 15405 bp, 13 predicted proteins | sample LitLauG_LLR_2012_FD_187203 | JGI IMG/M metagenome (GOLD analysis project Ga0209698, IMG submission 187203) | Freshwater sediment microbial communities from Pennsylvania, USA - Little Laurel Run_MetaG_LLR_2012 (SPAdes) (version 2) | ecosystem: Environmental > Aquatic > Freshwater > Creek >...
CGATTATCTCCTCGTCGCTCTTTGGACGCCCGAGGCGAATGGAGTCGAAGTACGTCTTCAGCACGCGATGAACAGCGGCGCCGAACTGCATGGCAGCGGCTGGCCGGGCGGCGATACGCCAGTCGCGCTCCACCTTGAACTGCAGTCCACAGCGCTGATAGGTTTCGACAGCCGATGCGCTGAGGCGCTTGTGCAACCCAGGCAGCACCGGCAGATCGAACCAACGACTGGTTTGCGATTCTTCGGGGTACAGCGGGGAGGCCGTGGCGGCAATATCGAGCGTCGCCTGCGCGCCCCCTGCAGGAATCGCACGGAACCACGGGGCGATCGTCTTGTCCTTAATCAGCTCGCGAAGGTAGCCGGGAGGAGTTTTATCGTTCTTGCCAGTTCCCTCGCGTGCGTAGATGCGGAGCGAATCCCGGGCGCGGGTCATCGCTACGTAAAACAGGCGACGTTCTTCCTGCTCGTGGAGGGTTTTGTCGTCTGTGCCCGTTAAAGAGTCGGGATCGCGCAGTTCCTGAGGAAACGCCACCAGCGTTTCTTTGTACGAAGATGGAAAGGAGGGCGAAAGAGCACGCAGAATGAAAACATGGGGGAATTCAAGTCCCTTCGCGCCGTGGACGGTCATCAGGCGAACCGCGTTCTCATTCTGATCCGATGGCAGCGGAATTACGCCATTGGCTTCACGAAAGTAAGCCAGATAATCGACGAATTCTTCGAGATCTGCTGTCTTGTTGATGCTCTTGCTCTCCCAAACCTGTACGAACTGCAAAGCCGCTCGAAGAATCGGAGAGGAATCGTCGAGGGCAAACTCGCGAACAACGATGTCGAGTGCGGCGCGACCTTTGACACCGCGAGTGCGTATTGCATCACGCACGCGGCGGACACAGGCCACTACTTCAGCTCCGCCCTCCACCCGATCGAGCGCGGTAAACAGTGGGACCACCTGCGCTTCGCGATTGTCGCGCGCGATTGCGCGCAGGAACTGCCGCAACTGCTCGGGATTGATCTTGAAGCACGGCAGGCCCGCGACCCGCATCAGGCTGACATCGTCCCCACTGGAAACGATCACGTTCACGCAGGCAAAGAGGTCGCGAGCCTCGGGAGTATCGGAGATATCCATGCTCTCGATGACGAATGGAATGCCGGCTTCGGCGAGCTCCTGCACGAGGTCGTCCCGGTGGGAGTGCGAGCGGTACAGAACACCGAAGTCAGACCACTTGCATCGGTGCTTGCGCTGCGCCTCCTGCAGAAAGGCGACCAGATCGGGACCTTCCGTGCTTCGGTCCTTGAGAACGACGGCCGTGACGGGAGAGTGCGTTGGCCGCAATCTTGATTTTTCTGTTTCCTCATCACGGGCAGATTGCAAGGGTGCACGCTGGTACGCGAAAGCGCCGCCGCGAGGCTTGGCGAATACGGGCGGATTCTCATTGATCACCGCGAAGGCGGTTCGCAGAATCGGAGTCGTCGAACGCCTGTTCTTTTCGAGGACTACGCGCCGGGCAGCAGGAAAATTCCGGTAAAACAGTTCGAAGGCCTCGCTGGATGCGCCGCGGAAACGGTAGATGGACTGGTCCGGGTCGCCAACGGCGAACAGATTCCCTTCTGCGCCTGTCATGCGGGCGAGGATTTTGATCTGCGCGAGGTTGGCGTCCTGAAATTCATCGGCCAGAATAAAACGGGCGCCCTGACGGGCTGCAGCCAGCACTGAGTCATCGCTCTCGAGCAAGGTATGCGCCCGGGTGATCATGTGGCTGAAGGTACCGAGGTTTTCTTCAGCGAGCCATCGCTCAAGAGTGGAGAAGACCCGCGCAATTTCGCGGCAGCGACCCAGGATTTCTTCGTCATCGAGCACCGTCTTCGATTTCGCGACCCGGGGAATCGGGACCTCACGGCGTTCAAGCCGCGCTACGTACTCCGCATATTTCTCGGGGGTCACGAGCTCGTCGTGACAGCGACTGACGAAATCCAGCAGGTCATTGAGGAACTGGCCGATGTTGGCGGCGCGGATGTAATGCTCGAGGTGAAGGTCGCGGATGCGGCGGCGCAGGTAAATCCACAGATCCTTCTCGTCGAGCACACCGAAATCTTTTCCTACGCGCTGGAGAAGTTTCAGGCAATAGTCGTGAAATGTGAGTGCCTGGACGGTCTCGCCCCCGAGCAACCTGCTGACACGCTCCTTCATTTCCGTTGCAGCGTTGACCGTATAGGTCAGTGCAAGAATCTCGTCGGCGCGGGCGTGGCCTTCTCTTACCAGGCGCTCGATGCGGTGAGTCAGGACGGAAGTCTTGCCGGTGCCGGCGCCGGCCACAACCAGCATCGCTCCGTCGATGTGTTCGATCGCTTCGGATTGACGATCGTCAGGGATGAAGGCCGAGGGACGGGAGTGGGACTTCGGGGGCGGCATTTTGGCTCAGCATATCACCTGGCGGGATGAGGAAGGCTGTGCGGAACTAAGTCTCATCAGCACATCGAGTACTCGTTCCGAGATTTCGCACTCGTGGAGCGGACGAGGCGTCCGCCCCGACACAATCGCGTGGCCTTTGTTCACAGGAGCGATTCTATGCGCTCAAGGACGCGATGGTGATTGCCGTCGCCGCGATGGCAGCCGTTTCGGCGCGGAGAATCGTGGGTCCGAGCGAGGCCGAGAGCCAGCTTTCCTTTTGGAAGAGATCCAGTTCGTCCTGCGTCCAGCCACCTTCGGGGCCGATGGCGAGTAGAACATCTTTTTCGCCGGCCGCCGGACGGACGTCGCGCAATTGAATCTGCTCCTCGGTTTCAGACAAGACGATCTTCAACTTCCCGGCAATGCCAAGCGCATCGTGGAGCTTTATGGGATCGGAAACCTCTGGAGGGGTGACGCGGCGTGATTGCTCTGCGGCCTGGACAGCGATTCTGCGCCAGCGCTCGACCCGCTTACCGGACGCAGAGGCGAGATGTGCGTCCGTACGCCGTGCGATCAGGGGAACGATCCGTGCCACGCCGAGTTCCGTGCATTTTTCGATCGCCCACTCCATGCGGTCGAACTTGAAGATCGCCAAGAGTATGGAGAGTTGGACAGAGGGGGGTTGTGCCGGGATTTCTTCCCTGAGATCGAACTCTACGCGGCCATCGGCGATCGAAGCGACGGTACCGCGGCGGATGACTGCGTTGGCAACGATGTCGAATTCCTGTCCAACGCGGGCGCGGAGGACGCGGACGAGATGAGTGGCGTGATCCGCCGTCAGCGCGGCGCGGTTTCCAAAGACTTCGTCGGCGATCCATCGGCGGCGGGTCATTCCATAAAGGGGTGCTTCTTTCGCCCCCTGGGGCTTGATGCTTTGAGGCGCGCTTCCCCACGGCTTGCGCCGTGGGCTGCATTCTATCGCCGCTTCGCGGCTTGCGTCCGGTTCTCGCGCGTAGAGCGAGTCGCATGCAGAACTCTCAGGAACGCGCAACTCGCCGCTATTGGAAGATGTCTTTCATCTTGCCGAGCAGCGAGCGCAATAACGGCTGGTTGTCGACTTTTGAGAGCGCGTCGAGTTCCTGGAGCAGTTCCTTTTGGCGCTTGCTGAGCTTGGCCGGAATCTGGACCCGGGCCTCAACATAGAGATCTCCGCGGCCATGACCATTGAGCACCGGGACGCCTCGATTGCGGATACGGAATGTCGTACCGGGTTGCGTACCCTCGGGAATTTTGAGGTTGTGCTCGCCTTCCATGGTGGGGACACGGATTTCGGCTCCCATCGCCGCCTGGGCGACCGAGATGGGCACGACGCAATGCAGATCATTCCCTTCCCTCGCGAAGAAGGGATGTTCTGTAACGTGAAGGACCACATACAAATCGCCGGCAGGCCCACCGAACTGGCCGACTTCACCTCCGCCACTGAAGCGAATACGAGTACCATCTTCTACGCCCGCCGGAATTTTTGCGTCGACGGTGCGCTGCCGGAGGAGGCGGCCGTCTCCTTTGCACTTCGGGCAAGGATCGGTAATCACGTTGCCTGTCCCCTGGCAGGTCGGACAGGTTCGAGCGATGCTGAAGAAACCCTGCTGGTAACGAACCTGGCCGCGACCGTTGCAGGAGCGGCAGGTTGTGGGACCTTTGCCAGGAGCAGACCCAGAGCCGCGGCATTCCTCGCAGGCTTCGTGACGGCGCACCGTTACCTTGGACTCGGTGCCGAAGTACGCTTCTTCGAACTCAAGCGTCAGATCCTCGCGCAGATCCGCACCGCGCTGTACGCGGCTACGGCGGCGTCCGCTACCGCCGAACATGTCGCCGAAGCCAAAAAACTCGCCGAAGATGTCGCTGAAATCCTGGAATACCGTGGGATCAAAACCCGCGCCTTGCGAAGCGGCGCCACCCAGCCCGGCGTGACCGAATCGGTCGTAGACAGATCGCTTATCGGAGTCAGCGAGAACCGCATAGGCCTCGCTGACTTCCTTGAACTTCTCTTCCGCATCCGGATTATTGGGATTGCGGTCAGGATGATATTGCAGGGCAAGCTTGCGGTAGGCGGACTTCAGTTCCGTTTCCGTGACCGTGCGGCTCACGCCCAGCACCTCGTAGTAATCGCGTTTCGCGTTGGTGGTCAAATCAATCCTTCACTTCCGAAGCTTGTCCTCATCCGCAGAGGACGGCCGAGTTTCACATGCGCGTGCCGGACGTATGGTTCCGATTCTGAAACGGAAAAAATTGCACACAGCCGAACCGGAACCTGGCCAGCGAGTCGCTTCCTGTGCGTCCGGATCGCGCAGGATTTGGAAGATCGTCTGCATGATCGTTCTCAGGCGCCAAGACTGCGGTTCACTTTTCCGGATTCTTCGCGACCTTCACCATTGCCGGACGCAGCAGGCGGTCTTTAAACTTGTAGCCGCGCTGCCATTCTTCAAGCACTTCGTGATCACCAGCATCCGTGGTCTCGACCATTTCGACGGCCTCGTGAACATGCGGATCGAATTGCTGTCCCTTAGCCTCGATGGGCTGAACCCCCAGCTTGGTCAGAACGTCTCGCAACTGCTTGTAAATCAGTTCTACGCCCTCGCGAAAGTCGGCTGCCCCGGATTTGGACCGCAGAGCGCGTTCGAAATTGTCGACCACTGGCAGCAAAGATTTGATGGCGTCGGCCATGGCGAAGTCGCGAAAATCCTGCTGTTCTTTGGCGGCGCGACGGCGGGCATTTTCGAACTCCGCCTGCGCCCGCGCCAACCGGTCGAGCAGCGAGTCGCGCTCGGCCTTCACCTTCTGTAATCCCGCTTCTACTCCGGTGGCCTCAGCGGCACCACCTGCGCTCTGGCTCGATGCCGGGGAGTTTTCATCCCGATCGGCCGGTGGAAGTTCGTGCTCCAGGTCAAGCCCCTGCATTTCGACTTCGGGTTCTCCGTTTGATTTCCCCATAACTGCTGTGTTACTCCGATTCGTTCAAGATCTTGTCGAAGAGACGAGCGATGTACGAAACCGCGGTGATGGTGTGTTGATAGTCCATGCGCGTGGGACCGATCACGGCGAGTGAACCCATGACTTCGTTCCCCGCATGAGCGGGCGCGCCAATCAATACGAAATTCTGCATGGAGGGCATAGCCTCATCGAGCCCGATGACGACCCGGACGGCTTCCTGCTTCACGCCAAGGTAAGCGCTCAGCAGTTGGATGACTTTCTCCTTCTCCTCAAGAGTCTTCAGCATTTCCTGCAGGCGCTCGCGGTCCTGTTCGGCCGAGAGCAGATTGGCCGCGCCTTCCACGAAAACGACTTGCGATCCCTGTTCGGCGGCGAGCGCTCCCTGCTTGTACAGGGCCTCGATAGAATTCATGAGACGGTCGAATTCGCTGCGCTCTTGTTCGATGCGGCGGGCGAGTTCGGAGCGCATGGCTTCCATGGTCCAGCCGCGAAAAGTTTCGTTGATATAGCGCGCCGCCAGATCGAGATCGGACTGAGGCAGATCGAGACGCAACACGCGGTCGCGCACGAGCCCTGACCGCGTCACCAGCACAGCGAGTACTTTTTGATCCCCGAGTCGCGAGAAATAAACATGCTCCAGTGCGTTCTTTGGACCTGTGGTCGCGACCGTCACTCCCACGTTGTGAGAGATCAACGAGAGCACGTGCGAAGTGCGCTCCATGAACTCCTGGACATCGGTGATGCCTGCCAGCGAGTCCGAGATCATCGTCTCTTCCTGCGGGGCCAGACGCGCATTGCCGGAAATCTGCTCCACGTAATAGCGGTAGGCCTCCGATGTGGGCACCCGGCCGGCAGAGGCATGCGGCTGATCGAGAAAGCCTGCGTCGGACAGATCGGCCATCACGTTGCGGATCGAAGCCGGGCTCAACCCTTCGCGATTGGAGCGCGCGAGCGTCCGCGACCCGACGGGCTCACCGGTCGAGATAAACGTCTCGACGATGGCGGTCAGGATTTCGCGTTCGCGATTACCGATGTTCGGGTCAACAGGCATACAAAATGTTTCAGTTGTCTCAAACCGAGCGGCCTGGCCGGGAGGAGAAACTGTCTGCGATTCGCTCCAGTAACTATTTTAGATGCAAAAGCTTAGGTTTGGGACCAAAGTTCCGATCCCGTCTGGATTCTAGGAAGGGGGTGGGAGAGTGTCAAGCTTGGAACGGCGAAACTACGGGCATTTGGGTTCAAGTTTTCAAGGTTTCAGAGCTTCAAAGTTGCTTCAAGTGGTTCGGGGCTTTTGATTCGATTGCGTATCCAGAGCCGTAAATCTCTGGGGGCCCTGTTATTCTTTCGAGTCGTCGTCTGGGCGTTCGGACTCAGACACGCTAAATCCTTGAAGAGCAAGCCACACATCGCTGTGATCGGCGCCGGGGCATTCGGCGGATGGACTGCACTGCATCTGCTGGAACGAGGGGCGCGTGTCACCCTGATCGACGCCTGGGGGCCCGGAAATTCGCGGTCGTCGTCTGGAGGCGAGACGCGGGTGATGCGGGGCACGTACGGACCGGATCAGCCCTATACCGAGTTGGCGGCGCGATCTCTGAAGTTGTGGGCCAAATACGAGCGGAAATGGAAGCGGCGATTCCTGCATCGCAGCGGGGTTTTGTGGATGGCTGCCGGCCGCGATGATGTCTTCGAGCGCGGTTCGATGGAAATGCTCCGGGCGGCAAAGATCAAGTACGAAGAACTGTCTGCGAGGGAATTAAAGAAACGGTGGACGCAGATCAACTTTCAAGGGATTGAATGGGGAATTTTCGAATCGGAGTGCGGATACCTTGATGCGCGGGCCAGTTGCGCGGCTGTGGTGGACGCATTCATTCTGGCGGGAGGGGAGTATCGGCAGGGTTCCGTCGTAAGACGACGCGAGGCTTTCCCGCTGAACAGACGTGGAATCGTCTTATCCGATGAATCGTACTTGAACGCCGATCTATACGTATTTGCCTGCGGCCCCTGGTTGGGGAGGCTTTTTCCAGAAGCGATTGGCAGTCGGATTCGATCGACAAAGCAGGACGTTTTCTTTTTCGGAACGCTCGCACGCGACGGAGCCTGTTTCACAGATTTGCATCTTCCCGTGTGGGCGGATCATCGTGATCACTTTTACTATGGCATCCCGGGCAGCGACCGGCGCGGATTCAAGATCGCGGACGACACGCGGGGCGTGGAGTTCGATCCGACAGATGGTGACCGGGTTATCAGTCCGAAGACATTAAAAAGAGTTCGCGACTACCTCGCCTTTCGCTTTCCTGCGCTGAAAGATGCTCCGCTCATCGAGACCCGAGTGTGCCAGTACGAGCAAACGCCGGACAGTCACTTCATCATCGACCGGCATCCAGAGCACGAGAATGTATGGCTGGTGGGAGGGGGATCAGGGCATGGATTTAAGCATGGGCCAGCGATTGGCGAGATGATGGCGGAATTGATTCTGGAAGAGCGTGAATCGATGCCCGTCTGGCGCCTGGAAAGATTCAAGCGTAAGTCAGGTTTGTCGTCCTGAGGGCGCTCTTTGCTGCGAATCACCTGGGCAATCCCGCCGGCAGCAGGAACGCGCCCGGCAAGTACAGAGGTCCTTCGCCGCAAAAACCAGCGGCTCAGGATGACAAGGTTTTGAGAGTTATTGAATCTGGATGACATTGCCCGGGGCGCTTGCCTTGATCTCACCCACACGATCGACTACCCGGCGAGCAAAAGCGTAGATGGTCTTTGCGTGCGGCGAGTTTTCGCCTTCCAGGACAATCGGCTTGCCGCCATCCCCAGACTTGCGAACTTCGGGATCCAGCGCGATGCTGCCCAGGAACGGGACCTCGAAGCGCTTCGCCATTAACTCGGCACCACCCTTCGAGAAAATGTCGATCTCGTGCGAGCAATGCGGGCAGACGAAGTAGCTCATGTTCTCGACCACGCCCGCGATATCAACTTTCATCTGGCGGAACATCTCGATGGCCTTGCGCGCGTCTTGAAGCGATACATCGGAGGGAGTCGAGACCACCACCGCGCCCGTCAGCGGCACTGTTTGGACCAGCGAAAGCGCCACGTCGCCAGTTCCGGGAGGCAGGTCTACGACCATGTAATCAAGCTGTCCCCACTCGACCAGCCCGAGGAATTGACGAATGATCTGATGCAGCATCGGTCCGCGCCAGATGACCGGCTTGTCTCCCGGGTTCAGCAATCCGACAGAGATGACTTTCAGCCCGAACGCTTCGATAGGCTCGATGCGGTTGTCGCCTACCATGCGTGGCTGTGAGTTCACGCCCAACATCAAAGGGACGTTCGGACCATAGACATCGGCGTCAAGCAAGCCAACCTTGTGTCCCATCTTAGCGAGCGCGACAGCCAGGTTTACCGACAGCGTGGTTTTGCCGACACCTCCCTTGCCCGACCCGACGGCAATGATGGCGTCGACCCCGGGAAGAGGTTGCGGTCCTGGCTGGGTGGGACCCTGTCCATGCTGATGCGGAGTATGTGCGCTCAAAGGATTGCTCCTGGTACGAGATAAGAAGGCTGCATTGATGAGATGCTGCAGGGCTCCAAGAGTCGATTATACAGGCGGGACCCAATCGAGTTGGGAGCCATGGAGGCAGGGACTCAGCAGAACATGCGCACCGCAACGAATGAACTCAGCTTCAGGTCATGTTGACTGAAAGCGTTGTCAGATTATTGCTCTGCCGCAATTACGCTGTTGAGAAGTTGTAAATTCTCTGCAAACTTGTGAGGAGCGAGCAGGAGAACGAGGAACAGGTGACAATCCGTTGCTAGTATCCTTCGCCCTCCAACCGCACCTTGCCACGGAACATGCGGTAGACGAAGAAGAAGTAGCCGAGAGCCAAAATCATTCCCAGGGTCCACCAGATGAGACCCACGCTCAGGCCGTGGTGTCCCGCCGATGCGTTGTAGATGGTGAGGTTGCGCGCCGGGTCGGTGCTCGCGGGCAGGACCACTGGATACAGTGCGAAGGCCGCTCCTACAAGCATGCCGACAATGTAAAGGGACGATGCAAGGAACGCTGTCCAGTCCGCGCGCTTCAGAATCGCATGCATCATCGCCGCAAGCGAGACGAACACGATAAGCGGGATGAGAAATCCGATGAAGTGATGCTTGTAGTTATCCAGCACGGCAGGACGAACGGAAACACTCGCGATCAATCCGGCCACTGTAAGAATCAACTGGAACGGCCATATTCGCTTCGCCAGGTCGCGGGCTCTGCGGTTCAGATCACCTTCTGTCTTGGCGGCAATGTAAAGCGAGCCGTGCACGGTGAGAGTAACTAGAGCGATGATCCCGGTAAGGACCGTGTACCAGTCCAGGATTCCGTTGTCGACGCCGACCCGGAAGTCCGTCCACAGTGGCTCGAAAAAATACTGGTCCGGCCCGAGTGGCACGCCCCGCACCACGTTGCCCAACGCCGCACCAAGAAAGATCGTCAGCAGCGCGCTCGATCCACAGAAGACGAAGTCGAAGAATCCGCGCCACACGGGATTGTCCATGTGGGCGCGTAACTCGATGCCGATGCCGCGCAGCATCAGCAGCCAGAGCACCATCATCAGCGGTAAGTAGAATCCGCTAAAGCTCGAGGCATAAAGCAGCGGAAATGCGAAGTAGAGTGTCCCGCCGGCGGCGAGGAGCCAAACTTCGTTGCCGTCCCACACGGGTCCAATGGCCCGTATGATCATTTGCCGCTCCGCAGGAGTACGCGCCGCGGTGAGATAGATGACGCCCGCGCCGAGGTCAAACCCGTCGAGTACCACATAGGCGGCGATCATGAAGGCGACGATGCTGAACCAGAGTGTTTCCATTAGTGTGCGGCCTCCGCCTGTGCGAGCGGGCCGCGCTCGATCTCACGGCGTACCAGGAACAGGAACAGGATCCCGAGCACCGTGTACATACCCATAAATCCCAGAAGGGTAAAAATCCCGTTGCCTGCCGAAACTGTCTTGGAATACCCGTCCGCCGTCCGCATCAGTGAATAAACCAGCCACGGCTGGCGCCCGAGTTCGGCGGTCATCCATCCCGCCGTATTGGCGATGTATGGGAACGGAAGCGACAGCAGGAGAATCCAGAGCATCCAGCGGCTGACGAACAGCTTGTGACGCCACAGCAGCAAGACAGCAACTGCGGCGATGGCAATGAATAACGTGCCGAGTCCCACCATGATGTGATAGCTGAAGTAAAGAAGCTCAATGTTTGTTGGCCATTGGTCTTGCGGGAACGCGTCAAGACCTGTCACTTCGGCCTTCCATCGGCGGTAGGTGAGAAAACTTAGCGCGTTAGGCACTTCGATGGGATTGTCGATCTTGTGTTCGTCGATGTTCGGCTGGCCGACGAGAACGATCGGTGCTCCGGGCTGGCTTTCGAACAACGCTTCCATCGCCGCCAGTGTAACCGGCTGATGCAATGCGACCATGCGTCCCTGGCCGTCGCCGGTGGGGAACACTTGCAGCGTGCTGGCAATCAGGGCGGCCACCACCCCGACTCGCACAAAGATGCGTCCGAAGTCTTCGAACTTGCCCCAGAGCAGGTAGAACGCGCCCACGGACCCCATCACGAACGCACCCGTGATCACAGCTCCACTCATGTTGTGCGCATATTGCCACCAGGCCCACGGATTCAGGATCAGCGCCCAGAAACTGGAGAGTTGCGCCGAACCATCGGCGGCTCTACTGTACCCGACCGGATTTTGCATCCAGGCATCGGTAACAATGATGAAAAATCCGCTAAGCCAGGATCCGAGAAATACGGCCACCGCCGACCACCAGTGCCCCCGCGGACCCAGCCGCTTTTCGCCATACAAGAAGAGTCCTAGAAAGGCGGATTCCAGGAAGAATGCGAATACGCCCTCCATAGCGAGGGTCTGGCCAATCACGCCGCCGGCAAATCGAGAGAAGTGCGACCAGTTGGTGCCGAACTGAAACTCCATCGGGATTCCGGTGACCACGCCGAGCACGAAGTTGATCCCGAAAATTCGCGCCCAGAAGCGCGCCGCCTGGTGATAGGTTTCATCGTTGCGCCTCAGGGCGAGCGTCTTGAGCACCACGATGAGTGGCGCCAGACCCATGGTCAGTTGCGGAAAAAGATAGTGAAAGGTAACGGTAAAAGCGAAGTGAAGACGGTGAACTAAGAGTGCGCTATCCATAAAGCATCCGATTGCTCGTCACGCAAGTAGTACACCCTTGGATGTCCGGTTGCAATGACGCGAATCACCGTTTAGCGCGCCTTTCGAATTCGGCTCGGCGGATTTCGCGGCGTCTTCCAGCATCGTCGTAGCGGCGGCGCTGCTCATCGGTCTCTGGGATGACAGGAGCCACGGGGATTCTCTTACCTGCCGCATCGATGGCCACAAACGTGAGGTGAGCCGAACCAACGTGCTGCGCCGTGTCGGCGATGTAGTTCTCGACATAGACTTTCACGCCGACCTCCATCGAGGTGTGAAAAACGCGGTTCACCGATGAGCGCAAGATGACGAGATCCCCCACATGCACGGGAACCAGAAAATCGATGTGGTCGACGGAAGCAGTCACCACGTGATTGCGAGAGTGGCGGTGTGCGGCCAGCGCTCCGGCCAGATCGATCCAGTGCATCAGCCGTCCGCCCAGCAGTGCGCCTAGCGGGTTGGCGTCGTTCGGGAGCACAATCTCCGCCATCTCTGAATGTGAATCTCGGACGGGCCGCGGAGTGAGATTTTGTTCTGGCATAGTTTCGTTCCTTTTGTGTTGCAACTCGTTCTTACCGCTGCGGCCATCAGTTCTTTTTCGTCAAGTAGGATTCCAGGAAGCATTCCGCCATTTTCTGAATGCGCGGATCTTGATGTGGGCGGACCCAAGCCGCCCCGGCAAGGTCAAATTCGAGTTCGCCTCGGCCCGCGGGCCGGTGGTCTCGCTCGTAGACGTACGTGATACGAAGCATTCGCGCCGGTTCTGTGAGGCTGGAGCTCTGCTCCGCACTCGCCACTTTTTCCGGGGCTGCGACTGCGAAACGGACGGCGTCCAAGGCAAGATCGGTTGGCGCCCAGTCGCAACTCGCGGCGTAACCAAGATTGCAGAATGACTCCAACACATCTTGAGAAGGAATTGAGTGCTCGTGACCGGGGGCCGTACAATGACCGCTCCATCCACAGCCCAGCGGAAGGCGCGCCGGGTGCGGCCAACTGCCATTCTCCAGTCTTGCGATCGGCATGAAATACGGACAGGCCACTTCACTCTCCCGATGTTGGAAATATCTGGGAACCTGCCATTGTAACCAGCGGCAAGCACGCGCGGCTAGTTGAGAGGACTTTCGGTAGTGGCTCATTTTGAATTTCTGATGACATCTTCGCTCGTCGATGGCGTCATCCTGAGCGCAGCCGTTCTTCATGCGGAGCGAACGATCTCCTGCTACGACACTGCGTGCAACGGGAGATCCCTCGGCCCGCTGGTAAGAACGCGGGCTCTTCGGGATGACGCCTCGTGACATTCAAAATTCAAATTGAGCCACTACCGGACTTTCCCATTACGCGGATGCGCCTGTAGTAATCTCGTTGGCGGAGGATTTGGGACGATGGATCGCATCGCTGCTCTCAACGACATTCTGAACGAGAATCCGAAAGATGCCTTCGCCCGCTATGGCCTCGCCATGGAGTACTCCAACCAGGGCGACTTCGATCGGGCCCTGGCGGAGTTCGCGATCTTGCTTGAAAACCACCGCGATTACAGTGCGGGCTATTTCATGGCAGCGCAGACTCTGGTGAGAGCGGAACGAGTGAACGAGGCGAAAAAGATGCTGCAGGATGGAATTGCCTCCGCGCGCCGCACTGGCAATCTGCATGCACAATCGGAGATGGAAGCCATGCTGGGAGAACTGGCCTAGGGATTCGACAAAAGGCTTCAACCACGAAGGTCATTAAGGAACACGAAGGAAGGCCCTGGCACGGGTTTACCTTCGTGACCTTCATGGTTTCATGCTTTCCTATTTCGCCATTCCTCCCATCGCGCGCTCGACAATTCCCGGGAACAGTTGGTAGAGCTTTACCGGCACGTGCATCGTCCAGGGCACGATGACCTCCCTCTTCTGCCTTAGATACCCACGAAGTGTGGCCTGGGCGACGCGATCCGGACTGATTCCGCGCACGGAGTTGGGGCGAACCTTCTTCAGTTCGTGACCGCGGACCGCGTTCTCACTGAACGCCGTGCGCACATAGCCGGGACATACGGTCATCACATGGATTCCGTCCTTCTTCAGTTCCACTCGCGCCGCCTTGCCGATGGCATTCATGGCGAATTTCGTCGCACTGTAGGCGGCATGGAATGGCAGCGGGATATGTCCGGCGACGCTGGAGATGTTGATGATCGTGCCGCCGCCCTGCTGGGCCAGGATGGGAACCACCTTCTGCATCGCACTGAGGGCGCCAAAGAAGTTTGTTTCGAACATCTCACGGCAAGCGGAAAGATCCATCTGCGAGACCGAGTCGAGCAAGCCATGCCCCGCGTTATTGATCCATACGTCGATCCGCTGGAAATGATGCAGCGTGAGCCCGAGAGCCCGGTCGATTTCCTCCGCGTGACGAACATCGCAGGAGAACGCCGCCGTCTGTTCCAGACGACCGATGCGATTGCGAGCGGCCTCAGCGCGCGCTGAATCCCGCGACAGCAAGACCACTCTTGCCCCTTGTTCCACAAACAACCGGGCAATGGCTTCGCCGATGCCCATCGATGCGCCGGTAATGACCACAACTTTTCCGTGAAGATCCATGCTCGCGTTGTATTCGGCGCGAGGTTTGAAGTCAAGATGGCGCCAGCGCAATGTCGTAAAATCGAAGAATCGCAGTCAAAGCACTTACCCGGAGATATTGTGCCTCTGCTGCCGCTGTTCCCGCTGGAACTGGTTCTGCTTCCCGGCACTCCGTTGCCATTGCATATCTTCGAACCGCGATACAAGGAAATGATTCGGGAGTGTCTCGCTTCGCATGCGGACTTCGGCGTGGTGCGCGCGCTGGAGGAAGGGATTGCAGAGATCGGGTGCACGGCCGAGATCATCACGGTGACCAAGGAGTATCCGGACGGGCGTCTGGATCTGATTTGCGAGGGCCGCAAGCGCTTCGAGGTGCTTGCGTTCAATCGCGACCGTTCGTTCCTGCAGGCCGAGGTGTTGATCGTTCCTGATGAACCAGGGAATGGGGCGCAAGAGGAACGAGCGAAGGCAGTTCAATTTCATCTTGAGATCTTGTCGCTGGCGGGAGCGGTGCAGGATCTTTCGGCCGCCGATCAGACTGCATTGTCGTTTTATCTAGCGGGTTCGCTGCCGCTCGATCTCGATTTTAAGCAACAACTGCTCGGGATGCGTTCGGAGGCGGAGCGGATCGAGGCCGTGGCAAGGTATCTCGAAACTATCCTTCCCAAACTACGACGAGCCGCGCGGGCTCGCGAAAAAGCGGGCGGGAACGGGCACGTGCTCTGAAGGAAAGCCTCGTTCATTTGCTTTCTTCGAGCCCGGCCAACAACTTCTGGAACTCGGGGTCCTCCTTTAAGCCCTGCAGCCTCGGATCAGATTCGAATACGGCTCGATCCTTCAGCCCTCGGCGGACAGCTTCCTGGAGATCCTTGATGGCGAGCTTTCGATTTCCAGCTGCGGCATGAGTGTCAGCCAGCGCCAATGCCGGCCAGGCATCATCAGAAACTTGCCTCATCAGTTCGAAGTAGGCTTCTGCTTTTTCGAAATGACGCCCTTCCAACGCCTGTTGTCCATCTTCCATAGCGCGAACGAAAATGCCACTGAACGCGCGGGTGCAGATCAGGCGCTTCACTTCATTCTTGCTGTGTTTTGCCTGATCGCCGAGCGCGCCCATCTGTTCGCGGATTTCCAGCCGAAGCGATGTCGAATCCTGTACAGAGTTATCGGTAAACGCGTCGATTCTGGGCGCGATTTCCTGTTCCAGTCGGAGTTGCTCGGACATCTGTTCGCGCTCGGTCTTGAGCGCAGCTTTTAGGGCAGAGGAACTCCGCAACGCC
>Ga0209698_10004422_pt1 | contig 15405 bp, 13 predicted proteins | sample LitLauG_LLR_2012_FD_187203 | JGI IMG/M metagenome (GOLD analysis project Ga0209698, IMG submission 187203) | Freshwater sediment microbial communities from Pennsylvania, USA - Little Laurel Run_MetaG_LLR_2012 (SPAdes) (version 2) | ecosystem: Environmental > Aquatic > Freshwater > Creek >...
GCGCGCAGCAACGGCGTGGTTCCGCCCTGGTCTAAGTAGGACCGCTGCAAACGGGTGACCAAATAAGAGTCTGTGTATTGACCGAAAAGAGCGTCTTCATGGGGACTTTACTTCAGGATGTTCGCTATGGTTTGCGCATGCTGGTCAAGAAGCCCACCTTCACGATCGTGGCAGTCCTGACGCTGGCTCTGGGCGTGGGGGCCAACACGGCGATCTTCAGCATCGTGAACGCCGTGTTGCTTCGTTCTCTTCCGTTCCGCGACCCCGACCGTCTCGTAAGGATCTACTTTAACAACCCAGGGGTAGGACTGCGGGGCGTTCGGTTTTCCGTGCCGGAATTCGACGATCTTAGAACGCAGACGAATGTGTTCGAAGATGTGAGTGTCATCGTTTACGGCCCCACAAACTTGACCGGCGCCAGACAGCCCGAACACTTGGAAATGATGGAGGCCTCCCCCAACTACTTTTCCATGCTCGGCGCCACTCCCGAACTAGGACGCTTATTTGGTCACCAGGATTTCGCGCTCGGTTTCGCACCCGTGGTCGTGATCAGCGATGCGTTGTGGCGCCGCTCTTATGGGGCTGATCCTGGCGTCCTCGGCCGCAGCCTCCGCCTCGATAACGATCTATATACGATTGTAGGTGTACTTTCTCCCGGATTTCGCAACCCCGGACCGACCATTCCAGCCGTGGAGGTGTGGATTACCTGCGGATACAGTGCCGATCCGTTCCCACCGCCAGCGCGTAGCCTGCGCATATTGCCCGGGGCAATCGGCCGTCTCAAGCCGGGCCTCACTGTAGCGCAAGCTCAGGCGCGGCTTGATGCCATGGCTGCCAATCTGCGCCGCGATTTTGCGAATGATTATCCTCCGCAAGCGAAATGGACGGTTGAGGTTGTGCCGTTGCAGCAATCGTTGGTCGGTAAGGTTCGACCGATGCTGGTCGTGTTGATGGCTGCCGTAGTCTTAATCGTTCTCGTCGTGTCTCTGAACATTGGTAGTCTGCTTCTGGCGCGCGCCTCCGGACGACAGCAAGAGATGGCAGTGCGCGCGGCGATGGGAGCGAGCGGGGGCAGGATGATCCGGCAGATGCTCACCGAATCGCTGTTGCTGGCTTTCATCGGAGGAATCGCAGGGCTTACGACGGCGGTGATTACGCTGAAAGCCGTCTTGCGATTTGTGCCGGCGAATCTTCCGCGGCTAGGCGAGGTAAACATTGATTGGCGGGTGCTGGGATTTGCGTTACTGATTTCTCTCGCGACCGGTCTGCTGTTTGGGCTGGCCCCCGCGATCCATTCCTCGAAGGCCGGACTTGCGGGTACGATGCGCGAAGGCTCGCGCGGCTCGGGTTACAGCGCGAAGGCGGGGCGCATGCGCGACGCGCTGATGGTGTCGCAGCTGGCTTTTGCGGTAGTGCTGATGATCGGCGCGGGACTCCTATTGGAAACGCTGCGTGATTTGTTGCGGCAGAATCCGGGATTCAATCCATCGCAAGTGGTGACGGCGAATATCTATCTGCCGAACCCGAATGATCCACAGCTCGATCCATATCACACCCTCGCGCAGCAGATTCCATTTAATCGCGAACTGCTGCGGCGCGCGAACGCGATTCCCGGCGTGGAGTTGGCGGCGATTACGTCCAATTTGCCGGCCGCCGACACAATCAACAGCGATGCGGCAGCGTACGGCAGCACGAATCACAATTCGCTGGCCATCGAAGACCGGCCCACCGAATCCTCGGGAGATTTGAGCGCGGAAGTTATCCGGATCAGCCCGGATTATTTTCGGGTGATACAAACACCGCTGGTGGAGGGACGCTTTTTCACCGAGGACGATGAAAATGGCAAGTTGCCGGTGGCGATCATCGATGAGGCGACGGCAAGGCGCTACTGGTGGCCGGATCATGATCCGGTGGGCCGGCGGCTGCGCATCCGATTGCGTTTCGGGCAGAATCCTACGAATCCATGGAGCACCGTGGTGGGCGTGGTGAAAAATATCAAGCACGACGGGCTCGATGTCGATGGCGTGCCGCACATCTATGTTCCGTTTAATCAATTTGTCGGGCGGTCGTTGAGCTTGGCGCTGCGAACTTCGTCGCCGGCGATCACGCTCGAACCGCAAATTCGCGGCGCGATTCAGAGCGTTGATCCGGGGCTGCCAGTGTTCAACGTCACCTCGATGGATGAGGTACTGGATGCATCGCTGGCATCGCGCAGGTTTTCGGCGAATTTGGTGGCGGGATTTGCGGGGGGGGCGCTCTTGCTGGCCTCGATCGGAATTTACGGCTTGCTGGCCTATATGGTTGGCCAAAGATCACGCGAGATTGGTCTGCGGTTGGCGTTGGGTGCCCAGCGAGCGGATGTCTTGCGACTTGTCCTGGGGAAAGGTGTAGTCCTGGCTGGCCTCGGAATTGTGGCCGGCGTGATATTTTCCGCTTCTACCGCCTCAATGATGGCAAGTTTGCTCTACGGCGTTCGCCCACATGATCCGGCCGTATTTCTGATGGTGCCTTTGCTTCTGCTCGTGGTTGCGATTGCCGCTAGCTACATTCCGGCTTGGCGAGCTACCAAGGTGGATCCGATTGTGGCGCTGCGGGAATCGTGAGTTCCTTGGGCGCGCGCAACCTCGGGCTCCACTATCCTGACCATCTAACCCAGTATCCAAAGGAGTTTGCCATGAGCAAGACCGCAGTTACCTCGCCCGAACTCGCGCCGCCGGTCGGCCCGTTTTCCCAGGCGATCGAAGTCGGTGGTTTCCTCTACTTCAGCGGTCAGGTCGGCCAAGACCCGGCCACTGGCAAGGTGGTCGAGGGGGGTATTGTGGCCGAGACAGAGCGCGTCTTCCGGAATCTCTCGGCGGTTCTCAAGGCGGCCGGCAAGGGTTTCGATGATGTCGTGCGCGCTGGTGTGTATCTCACTAGCATGAGTGATTACGTGGCGTTGAATGGCATTTACGCCAAGCATTTCAGTCAACCCTTTCCCGCCCGCACGGTGATCGCGGTGGCCGCGCTGCCGCTCGGGGCCTGCGTTGAGATCGACCTCGTCGTCAAGGCTTGAGGCAACACACGGAGATTGGTCTCATGAAGTACCCATTTCACATCGTCGATGTTTTCAGTTCGACACCGTTCGGCGGCAATCAACTCGCGGTTCTGCCTGCCGCGGCCGGCATTTCGACCGAGGGCATGCAGAAGATTGCCCGCGAATTCAATTTCGGCGAAACGACCTTCGTCCTGCCGAAGAAGGACCCTGCGAACACGTGTCGGGTGCGCATCTTCACACCTCGGACGGAGCTCGACTTCGCGGGGGCTCCCTCGGTCGGCACCGCCTGTGCGCTGGTGATGAAACAGCATGTACGGCTTAGTGATCCAATCCGGCTCATTCTGGAGGAGAATGTCAGTCCCGTGACGGTTGACGTCGCTCAGCGAAACGGGGGGTTCCACGGCACGTTGACATTATCGGGGAAGGTCGAGGCACCGACCGGCGCACCTTCTCCGACGGAACTCGCCGCCGTCCTATCCGTCGAGCCCGCCGCGGTGCGCCAAGTCTTTTTCGCGGGCGTCGGTGTTCCACTCTGTTTTGCGCAACTGAACTCGAACGAGGCCGTCGATCGAGCGGCGATCAATCGGGCTGCCTGGGCGGCAACCCTCTCGCGAGCGTGGTCTCCCCACATCTTCTTCTTCGCGGGAAATCTACGGGAGGGCGGCAAGCTATATGCTCGCATGTGGGCACCCGCGCTGGGCGTCGAAGAAGATTCCGCGACAGGCAGCGCTTGTGCAGCCCTCGTCGGGGCAATGGCATCGAAGCTCGATTTTGGCGGGACGGCCTATCGCCTTTCGATCCAGCAAGGTGTCTCGATGGGGCGCCCAAGCGAAATGGAAGCGGAGGCGCGTAAGAGCGGAAGCGTCGTGACATCTGTCAGCGTTGGTGGTGCCACGGCCCACATCGCAAGCGGGGAAATCGAGGTGCCGCCGTCCGCGCTTGTGTCTTAAACCGTCGAGGGCGCCCCCATGCTTGTTAACCGGCGGCAATGAGTGACCAAGACGTGCGGGCTCAGGGACGTCGTCGGCTAAATCGCGGCGGCTTCTGGATCCATCGATTACGATTCATCAATGGGTGTTGTGGCATTAGATTTATGAGTAGGCGCTGTAGAGACAGAGGAGGCAGCATGAACAGATCAGTGTGTAGAGCGATGATGGGCGTCGCCGGCCTGGCGGTGGTCGGGATGACCGCAACGCTGGTCGGCGCACAAACCGACGGTGCGATGGCGCAGGTGCCGGATGCCGGCTGTGCGTTGCCTTCGGAACCCGAGGGCATTCCCGCCGCGATCGATGCGGCAATCAGCGGGCCCGCGGACAAGGATCGAGCCTGCATGAAGGCCCTGTTAATTCCCGAAGCGCGCATGATGTTCGTTTCACTCGGCGCGGACGGAGCGCCAAGCTATAGGCTCGAGACCTTGGACGATTGGATCGCCCGCGTCAAAGCCCGTGGCCACGCCACGCTCGAAGAAAAGCAGCTGAAATTTCACATTGAGCGCTACGGCAACATCGCGCACTTATGGAGCAGCTACGTGCTGCACAGCGACGGCAAGCAAGTCGCGCGCGGCATCAACAGCATTCAAGCGATCAAAGAAGCCGGCGGCTGGCGAGTCACGGGCATCATGGTGCAGGCCGAGTCGGCCCCTGCGCCGCTGCCCAAGGAATATCTGCCGTAAGGGAGGCAAGCCTAAGAGCAGCGAGCCGGCACGGGCCGGCTGCGCGCGCGATTTGCGGGAGCTGCTCTGCTTTAGCGTCGAATAGCGTACAGCAGGGAGCAATATGAATGCATCTGCCGGTTCCGCTGGTTAAATTTAGCACTATCGCTGATAGCGCTAGATGTGTTCGGCTTTTCATCAAAGCTTCGTACGCGCGCTGAGCAATGGGGCGGCTCGATGATGGATGCAGCATATCCGATCGGCTTCATCGGCCTTGGTACGATGGGAGAGGCCATGGCGCTGACACTCGTCAAGGCCGGTACGCGGCTCCTAGTCTGGAACCGCACACGTGCCAAAGCTGAGATTCTTGCAACTGCCGGTGCGGATGTTGCTCTAGAGACGGCTGACGTGTTCGCGCGCTCCGCAACTGTCTTCCTGATGCTCGTCGACGGCGGAGCGATTGACACAGTCCTCGACCGCGGTGCCGCTGCCTTCGCAACCCGGGTGACGGGACACACGGTCGTGCACATGGGTACGACCTCGCCGGCCTATTCGCGTGAGCTCGAGGCAGACATTCGCTCTGTCGGGGGGCACTACGTCGAGGCACCGGTCTCCGGGTCACGCAAGCCCGCTGAGGCAGGCCAACTCGTCGCCATGCTCGCCGGCGACGCAGACGCCATCGCTGACGTTCGCCCACTGCTAGCCCCAATGTGCCGGGAGACGATGATCTGCGGGCCGGTACCGAACGCTCTTCTAATGAAGCTCTCGGTCAATCTGTCCTGATCTCGCTCGTTACCGGCCTCGCCGAAGCCGTGCATTTTGCCGACCGCCACGGCCTCAACCTTAATCAGTTCGTGGCAGTTCTAAATGCTGGGCCGATGGCAAGTGACGTCTCGCGTATGAAGGCGCCGAAGCTCGTCGGCCGCGATTTCGCGGTCCAGGCAACGATCTCGAACGTCCTGGAGAACAACCGCCTAATCGCCGAAGCGGCTCGCGAGGCAGGCGTCGCCTCGCCACTGCTCGATGTTTGCCACGCGCTCTATGGCGAGACGCGCGCGCTCGGTTTCGGTGACGCTGACATGGCTGCCGTTCTCAAGGCCATCGAGGCACGCAGCGATCTAATAGATGATTAGTTTCTTCCTGATCAGCCTGCCAATCTTTGCAGTCATCGGCGTTGGGTGGGCAGCGGCTCGGACGCGTCTCGTTGCCCAAGGCGAGCTTGATGCGCTAAACGCCTTCTCGTTTCGCTTTGCGCTCCCAGCCCTCCTTTTGCGCCTCATCGCGGGCCAGCCACTTCGTCAATCGTTTAATCCCGAGTTCTACACCGGCTACCTCGCATCGGGCGCGATCATCTTTGTGTTGGTTCTCGGCGCTTCGCGCGTCGTCGCCGCGCGGGACCTCTCTACCGCCGCCGCCCATGCGACCACGGCAACTGTAAGTAACCTTGGTTTCCTGGGGCCGCCGTTGACGCTCGCCTTCTTCGGCGAACGTGGAGCAGGCTCGCTCGCGATGGCGATCCTAGCGCAGGTCATGGTTCTTCTCTCTGTTGGCAGCGTGCTGATGGCCGCGAACAGCGGGAAAGGGGGCATAGGTTCTTTGATCCTGCGCGGCACCATGTTCAACCCTATCGTCGTGGCAATCGTCTTGGGGGCAGCTCTTGCGGGCACTGGCCTCGCACTGCACGAGGCAATTACGCGCTTCCTCGACTTTCTCGGCGGTGCGGCCGGCCCGGCGGCACTCTCGGCGGAGGGGGTTATTGCACTGAAATCCGTCATTTGCAGTCGAATGCTTACCAAGCGCTTACCAGAAATCTAGCCGATTCTGCGGCGATTTTTCGGACCTCAAACCCCGCAGGATCGCCGCTTGAGTCTTGACCGAGTCAGTATTCAACGTCTCGATGGCCGATTTGTGGGTCGAAAAAACCTCAAAAATGAAGATGCCCCACCCAGGCGGACTAGAGCCTAAATCAAACTTCAACGCATAGCCGACTATTTGACAAGGTGACCCTGGGCGATTACGTGCGGCCCATTGAAGGGTTGTATGGGTCGCCCGATTAGTATTAGCTTCCTTGCGGACCACACGACTAGCAAGGATTTCGAACGCATGTTGATGTTCCATTGCTTTCTAGTGGCAAGATTTTCAACGTGCTGTAGGTCAAATATCATACCGACGGAGGACTACTGCACCGGAAAGGAATAGATGCTGATGCTGAAGGGCGGAAGGGACACGGTATCCGGTACGGAGGTTAGTCCCTGCTCCTGCACTTCCACTTCGGGCTTTTGGCCCACGATGTTCACGGCGGTCACCTTGGTCGGCGCCATTCTCCACAGACGGCCCCGGTTAACAAGTTTCGGGCCGTTGATCGTGAGCTTCAGGCTCTGCTCGGAGTCCGAAGGATTCAACACGGCAAATGTGAGTGTTTTGCGATCGCCGCTGAGGGCTGCGCTCACATCCAGTGGATAGGTATCGCTGCCGGGATTGACCGTGGGCTGGTCTCCTCCCGCCGGGTAAATCGGCTTGGGCTGAGGGGAATCACCGGAAACTTCGACAGGAATGGTGCCGAAGTGGTCGCGATACATCTTGAACAGAACTCCTGTGGCGCTGAGTACGGCGCGGGTGCGGTCTTCGTTGATCATTGCAGTGGCAAACGTGAACGCGCCCATCTGGAAAAGATCGGAATGGCGGAACATCTCGTGAAACGCCCAGGCATAGGCCGGAGCGGTTTTGTAGGAACCGAAAGGCGATTCGCGATCCATGTAAGCCCATTCGTCAATGGCGATCGGCACGGGCTTGGCTTTGAGCGCGGGAATCACCTTTAGGTATTCCTGATAGTGTTCGTACTTGACGCGAACCTGTGTGGCGGGTGCGCGCTCCCATTCGATGAGCGGCTGCGGGCCGACATCGACTTTCTTCTCCAACTTCAAATCGGTGTGCATGTTGCTGGACGAGTAGAAGTGCTCGCTAAGCATATCGATGTTGTCGAGGCAGTGGGCGAGCATGTGCCCGCTCCAGTCTGCTGAAGAGAGGTAATCCGGAACGAACTTGCCGCCGATGCGTTTGGACTGGTTCGCTCCGGTCATGACGTCGGGCATGGCCCCGCCGGCAATTAGTTTGATGGAGGGATCCACCTTGCGCATGGCTTTGGCGAACATGTCGTGCTTCAGTTCAAATTGCTCAATGGCCATGGAGCCCATCTGATAATCGCCCCATGGCTCGTTCCCAATACCCCAGAACTTGACGTTGTAGGGCTCGGGATGGCCGTTAGCGGCGCGCCATTTGCCCATCGATGTTGTCACTGCGCCGTTGGTGTATTCCACCAATTCTTTTGCCGACCAAGGGTCGCCGAAACCGGCATTGACGGTGATGTAAGGGTCCACGTCGAGAAGACGACAAAGCGCTAGAAACTCATCTGTTCCTACGTCGTTTGGCTGCACGGCATGCCATACCGGATCATAGATCGGGGGACGCATGTCGATATCGCCTACGGCGTTGCGCCATTCGTGCGCGGAGACGAAGTTGCCGCCGGGGAAACGATAAACTCCGGAATGGAGTTGCTTCAACGCTTCGATCACTTCCTTGCGGAAACCGTTGATGTTGTCTGCGGGCATCAAAGAAACAGCTCCCACGTGAAACGCGCCTGCGCCAGTGCCAGCGATTTCGAGCCGCGCATCGTCGCTATCGACTCTGGCAACGAAGTGGAGCGGAAATTTACGGTAAGTGGAGCCGATCGCAGGAATATTGATTGTTTGCCGGTCGCCCAATTCCTTGCCCCAGACGAGCGTTACTTTCACTAACGACCTCGGGTTACCCGCCAGAACGATCCTGCCTGCGTACGCTTTTCCGTTGCGGACGGCCAGGCCGGACTGCAGGAATCCATGCGGCTCTATCTTGTCGAGTTTTATCAACGGCGAGTGGTCTCCGCTGTATGGCTTGTCGCTGTCCATAGTCACGAACTCATCGGCGCCGATGGGCGTCCAATGGCGCGAGGGACCGCGGCGACGCCATGCGGGAGCGGGAGGTTCTTCCGGCGCTTTCGAGGAGACCGCATAGTAGAACTTGCGGTCCGCTAGCATCTCGGCCCAAACGCCTTCGTTGACAATGTTGCCGCCGTGCTCGAGGAACTGCCCATAGACGTATTTCGAAATAGGAGGGCCAGTCTTGGAAGCGTCAATGGTGGCGCTCACCGGCTGAGTTTGTGGGGAAGCAGAGGTGGAGAACAGAAGCGCGGCGAGCAGGATGAGTTGCTTTGTGCAAGTGAGATTCCCAGGTTTCGAACGCACGCTACCGTTCCTCCCTTTTCTATTCCGACAAAGTTCTCGTTCCCTTGACCAGAAACGCTCCAGGCACAGTGGGAGCGCTGGTATTCGGCTGGCCGCCTCCGATCGACAGCAAATATTTGCCTTCGGCGATGATCGGTTCGCCAGTTTCAGTGACCATGCTCAGATCGCGGTCCTTCAATTCGAATCGCACATTCTGGGACTCGCCAGATTTCAGGTGCACGCGTTTGAATCCACGCAAAGCATGCAGCGGCGCGCCCGGCAAATTCGGGAAGGTGAGGTACAATTGAACGACCTCGTCGCCCTCGCACTTGCCGGTGTTGGCAACGGTGACCTCCGCGATGAGAGGATCGCCCGCGTTGATTGTCTTTTTCGGAAGGCGAAGCTCACGATAGGAAAATGTGGTGTAGCTCAGGCCATAGCCAAACGGGAAGAGCGGCTTTCCCTCGAAGTAGCGGTAGGTGCGCCCCTTCATGGCGTAGTCTTCGAATGGCGGTAACTGTTCGACGCCACTGTAGAAGGTGACCGGGAGCCGTCCCGCTGGATTATTCGCGCCGGAAAGTGTCTGCGCGATGGCGGTACCACCCTCTTCGCCCGGGTACCAAGATTCCAGAATTGCGTTGACGTGCTGATTCGCCCAGTTCACGCCGAGCGCGCTGCCGTTGCTCAACACCAGCACCACGGGTTTGCCAACTGCCGCCACCGCTTCGAGCAGTTGCTCTTCCGGCTGGGGAAGATCGATGCTGGTGCGATCGCCGCCTTTGAAACCTTCCTCGCTCACGGGCATCTCTTCGCCTTCCAGGTCACTAGTGATACCGAGAACCGCAACGACGACATCGGCGTTCTTGGCGGCTTGCACGGCCTCAGGACTGGGCCGCGGATCATATTTGGACCAGATCAACTGTGCCATTACGGGCCCAGCGGTACCCTGCCCGTAACCTATCTTGATGTAGACCTTCCTCCCCTGCTCCAGGTGAATGTGCCCGCCCCGCACCTGTGGCGCCTCATCGCCACCGACCCAGCCGTGGGCCAGCGGTCTGCCATCCACCTCGATTCGCGCGTACCCGCCTTGCAGACGCACGCCGACAGCGTAGTCTCCCGTTTCGATCGGCGTGAGGAAGCCGGCCCATTCAATTCGTAATGGATATTGGCCTGAGGCTTCCTGAGGGATGTCCTCCGCCTTCAAATCGAGGTTATTCACCTTTCGTTCCGCGAGGACCGTGCGCTGCGGCCCCCACATTTCTCCCAAGGAGAATTCCGCGGTAAGTCCTGGACGGCCTTCCAAGGTGGTCAAGAAGGATGCGGGTACAACATCACCTTCATGACGCAGGAACTGCGTCCCCGGCACAAAGGTAACTTGCGCATCGGGAAATTCCGCCTTGATTCCGTCCAGCACGGAAACCGTGTGCGTGGGCCTGCCATTGTAATTGCCCAGCAGGTATCTAGTCTGATCGGCGAGTGGACTCACCACAGCGATCTTGATGCCCGTCTTCTTTAGCGGCAGAGTGCCATCGTTCTTGAGCAGCACCATCGATTCGCTCGCCAGCACACGCGCCAACTCACGGTGGGCGGGGCTGTCGAGTTCTTTTTCGTCGATCTTTGTGTACGGAACCATTTCCGGAGGATCGAACATGCCCAACTTCATACGCGCGGTGTAGAGGCGGATCAGCGCGGTGTCGATTTCGGATTCTTTCAAGAAGCCTTGCTTGTAAGCGTCAAGGTAGGGCCGATAGTCACGACCATCCTTGATGTCCGAGTAATTCAAGCATTCATTATCCATGCCGCGCTGAACGGCCAGGGCAGAGGCTTCGGGCTGCGTCGCGGTGAAGCGGTGATCGCGAAAGATATTGACGATGGCGGCGCAGTCGGAGACCACGTAGCCCTGGAAGTTCCACTTACCGCGCAACTGCTCCTGCAACAGAAACTCGCTGGCGCACGCCGGCTGCCCGTTGACGCTATTGTACGCGCACATGATCGAACCGGCTTTTCCCTCGGTAACCGTGGCGCGAAACGCTGGCAGGTATGTGTCTAGCTCGTCGTGCTTACTCACTTTTACGTCGGCGGTGTGTCGCGTAGGCTCCGGCCCGCTGTGCACTGCGTAATGTTTCGGCGTCGAAATTACGCGATAGTATTTCGGATCGTCGCCTTGCATTCCGGTGACAAACGCCACTCCCAGGCGCGCGCTCAGGAACGGATCCTCACCGTAAGTTTCCTGGCCGCGTCCCCACCGAGGATCGCGAAATATATTGATGTTGGGCGCCCAGAAGTCCAGACCTTCCTGGGCGCGGCTGTGGCCGGCGCGCTCAAACTGTGCGCGTTTGATGCGTGCTTCGATGCCGATGGCGATGGCCATGCGTTGGATGGCGTCGGTGTCAAACGTGGACGCCAAAGCGACCGGTTCGGGAAACTCCGTGGTGCCGCTGGAGGCTACGCCGTGCAGCGCTTCACTCCACCAATTGTAGGCGGGTATACGCAAGCGCTCGATGGCTCGCGATTGGTTGGTCAATTGGCTGACCTTTTCTTCCACCGTCATGCGGTGCACCAGGTCCACGGCACGTTGTTCCGCTGGCAGGGAAGGATTGAGATAGGCAGGTGAATCGGAATTCTGCGCGTAGGCGCAACTCGCCATCAAGAAAACAGTAATTGCGGTGAGGCTCTTGTGGTTCAGTTTTCGCATGTTCGCATGAGCCTCGATCTTTGTGTTGTGTAAAACTTTCTTCACGGCACCCTGCCTTTCGTTGTCACTCGACCCGAAGTCGAAGGAAACGCTCCATCTCCGGGCGGCTTTCGCGAGGAGAATCTATTTTTATTCATTTTAGCGCCCTGCGTGCTGGAACTTCACGCGAAGCGCGTAAGCATACTTTGCCGGCGGCGAACTGGGTAAATACACGTGCAAACCATCCGCTTTCTGCTCGAATCGCAAGCTTGGGTCGCCGCCCAGCAAGGCCAACGACGCCACTGGTTCACTTCCCACCGTTGCGGCCAGCGAGCGGACCACCGCCTGACCATTTGCCGGCCACGCAAGGCCGATCACATAAAGCGTGTCGCCCTTGGTGGTGAAACGAAAATCTTCGGCAGTGTAGTTGGCCGTATCGATGTCGTGGAAGGAGCCACCGGCAACTTTGGTCGGCCCTTCGCCGTACGTCCGCCACGGTCGTGTGCGGTAGATCGCTTCACCGTTGACATTGAGCCAGGCCCCCACATCCAGCAGGACCTGTTGCACCTGTTCCGGAATCGTGCCATCCGACCGCGGCCCAATGTTCAAAAGCAGATTCCCGTTCTTACTCACGATGTCGATGAGCTGATCCACCACGAACTGCGGCGACTTGAATGTGTCGTTCTCAATGTAGCCCCACGATTTGTTGCTGACCGACGTGTCCGTCTGCCAGTAAAGCGGGCGAATGTCTCCCAATTGGCCGCGCTCCAAATCGAGCACGCCGGAATGCTCTTGCATCGCGTAATCTTTGTAGTTAATCACGCCAACGTGGTCGCCATATTTCAGAGAGCTGTTGTAATAAAACGCAGCGAACCGCGCGAGATTCGCCCGGATCGACGCCTGCCCGATCCACCAGTCGAAATATACGATATCGGGATGGTATTTCTCGACCAGTTCCGCAGACCGCGCCAGCCAATCGTTGGCCCAAGCGGAGGAAACGTAAGTGAAATCACTATTGAGAGGCGTGCCCCACGGGTTCATGAGCCAGGTATGGGCAGGGCCGTACAGCATCGCATATTGCGGGTCGTTCACATCCGAAGGAATTGCGCGGCCCGGCCCAAGGAAGAAATTATGTTCCACGCGGTGCGACGATACGCCAAAATGCAACCCGGCGGCCCGCACCGCCTTCGCCAATTCTCCGGTGGTATCGCGATGCGGTCCCATTTTGGCCACCGTCCAATCGCTCAACCTGCTCTCGTACATCGCGAATCCGTCGTGATGCTCGGCCACGGGCACCACGTATTTCGCGCCGGCTTTTTTGAATAACTCCGCCCAGGCCGCCGGATCGAAATGCTCCGCCTTGAACATCGGGATTAGATCTTTGTAGCCAAATTTATCTTGCTTACCGTAAGTCTCGATGTGGTGCCGGTATTCTGGGGATCCCTCGACATACATCATGCGCGGATACCATTCGCTGCCGAAAGCAGGAACCGAATACGCTCCCCAGTGAATAAAAATTCCGAACTTGGCGTCCTTGTACCACTCCGGCGCTTCATAGTTCTTCAGCGATTCCCAGTCCGCGCGATAGCGCCCCTCGCGATCCGCGTTTTCAACGTCCTTCAAGAGCTCCGCTCGCTGCCCGTCATACTTGCTGCTTGCCTTTTGCCAGACCTCATCGATCCTTTCTGGCGTCTCCGAAGACGTTGGCGCCGTCGCGCTCTGTGCGTAGCAGTCGCTGTGCGCACATAACGCCAGTGCTAACGCTGTGGCGAGTTTTGGTACTGAGCGCAACCGCACCATACCGGCTGGAAACATGAAGCAATCCTTTCAATTCAAGTAAACTTGAAATTTGTGAAGCGCGACGGATTCTCGCTCGATGTTCGGAATAGGCCTCTCGAACTGACGCTCTTCCATTGCCCAACCGGCATGATCGATTGGATTGTTCATTGGCTGGTTTGCTGAAAGAGCCGCGGTGCAAAGTCCTTAAGATCGCGTCGCCAGGTTTGCCACTCGTGGTCGGTTCCGGGCGATTCGTAGAAGATGTGCCGGATGTTCGCGTCAAGCAGCAAAGTGTGCAATCTCTGCAGGCCCGCGCGCATACGCTCGGGTTCAGCTGTGCCGACGCCGACCCACAGCAAATGCACTTTTTTGGCAAAGGCGCCGGGGTCCGCAAATGTGCCGTTGTAATCGATTTTGGGATCGAGTTTGCGGTCTCCAAGCACGAGCATACCGCCAGCCCCGCTAAATCCTCCGATGTAGGAGAAGAGATCCAGATGATCAAGCGTGATCTGGAAAGTTTGCATCCCACCCATGGAGAGGCCCGCCATAGCGCGATGATCGCGATCCGGAAGTGTCTTAAAGCTGGAATCGATGTATGGGATTAGAGCTTGGGTCACATCATCTTCAAACGCGGCGGCCATGTCCTGCATGGCCTTCAGCATTTCCGGTGAACCAAAGGGTTTGCCCGTGAGATCGGGAGCGGGCTGGCCCGCGCGCCTGGCGTAGCCATAGGCCATGACGACGATCATCGGCTTGCAACTGCCGGCGGCAATCAAGTTGTCGAGTATAAAATTCGCATGCCCCTGCCTGACCCAACCAGTCTCGTCCTCGCCGGCACCATGTTGCAGGTAGAGCACCGGGTAGCGCGCGCCGTTCTGCGTATCGTACTTCGGAGGCAGGTACACCAGTGCGTGCCGCCAGGAGCCTGTGACCTTGGAGTTGTACCAAACCTCACGAACCTCGCCGTGCGGCACGTCCTGCGCCGAATAATAGGTGGAACCCGGCTCGGGCACCTCGACGGCACTAGCAGGCCGACCTCCTCCGAAGAAGGCATGCGTGCCGGGATCGCTGACCTCGGCGCCATCGATGTTCAAGTTGTAGTAGTGGAAACCAGGCACCAGTGGATCGGTGGTGACGGTCCAAAATCCGTCGGGCTGTTTGACCACGTCGACTTTCGGTCCACTCCAGAAATTCACTTTGACTTTTGTGGCGTCGGGAGCTTTGATACGGATCTGCACTCTTCCCGTGCTGTCAACGCGGGGATATTCCGATCCCCAAACATTTGTCTCCGAAGGGTGAAAACTTCCAGTCTCCTGCGCATAACAGAAACCCACAAATAGGAAAAGCAAAATGCCGAGCCGTCTCATTTTGTCTCCTTTTTATCTCCTTTGCAGGATGCAACCCCGATCAGTTACGCACAGGCGAACTCGTGCGTAGTTCAACTTACCAGATACTACACTTGAACGCAGTCACCGCTTCATATAGATTTCCGTTTGCCGCAGCACTCCTGGAGGAGTTACTTATGGAACGCAAACATCTGTTCGCCCACGGACTGGCGACGCTAGCGGGTCTGCTGATGAGCCCCAGGCCGTCGCGGCCTCAGACAGTGCCCATCGCGGTTGATCCCCCTAGCTTGAGTTGGGAGTTGGTTTCGGTTGGCAACACCACAGCGGAGAAGGATGTCGTGTTCCAGAACGCAACGGATGCGACGGTTACATTCGGCAGCATCACCATCTCCGGAGGAGATTTCGCAATCGCGGCCAACACCAACAAAAAGTGCGGCGCCAGTGTCCCTGCAAAAAGCTGGTGCCTGGTTGGTGTCACGTTTTCGCCGACGGCCATGGGCACCCGAACGGGGACACTAACTTTTGTTTACGACGCGGCGAACAGCCCGCGGATCATCCCCCTGAGCGGAACGGGATCGGGGCCCCTCACCGTCTCTCCCATTGGCCTTGCGTTTGGCAGCCTGAGGGTGGGCCTTACGAGCAACCGGCGGCCCGTGACG
>Ga0209698_10004423_pt1 | contig 15404 bp, 16 predicted proteins | sample LitLauG_LLR_2012_FD_187203 | JGI IMG/M metagenome (GOLD analysis project Ga0209698, IMG submission 187203) | Freshwater sediment microbial communities from Pennsylvania, USA - Little Laurel Run_MetaG_LLR_2012 (SPAdes) (version 2) | ecosystem: Environmental > Aquatic > Freshwater > Creek >...
CCTGCTCCGCCGCCTTCGCCTTCGCCTCGGCCACCCGACGGCGCTCCTCGGCATCGCGCTGCTTCTTGGCCCGACGGGCCTCGCGCTGCTCGTCGGTCGTGGCCACCGGCGCCTTCGGCGCAGTCGGGGCCGACTCGACCCGCTCGAACCGGGCCCAGTCGGTCACGCCGAACCGCTCGTCGGTGTCGAGCACGGCGAAGCAGAGGTCGGACGCGGCCATCTCGCCGTCGGCCACGGAGGCCAGCATCACGGCCAGCGTGACGTCGTCGTACTCGCCACCCACCGCGTCCACCGCCTCGAGGAGCTGCTCGCGCGTCGGGTCGTCGGCATGGTCGCCCAGCACCTCGATCACCGCGGCCAGACACGGCTCGGCCAGCACGGCGGCCGCATAGGGCAGCGCGGCCCGGTACTGTGCACGGCCGAGCACCGACACCGGGTCCCGGTGCTTGCGCAGCGCCGCCAGCGCATTGGCGATCGGCTTGGCGATCGGGAACCGCGGGTCCGCCACCGCCTGCAGCGACTCGCGCAGCTGCCGCACGTCCACCCGGGACAGGGCCGCCTGGAGCATCGCCTCTCGGGCGCCGTCGGTGATGGGGCCTTCCATGCTTCCGGTCCTCCCGGGTCCGATCGGCCCCGGGCGGGCACGATCACGGACGGTCATCATCGCAGAGGATCGGGGGCCGGGATGCCCGGGACCCGGGGCTCACCAGGGCGGGGGTCCGCCGAACAGGTCCGCCAGCACGGTCCGGGCGGCGTGGACCCCGCACATCCCGTGCACCCCGCCGCCCGGTGGCGTCGACGCCGAGCACAGGTAGACCCCCTGGACCGGGACCCGGTACGGGTTCCGGGCGGGGACCGGCCGCGCCCACGTCTGGGCCAGGTCGTTCGCTCCACCGCCGATGTCCCCGCCGACGTAGTTCGGATTGGCGTCGGACATGCGGGACGCCGGCACCGTCCGGCGACCGAGCACCAGGTCGCCGAAGCCGGGGGCGAACCGCTCGATCTGGGCCTCGACGGCGCCGCTCATGTCCCGGTCGGAACCGTTCGGCACGTGGCAGTAGGCCCACAGGGTGCGTCGCCCGTCCGGGGCACGGGTCGGGTCGACCACGCCGGGCTGGACGACGATGCAGTAGGGGCGGTCGGGATGGCGGCCCGCGGTGACGGCCGCCTCGGCGGCGGCCACTTCCTCGAAGGTGCCTCCGAGGTGCAGGGTCCCCGCCGACCGGCAGGCCTCCGCCGTCCACGGCACCGGGCCCGACAGCGCCCAGTCCACCTTGCACACCCCGGGGCCCGACCGGAACCGTCCGACGGCTCGGCGGTAGCGGTCCGGAAGGGCCGGTCCGACCAACCCGGACAGGGCGGCCGGGGCGACGTCGAGAACCACGGCCGTGGAGCGGGGCAGGTCGTCGAGGGTGCCGACCCACCGACCGCACTCCAGGGTCCCGCCCAGACGCGTGAGCTCGTCGAGCAGGGCACGGGTGACGGCGGCGCTGCCCCCTGCCAGCACCGGCCAGCCCACGGCGTGGGCGGCGGCGGTCAGCAGCAGGCCGAACCCGGCGGTCACCGGAGCCGACAGGGGTCGGACGGCGTGGGCGGCGGCCCCGGCCAGGAGGGCCCGCGCCGGGGTGGTCCCGAACCGCCCGGCCACGTGCTGCGCACTGCGCAGTCCCACCGCGCCGAACCGCGCCATGGTGACCGGATGGCGCGGGAGTCGCCAGGCCGGGACCAGCACGTCGGCGGCCAGCTCGGCGGCACCGTCGACGAAGGGACCGAGCAGCCGCCGGTAGGCCGCGCCGTCGGGCCCGAGGCCGTCCGCCGTGGCGTCGAGCGAGCGGTAGGCGGCGGCGGCCCGCCCGCCGTCGAGCGGGTGGGCGAAGGGGACGGCGGGCTGGACCAGCCGGGAGCGCAGGCCGTCGAATACGGGGTCGGCGAAGAACGGGGACAGGGTGAGCAGCGGGTGGGCGGCCGAGCAGACGTCGTGGCGGAAGCCGGGCAGCGTGAGCTCCTCGGTCCGGCACCCGCCGCCGGGGGTGGGCGCACCCTCGACCACGTGGACCGACAGCCCGGCACGGGCCAGGGTCACCGCCGCGGCCAGGCCGTTCGGTCCGGATCCGACCACGACCGCGTCGTACACGGTCACGTCGACCACCGTCCCCGCAGCCGTGACCCGTCGGTGTCGGTTGCAGTCGGGTGACGGATCGGTGGCATGCGGATGAAATGTCGCGCCCGGGGTGTTGAATGGGAGGTACACCGACGCATCGGCGCCGGGTGGACCAGGAAAGGCAGAGGACCATGGACCACGAGCAGGCAGAGGACACCGTGACCAACGCACCGGCTACGCCCGGCGACGCACTGCGCGCCCTCCCGGCGGAGGCCGCCGACCGCGGGACCCGCTTCGTGTCCGCCCAGGCCATGCAGGCCCGTCTCTTCTCGGTGTACGACGCCGCCACCGCCGCCGAGGACGCCCTCGCCCTCGTCCAGAACCAGCTGACGCTCACCCTCAACCGCAGTTACTACGAGGCGGACGAGATCGAGCAGATGGCTTCCCAGCTCGACACCCTGCTGGCCCTCGACACCGTCGAGCGCCCGTCGGGCGAGCTCGTCGCCGACGAGTAGCCCCCGGCCCGTCCCGGTGGGTACGGTCACCCGCACCGGTCGTACCGCCGGGGCCGGGTGACCCGAGGCATGCATCGGTCCGGGCATCCGGACTTCAGCCGATCATCTCCTTGACCTGGGCGATGACGTCGACCTGTGTCTGGTCACCGACAGGCACAGGCATCACCTGGAGATGGCTGACACCGGCCTCCTTGAATGCCGCCACCCGCTCTGCCACGTAACTGGCCGGCCCGCACAGCGACATCGACTCGAGCAGTTCGTCGGGCACCAGGGCCTCGGCCTCCGCCTTCTTGCCGTCGAGGTAGAGGTCCTGGATCTTGGCCGCCTCCTCCTCGTAGCCGTAGCGCTTGACCACGTCGTTGTAGAAGTTCCGACCCCTGGCCCCCATACCCCCCACATAGAGGGCCACCATCGGACGGGCCATGTCCCGCAACGCGATGACCTCGTCGCCCTCGCCGATGGCGACCATGCCGCCCACGGTGATCTGCAGCGGATCGAGCGACGGGTCGCGCTTGGCCTTCCCCTCCTCGAGCGACTCGCCCCACACCTCGTGGGCCTTCTCGGGCACGAACAGCATGGGGATCCATCCGTCGGCGATCTCCGCGGTCATCGCCACGTTCTTGTGGCCGAGCGACGCGATCCAGATCGGGATGCGCGGCCGCACCGGTCGGCCGATGATCTTGAGCGCCTTGCCGAGGCCGGTCCCCGTGCCTTCGGGCAGAGGCATGTCGTAGTAGCGCCCGTGGTGCTCGAGGGGCGCCTCCCGTGCCCACACGGTGCGGCAGACGTCGATGATCTCGCGGGTCCGTCCGAGCGGGGCGTCGAACGGCACACCGTGCCAGCCCTCGATGACCTGGGGACCCGACGAACCGAGTCCGAGGTGGAACCGTCCCTCGGACAGGGCGTCGACTCCGGCGGCCGTCATGGCCAGCAGCGTGGGCGTCCGGGTGAAGATGGGCAGGATGGCGGAACCGATCTCGACCGTCTCGGTCAGCGCGGCCAGATAGCCCATCTGGCTGGGGCTGTCGATGCCGTAGGCCTCGGCCACCCACACCAGGTCGAGCCCTGCCTTCTCCATCTCGGCCACCTGGGCCGCCGCCTTGCGGAAGCCACCGGCGTAGCTGAGCATGGTGCTGATCTTCATCGGGATCCCCTGTCGGTTCGGGTGCAGAACGTCCGTCCCGACACTAGGGGACCGTCCGGGGTGCGGACGCGCCGCACGGCGGCACCCCGGAAGGTGCCGCCGTGGGTGCGGACGGCCGGAGGGATCAGGCCTTGACCGGGTACGTGGCCACCGACACCGCGTCGAGCACGCCTGACACGTTGTTGCCGATGGCGGACGACCGGGCCCCGACGCAGACGTCGGCGAACGAGGTGGGTCCTGTCTTTCCCGAGAACGGCGTCGCGGCGGTGACGGCGACCGTGGTGTCGACCACCGTGCCGGTCCTGTCGGTCCGGGTGATCACGAACGACCCGTCCGTGGCCGCGGTGCCGCAGGTGCCGGCCGTCGACACGCCACCGACCGACGAGACGGTGCCCGTCGCCTGGATGCGGGCCGGCGGCTTCGGGATCTTCACCTCGACCGAGCTGGCCAGGACCGAACCACCGCCCGTGAGCCCCTCGACCTGGGCGAAGTACCCGACGCAGACGCCGGCGAACGTCGAGGTGCCCACGTGGGACACGTTGACCTTGGTGGCCGGGGTGACGAAGACGCTGGTGACCACCTGGCTGCCCGACACCAGCGTGGACAGGGTGAACGTGCCGGTGGCGCCCGCCGAGCCGCAGGTGCCGGGCGTGGTCATCCCGTCGACGTCGGTCACGGTGCCGAAGGCATGGGTAGTCGGCGGCACGTGGATGGACACTCCTGTGGCCGCCACCACGAATCCGGACTGGACGCCGATGACGGTGGCCTCATCGCCCACGCAGACGTCGGCGAACGACGGGATCGCCACCTTCCTCTGGACGAATGCGGTGGACGCGGTGACGTCGACCGTGTGGACGGAGGGCACCGACCCGTTGGTGGTCAAGGTGAAGTCGCCCGTCCCACCGGCGGTCCCGCAGGTGCCGGGCGTGCCCACACCGTCGACCGCGGTCACCGACCCGCTGACCGTCGGCGCGCTCCCCTTGTGTCCGGCCGCCCCGGCGACCCCGGTCGCCCCGGCGGTCATGGCCACGGCGACCACGGTGAGTGCGGTCGCCCGCGTGAACCTACGTGCATGCAGCATCAGTGCGCTCCTTGAGCTGTGCAGCCGCCGCCGACCGGGTGCCGGGCGGTCGTCCTGCCGGTCCGGGTGATCCCACCGTGCACCGGCGTCGTCACCTCGCCTCCAAGAACGGGACGAGGATCGATCGCGTTACCGGGCCGACCGGTCAGGCGAGTGGAGGGGCGTACCGCACGCTCATCGACTGGCTGGCCGTGGCGAGCAGGTTGCCCGACTCCGACCACAGGAAGGCGGTGCCCTGCCCGTACCCACCGGCCAGGGCCTGGATGCGGATGTCGCACAGCACCCACTCGGTGGGTTCCAGCCGGACCACCCGCAGGGTGTTGTCGAGGCTGCGCGAGAACACCCGCCTGCCGATGGGCTGGGCCATCCCGCCGGTCACGTAGTCGCCGAGGATGGCGAGGGTTGCGGCCGACGGCTCGAGGTGACCGGGCACCCGGGCCCACAGCGCGCTGTCCGGCTCGCCCGGGGTGCCGTCGCCCTCGCTGATCTCCTCGAAGGTGCGGCCCTTGGCCACCCGTACGTCGATCCGGTCGAACACCGACGCCGTCAGGATCGACGGGAGCCGCCGGGGCGGGCAGTCGTCGGGCGACGGCACGTCCGGGGGTGCGTCCCACACCCCCTCGGCGTCCAGGGCCGCAGGCGAGCCGAGCGCGGCGTTGACGGTGAGGATCTCGGTGTCCCCCACCCGTCCGACGGCTCGGGCCTGGGTCACCCGGTGGCCCTCGGCGGCCAGGGTGACCGTGAGGTCGAGCACCGCGCCGGTCGCTGCGAACGACAGGTACTGGGCCGTCGACCAGACGGTGGGCCGCCCCGACGCAGCCTCGAGCGCCACCAGGGCGGCACCGAGTCCGCACCCGCCGAAGAGGAAGTTGCCGGGTGTCGTCACCTCGGGCACGACCTCGAGCCGCCAGTGCAGCGGGTCGCCCCGCTGCTCCATCCCGAGGAATTCCCGGGCGTCGGTCATCGGGTCCCCCGGTCCGGGGACGTGCTCAACTCCGCGGGACCTTGGCCCAGGGCAGCTCCTTGTCGACCCGCACGTCGCCCGGGAGCCCGAGGATGCGCTCGCCCAGGATGTTGCGCTGGATCTCCGACGTGCCGCCCTCGATGGAGTTGGCCCGGGAGCGGAGGAAGAACTTGCGCGAGGTGCCGGGAGGGCCGACCAGGCCCAGCACGTCGGACCGACGCATCGTGTAGTCGTACCCGACGAGGGCGTCGGCGCCCTGCATGTCGATGCACAGCTCGAAGATGTCCTTGTTGAGCTCGGCGAACTTGAGCTTGGCGATCGAACCCTCGGGTCCCGGGTTGCCGACCTTGCGGTTCTGGGACGCCCGCACGTTGGTGAGGCGGAGCACCTCGGTCTCCACCCACAGCTGCATGAGCCGGTCGCGCTCCACCGCGGTGGCCCGGTCGCCCTTGGCCTGGAAGAGGCGCACGGCCTCGGCGATCGACCCGGAGCCACGCGGCGGCGCCCCGCCCCCGCCGCCGATGGTGGTGCGCTCGTTGGACAGGGTGGTCATGGCCACCCGCCAGCCCTCGCCCACGTCGCCGATCCGGTCGGCGTCGGGTACCCGGACCTCGGTCATGTAGACCTCGTTGAACTCGGCCTCACCGGTCATCTGGCGCAGCGGGCGCACCTCGACGCCGGGCGCGTGCATGTCCAGGGCGAAGTAGGTCAGGCCCTTGTGCTTGGGGGTGTCGGGGTCGGTCCGGGCGACGAGCATCCCGCGGTCGGCGATGTGGGCCAGGGTGTTCCACACCTTCTGCCCGGTGATGACCCACTCGTCGCCGTCCCGCACCGCCCGGGTGGCCAGTCCGGCGAGGTCCGACCCGGAACCCGGCTCGCTGAACAGCTGGCACCATGCCACCGCGCCGGTGAACGTGTCGCGCAGCAGGCGGGCACGCAGCTCGTCCGACCCGTGGGTCACGACGGTCGGGCCGGCCATGGTCAGGCCGAAGAACTCCCGGGCGCCCATCGGGGTCGCCCCCGCCTCGGACAGCCGGCGGTCGACGATGCGCTGGAGGTTGGGCGCCAGGCCCAGCCCACCGAAGCCCTCGGGGAACGAGATCCAGGCCAGGCCCAGGGCGAACTGACGTCCCCGGAATTCGTCGACACCGACGGTCCTCGGGTCGAGCTCCTCCAGGAGCTGGGTGGTCCGTTCCTCGACGAGCGCGGTGTCATCTGCCATGGGGAGAACATACCGCCCGGGGCCCGGTCCGGCCCAGGCGACGGGTCGGCTGCCGGGCTCAGGGCTGGAGCCTCCGGCGGGCCCATCCCCGGCCGTCGGGCTCGTAGCGGACCCGGTCGTGCAGGCGGTGGGCGCCCTGCTGCCAGAACTCGTAGGCACGGGGGGCGAGGCGCCATCCGCCCCACCACGCGGGCCGGGGCACGTCCCCGTCGGCAAACTCGGCGGTCCACCGGGCCACCTGGTCGTCGAGCGTCTGCCGGTCCGCCACCGGCCTGCTCTGATGGGAGGCGTGGGCGCCGATGCGGCTGGTGACGTCGCGGGTGGCGTAGTAGGCGTCGGACTCGGCCGCCGTGGTCCGGGCCACCGGTCCCTCGATGCGCACCTGGCGGCCGAGCGGCTCCCAGTAGAAGAGGAGCGCGGCCTGCGGGTTGGCGTCGAGGTCGTGGCTCTTGCGGCCGTCGTAGTTGGTGAAGAAGACGAACCCGTCCTCGTCCCACGACTTGAGCAGGACCATTCGCGCCGACGGGCGGCCCTGGGCGTCGGCGGTGGCCAGGGCCATCGCCTCGGGCGAGTCGAGCTCCTCGGCCGCGCGGCCGTACCACCGGGCGAACTGGACCAACGGGTCGGGGTCGACCGCCCGCTCGTCGGCCGTGCCGTCGTCGGGCCGGAGCGCACGCCCGGCCCCCGTCGGCGGCGGGGCGTCGGCGAGGGGGTCCATGACCCGACCCTACCGGGACGGGCGTCGTCGTCCCGTGCCACGCCCACCCGGGCGCCGGTAGCGTCCCGGACGTGACCACGACCATCGACGTCGCCGCCGAACGGGCCGCCACCCCCGGGTGCGCCACGGTCGTCCACCTGAACAGCGCCGGGGCCGCACTGGTCACGTCGGAGACCCTGGCGACGGTGGTGGCCCACCTCGAGCTCGAGGCGACCACCGGGGGCTACGAGGCGGCTGCCGCCGTGGCCGACCGGCTGGCCGGGGTGGCCGGATCGGCCGCCGCCCTGCTCGGCGCCCGGCCCGGCGAGGTGGCACTGACCGGTTCGGACACCGAGGGGTGGACCAAGGCGCTGTGGGGGCTGGCCCTGGGCGGGGGACTCCCGGCCGGGCGGCGCATCCTGGTCGACCGCCAGTCGTACGACAGCCACTACATGGGACTGCTCCAGGTGGTGTCCGTCACCGGCGCCACCATCGACGTGGTGCCCGCCGTCGCCGACGGCACCATCGACCTCGAGGCGCTCACCGCCGAACTCGCCGTGGGGGACGTGGTGCTGGTGAGCGCCACCCACGTCGGCACCCACCGCGGCCTGGTCAATCCTGTCGAGGAGGTGGGCGACCGGTGTCGGGCGGCCGGGGTGCTGTTCTTCCTCGACGCATGCCAGAGCATCGGCCAGCTGCCGGTCGACGTCGGGCGCATCGGCTGCGCGGTGGCCACCGGGACGGGTCGCAAGTGGCTGCGGGGCCCCCGGGGCACCGGGCTGCTCTACGTGGCGTCGGACCTCGTCGACTCGCTGCGGCCCACCGGGATCGACGGGACCTCCGCCCAGTGGGAGGACGCCGGGCACTACCGGCTCAGCCCCGGCGTCGCCCGGTTCATGCCCTTCGAGTCGCCGGTCGCCCTGCACCTCGGCCTCGGCACCGCGCTCGACCACGCACTGGACCTCGGCATCGACGCCATCGCGGCCGCGGTCGGACGCATCGCCGAACACCTGCGGGGCCAGCTGGCCTCGGTCGACGGCGTCGCCGTCCACGACGGGGGCACGCGCCGGAGCGGCATCGTGACCTTCACCGTGGCCGGGTCGCCGCCCGCGGAGGTCAAGGCGGCGGCCACCGCGGCCGGCGTCAACGTGTCGGTCACCGAGGCCGGCGCCGCCCGGTTCGACATGGGCGGGACCCGGCCGGACGCAGTGGTGCGGGCGTCGCCCCACTACGTCACCACCGAGGAGGAGTGTGCCCGGCTCGTCGAGGTCGTCGCCGGCCTCGTCCAGCCCTAGACGCGGAGACCTCGACACCCGGCGCCGCCACCCACGGGGCCGGAGGTCCCAACGTTCCCAGGGCCGAAGGTCACGAGCTGCGCCCGGTCAGGCGTCAGGAGGAGCCGGACGGGTCCTGGTCCGGCGGTCCCCGGCTGCGCTCAGGCGGGCGGGGGAGCCGGGACCAGGCCGGCGGCGCGGTCGATCTCCGCCCACCGGCGGCGCACCCACCCGGGCCGACCGTCGTCGCCGCCGACGCTCCGCACGTCGGCCGACCACTGCGCCTCGAGGGCATCGGCCTCGGCCACGGCGTCCGCCGACGTCGGACGCTCCTCCAACCACCGGGCTTCGACCGCATCGCGCTCGCTCCGGTAGCGCGAGAGCCGGGCGTCGTAGGCGGCCAGGACGGTGCGGTGGAGCACCTCGTGGCGCCACCAGGCCGAGCCGGGGTCGGACCGGTTGGTGGGGGCCGGCCCGAGATCGACCGGTGCGCCGACGTCGACGGGCTTGAACAGCGAGGTGCACGGCGCCGACGTCCCCGTGGCCCAGTGCCGGGCACCGCCACGCAGGTCGGCGACCCACGACGCCGTGGTCTGGCTCGACGCCAGCACGCCGCCGGCGTGGACGCACGGGGCGGTCAGCCCGCCGTGCGCCCGGGTCCAGCGGGGCCGCGGGCCGTCGCCGTGGCAGCGCAGGGCGGCCATGAGGTCAGCGGGTCCGGTGGCCTCCCTCGCCAGCGGCCCGGTCACCGACCGCCGGCGTGTGGCGCCGGTCACCCAGGTCTTCACCCGCCGGCCGTGGGCGCCGGCGAAGCCGGGGATCGACAGGCCGTTGGAGATGGACCGACCCCGGCCGCGCACCGGCTCGGTGGCCCAGGCCCGTCCGGCCGTCTCGACCACCACGGCACCATCGGGATCGGCCACCAGGAAGCTGTTGTCGTAGGTGAACCCGGGTCGCTCATGGCTGCACGGGCCTCCCTGGCCATGGCGCTCGAGCAGGTCGACCAGCACCCCGACGGCGCCGTCCGCGGTGGTGGACCGCTGGAGCGCCAGGCGCACCAGGTCCATCCCCAGCAGGGCCGGCGGCCCGGCCCCGGCCCGGGTGAACACGGCCTCGTTGCCGATCACCACGCCGTGCTCGTTGGCGCCCATCTCGGCACCCCACATCCACCACGGGCGCGACACGACCGTGGCGCAGGTGCGGCCCACCTGGGGGACGCTGATCCACGTGCAGGCCACCGACGCACCGTCGGGGTGCTCGGCGGCCGGCGTCCACTCGAGCACCTGGGCCTCGTTGGGGTCCCGGTCGCTGTTCTTGGCGAACAGGATCCCGTCGTCGGTGACCGTCACCAGCGTGTCGCACACGTCGGCGCCGTCCGTCAGCCCGCGGCGGCCGGGCAGCCGGCGACGTGGTCGTCGACGACGCCGACCGCCTGGAGGTAGGCGTAGACGATGGTCGGACCGACGAAGGTGAAGTCGCGGCGCTTCAGGTCCGTGCTGACCCGCTCCGACAGCTCGGTCGTGGCCGGCAGTCCCTCGTCCGGCGGGCGACGGGTGACCACCGGCCCGCCGTCGACCCAGCCCCACAGGTAGGCGTCGAAGCTGCCGAACTCGTCGCGGACGGCCAGGAAGGCCCGGGCGTTGCGGACGGTCCCGTAGACCTTCAGCCGGTTGCGGACGATGCCGGGGTCGGCCAGGAGGCCCTCCAGACGGTCGTCGTCGTACCGGGCCACCTGCTCGGGGTCGAACCCGTCGAACACGGCCCGGTAGTGGGCGCGCTTGGCCAGGACGGTGGACCAGGACAGTCCGGCCTGGGCGCCTTCGAGCACCAGGAGCTCGAACAGGTGGCGATCGTCATGGGACGGGACCCCCCACTCGGTGTCGTGGTACTCCTGCTCAGGTCCGGGACGGCGGGCCCACGGGCAGCGGACGCCGGTGGTGTGGGCCTCGGTGCGCACCACCGCACCCTACCGTCGTGGCCGGTCTCGACCCCGGGCCGCTCCCGGCGGGTCAGCCGCCCGAGCCCGACCCGCCGCCGGCCAGCGAGCCCAGCATCGAGGAGAGGTCGGCGGTCTGCGACGCCGGGGGCGGGGTGACGTCGATCGGCGCACCGAAGTCGAAGAACTCCATGGTGACCTGCACCTGTGCCTGCTGGCCGCTCACGGTCAGCGATTCGTCGACGGTCTCCCGCCGGATCTGCCCCTGGGCGTCGATCCACACATGGATCGGCAGCGACGACAGGCCGAACTTCGCCTGCAGCTTCTGGACCAGCGCCTGGACCGCGGGACTCCGGCCCTGGACCGCCTTGGACAGGTCGACGGTGGCCGAGTACTCGGTGGTCGGGACGCCCCGGACCGTCGCCGGACCGACCGTGGTGACCCCGTCGGGGGACACGGCCTGCAGGTAGGAGAGGCCCTCGGTGGACTGGTTGGCCGAGTCGGTCAGCTGCGAGAAGCTGGCCCCGAGGGCGCTGGTCGCCGCCGGCGAGTCGAGGTTGAACGACACCCACGTCTTGCCTGCCGGGAGCGGGACGCCCAGCCCGGACGGGAACTGCATGTAGAGGGTGGGCTTGATCAGGCGCATGTCCAGCGAGCCGACCGACGGGATCGACATCTGGAACGACGAGTCACCGCTGGCGAAGTCGAGCTGGCCGGTGGCGGTCACGGTGACGGGACCGCTCGAGGTCCCGGTGATCGTCTCGTCGAGCGCCAGCGACGCCGTCTTGGCCGCCACGGTCTTCTGGTAGGCGGTGAGCACGGCGGCTCCCCCGCCGCCCGCCGGCGCCGCGGTGGCCGACGGGGCCGTGGTGGACGAGCCGGTCGATGCGGCACTGCCGCACCCGGCCAGGAGCAGTGCCGCCCCCAGCGCACCCACCGCCCACCGGGTCCGTGTCGTCGTCATGTCCGCCTCCTCCGGCCCCCGGGTGCGCCCTGGGTGACCACGTCGGTCATTTTACCGCCTGGACCCGCAGTTGCGATAGGACCGGCGCGCGCGGTGCCAGGATGGGACATGGACTCCGAGCTGCTCCACCTGGAGGTCGGCGACCGTCGGGTGGTCGACGTGACCGCCCGCCTGACCGACTTCTGCGCGGGGCGCGGCGACGGGCTGGCCCACGCCTTCGCCCCGCACGCGACGGCCGGGCTCGCACTGCTCGAGGTGGGCTCCGGATCGGAGGCCGACCTGGCCGACGCACTCGACCGGCTGCTGCCGCGCGACGACCGGTACCGCCACCGCCACGGCGCGACCGGTCACGGCGCCGACCACGTCCTGCCGGCACTGGTCAGCCCGTCGGTCACCGTGCCGGTCCTGGGCGGCGTACCCCAGCTCGGTACCTGGCAGAGCCTCGTCCTGGTCGACACCAACGGCGACAACCGGCACCGCACGGTCCGCCTCAGCTTCCTGGCCGGCTGACCCGGCACCGTTCCGGCACCGACCGGTCCGACGTGTCCCGGCCGGCCGTCCTCAGGCCGGGCGGAACGGGCTCCCGTGCCCGGGAACCACCAGCACGGGCCGGAGCGCCAGCAGTGCGGCCCGGGACGCCTCGAGCTGGGCCTGGTCGTCGGCCAACGGGTCGATCTCGGGCCCTTCCGACGACCACCACAGGTGGGTGCAGGCCACGAGCCCGCTGTCCGTCTCCACCAGTGTCGTCACGTCCTCGGCGGAGTGGCCCGGCGTCGTCCGCAACCGCACCGACGGGCCCAGCGCGAACCCGTCGGCGGGACGGTCGGTCCACACGTCGTCCTGGTAGATGGCCCAGTGGTCGTGGAACCGGGCCTCGGTGAACAGCGCGGCGTTCAGGGTGTGGTCCGGATGGTGGTGGCTGAAGACCACGTCGGTCACCTCCCGCGGGTCGACACCGAGGGCTGCCAGGGGGTCGAGGATCAGGCTCCGGCTGGCCACCATGCCCGGGTCGACGACGATGACCGCGTCGCCGTCGCGGACCAGGACGACCGTGCTGGCCACCCGGTCGTCGGCATAGCCCTCGGTGAGTACGTCGAGTCGTGCCGTCACGGTGCCTCCAGGGTCGGGTGAACTGCCTCGGTCGTCCTGGGACACTACCGATCCGGCCGGCGGCGGACCGGCCCCGCCCCTACCCGACGGGCAGCCGCACCGTCTCCAGTCCGGCCCGCACCGCCTGGAGTCGGGTCCGGCGCTCCTTCAGTGCCAGTCGGTAGCTCGGGTTGTCGGTGTCGGCGATCTCGGAGGACAGGTCGCCGAGCGCCCCGTCGAGCAGGTCGCGCAGCTCGGCTGCCTCGACGTCGGTCATCGTGAGTTCCATCGGCTCAGCTCTCCTCGTGTGCGACGTGACCCTGTCGGGGCACGGGTCCATCTTCCGGCCCGACCGGTGCCGCCGCACAGGGTCGAAGGTCCCATCCGCCCCGGCGCAGGCCGGGATCTGCTATCGGACCGGTCGATTGACACCCCTGCCGCCGACCCGATAGACGGGGGCCATGATCCTCCAAGGCAAGACCGTATTGGTGACCGGCGTGGGCGCCGGCCTCGGGCGCGAGTGCGCCTCGGCCGCCCTGCGCGAAGGGGCGAACGTGGTGATCGCCGCCCGCAAGGCCGACAACCTCGCCACCATCGCCGGTGAGCTCGACCCCACCGGCGAGCGGGTGCTGCCCCACGCCACCGACATCACCGAAGCCGGGTCGTGCGACGCACTGGTGGCGGCCGCGCTCGACCGCTTCGGCTCGGTGGACGCGCTGGCCCAGGTGGCCGCCTACGAGAACGTGTGGGGCGGCCTCCATGACCTCCGGCTCGACGCCTGGCGCAAGGCGTTCGAGACCAACGTGCTCGGCGCCCTGACCGTGCTCCGCCCGGTGGCCCTGGCCATGAAGGCCGGGGGCGGGGGCTCCGTGGTGCTGATCGGTTCGCAGTCGATGTTCCAGCCTGCACTGCCGCAGAGCGGGTACGCCGCCTCCAAGGGCGCACTGCTGACGGCCATGTACTACCTGGCCGACGAGCTCGGCGCCGACAACATCCGCTGCAACATGGTGGTGCCGTCGTGGATGTGGGGGCCCAATGTGGAGATGTACGTCAACGGCACCGCCGCCAACCAGGGTGTGGAGCCGGCCGAGGTGCTCGAGGGGATCGTCGGCGGATTCCCCCTGCGGCGCATGACCGAGGACGGCGAGGTGGCCGACGTGGTCGCCTTCTTCGCCTCCGACCTCGCCAAGGCCGTCACCGGCCAGCACCTGATGGTCAATTCCGGGGAGATGATGCGATGAGCGCCGCGCCCAAGCGGGTGGTGGTGTGGGGCACCGGCTTCGTCGGCAAGATGGTCATCCCCGAGATCGTCCGGCACCCCGGCTTCGAGCTCGTCGGCGTCGGCGTGTCCAACCCGGACAAGGTCGGGGTCGACGCCGGGACCGTGTGCGGCACCGACCCGATCGGGGTCGCCGCCACCGGCGACATCGACGCCCTGATCGCCCTCGCCCCCGACGCGCTGGTCCACTACGGGCCCACCGCGGCCAAGGCCGACGTCAACATCGCCCAGATGGGCGCGTTCCTGCGGGCCGGCATCGACGTGTGCTCCACCGCCATGACCCCGTGGGTGTGGCCGCACATGGCCCAGAACCCGCCGTCGTGGGTCGACCCGATCACCCGGGCCTGCGCCGAGGGCGGCGCGTCCTGCTTCACCACCGGCATCGACCCCGGCTTCGCCAACGACCTGTTCCCCATGACCCTGATGGGCCTGTGCAGCGAGGTCCGCCAGGTCCGCGCCCTCGAGATCCTGGACTACATCAACTACGAGGGCGACTACGAGGTCGAGATGGGCATCGGCATGCCGCCGGACTACACCCCGATGCTCGAGCACACCGAGATCCTCGCCATGTCCTGGGGCGGCACCGTCCCGATGATGGCCCACGCCGTCGGCGTGGAGCTCGAGGCCATCACCTCGACGTGGGAGAAGTGGGTCACCCCGGTGGCCATCACCACGGCCAAGGGCGTCATCGAGCCCGGCAACGTGGCCGCCATCCGGTTCACCATCAACGGGATCGTCGACGGCCGGCCCCGCATCTGCCTCGAGCACGTCAACCGGGTCGGCCAGGACGCCGCACCCGACTGGCCCCGCGGGAACGAGAACGACGTCTACCGGGTCGAGATCGACGGGACCCCCTCCATCAGCCAGGAGACCGCGTTCCGGTTCACCGACGGCAGTGGGCGTGACGCGGCGGCCGCGGGATGCCTGGCCACCGGGCTCAGGGCCCTGAACGCGGTGCCGGCGGTGAACGAGCGGCCGCCGGGTTGGGTCACCGCCCTCGACCTGCCGTTGATCCCGGGAGCCGGCACCATCCGCTGACGCGCTCCGGCACGATCCGCTGACGCGCTACAGGTTCAGCACGGGGCAGGTCACCGTTCGGGTGACCCCTTCGATGATCTGCAGGTGGCTGACGATCATG
>Ga0209698_10004424_pt1 | contig 15399 bp, 8 predicted proteins | sample LitLauG_LLR_2012_FD_187203 | JGI IMG/M metagenome (GOLD analysis project Ga0209698, IMG submission 187203) | Freshwater sediment microbial communities from Pennsylvania, USA - Little Laurel Run_MetaG_LLR_2012 (SPAdes) (version 2) | ecosystem: Environmental > Aquatic > Freshwater > Creek >...
GATGCGCATATCTTCGCGGTATTTGGCGACCGTGCGGCGGGTCACCTGAATGCCCTGGGACTGCAGGATGCGGGTGATCTGCTCGTCGGTCAACGGACGACTCGGGTCTTCTTCCTCGATAAGCTTTTTCACACGGCGCTTGAGGATCAGCAGCGAAGTGCCGCCACCCTCCGGTCCTTGCACGCTCTCGCTGAAGAAATACCGCAACTCGAACACGCCCTGCGGTGTGTGGGCGTATTTGTTGGCCACGGCACGGCTTACCGTCGAAGGATGCACGCCGATCTCTTCGGCCACCTCCTTGATCATCATGGGTTTGAGTTGATCGATACCTTTTTCCAGGAATTCCTGCTGACGGGCGACAATCGAATAACAAACCTTGGTGATAGTTTGTTTGCGCTGCTCGATATTCTTGATGAGCTGAATCGCACTCTTGTAGCGCTCTTTCACATAGTCACGCGTGTTTTTGTCGTTCGTTCCGTCACGGGTGACGAGTTTCTTATAAGCGGGATTGAGCCGAAGCTGGGGCAAGTCTTCGTCGTTCATGATGACCAGCCACTCGTCGCCGTGCTTGACGAAGGCAACGTCGGGCTCGATCAGGCGCGCTTGGATTTTGTTGTACTGCAGGCCGGGACGTGGATCGAGCGTGCGGATGTAGTCGAGTGCAGCCTGCACGGCTTCGATGGGGCGGCCAATGGCCTTGCCGATTTCCTTGTGCTGCTTGTTCTGCAGTCCACGAAGATGCTGATCGACGACCGCCATTGCATCCTGTAGAACCTGAGCCGTTCCGTTTCCGTTCTTCCGTTGTTCCAACTGGACCTGATGGAAACGTAGCTGGTTCAGCAAGCATTGCCGCAGATCGCGGCAAGCAACTCCGGGAGGATCCAGCTGTTGTACGACCTGTAACGCTTCCTGCAGATCGGCGGCGCTGAAATTTGACTGATATGTCACTCTCGCTGCTGGTTCCAGAGCGGGAGCAACCGCAGCCGCAACGTTTCCCGACGTGATCGACGGCGATTCTGTGCTGGTAGAAAGTTCTCCACTTGATAGGCTCGCAAAGGTCGGATCATCCAGAAAATCAGAAGTTCCCGGAGCCTCCGAAAGTCCTGCACTGTCGGCAGGTGCCGCGGTATCGGCTATGCCCAGCGCTTGGACTTCATTCGCGATGTTTCTTGCGGCTTCGGCATCGGCCTCTGGCGGGGCTGGCGGTGCGATTCCGAGCAATTCCTCATCGCTCGCGATGAGGTAACCGTCCTCGTTGAGGTTGCCGACAATCAGGTCTGCAGCCTCGCGCACTTCCCGACGCAGACTGAGCGCCCCTAATTGCCAGGAAAGGTGGTCCGTCAAGTTGCTCGGCTTGGAAAGGAAATTCTCGAACGAGGGGCGTTCGATATCCTCCATCTCGCTGTGTGTGCGGTACCCGGGATCGAGGTAGTCCTGAAAGAACGAACCAAAGTCGATTTCTTCGAAGGGATCTTTCTTTTCTACCGCGGTGATCGGATTTTCTTCGGTAGTAGCGGCAGCGGCGCGCTCGCGATCCTCTTCCTTCTTGCCGACTTCATCGAGAAGAGGAACAGAATCTTCCAATTCCTCCAGCACGGGATTCTCGACCATCTCGGTATTGATCATGTCCTTCAGCTCGAGCTTGTTGAGCGCGAGGACAGACACCATCTGCACCAGGCCCGGGGTAAGGATCTGGCGCTGCGAGAGCTTTACGCTGAGCTTGTGCTGAAGCAAAACCATTTCTTCGGCCGAGTTTCCTGCAAACCCAAAATCGTTTAACCACTAAGGGCACTAAGGTTCACCAAGGAAAACCTTTGTGAACCTTCGTGTCCTTCGTGGTATATGCCTTTAACTCCTCACACCAGCGAGAAACTCTCGCCCAAATACACCCTTCTCACTTCCGGATCGCCGGCCAGTTGACCGGGCTGTCCCTGACGGAAAATACGGCCGTCATCAATAATGTAGGCTCGGTCAGTTACCGAAAGCGTTTCCCGCACGTTGTGATCGGTGATCAGCACTCCGATGCCGCTGGCACGCAGGCTACTGATAATCTTCTGCAAGTCGAGGACGGCAATCGGGTCAATCCCCGAGAACGGTTCATCCAGCAAAATGAATGTGGGGTTGATGCACAGGCACCGGGCAATTTCCACGCGCCGGCGCTCCCCGCCGGACAGGGCGTATCCGCGGTTTTGGCGGATATGCTCCAGTCCCAGCTCGTCAATAAACTTTTCCATCTTTTCGCGGCGCTCGTGCCAGGAAATCGGCTGAGCTTCCAGGACCGCGAGGATGTTCTCTTCCACTGTTAACTTTCGAAACACCGAAGCTTCTTGCGGGAGATAACTGATGCCATACTGACGCGCCCGGAGATACATGGGAACGTCGGTGATGTCCTGACCGTCGTACAGCACGCGGCCAGTGTCAGGGGGGATCAGGCCAACGATGGCGTAAAACGTGGTGGTCTTGCCTGCGCCGTTAGGTCCAAGTAATCCAACCACTTCGCCTTGATGGACTTGCAGGCTGACCCCATTTACAACGCGACGGCCACGATAGGACTTGGAGATTTCTTCGGTGGCCAGGGTACGCATTTATCGTGCCAAGAGTACGCAATTATCGTGCCACTCGCGTCGTCGTTACCACAGGAGTACTTCCTTCACCTTCTACGAGCACCCTATCATCGCGTCTAAAGAAAGTCAACGAAACCCCGGTAATCTTGCCCTGTTCGGCATCAAAAATGCTAGGCGGTCCCCCGGTCAGAACGAACTTATCGTCGGCAGCCGCATAGGTGAGGGTCTGGCCTGTGGCCCGGCGGTTGGTCTGCTGGATCACGACGTCTCCTTGCGCCACCATGCGGTCCAGCTTTCCAGGAGCGGAAAGCGCTTGATTGCTCGTCGTTTGGCTTCGTGGAAACAGGTAGGCGTCGGCCGTTCTCGAAGAAGCCGTAAAATCTGCCGCTCGTGCGAGAACCCCGCCTTCATAATGGACTTTTCGATCAGAGTCGACATAGGTGAGGCGTTTTGCCGTGATGGTGATAGGACTTGATCGGCCCAGGGATGGCATCTTGGTGCCGTGTTGAGTATCCGGCTGGCCCGCCGGTGGCTTTTCGACTTGAATCAGGACGGTTTGGGCAGGCCTCGTAGATGTGCCTTCTGCAATAACCGACCGGTGATCACGATCGAATTGGATAGACGGAGCCTCAATCACATTAGCGTCTTGCCACAAGCGAGCACTGCCGGTGTAGGTCGACACCGCTGGCGATTTGCGGGCAGTCATGATGCGGGCGGTGACATGAATCGGGGAAGACGCAGCCAGCAGCGCGCCGTCCGGTTGCTCCTTGAGTTCACTGTAGGTGCTCTTCACCTCTCCTTCCGCTAGCGCCTCGCCGGTAGCACGGTTGATGCGGATGGTGTTGGCAGTAGTGGCCATGACGCCACTGGCCACGCGCGGGCTGCCCGTCAAAACGAGGATGTGATCGGCTGGAGTGTAGCGACCTGAGTTGGCCCAAGCCTGCATGCGCTTCTCGGCCGGTTCGTTGTCGGAGTAAGAGACGTTGCCCTTCTGCGTGATCGACTCAATGCCGCCTTGCGGGAAGAATGCGGCATCCACAGAGTCGCTGGTACTGATGCGGTCGGGCTCGCCTTGAACGGAGTTGGCAATACGCACATCGGGTGCACCGTGAACCGAGGTCAGATGGTTCTTGCCGTCGGATGTCTTGAAGTCGGCAAGAAATTTGCCGGCGGTGGCCACGGTTTGCTGGCCCGGCTGGGCCGCGGCCGTCTCGGAATCCTGCGCCGCGGTGATCGTGATGCGGGCCGCACCCGATGTTACCGCCTGCTTCAGGACACGGCCATTGGCAACAGTGAAGTCAATTACGGGGGCTGTCAGGTCAAAGTTCTGCGGGCTGCTGTTTTTATCCGGCCCGGATGCTTTGGCCATCTTCTGGGACAGGTGCGCGCCGTCTACTGCATGGATATTCTCGAGCTGGTTCTCGCCGGCGAAATCGAAAATCACACGGCCAGCTTCGCCTTGAACGTCCTCAGCTCCAACTTGTTCAAAGGAGACCTTGCCGCTGAGAACCGCCGTGCGCAGCAGATCTTGGCCGCCCGGAAGCAAAAACTCCGCTTGATCAGCGCGACCATGGATTTCGGTTGATTTGCCCGCACCATCAGATCCGGAACTTACCGTCCGCATTTCGGTGGTGATATCTCCCGTGGCCAGGACCCGCTCCACATGGTTTTCCCGGCCCAGATAAAACGTCGCTTCGTTCGCTCGCACCCTTCCGCTTGGACGCGTCAGTTGCGGGTCCTCGAGCACTATTTGCCGGGGATCGTTGGTGATGATGCCGTGCTTTGCCTCAATCACGGTGGTCTCCGGCCCGCTCAGCTCGATATGAATCTGCGATGCGAGGGTAAGCGTGTTGCTCTTGCCGGCATACTTGACTCCAACCGCCCAGCCGCTGGCTTGCGGAGTCCGGAATTCCACGCGAGCATCGGTCCAGGCATTCCCGGAGTTTTTGTTAAACACGAGATCGCGCGTTTTCAGATGTATCGGGTTTCTGAGTTCCTTGGGAGCGGACTGATCCGGGCTCTCGAATCCGGCTGGGTTCGCAACCAGATCGATCTGCACTTCCCCCTTGGCTGTGACATCGCCGGTCTTCTGATTGAAGGCAAAATCGTCGCCGTAGATTTGGTCGAAACGCGAGGAGTCGCGCCCGTAAAGCACAATCGAGACGTTGTGGAGTTCGGCGTTGCCGTTCAGCTTGAACTCTTTGACATTACTCGCCTGGACTGTAAACAGCGTGCGTTTTCCGTCCGACTTGGAAAACTGGAAACCCTCGGCTGTCTGCTTGATGTCATAGCCGATTTTGCCGGGAATTCTCTTTACCGCGTTTGTGGCCTTGGAGCGAGCATAAAAGTACATTCCTGCTACAGCGAGCGTAAACAAAATCGCGATCGCAGCCAACAAACGTCGTAAGCGGTAGACCGGAAGCGGCATCCAGGTTCAGTGTAGAACAGTTCTCAGTTCCCAGTTCTCAGTTCTCAGTTTTTGATACCTTGGACCTGCCCATGGGAAAGGCGCCCACACCGCCGCTGCTGGATTTCCGCAACATACGCGTTATGCGCGGGCCGAAGATCGCCCTCGACGACTTCAGCTTGCGCATCGGGGCGGAGGAGCACGTGGCTATCCTGGGCCCGAACGGGTGTGGCAAGTCGACGCTCATCAAGACCATTACTCGGGAGTGCTACCCGCTGGCACAGCCCGAGTCGTCGATGTCGATCCTCGGCCGGGACTCGTGGGATGTGTTCTCACTGCGATCGCTGTTAGGCATCGTTTCGAACGATCTGATGCTTTCCTGCACGGGAGACGCTTGCGGGCGGGATGTGGTGCTGTCAGGGTTCTTCAGCAGCACGGCGATCTATCCGAACCACACGGTGGATCCCAAGCAGTTGGAAATGGCGGAGGCGGCACTCGTTGAACTGAAGATTTCTCATCTGGCCGACCGGCCAGTCTGCGAGATGTCGTCGGGGGAGGCGCGGCGAGTGCTGATCGCGCGGGCGCTGGTGCATAAACCGCGGGCGCTGCTGTTCGACGAGCCATGCAATTCGCTCGATCTGGCCGCGCAGCAGAAAGTGCGGCACACGATGAGTGTGCTGGCCCGATCAGGGACGGGGATCATGCTGGTAACGCATGAACTAGCCGACATCGTTCCTGAGATTCAGAGGGTGGTGCTCATGAGCCGCGGCAAGATTGTGGCGGATGGGCCAAAGGAAGAGATCTTGCAGGTGGAGCGGCTGGCCGCGCTGTTCGGTGCCAGCGTCGAGATGGCGCGGCGGGATGGACATTATCACTTGTGGTGAACCGGGTCTTACCGCGCGATCTGTTCTCGGGTCGATGTAACGGAGCTACGAGACCACATGCGATCCGCAATGACCGCATATGCCGCAAACAGAAAGACCACGAACCACGCCGGCTGGTAGTAAGCAGCCACGTACGGAAATGTATTCATGGCAGCGTGGAAAATTATCACCACCTGGATCGATTTGGCCGAACGATTGTAGAACCACGTCAAAATGATCGTGAGTGGGATCAGGAAGACCACGCGGAGCAGTATTTCCTGCACGAGCGTAAAGCGAACGGGGCGGTAATAATCCACGGGAGCGTGCCACAGGGCCCAAGGCAGCCACACCAACAAGCTGGCCGAAAGTGGCGAGCACCTGCTCTGTAACCGGTCGAGAAGGAACCCCCGCCAGCCGGGTTCCTCCTGAACTCCAGCGAAAAGGATGTTGGAAAAGAAAGACATTGATGCGGTGGCGACGGAAACTAGCGTTACTCCACCCAAACCGGGCCAGACCAAGCGAGCCCCCAGAGCGTATGCAATCGCCGATGGGATGCCAAGCAACACCGGGAAAAACAAGACCGCAAACGCAGCCCACCGGTTCGGCGGATGAAGCAAGCGTCGGCCCAGGCTGCGGATACCCTGGTTCGCCGAAGAGAGAGACGAAAGGATCCAGGCGGGAGCCAGTGCAGGAATCAGTTGCAGCGGCTTTAGGTGTACGGGCAAACCGTTGCTGCTACTCCACCACGAGGCATGAAGCGAGAGCACGATCCAGCAGAGTGGCAGGAGCCCGAGGAACCAAAGCCAACGGCTTCCTGAGGGTCGAGCGTCTCTCTTCCACCGACGCGACAGGATCAATGCGGCAACGGCAGGACCGGCCCCGCTAATGGTCAAATAGTCTTCGCTCCAGCCGAGCTTGACACCGGCAATCAGCAATGTCCACGTAAACGCGTACGTGATTGCAACAAAGGCTGCCCAGTCGGCGACTAGAGAGCGTCCCGGAGTGGCGTGCGCATCTGGAGATGCGGTCAAGGTGGCTTGCATGAAGCTCACTATATGTCGACATGCGATATGTCGTTATATGACATATCAAACACTGACATATCTGTCAAGCGAAGTTGCTTGGGGATGGAGGACGTCGGCTTCAGCGGGGAATCGTTCTTAGGTCGCGCAGAGCGAGTTCCAAGCCGCCGTATTCGGGGTGGTCGTTCTGTCCAATCGTGAAGGCGATGTCGACGGAATCGCCGGCCAGCAGCGGCGTCTGCTGCAGACGCTCGGCCATGCGCCAGCCGAGAGCGTCGAAAGTTATTCTCGACCTGAAATCCGTTCTCAGGTCCCGATTCTCAGTTCTCCCTACACCGGCTTGAGCTTCGGCCACGGCTGCGGCTCGGTCGCTACGACGGATCGCCGCACCATCTGGATGGCACTGGGGCGTCGCCAGAATCGCAGCGGCGGAGAGTTCCGGCGACTCTTCGGATTTCAGCAGCTGCCCAGCCCTGAGCTTCAGTTTGACGTGCTTCTCCTTAAGAATCTTGGGAGGAGCAACGAGTTGCGCTCCACGCGCGGCGAATACCGGTTCCGGATTCGACATGCCGTAGGGTTCCAGCATCTGCAGAGCTTGATAGAGCTCCGGCGTGACGTCGGTGAGGCTCAGTTCTCCATCGAGGTCGAGAACAGGGTCGAAATCCGCGAGCGTAAGCCGGGAGCGCGCAAATTGATCCAACCGCGTTCGTAACTCGGCAACATTCGCTGCCGGCATGGCGAAGCCGCAGGCGTGGGCATGGCCGCCGTAACGCGAGAGCAGACCTCCGCAGGATTCCAGAGCTTCGAGCAAGTGAAAAGCCTGGATCGAGCGTCCGGAGCCGAAAGCCTCATCGCCTTCACGCGAGATGACGATCGTGGGACGGTTATACCGCTCAACGATGCGCGTTGCCGTAATGCCGATAACGCCCCGGTGCCAGCCATCGCCGTCAACGACAATGCAGTAGGCATCGCACAACGCGGCATCGGTCGCGAACCGCACTTCCACAGATTTCAGGATTCTTCGCTCTTCTTCCTGGCGGTCGGTATTGAGCTGGTCGAGTTTGGCGGCGAGTTCCTTCGCGCGGACGGCATCCTTCACGCTGAACAGTTCGATGACGTCGCGGGCAACGTCCATGCGTCCGGCCGCGTTAATGCGGGGAGCGATACGGAATCCGACTTCTCCCGAGGAAGGCGGGCGGTTCGCTGAGATCTGCGCGGCTTCGAGTAGTGCCCTAAGGCCAGGGTTCACGGCTCTGCGCAACGCATCGAGTCCCAACGATGCAAAGACGCGATTCTCGCCAGTAAGCGGTACCGCATCCGCAATCGTCGCGATGGCCACAACCTTCATGAACGAGAGCAGCAGCTTGTTCTGATCTCTCGATTGAAGGCGACGCTGCATCAGTCCTTGCGCCAGTTTGAAAGCTACTCCGGCACCGCAAAGTTGCTTGTAGGGATATTCACATCCACTCTGATTCGGGTTAATCACTGCCAGCGCTTTCGGCACTCCGTCGTGGCCGGGCAGGTGATGGTCGGTGACAACGAGGTCCACGCCGAGGCGGTGTGCCGTTTCAGCTGGACCAAAAGCGCGGATCCCCATGTCGACGCTAATGATCAATCGAATGCCGGAGGCCGCCGCGCGCTCGATCACATCATCCCGCATGTCGTAGCCTTCGCGGATGCGGTGGGGAACATGAAAGTCGGCAGTGCCTCCGCAAAGTTCGATGGCAGTTTTGAGGATGATGACTGCCATCGTCCCGTCTACGTCGTAGTCGCCATAAATCAGGATCGGTTCTTTACGCTCGATGGCGGCGTCGAGTCGGTCCACCGCGGCGCGCAGGCCATTCATCTGTTCAGGAGCGTGAAGATGGGCGAGTGAAGGCGAGAGGAAGCGCTGCGCCTGTTCTCCGTTTGTAATGCCGCGTCTGACCAGCAGCGGCGCCAGAATCGACGCCGACCGTGCGACAGCCGTGCCGCGGAACGCAGGATCAGAGCGGAGACAGGTGAGCAGCGGATCGACCAAACTCTGGTCCGTTGGCTTTAGGATCCACTGCATGATGATGGGGCAGTTTACTCCATGAGAGGATGTGGATAAGCGTTAGCAGAAATCGCGGAGCTGCGCTCCGCGGACGGCCGAGGGCGGCCGTCCCCACATAAAACCGCCTCACATGCCTCGCTAGTTCTCTTCGTCCTGGTCGGGTTCGTCCATGGTGAGCCCCCCGAATTCATCGGAGACTTCGAGCAGGCGCTGATAACGGTCGTACCACTCTGTGCTGATCTCACACAGAAACATCGATCCCTGGTAAGCCCAGCCGAGCTGCAGATATCCGACTCTTCCGACGTGGGCACGGAGCCAGCGGGCATCTTCGACATCGTCGCTATCGGTAAACTCCGAACTGGACAAGCGCTGTACCATCTCATCGAGTTCGATGCGATCGAGCGCCCAGGAGTGCATGGTGAGGAACGGCGCACTCGCCGCCTTGGCCAACTCGACGAAATCCTTCCAGCCGTCGGGATTGTCCCCCATCTCCCACATAACGCATTGCACGTCTTCATAATCCACGAAACCGTGAAAACGGCGCATGCCATGGCCTTCGATGAACGCGATCATGTCGTCTTTTATGCTGGTCAGATCGTCTGGAATGGGAGACATATTGGGAAGTGGAAACGGTCGCAAGCTCTTATTGTATGCCGTTCGCAGGTTCGGTGCCAGCGCAGCCGCAGGTGTCACTCACCGCGCCGGCCTAGCCTGCAACTCGGACAGCGCCTTCCTGTAGTCAGGATCTTCAGGCGAGAGCTGAACCGCCTTCTGAAGTGCCTGGGATGCCCGGTTTCGATCACCGAGTTTCAGGTAGATCTCGCCCATCTCATAGTAGGCGTCGGACTCTTTCGGGTTCACCAGCACTGTCTGGCGGAAGGCCTCCAGGGCCGCACGAGGATCTATGCCCTCCAGTACTTTTCCCCGAACGTAGAGGTAGTCGGGATTATAGGGATCGCCGCGCAAGGCACGCGCAATTTCTTCCTGAGCCTTGGCAACATCGCCTCGCGAGAAATCAATTTTCGCCAGCAACGCGAGACTGGGAGCGTTTTCCGGATCCTCAGCCAGCGCCTGCTGCAGGAGATCAAGAGCCGGATTGAGCTGATTCTTGCGCGCCATTTCACCTGCATTGGCGGCGAGGTGATCGGCGTTCATTTTGTGCGTTTTGGCGTCCTGCACTTTCTTGGAGCGCTTCTCATATTCGTCTTGCAGTTCCTGCGCACGCTGAGGTTGCTCGGCACATTTGTAAGCGCGCGATAGCAGGTAAAGGTCTTCTGGAATCGCTTCTTCGGAATCGGCCAATGGAGAGAGCACATCCACGGCTTCTTTGCATTGGTTCGCGCGAACAGCAGTCTTCCCAAGGAGCTCTCGAGTTTGCGTGTTCGGCTCCAGGCGAAATGCCTCTTTCGCGTCGTGGTAGGCGCGAGTGTTGTCGTTGCGATCTGCGTACAGGCTTCCCCGGAAGTAATGCGTAGATGCAGAATCCGGTGCCAAACGGAGAGCTTCATTGAATTGCGCGAGGGCGGCATCCTCATCGCCCTTTGCCTGACAGGCAACTCCAAGTTGTTCGTGTGCCGCGGCTGACGCCGGGTCTCTACGGATTGCTCGCTTCAATTCAACGATAGCGTCATCGTAGTGCAGCAAGTGGATGTCGAGCTTCCCCATCTCCACCAGTGCCGCGGCGCTGTTCGGATGCGCGGCAGCGGCCTCTCGTAACACACGTCGTGTCTGGTCGTAGTTGTAAACGCCATAGTAGGCCGCGGCCAGACCGAGTTCTGCCTTCTCGTCGTGCGGGGCGGCTTTGAGGATCTTCTGGTACGACTCCACCGCGGCGAAAAATTGCCGGTTGCGCAGGAGGGTGACCGCTTCCTCAAGTTCCTGCGAGTTATGCAAATCGCCTTGCGCTAGACAGAGAATCGACCCATACGCCACAACGAGAACGGCGTACAGGAATCGCGCATGGCCGATATTCTTCAAACGAAAAAAACTCCGAAGTAACGCAACGGGATCGACTGCCCGCAGACGATATTGCCACATTGCGATAGGCGAGGTGCGAAAAACGATCAGGCCGCCTGCGAATTGAGGCGGCCTGAAAATTACTCTCAGAGTTTCCTCTTAGAAGCTGAACCGTGCTCCCAGTTGAGCTGCAAATGGCGAACTCCCGGGCGAAATCTGGTCCAGCACGCCGTAAGTGGATCCGTTCGGCCCAATGGCCTGGCCCTGCTTGGGGATCGCAGTAAGTGGAGGACAACTAAAGGAGATGCTGCCCGTGATTGGCGTGCATCCTGGCACGTCGACGAATCCGCTGTTGTCAGGATTCGAGTAAAGATTGCCGCGGTTGCTCACGTTGAAGATGTCAGCAACCAGCCGTAATTGATAGCGTTCGCCGAACTTGAAGTCTTTGCTGAGACGCATATCCCAAGTGAAAAAGTTCGGCTGGCGCGCAGGATATCGCGGCAGAAGATAGGGTTGGCCACTGCCAATCTGCACGGCCGGGCGGTCGTTGTTCGAGAATTGATTGATGACGCCGTCGCCGTTCACATCCGCCCCCGAATATGCGGGGTACGGCAACCCGCTGTGGGCAATGAAATTGCTGCTCCAGTTGAACCCATGCGGGAGTTCAGCGCTAATGCCGGACTTGAACTGGTTGGTGATGTCCAGGCCATTACGGCCGTAGTCAATGTTGATGTTGAACGGATCCTGGGCGCCAAAGAACGTGTCTGTGTCACGTTCGCTCGAATCGTTGCTGTAGTTGCGCGACCAAGTATAGTTCGCGAACCATTGGTAATGATGCGCGAAACGCTTGTCGACGCTGGCAGTGAGCTGATGGTAGTTCCCACGGCTGAAACTGGCGAGCTCCAACGCACCGGAAAAAGGAGTCAGAGTACAGTCCAGCGGCATCGGCCCCGGAAACACATCAACTCCGTTGGCCGGGCAGGTAAAACCGTCCGTGGCTGCCAGAATGGTACGCCCGAATGAGTCGGTCCCATTCGGAACGAAGTTCCTCTGCCAGTTCGATGTGCTGAATCCCCCGGTTTTCAGGTGGGTCGAATGCATGTAGGCATAATTGACTGAAACGCTCCACTCGCTCGAGAAGTGGTGCTCGAGGCCGACCGTCAGATTTGAAACCCGGGGATTACGCAAGGCCGGATCGGCGTACTCGATGGCTGGGCATCCGATAAACGGCGGGCCAAAAGCACACAACCCTGCCGAAGTAGTTTGCAGGGCAGACGGATAGTTATAGGGGAAACCGCTGGCCGGCGCGCATCCGAAGTTGGTCGGGCAAAACAGCGTCGTGGACTTGGAGCCGCCGCCGTTCGAAGCCTGCGGGAAGAAGATTGTGGGCGTTTGCGCGTAATACAGGCCCCAGGCCGCGCGGACGACTGTGGGATGATTATCGGATCCCAAGCTCCAGGCCAAACCTAAGCGCGGTCCCCACTGGGCGTAGTCATTGGGCGTGTGCTGTGGCACGGGAGCGGTCTTGGTTCCCTGTCCCAAGGGACCCACCCCTATATACACCTCCTGACCGGGGATCGGAGTTTGGGGCTGCGGGTTATGAGTTCCATCCCAGCGGAGACCATAGGTGACAGTCAGACGATGCGTAACCTGCCATTTGTCCTGCCAATAGAGACCAATACCAGTCTGATAGTTCGGTTTGAGAGTGTTGGCAGTGAACGGATCCTGTCCATTCAAGCCGAAACCCTGAAAGTAGAAGAACGGATTTGAGTTGTCGAAATCCGCCAAAGTGTTGAACTCGTATCGTCCCGCGGTCCAACCCGCGAACACGTCCTTGCGGTCCACAAAGGAGTTGACGTCACCGCCGAATTTCACGTCGTGCTTCGCGAAGGAGTACGAAAAATTGTCCTGGACTTGGAGCTTTCCGTTGTCGTTATTGGCGGGAAGGTAGAACCGTTGTCCGAACGTGCCGTTGGGAACAATCTGGACTTCGGGCGCGCCTCCCTGAATCGGATGCCGCTTACGGGTCTCGCCTTGGATCAGGGCTCGGATTTCGTTTACCTTTCGTCCCTTGGCGGTGGTTAGGGCAAAAACTCCGCTAATACCCTGGTTCACAAACCGCTCAGTATTTCCGAACGCGTCCGACGTCTCTGACTGCCCGTGGCCGCCCGTGAATCCCTTGGTGTTGTTGCGGGTACCAAGGCCGCGAATGCTGAAATGGTTTGCAGGCGTGATCTGATAGTCGTAGTGTCCGAGAAGAGTGAAGAAATCCTGGAATTGAGTATGAGGGCCATCGAGAGCCCCCAAGTTAGGGATCCCATAGCATCCAGGGAGCAGATGCGTGACTCCGGGAGTAACGCCCGCGCAAGCTGCCCCAAGAACGTCCGAGCTGTTTGCAGCCACTGGGATGATCGGACCCGCATCACCCTGGCATGCCGGATCTCCGTGGCAGAAATTCGTCGTCAGCGGTCCGCTGTTGCGTTGAACATCCGTGGAGAGGAAAAGGAATTGACGATCTTTACGAATGGGAAAACCAAACGACCCCCCGAACTGGTTTTGCCAATTGATGTTCGCCGGATTATGCAGGGCATCGTCTTTCGTAAGGCCGCCCCCGCGATAATATTCGTGCGCCTCGCCATGCATGTCATTCGTTCCTGACTTAGTCACGACGTTCAGCAGCCCTCCCGTCGCGCGGCCGAATTCCGGGGCGAATCCGTTAGTGACGACCTGGAATTCCTGGACAGCCTCGATGGGCACGGTCAGATTCTTGGTTTCGAGCGAGCCAAAGTTCTCGCCGAAGAAGTTGTTGGTGGTGTCGGCACCGTCGATCACCAGTCCGGTGTAATCGCTTTGCTGTCCGCCGAGCCGGATATTACCACGCAGTCCCGGAACAACTTGAGCCGACGCAGTTAACTGCGCAAGATCGCGATAGTCGCGTCCGGGGAAAGGAAGGTTCTCCAGGCTTCGCGAATTGAGCAATTGACTGATGCCGGCAGTGGAGGTGTCCACGGCCTCGATGTTGGCATTCACCGTCACCGTTTCCTGCGCAGACTTGAGAGGCATGCTTATATCTAGCGGCAAGGAAGCCCCAACGTTTACGACGATGCCCTTGACGGTTGTGACCGCAAAACCTGACGCCTCGGCGACGAGTGTGTATTCGCCCGGAGGCACCGCTTCGAAGTCATAGCCTCCATCCCCGGTGGTGTTCATTTCCCGGCGGAAGCCCGTGGAAGGATTCGTCAAGGTGAGCTTGGCGGTGCCAATTACCGCGTGGGAGGCGTCGTAAACCGTGCCATGAACCGCGCCGCGCTCCAGGGTTTGGGCATAGCAAAAAGTGCTCGCCGCGGCCAATACAAGGACCAAGCTGATCTTCCAAAGACGCATTTCCTCTCCTCCAGGAAACAAAACTCCCTCGCACCACCATTCGGGCATGAATGGAAGGCCACGTTCTACATCCCCAACCATCAGGAACTGGGAACTGTGAGACGGAATCTCTACCACAATTCCATTAAGCGCCGAATTAGACTTCCCTGAGCACCGCAGTGTCAAGTCTATTTTGCGTTCAGTCGGATCAGCGTTGTTGATTTTGCGTATTTGAAGTTGCAGCTGACACTTGTGCAGGCTCGACAATCGTAAGAATCTGATTCGCCTTTACATTTTCGAGACGCTGCAAAATCCCGCTGGGCCAATGAATCTCAATCGATTTCACTGCCGTGTCGGCTCCCAAACCGAAATGAACGCGGCGATCGCAGGCAGAAAGGTAACTGCCGGAAGTACTCACGGTCGCGTACTGCGGTGCTCCCGATGCAGAGACAATTTTGACTTCGGTTCCAATGCCGTCGCGATTACTCTTCCGCCCCTCCAGTTGCAGTGTGAGCCAATGATTCCGGGTTCCGCCCTGATTGCGCAGGACATAAGCGGGACCGTTGTTGGTGGAGATTACCAGATCCAGAGCGCCGCTGTTGCTCAGGTCTCCGACGGCTAAACCGCGGGCGGCCCACTTCTGCTTGAAAACCGGTCCCGATTGCCCCGAGACATCCACAAATTTCTTGCCAGCCTCATTGTGAAGCAGTAGCGGAGGCTGCAAATATCGCAGGTGAGGAAACGTAAGTTGGATCGTATCCATTACGTGCCCCTGCGCAATGAACAAGTCTTTCCATCCATCATTGTCATAGTCGAGGAACTTGACACCCCAACCTGCATAGGGGCGGGACACTATACCCAATCCTGATGGACCTGTCTCGTAGGTGAAAGATCCGTTTCCCGAATTGTGATAGAGAGCGTACTTTTGATCCGAAAGGTTTGTGATCACGATGTCAGGATTTCCGTCATTGTCGTAGTCCGCGAAATCCACACCCATGCCAGAGTAGACTCTTCCGTCCTCATTCACGGCGGTGCCCGAATCGACCGCGATGTCCTTCAGGACTCCGCCTCCCTGGTTGTGCAGCAGAAACTCTCGAACCGCATCATTGGCAATCGCGATGTCGATAAGACCGTCGTGGTCCATATCAGCGATCGCGACGCCGAGGCCCTTGCCTTCCAGCTTTGACAG
>Ga0209698_10004425_pt1 | contig 15397 bp, 14 predicted proteins | sample LitLauG_LLR_2012_FD_187203 | JGI IMG/M metagenome (GOLD analysis project Ga0209698, IMG submission 187203) | Freshwater sediment microbial communities from Pennsylvania, USA - Little Laurel Run_MetaG_LLR_2012 (SPAdes) (version 2) | ecosystem: Environmental > Aquatic > Freshwater > Creek >...
ACTGTCGTTCGTTTTTACCTGGGCTGTCCGCGAACATTCGCGGGCAGCTCAGTTTTTTGCATATGCGTTCTGGCCGCTAGAAGGGAAACCGGATCGACAGAATCCCGTTGTGATTGCTGGTGTGATAGTGCGTCGTGGCGATCTGGAATCCGCCGCCAAACGTGAAGCCTACTCTTCCCCACAACCGGAATCGTCCCATCACCAACCCAGGAGTTACGAAGTTCTGTTTCTTGCCGTCATTCTTGCCGTCCTGAATAAACGAGGAATTGAGTTCGACCTCCGGCCAGAACTTGCGGAACACGCGGTACTGGAAGGTGTTGTTCCAGGCATAGGTTCTGCCGGTAATGTCGGTGTCTCCCGTAGGCAGCCCGATCCCGAACGTGCCCTGTACATCGAAATCCCGAATGCCCTTGCCGTAGGCGATCGTAGGAGTGATTACGGCATGCCGTGCGCCGTTGCTATAGGTTCCCGTGGGCACGCTCCAGCCCAGAAACGCCGTCAGATGTAATTTCCGTTTTCCTCATTCTGCGAGAGCAAGCGGTACTTCACCAGAGATGCCACATCGCCCAGCCCGTCATGCACCGTCAGACTGTTGTGCACCAGGTAGGGCGGGGCATTGAAGATCACTTCGACCGTTTCCGTCGGAATCAGTTCCAGGCCCTTGCCGCCGTCGTAGTTGTTCGTTGTTACTCCTTTTGCGTTCACCTGCCAGAGCTGGTCGTAGCGGAATTCTTCCTCCAGCCGCGGCGTAGTCGTCGCCAGCGGCGTGACCCAGTGCGGCTGCTCGTCTTTGGTCTTGTCGACCCGGTTGAACCAGTCTGAGAAATAGTCATCCTGCGCGGTTGCGAGAGATGAAAGCAGGCAGACCGCCAGGCAAGCGAGATGACCCCTTCTGAACATGAATTCCCCCAAGCCGGGTGTGTGGACTTGAAAGTTTTTAGTGTATTTGTAGAATGAGTTAAAACGCAAATGCAATACGATTGTATACAGATCAAGCTGCGATTGGAGGGAGTCGCCGGTTCCTCTACCGGATACGCGGCAAGACCATCGCCGAGCGCGATGACGTGTTCCGCCCGTCAGTGGGCAGGCCAATCCGCCGCTGCGCCGATCAAGGCGACCGAGGGTATGATTCTTCGAGTGTAGGAAAACAGATTACGGCCCCGACACCACAGTCAACGTTACATCGTTGCTGCCGTAATTCACCTGGAAGTGTTCACTGGCGTTAATGCTGGTTCCTTTGACGGTGGCGAATTTGCCGGACACTGCACTTCCCGTGAGTATCGTGAAAGTGTCGCCAACAGCCGGGACGAAGGCATTGATGAGCTTGATCGAGAGCGTTCCGCCCAGGCTCACGCCGTTCGACACGGCCAGCACGCCAAACTGTCCTGCCGCCGTTCCGCCGACCGAAATGTTCAGAGTGCCCGTGGACTGCTCACTGTAGCTGCCGCTAATCGTCAGAGTGGCGGGCTTGGTTGCGGAATCTCCAGCGGTAATTGAGGAGTGTGAGGTCACGGCTGCGGCCACCGTTCCTTTGCCGACCAGGGTGCCTTTCTGGAGCGCCAGTCCGGTTGGCGCAGTAAGTGTGCCATCAATGGTGGTGGCTCCCCCCGTCTGCGTGTAGCTGCCGCCCACCGTGAAGGCGCTACCCGCTCCAACTATGGTCGTTCCTGCATTTGCGAAGTTCGTGCTGGTCGTCAAGGTTTGTCCGCCCTGCACCGACAACGTAGATTTAGCGAGGTTCGAGGCCAAGCCCGAAAGGGCATTGGTCGAAGTGAAAGTATTGAAGATCTGAGCAGCCGCGCCGGTTAGAGTGATGCTTGCCGCGTTATTGACGATTGAACTTTGCAAGTTGAGCGTGCCATTCAGCGTATAGCTGCCGCCCGTGAGAGTGTCCCCCGACAGATTATTGAACGCACCGTTGATGTTCAGGGTGCTGCCTAGAGCTACCTGTAATTTGCCGGTGTTCGTAAAGCCGTTTACGTCAGGCACGATGAAGAGGGGGCTCTTCGAATTTGCAAAAATCGTTCCCGCATTCGTAATGGCCATGGGATTGGAATCGCCGATAGTTCCGGCGCCCAGAATCGTACTTTGGTTGGTGAAGGCGTTTCCCGCTCCGAAGATGCACGTAGTCGACGCCATCATCACCCTGCCCGTCCCGGTCAGCGTAGAAGGCTTATCCAGGATCATGCAGCTGTTTCCGGTCAGAGTAATCGTCCCCGTGTTGTTCACCGTGCCCTGCAAAAACAGGTCGAAATTCTTGACGCTCATCTTTCCCGCGTTGGTTGGAATGCTTGTCGTGCCATCCAGTGTTCCGTTTTGTGCCTGGATGACGCCGGTCCCCGCGGTGGTGAGCGTTCCCCCGCTCACAGTGCCGATAAGGTCCACGGTCGAAGAAGCCAGAGCCTCGACGACACCACCGACATTGTTGACCGTGTTGGAAATCTGAAGCGTCCCACCTCCACTGGCCGACACGATGCCGGTATTCGTCGTGGTGGCACCAGTCAAATTGAGCGGAGTGGTCGTGCTGTCAGCCTGAATCGTGCTCTGGTTCGTGAGTGGAAGTTCAAAAACCGTTCCACCGCCATGGATCAAATGCGGGGTCACATTCGTGAGAGTGTCTGTACCGGTCAGTTGGTGGAGCGTGCCGCCCTGCAGAAGAATCGATCCCGACCCGGTCGAGTTGGTTGCGCCGCTCACAAATAACGTACCCGCCACTTGAAAGGTCCCGCTGTTCGTCACCGTTCCCTGGATCGTGGAACCGGCTCCCCCTGGAATTTGGTACATGCCCGAATTCGTCAGGTTATTCAGGATTGGATTCACCCCACCGGCAGGCACGGTGAAGATTCCCGTACCCGACGTTTTGAGAGTTCCACCCGTGTAAGTTCCGCCCAACAGCATCACAGTGCCGCCGTTCAACGCCTGGATCGTCCCGCCGGTGTTGTTGAATGGCCCAGGTATGCCGTAAATGATATCCAACGTACTGCCGCTGCTGGCTTCCATGGTTCCGGTGTTAACGATGCCAGGGGAAGCCGATGGCTGAACCGACAGCAGGCCGGTGTTAGCGTTGATCGTGCCTTGGTTCGTGATTGCCAATTCGCCCAAGCCGAAGTTGCCTTGCCCCTGAATCGTTTGTTGATTGATGAGCGTCGCACTGACGCCGGGTTCACCTGAGAGTCTTGCATTGGGGTCCGCCATCGTGACCGTGCCGCTTCCGCTTAGGGTTAAGGTGTCTCCTTGCAGAAAAAGTCCGTTGCCTGCTCCGATGGTGATGGTGCCATTGTTCACGATGCTGGTGCCGGTCATTCCGATATAGCCAGGCGTAATGATCAGGCTGTCACCCGAGGCGAGCGACAGATCGACGATCGAGACACCTCCGTTCTGCGTGACTGGACCTCCCTGAATGACGGCATTGTAATTTCCGTCGGGATAAGCCGGCGGATTCGCGGCGCAGGTGTCCCACAATGCAGTGCCGGTGTTCGGACAAGGCAGCCAATTGCCGGCGCCGCCGTTCCATGTGGAGGTGATTTGAGCCGACAGAATGGGGCCGCACAACAGGGCCACACAAACCACGAACAATCTGAGAGTGGGCCGATTTTTTGACAGCCAAAATGCTGGATGCATATAGCCTCCTAGAGAACGCAGAATGGCAATTCACAGGAATAAGGGTTTAAGAAACCCAGGCCTACTCAGCAACCAACAGACGGGGCCCCATACGGCGAAACAAATCCAAGGCCTGCGAGAATACACCTGTCCAGCCTCTTGAGATAGTGGGAAAATGTTTGCAACCTGTCGGCCATGCCCTTAGGCGGGCGGGATGGAGGGATCATGCCGCTCAAGACAATCTCCGTATTCATTGCATTGTGCGTGGCACTCATTTGGATCGGCTCCCCACACTCAACTGCAGCACAAGCTACGTCGCATCCAGGACTTGTACTCACGTGGAGCGACGAATTCAACGGCCCCGACGGCTCTTTGCCGGACCCCAAGAAATGGGTCATCGAAACCGGAGGCGGCGGCTGGGGCAACAACGAGCTGGAGACTTACACAAATCGTGCACAAAACGTGCACATACAAAACGAAAACCTTGTTATTACGTCTATTAAGGAGACCTTAACGGGCGCAGATGGCGTTACTCGCCCCTACACGTCGGCTCGTATCAAGACGGCCAAGCTCTTCGAGCAGAAATACGGCCGCTTTGAAGCGCGCATCAAGATCCCCCAGGGGCAGGGAATTTGGCCCGCTTTTTGGATGTTAGGCAACGATATTGAGAAGGCCGGCTGGCCCGCCAGCGGCGAGATCGACATCATGGAAAACATCGGCAAGGAGCCATCCACAGTGCACGGCACGATCCACGGCCCGGGTTACTCTGGCGACAAGGGGCCGAGCGCGGCATACACGCTCCCGAGCGGCAGGTTTGCCGATGATTACCACGTGTTCGCCGTCGAGTGGGAACCTGCTGCCATTCGTTTTTACGTGGACGATCACCTCTACGTAACGCGAACTCCGGCTGACCTGCCGGCAGGAACGAAGTGGGTGTACGACCATCCATTTTTTATTTTGTTGAACGTGGCGGTGGGTGGCGATTGGCCCGGCAATCCGGACCAGACCACCGTCTTTCCCCAAACCATGCTGGTGGATTACGTACGGGTTTATGAGAAGCGTTAATGAGGGACATCCGTGCCATAGGGAACTTGCATCCTTGTTAAGGTGTCTCCATCGTTAAGGTGTCTCTATCGATGAAAGGGTGCTCGGTGGAGCGCATTTTTGGTACGATTGGCGTGGTACCTGCGTTCTTCCCCGAGGCGTTGTCGAACCACACAAAAAACAGGCGCAAGAGCCTGTGAAGTTTGCGATCTAGGAGGGACGGCTTGCGAAGCTTCAAGCCTCTCCATCGCACGGGCTGCAACTATCTTTATCGAATGACTCTATTTTCCAAGCGGAAGGGCCGAGTTCGCTCGCGCCGCCGCTCGAGGAGCGCAAGTCGTGCCTTTGGCTCCAGAGGTCGTAACTCCTGAGGTCAGTCCTCCCGTCGTGCCGCCGGAGCCTACGCTGCTCCCGCCGGAACCGCCTCAGCAACGCCGTCGCCGGCTATGGCCCGTCGTCGGCGTCTGCGCCGCCGCGCTGATCCTCGGTCTTGGACTGATGTTGGTGCATCGCGGAACGTCCGGTTCCGCTCACCAGCTTGGCGCGTCGTCCGCGATTCCCGAGACGATTCTCCGCCTGAAAGGCACAACGGAAGCAGTGCAGTCTCGCACGATACTCGCCCCGGTGCTCGAAGGCCAGCAAGTCAACACGCTTACCCTGGTTCATCTTGTTCCCGCCGGAACCCGCGTTAAACAAGGCGATCCGATCGCCGACTTCGACCGTCAGGCGCAGACCCGCGACTACTTCGACAAGCAGGCCGAGTACCGCAAGCTCGAAGATCAGGTTGTGCAGGAACAGGCCAAGGAGGCCGCTGCTCGCGCCAAAGATGAAACCGAACTGAAGAGCGCCGAAGACGCCCTGAGCAAGGCAGAATTGGAGGTGCAGAAGGCGGAGATTGTCTCCAAGATCGATGCCGAAAAGAATCAGGAAACTCTCGACGAGTCCAAAGCCACCTACGACCAGCTGCGCCAAACCTTCGACCTGAAACGCAAGGCCGCGCGGGCGGGCATTCGCATCCTTGAGATTCAGCGTGATCGCACGAAGCAGACAATGGACCACGCGCAGGCCAACGCCAACCTGATGCAGGTTCGCGCGCCCATCGACGGCGTCGTTGTGCTCAACACCATATGGAAGCAAGGCACCATGGGCGAAGTGCAAGAGGGCGATCAAGTTGAGCCGGGAATGCCCTTCATGCAAGTCGTGAATCCCGCCTCCATGCAAGTCCGCGTGATGGTCAACCAGCAGGATTTTCCCAGCCTGAAAATCGGACAAACCGCCAAGGTCCGGCTCGATGCTTACCCGGAACTCGTCTTTCCCGCGAAGGTCGAGCAATTGGCCCCGATCGGCGAGAACGGAAGTTTCTCGAATAAACTTCGCGTCTTCGCGGTCGTCGTCTCGATCGAAGGCAATCATCCCAAACTGATGCCCGATCTCTCGGCGGCCGTCGACGTCGACGTGCCGGCGCAGGTCGCGGGCTCGCCCGCAAAACCGCTCACCGAGGGCGGTTCGTAATGGTGCACCGCTTCCGCCAACTGTCGATTCGCCGCAAGGCGCTCGTGGTCGTCGTAGTCCTGCTCGCATGTTGCGGAGTGGTTCTGGGAGCGGTTCGCTTCACCAAGCGGTCGCCGAGCGTGCCCACGTTTCAGGTGAAGCGTGGTGACTTCCTCGATTCCGTGCAATTCCGCGGAGAAGTGAAGGCGCTGAAATCGGTTACGATCAGCGCTCCGTCAGAAGCCGGTGACCTGCAGATCGTCAAGCTCGTCACCGAAGGCGCGACCGTCAAGCCGGGCGACATGGTCGTGGAGTTCGACGCGACCAAGACCGAGCAGGATCTCGCCCAATATCGTTCCACTCTCAAATCCGCCGAGGCTACGATTGAGCAGGCTCGCGCGCAGGCGCGTCTCACCGAAGAGGACGACAAAACCGCCGTCTCCAAAGCACGTTACGATGTCGAAGCGGCTAAGCTCGAAGCCAGCAAGCAGGAAATCGTCGCCAGGATCCAGGGGGAGGAGGCGAAGCTCGCTCTGGCCGATGCCGAGCAGAAACTACGCGAAGCCGAAACCAAGCAGAAGTCCGATCAGACTCTCAATAAGGCCACCATCGAAAGCGCCGAACAAGCCAGTCACAAAGCGCAATATGACGTCGACAAAGCCGACCGCGCGCTGGCTCGCATGAGCGTGAAGGCTCCATCCGCTGGTACGATCACGGTTCTGCAGCACTGGGGGGGCGGTGATATGGTTCCTTACCAGACCGGGGACCGGGCGTGGCCGGGCGCGGCCATTGCAGAGTTGCCGGACGCGTCGACCTTGCGTATTACCGCGCGTGTGGATGAAACCGAGCGCGGGCGCCTGAAGAACCAACTCCCGGTCACGGTGCAGTTGAACGCCATCCCGGATCGCCAGTTCACCGGGCACATTGAGACCATCAGCGAGATTGCCAGTACGGACTTTTCCGGGGGTTGGCCGTTTCCCCGTAACTTCACCCTGGAGATCGTTCTCGATCAAACCGACCCACGCTTCAAGCCCGGCACCACCGGACAAGTCACGGTAGTGGTTGATCACGTGACAGACGCGATCAGCATTCCGACGCAGGCCGTCTTCCAGAAATCAGGACAAACCATCGCCTACGTCTGGAGTGGATCGCAGTTCGAAGAACGCGAAATCGAAGTGGGCCGGAGGAATACCGATCGAGTCCTGATCGCGAAAGGTCTTGCTCCCGGCGACCAAGTTGCCCTGAAAGAGCCGGCAGGGAAGGAATGACCGGGGTTTGAATTGAGAACGAGATGAGAACGACATGAGAAAGCGCCGGACAATCTGGTGGGTGGTGGTGGCCCTGGTGCTTTGTGCGGCGGGAGCCACGGTCGCAGCCGTGCGCCGCTCCACCGCGGTTGCCTCCAGTACTGACATCCCCACCATCCGCGTGAAGCGTGGCGACATGGAGATGAATGTTTACGCCGAAGGTGAACTGCGCGCCAGCCACTTCGAGATGATGACCGCTCCTCCCATCGGCGGCGGATCGCTCGAGATCACTCACCTGGTTCACACCGGTCTTCCGGTAAAAAAAGGCGACTTGGTGATGGCCTTCGACCCCACCGAGCAGCGCTACAAACTGGAGCAGAGCCGTTCGGAATTGCTGCAGGCCGACGAAGAGATCACCAAGGCAAAAGCTGATGCCGAAGTGTCTGCCGCGCAGGACAAAGTCGCGCTGCTCAAGGCCCGCTTCGACGTACGGCGTGCGGAACTCGAAGTCCAGAAGAACGAACTTGTCAGCACCATCGATGCGCGCAAGAACGATCTGGCCCTCGAACAGGCCAAACGCGTGCTCGACCAATTGCAGCAGGACATCAAATCGCGCAGCGCTTCCGGCAAAGCCACCATCGCCCTGGCCGAAGAAAAACGGAACAAGGCCAAGCTCTCGATGGATCAGGCGCAGCAGAGCATCGATAAGATGAGCATCACGGCTCCGATGGACGGACTCGTGGCGCTCGAGAAGAATTCGAATGCTGCCGGCGGAATGTTCTGGGGCGGAATGACGCTGCCCGAATATCGCGAGGGTGACAAAGTCGAACCCGGACGCACTGTGGGCAAGGTCATCGATCCGAAAGACATCGAACTGGCAGCCAAGGTCGGCGAACTCGAACGCAACACAATCAAGGAGGGAGAAGCCGTCGACATTCAACTCGATGCATTTCCTGGCACCACCTTCCACGGGAAGGTCAAAACGCTCGGAGGCATGAACAACCGCAGGTTCTGGGAGGCCGATACGGCTGCGAAGTTCGACATTACCATCGCTCTTGCCGACAAGGATCCTCGCATGCGTCCCGGCCTCACCGCGCACGTCGTGATTCACGGCGACCCGCATAAGGATGTTCTCTACATACCGCGCCAGGCGCTGTTTCTCAAGGAAAGCAAACGCATTGTCTACGTGAAAGAAGGCAACAACTTCGATCCGCGCGAAGTCAAGATCGACGCCGAGAACGAAAGCCGCGCCGCCATTGAAGGCTTCGCCAGCGGAACTGAGATGGCCCTGATCGATCCGATGTCGCCCAGAAAGACATCCAGCGCTTCTGCCGCGGCGCCTCCCGCAGGAGGCCCGTAATGGCCACTCTCGCGTCTATCGCTCCGGCACGCGTTCTTCGCGGGTACCAGCAATGGCTGCCCGACATGCAACTCGGGCTGCAAAATTTGCTGCTCCACCGCCTGCGCTCTCTGCTCACAATGCTCGGCATGATCTTCGGCGTTGCCGCCGTGGTCTCGATGCTGTCGATCGGCGCCGGCGCCCGCCAGAAAGTCATGGCCCTGATCGAGCAGATGGGCGTTCACAACCTCATCGTCGAAGCCAAAGAAACGCTGGATTGGCAGGCTTACCGCAAGATCCGCAAGGTTTCCCCGGGTCTGACGTTTCAGGATTACCGCGTCATCCGGGAAGATGTCGGCGACATCGTCATTGCCACCCCGCGCAAGCGCATGACGCCCACCAAGACCCTGCCCAAGTCGCAACAAGATCCGCCCACGGTCTACGGGGTCAATCCAAATTACCTGCAGATCGCGGGACTCCACGTGCTCGAAGGGCGATTCTTCACCGACCAGGAAGAGAAAGATGCTGCCCCAGTCTGTGTGTTAGGCGCGGCCGCCCGCTCAAGCCTGTTTGGAGGCGCCGACCCCATAGGCCAGTACGTGAAAGTCAACGAACAGTGGCTTCGCGTCATCGGAGTGGCATCGCCGCAACTGAGTTCGCAGACAGAAGTGGCGGGCGTCCCCACGCAGGATCTCAATAACACGATGTATGTGCCGCTCAACTCGGCCATTCTGCGCCTGGAAGATTCTTACAGTGATCGCCGCGACGAGATCGATGGCATGTACCTCAGAATTCGCGACAACGCCGACATGGGTTCGGTCGCGCAGATCGTACGCGCCATTCTCGATTCCTCGCATCATGGCGCATCGGATTACAGCGTCATTGTTCCCGCCGAATTGCTCGCCGAGCAAAAACGTACCGAGCGCCTGTTCAACGCCGTCATGGTCGCCATCGCCTCGATTTCACTGCTTGTCGGAGGCATCGGCATCATGAACATCATGCTCGCCAGCATTCTCGAACGCACTCGCGAGATCGGCGTGCGCCGTGCCATCGGGGCGCGGCAAAGCGACATCATCCGCCAGTTCGTCGTCGAGGCCACGCTCATTTCCTTCGTCGGCGGAACGCTCGGCATTGTGTTCGGCTTCATCATGTCGCGCCTGATCGCGCTGCTGGCCGGATGGTCCACCATCGTGACCGCGACCTCGATCCTGCTCGCGTTCATCGTTTCTATCTCGGTCGGTCTCGTGTTTGGGATTTATCCGGCCATGAAAGCGGCACGTCTGGACCCAGTCGAAGCGATTCGCTACGAGTAGGTCACGGACCGCGCGCGCATGCGCGCTAATTCACAAGGTGGCGTAAGAACATCTTCTCGCTGTACCGATTTCGCAGGGCAAATACAAAATCCATCGCACTTCTTCGGAGGATTGGAATGAAGGCTTTTCATCCTGGGTTGGTCTGTTTTGTCTGCATGATCCTTGTCATCTCGGGCTGGGCGCAGAAAGAAGGAAGCTACGGCGACATCGCCACCCCGCGAATCAAATCCGACAAACTTCAAGCCCCCGAGCAACTCCGAAAGTACGTCGTCGAAGGCAAGCTCAAGCTCAGCCTGCGCGACGCTATTGTGCTCACGCTCGAAAACAACAGCCTGGTCCGCGTGCAGGAGACGCAGGTCGACTTCTCCAGATTCGCGCTTCTCGGAACGCATTCGCCGTTCGACCCCGTCGTCGGCGGTTCCTACAACGTCAACAGCTCGACGTTTCCTCCGTCCACTGTGCTCCAAGGCACCGGCACCGCCGCAGTGAACAACACCACGCTGACTTCGCAACTCAATTACTCGGAGACCTTCTGGACGGGCACCAACGTACAGGCGAGCTTCAACAGCACCAACAATCAGACCAATAGCAATTTCTCGTTTCTGAATCCTTCGATCGCTTCCGCGCTAAATTTCCAATTAACCCAGCCTCTTCTGCGCAACGGTTGGTGGTTCGCTAACACCGCGCCACTTGTCATCGCACGGCGCAACCTCGACCAGTCAAAAGCCAACTTTGCCGCCGAGGTGAGCAACAGCATTCTGCAGGCCGCCGGCCAGTATTGGTCCGTCGTAGAAGCACGCGGCAGTTTAGAAGTCGCGAGGCGGTCGCTGGAAGCTGCCGAGACTTCATACAAACGCGACAAGCGCGCTCTCGAGCTCGGTGCTCTCCCCCCGCTGGATATCTACCGCTCGGAATCGGAAGTAGCCTCCCGTCGCGTGCAGGTAATTCAATCAGAATATTCTCTGAAGCAAGCGGAAGATGCATTGCGCATGACCGTCGGCGCCGAACAGGATCCCTACTTTGAAGCGCTCGATTTGGAATTAACCGAAGCTCCTGAGCCCCAGGGGGACCTGATCGCGGTCGATGTAGCGACGGCATTGCAGCAGGCGATGTCGAGACGCCCCGAATTCCAAGCCACTCACGCGGCCTTGCAGATTGATGACACACGGATCCGCCTCGCTCACAACCACCTGCTTCCGGCACTGGATCTGACAGGCGTCTACGCCAGTAACGGCGTAGGCGGAACGCAGTTCGTTTCAGGGCAAAAGACGACATCTTCATCAGTAAATCAGTTGTTCGGATTTAGTTACCCGACCTACGGCGCTCAACTTTCCCTGACCCTCCCCATCCGTAACCGCGCCGCCAAAGCCGAACTCGGCACGGCGCTCGTGTCCCGCCGCAATGATCTTTACAACGAACGGCAGTGGCACGAGCAAGTCACGCTCGACGTGAAAAACGCGGTCAATCAACTCGAGCAAGCCAAGCTGAGCATCGCGGCTGGCAAAGAAGCACTCGACCTCGCGAAGAAGAATGCGGCTGCCGAACAGCGAAAATACGAACTCGGCAACGGGACAATCTTTCTGGTACTCGAAGCGCAAACCGAACTAGCCGCCGCCGAACAAACCCTGCTCCAAGCCAATGTCGGATATCAGGTGGCAGTCGCGGGCCTTGATCACGCAACGGGACAGCTCCTGGAGCCGTACAAGATCCAAATCGACGATCTGACCAGGTAGCGCCAGCCTCCGGGCCGGTTGTCGCGAGGGCTCCCAGCCCTCGCGCCCGCGCCATGCACATAAATCCGCTATCCTGTCCGAATGCCAGAGCCCGTTCCGGCGATCGAATTCCGCGACGTCTCCTACCGCGTCGGCAACACGCAGATTCTCTCCGGCTTCAACCTGCAAGTTGCCCCCGGTGAAACGCTGGTGCTGCTGGGCCGCAGCGGATCCGGCAAGACCAGCACCCTCAAGCTCATCATCCGCCTGGTCACGCCGACGTCCGGCGAAATCCGCGTCAACGGCGTCCCTAACCAACAGACCGATGTGATCCGTCTGCGCCGCAACACCGGGTACGTGATCCAGGAAGTCGGACTCTTCCCCCACTACACCGTCGAAAAAAATATCGGCCTCATTCCCCGCGTCGAGGGCTGGTCGGAAGATCGTACTCGCACGCGTGTACATGAACTGATGCAAATAGTCAGCCTCGATCCGCCGATTGCCACGCGTTACCCGCATGAGTTGTCAGGAGGCCAGCGCCAGCGAGTCGGAGTCGCTCGCGCATTGGCCGCCGATCCGCCCTTGCTGCTCATGGACGAACCTTTCGGCGCGCTCGATCCCCTCACGCGCGACCAGCTTCAGCGCGAATTTCTGCTGCTCCAGCAGCGTCTCCACAAGACGGTTCTTGTCGTCACTCACGATCTGCGCGAGGCCCTGCGGCTCGGCACGCGGATCGCGCTGATGGAGGCGGGACGCCTGGTAACCGTCCTCACTCCGCAAGAATTCCTGAAGTCAACCGACCCGTGGGCCTCGGCCTACGTCCGAGCCTTCGGAGACGGGCTCGATTCCGCCGCAGATCGAGGCCTTCTATGAATGTGTTTCGATTTATGCTGCACAACCACACCCAGGTTCTCGAACTCACGCTCGAACACCTCTGGCTTGTGGGATTGTCCACACTCTTCGCGATGCTCATCGGCATCCCGCTCGGCATTGCAATCGCCCGCCGTCCGATTTTCAGCAAGCCAGTACTGAGCAGTGCCAACGTGATCCAAACCATCCCCAGTCTCGCGCTATTCGGATTTCTTCTCCCGGTACCATGGCTAGGCGCGCGCGCCGATCGCCTCGCCATCCTCGCGCTCACTCTCTACGCCCTCCTACCCATCATTCGCAACACCTACACCGGCATCCGCGGAGTCGATGCAGCCGTCGTCGAAGCGGGGCGTGGGATGGGCCTCACCGAATCCCAACTTCTGTTTCAGGTGCAGTTGCCTCTGGCTATGAGCGTGATTCTTTCAGGAGTCCGCGTTGCGATCGTCATCTCGGTCGGTCTGGCCACAATCGCCGCCGCGATCGGAGCAGGAGGACTCGGCGAATTCATCTTCCGCGGCCTGGCCATGGTGGATGACCGCGTCATCCTCGCCGGAGCGATTCCCGCCGCACTTCTGGCTCTCCTCGCTGATTTCCTCGTCGGATGGCTCGAGAGGCGCCTGCGCACACCATGATGCGGCTCGTTCAAGTCTCGGTGTTGACCGTCGCGCTCTCGCTATCCCTGTCATGCGCGCCGTCGCACAAAAATCGGATCGTCGTTGGCTCGAAGAATTTCACCGAGTCCTTCATTCTGGGCGAACTGATCGCGCAGCAAATCGAAGCCCACACCAACCTCAAAGTCGAACGCCGCTTCTACCTCGCCGGCAGCTACATCTGCCAGCAGGCGATTCTCGCAGGACGCATCGACATCTACCCCGAATACACCGGAACGGCACTAGCCGCGATTCTCAAACAGCAATCCGCTCGCGACAAAGAAAAGGATTATCAGCAGGTCAAAACCGAATACGAACAACGCTTTGGCCTGACTCTCGCACCGTCCCTGGGTTTCAACGATACGTTCGCGATGGAGATTCGTGGCGAAGACGCCCGCCGCCTGAAGATCACGACTTTGTCGCAAGCGGCCGAGTTTGCCCCGCAATGGCGCGCCGGTTTCGGCTACGAATTCATGGAGCGACCCGACGGATTTCCCGGTCTCGCGAAGACCTACGGCCTGCAATTCGCCGAACCGCCACGCATCATGGACCTGGGCCTGCTCGCCCGTGCTCTCAAGGGTCACCAGATCGATCTAGCCGCGGGCAACACCACAGACGGACTCATCCCTGCGCTCGATCTGTTTGTATTGCATGATGATCGTCACTACTTTCCGCCCTACGAAGCCGTACCCGTGGTCCGTGAAGAAACTCTGCGTCAGCATCCAGAGGTCCGCGAGGCCCTCGCAGCGTTAGCGGGGCAAATCTCTGATGCGGAGATGCAGAAACTGAATTACGCCGTGGATGGAGAGCATCGCGACACACAAGAAGTCGTGCGCGAATTCCTGAAGCAGAAACATCTCGTCCCGTAATATCCCGTCAAATCGTTAGCGTTGCCTGCATCGTGAGCACCGCACTTGCTTTCATGACGACACGATCCCCTGCCATTTCGCACCACAACTCTCCGCCGCGGTCCGACAGTTGCCGCGCCCGAAGCCCGGACTTCCCCAATCGCTTCGCCCAGTAAGGTGTCAGGATGCAGTGCGCCGAACCCGTCACCGGATCCTCCGGCACGCCATAGCTCGGCGCAAAGTAACGGCTGATAAAATCCACATCCTTCCCGGGCGCCGTAATCACCACAGAATAAGGGTGCAGGGAGGCGAGTCGCTCAAAGTTTGGCCGGAAGGTTGCCACCGAATCCTGCGCCTCGAAAACCGCAACCAAGGTATCGTTGGCCTCCAAAGTCTCGCGGGGAGCTGCCGGCAGACCCAGAGCTTCAATCAGTTTGGTATGTCCCGCCGTGGGGCATGGAGGCAAAGCTGGAAAATCCATGCGGAATTGATCTGCCTCTTTTCGAACCGTCAACTCCCCGCTAAACCGCGTCTCGAACTGCACCTCGCTTGTGCCCGGACTCATTTCATTCAAGATCACGGAACCCGCCGCCAGCGTGGCATGTCCGCATAGCCGAATCTCGCACACCGGCGTAAACCACCGCAGTTCATACCCCAGCCCATTGGTCACAAAGAAGGCCGTCGCCGATAAATTGTTTTCTGCGGCGACTTTGCGCAACGTCTCGTCATCTAACCACGAATCAAGCGGGCAGACTGCGGCCGGATTCCCGCCGAATGGCCGGTCCGTAAAGGCGTCTACGTGATAGACCGCAAGTTGCATCTGCTTGATTCTACTTGGCCCAAGTATTCGCGAAGAAGTTCGGCAACTTTTCCTTGTCCGCTCCATCTCATGTCAGGGAGGCTCTCATGCTGACTCGCCCCGATGTAGCAGTCGAGCACCCGCTCCTCGCGCGAATCTGCGATGCCCGTCGCCGCAGCGACGACCTGTTTGAGATCGTGCAGCCCGCCGCCCTCTACGATCGTCCCATCCCCGAGCGCCACCGCATTGTCTTTTACATCGGCCATCTCGAAGCCTTCGATTGGAACCTGCTCCACGAACCACTTCGCCTCGAGACCTTACATCCCGAGTTCGATCGGCTCTTTGCTTTCGGCATCGATCCCGTCGGTGGCGGCCTGCCCACCGATCAACCCTCCGATTGGCCCGCTCTCGCCGCAGTTCATGACTATGTCGCCAAGGTTCGAAGCGCCTTGGACGAAGTCCTCTCTATGGCCGTTTTTCACAC
>Ga0209698_10004426_pt1 | contig 15393 bp, 13 predicted proteins | sample LitLauG_LLR_2012_FD_187203 | JGI IMG/M metagenome (GOLD analysis project Ga0209698, IMG submission 187203) | Freshwater sediment microbial communities from Pennsylvania, USA - Little Laurel Run_MetaG_LLR_2012 (SPAdes) (version 2) | ecosystem: Environmental > Aquatic > Freshwater > Creek >...
GCCGGAGTGCCCATCGAACTGCCAGCCGTGGTAGCAGCACTCGATCTGATTGCCCTCGAAGCGCCCGCAGGAAAGTGGCATGCCGCGGTGCGGGCAAGCGTCCCGCAGCGCGAAAGCCCGGCCTTGCGGATCACGTCCGATCACCAGTGGCTGTTCCAGAAGCATGGCCGGCAGCAGTTCGCCACGCTTCACCCTCTGGCTCGGCCAGGCGCGGTACCAGAAGCCGAAAAGCATGAGCGAATCGGGGGTCTGCGACTGCAGTGGGGAATCTTCGGACATCGGACAGGTGAGAATAGCGCACAAGGGCGAGGTTTCAAAGTTTCAAGGTTTCAACGTTTCAAGGTTTCAAAGTGATGTCGCCGTACGAGACATTGAAACTCTGAAACTTTGAAACCTTGAAACCTCTCTGTCTTGCTATCTCAGTCGGCTGATCAGCTGAAAATATGCTTCCCGCGCGACTCCAGCTTCGTCGATGTGCGCGAGGAAGAGCTTGCGCAGGACGTTGGGGGTGAAGAGGCCGGCGACATAGGCGTCGTAGAGATCGTTGCCGGCGAGATAGCCAAGTTGTTCGGTCACGTATTCATGCTTCCGTCCAGCGAAAGCAAGGGCTTGCGCCACGCCATCGGGCCGAGCGGGAAGTTCCTTGGGTTCCGAACTGCCAATCCGCCGACAGTTGCGGCTTTTGGATTCGCGAAGGTGGGTGAGAAGGTCGAGAGCTTCTACGGCATCGGCGAAGGGCAGTCCAGTCTGTTGCTCCAGATCTTCGCGAGTAAGCTCGTAGAGTTCCGCGAGGTCGGCATCACGGAAAGCGGGCCGCGCGGGATAAAGAACGCGCGATCCGAAGAACGCAAGCGCATGTTCGAAGACGGCGCGGTAAAAAGCGTCCTCGGAAGACAACCCCTGCGGGTTAGATTTGTTCCCGCGATTCGGCACGTCCCGGGACGGCACGCTTTTGTACGGTAAGCCGCGGCATGCCTGGTGCAGGAAGCGCGTGGCATCCTCGGCCGCCCAGGTCATGCGGAACTGGCGCACGTATACCGCATTCAGCCGCGCAAGGTAGACACTGCCGAGCTCGCGAACCCGGCGCAGCATGGAGCGGCGGTCGGCGGCTGTAAATCCCTTGCGGGTAAGCAGGCGGCGCAGAAGAGCGTCCGAACTCCGCGAATAGACCTCAGGCATCAGGTCGACCAGAAGGCGCGGCTGCGTGGAATTCCGCGGCGAATACTGGTTGATGCCCAGAAAGCGCACCAGACCTTCGATCAGGTTGTAGAGAGTCGGACCGAGGTCGGGCACGCCGTCATTGCCACTTCCCCAGCGGTCAAGGCAGAGCCGGTAATTCTCGTATTTTTCCAGGGGCGTGGCGTTGAAAACGCAGAACACGCGCGGGCTGACTTCGACCGCTTCAATGCGGTCACTGGCCTCTCCGGCGGCGCCCCAGTAGAGCGCGTCGACATTCTGCAGAACGGTGAGCACTCGTCTTTGAGGCGCGTTGGCCTCGTGCTTTTCCTGGCTCAATTTTTCGTCCAGCAGCGCCGGCAGGTGCTGCGGCGCGAGATGCGATTCGCCGAAGAGGACCAGCATCAGCGCGTCCGGATGCGTGTGCCGCATCTCGACGATTTTGTCGGCGGCGTGCCGGTCACGAGCGGTGATCTTGCGCATATCTTCACGCGGCATGCAATCCAGGCCGTAGATCAGGGCCCCGTGGTCACGTGCTGCGGAGAGCAATTCGAAAAAGGGCGTCCAATCGTATCCCCAATCTAGATCAAAGCGCATGCGCTGGCGTAACTCGGATTCGTCAATCTCTCGGCGCAGCCATTCGTCGAGAATGTGCTGGTCGCGGGAGAAAATTGTCTCGAGTCCCAGCGCCAACGGCCGGCGATGCAACGCGGGATCGCGCAAGAGTGAAGCGAGATACCGTTGCGAATTCGGGAGCGCATGGTAGTCTCCGACCAGTACGATGCCGGCTTCGGCAATTTCATCGCGGACATTGGCGGCGGTCAGGACTTTTTGATAGGAGCGATAGGCGTCGTGGAAGTCGCGAAGGTATTTGCGGCCGGGGGCACGATCGGTGGCGCGAATATCGCGCTCCACGCTGGCCAGGGCATGGAGTTGGGCCGCGCTACGCCTCGTCCGTAAGATCCCAGTAGTCGCCATCAGAAATCATTCACCGTTGCACGCCTCTTGCGCCCGTCTCACTGCCGGAGACGCGGCAAGCTGCGTCTCTACAAACTGATAAACCGCGGTCTCAGCTCAGCCGCCTTGACTTGCCCTCGACGCGTCCCTATGCTCACGTTTCGAGGTAATCAGTGACTCCTACCTCGCGGAGCGCCGCTTTGCCCGTTCTGCCGCCCGAAAATCTGACCATCGCCACCACCGGCGCCAGCGGATCTTTGTTTCTGAAGCACTTTCTGCTCACCGTCGAACGCGACCCGCGCGTCAAAACGGCCAACTTCATCGCCTCCGACAGCGCCCTGCGCGTCATCGCCGAGGAACTTGGCATCGAAGGGCGCTCCGACCTCGTACGTCAAATCATCGGCGCGCCGTCGGCCAAAATTCATTCCCAGTCGAACGCCGACATCGGAGCCAATGTCGCCAGCGGGTCGTATCCATCCGATGCCATGGTCGTGATCCCGTGCAGCGTGGGGACGCTGGCGCGCATCGCCAACGGCATCGCTTCCCACCTGATTGAGCGGGCCGCCGACGTCTCCCTCAAAGAACGCCGGCCGCTGGTGCTTTGCGTGCGCGAGACGCCGCTCAACAAGATCCACCTCCGCAACATGTCGCTGGCCGCCGACGCGGGTGCCACCATCTTTCCGCTGATTCCGACCTTCTACAACCACCCGGCGAGCGCCGATGCCATGGCCCAGGAATTCGCAAACCGAGTGCTGGCACACATAGGCCTGCCCCAGTCAGGTGCATTCCGCTGGAAAGGCTAGCCGCAAGTTCTAAGTTCTCAGTTCCCAGTTCTTAGACCGCGACATTTCACTGAGAACTGAGAACCCAGAACCTATTTCCTGCTTTTGCAGGGTTCTTTTAGTCTAGAGACGAGGCAGTAACGAAGGTAGGTATCTGGCGGGCATGTACCGCGAGAGGCGCAACCCTAGGTCACGGAGCGGAAGACATCCCTTCCAACTTCTGCAATTCGACTGCTGCGGTCGCATTCTCAGGGTGTTCTGCCATTTCATTCTTAAGCTCCGCCAGTGCGGCCGCGCGATCGCCGGCAGCCTCATAAATCAGGCCGAGGGCGTAGTGATATCCGCGACCATGGGGATTGCGCGCGAGGGCGCGACGGGCGTTTTCGACTGCTTCCGGCCTCTTCAATCTTAGTTGCGCAAGGGCCAGGTAAACATATTGGTCGGAGTCGGCCGGATCGATCTGGATCGCGCGCTGCAGATAATCCGCAGCGCCCTCATAGTTCCCCACTTTGAAGTAGGCCAATCCAAGATTGAAGTTTGACCGCCAGAAACTTGGATCGCGGTTAAGAACATCAAGATAGAGTTGGATGGCGCGCCCCGGTTGATTGGCATCAAGCAGAGTGTTGGCGAAGTTGTCGCGGACGGTCAGGTTCGCGGGCGAGGTTTGAAGTCCGCGGGTGTAGAGGGCGAGGTCGTTCGCCCATTGCATCTGCTGCACAACGGTGCACGCCGCGAATCCGATTCCAATCGCCGCGGTGAACGCTACCGGCAGAACGCTTCGCCAGTCCCGTTGGCTACGCCTTGCCCATTCCCGAATGGCCAGCGCCATCAGAAGCGCGAGTCCGACTGACGGCAGGTAGAGATAGCGGTCGTGCACTATATCGCCGGGAGTCAGCGAGCGCAAATCGAGAACGGGCAGAAGGGGTAGAACGATAAGCGCAAGCGCAAAGCGCGCTTCATTTTTCTGAGAAAGCCGTCGGACAACGACAAACACCAAACCAGCCGCGACCACGATGAAAATGAGTGGAACCAGTATCGCTGCTCCGCTGGCCTGCTTCACATAGTCCAGCGGGTAGAACTCACTCAATCGAGGCGTCGTCGTGAGGTGTTGAATATAGAACGAGAGAACCGAGGGCCAGGTGAGAAAGACTTCGGTCCAGCCAATCGGGATCGTTCGATGCGACCATCCACCCAAGGCACGGAAGCGGATGGCGGCATAAACCAGAAGAAGCAGCAGGTACGGTACGGATTCCCGCATTGCGGCGACCAATCGTCTCCCGACCCTCACATCCCCCGCGTCACCTCGCTCGAAAATCAGCACGAGGGCAAAGATCACCACCGGCAGCACGACCGCCGTTTCCTTCGCCAGCAGCGCGAACGCAAAGAGGCCGAGCGAAAGGGCGGCATACGAAACTTTTCGCGACTCGCGGAAGCTCAGGAAGGCGCACAAACTTCCCAGCACAAAGCAGGCCATGAGCGGATCGGTGACGCCCGAGATCCATGCGACGTTCTCAATGTGGGCGGGATGGACACCGAAAATGAGTGCTGCCACCCAGGCAGTCAGCCGGTCGCCCGACAACTTCTGCGCGAGGCGAAACACCAGCCAGGTGGCCAGCACGTGGCACGCGACGCTGGTCAGGTGCCAGCCGAAGGGCCTGGGTCCGAAGAGCGCATAGTTCGCCCGGAGCCACAGAAGGAAGAGAGGACGGTAGTAATTTCCGCTGGTATTGGGATAGATCGCGGCCCACACATGAGAAGTAAAGTACTGCGGCACGAAACGCCAGCTGTGGACCGCTGGATTTTTGAGGATTTGCGGAACATCGTCGTACACAAACCCGAATGAAAGCGTCGCGATATAGACGAGCGCGGTTACGCCGCAAGCGAGAGTCTCCATGACGCCACGACGAGATAAGAAATCCGGTGCGGGTTCGGGTTGAGCAACGCGGTCCATGTTTTATGTTTTGAAATTCTGCCGGTTGGGCCGGTTCCTTTTCGTAATGCTCCCGCGTGCCTGGTACCAGGCAACGATCCACGGCACGAGCAGGGAAAATGCCAGGCGAGCGGCGAGGGCTTGTAACGGCGCTTTGCGCACATCGTCCCAGTCCAAACGAAACGCAAAGTGAATTTCCAGCGCGAGCACGCACAACAGCGGAATGGGTGAGTACACCAGCGCCCCCACCGCAAGAATCTCGACGAGGCAACGCGCGATGTTTCTCCACAAGCGTGCGGAGCGCCCTCCCAACACGCCGTCGGTCAGGGAATAGCTGATCATCTGGCGCACTGCGGAACGGAAACTGTGGTGCGGCTGGTACGACGCCTTGGCGCCCGCGGGAAAGGCGGGCGTAACCAGTTTGCGCACTTTCGCATCGAAGGCGGTGTCTTCGCCGAGGAAGACGGTCTCCGGAAATCCGCCGACGCGTCGCCAAAGCTCTTTGCGGAAGGCCATCGACCGGGCGGTGCAGGACTTGGTCGCAGCGTCGGGATTGAGCTTGACTCCGAAGAAGGGCGCGGACGCGACATCCCACACGGTCGAGTTCTTCGGATCAATATAAGAACCACCGACAGAATATTCGAAGTGCGCATCCAAGTGAGCTTCGCCATGAAGGGCAGCGGGATTACCGATGATCGGAGCAGTGAGGCGCGCGAGCCAGTCCGGATGGTAGCTGCATCCTGCATCGGCGCACGCCACAACCTCGGATGTAGAGGCGGCGATGCCGACGTTGCGTCCGCGGGCGATCGGTCCCGGACAATTTTGCAGGCTGCAACTCGGATCGCGGATGGCAACCAGGTTCGGGTATTTGGCGCGGGCGGCTTCCAGGCGCTCCCAGGTTCCGTCGGTCGAACCGCCATCGACGATGATGACTTCGGCGGGAGCGAGAGTCTGGCTGGTCAGAGTCTCGACCAGCGAGTCGATGTCATCGCGCTCATTCAGGACGGTGGCGGCCACGCTGACCGCGGGCCTGCTGGTTCCAGATTCCATAGTTCCTGGGAACCAGTGTACCTGCGAACACCAAGTTCTCAGTTCTCAGTTCTCAGCAGTCCGCCGTCAGCGGCCAGCCGTTAGCTCTTAGTTCTGAGCTCCCGCCGTCTGGCTCCCTCTCGGTTTTGCTGATGGCTGATGGCTGATGGCTAAAAGCTATTGCCTCCCACGGCACATCCCGTTCGTACCGTTGACTCCGTCCCGGCTTTTTTGTAGTCTGCCCTTACACCGGAAAGGAGGTGGTCGGATGACAAGTTCAGAAAGTGGCAGTTGTAGCAATTCCAGACCAGGTGAGGTGGCTGAGACTTAGGGCGGTTGCTCTAAGCGGAGTTCTCGAGGAACCTTTGGTCGAGGCGAATCGGGAACATTCCTCGCAAAACAATCCGTGAATTTGGGCTGATCCTCCCGGCACAGGTTGCCGGGAACCGGAGCGAGCGAGGGGCCACGCGAGTGACCACCTCAGTCAATCCCAACCAGTCCACCGGGCAGCCCGCAGGCTGAAAAGCTTGCGGGCTGTTCTCTTTTTAGCTCTTACCTGTCAGCACGGGGTGCGCCACGTCTCGCGCATTTCGAGACGTGGGTACGATGCGGCCAGCACCATGAGATTTTCTATGCCGCCGGTGCGCGTACTGACCCGATTCAGTGGACCCTCGTGCCTATCGCATCCAGCACGGCCTGGTTGATCGCATAAGCCGTCCCATCAGCGCCTATCACGGTCGGCGTGTAGGCTTCTCCTACCCCGATTGAAAGCGTAATCACCTCCGTGAACGTGTTGGTGGTGAGGTCCCAGCGGTAGAGATTGCCGTCCTCGCTATTGGCGAGAATTGACTTGGAAAACGGATCGACGGCGGCGGTATTGATGCACCATTCCCGGAATCCTCCAGGACAACCGGAGTCGGGAGTCACTCCCAGGTGCGTCAGTACTTCCTTCATGACCTGCGTGCTCGGCAGGACAGGGTCGGGCTCGGTGGCATTCGGGTCGAGAATGGCGATTTCGTTCTGACCGGTGCCCGTGCCGATTCCGCAATAGTTGTTGTACTTGGTCATCAGCAGGTACTGCGAGGTTCCTTTATAGCTGGGCACGATCGACGCGGGAACGATCGAGGCGGTATCGTCCCAGCCAAAGCTGCCGGGAATTTTGGTCTGCGACAGATCCCCATTGAAGTGGAGCATCCATCCTCGGTCGTTGTGGTTGGGAAATGGATTCTCGAGCACTCCGAAGTAGACGTCGCCGTCGGGGCCGACGGTGGGCGCGGCTGAGCTTGCATTGAAAATCCATGCCGGCTGTCCGGACGAGGGATCGGTGAGAACAGCGCGGTGGATCAGCGCCAGCGATGTGCTGTTCAGCGCGAGCAGGTATCCGGAGCTGCCGTTGTCGACCGCCACGTACAGTTTGGTGCCGTCCGGCGAGAGAGCCGGCGCGCAACTGACGGAAACTTCCGTCATGGAAGGATCGCCGCTCAGAGTGGCCGCGGAGAGCCAGGTTCCAGCGCCATTCGCGGCAATGCGCGCCAGGCCGCTCTGCAGATTGATGGGGGTGGAACCGAGGACGATGAATCCGAAGAAGAGATTACCGCTGGCGTCGGTGGTGAGCGGAGTGTCGATCTGGACATTCTGCTGGTAGACGGTCGGGTTCTTGCGGTAATTCTTTGCGCCGTAAAAGTACAGGCGCGAAAGGGCGCCGGTTTTTTGGTCGGGATTCTGCCGCACCATCACCCGGCCGGCAATATCGGGAATAAACAGGTGAGTGCCGGAGATCGTCGGACTCAGCGAGGGAGTAAAGTTCGCCGACGGCGCCTGATAGCCAGTGTTGAGCGACCAAAGCTTCTTGCCCGTGGCGCCGTTATGCGCCTCCACACGAAAATTATTCGTGCCCGTCTTTACCGGAAAAATCACCGTGTTGGCGGCGGTGACCAGGGGCGAACCGTAGTGGATGAAGATGGTGCCCTGGGGAGGATTCAGGTCCACCGGCGCGTGCCAGTGAATCGAAGCGAGCGGCTGGGATTGCACGGTCGAAAGTGCGGTGTGCTGCTCGTCGTGCGAGTGGGTGAGCCAGGCTCCTTTTTGAGCGGCCGCAACCGTTGCCAGCAGCAGCAACCAGACGCCGATAGTGAGTGCAAGAAAAATTCGTGGAGATCGTACGGTTGTGGTTCGTTGGTTCATTGTCATCCCCCGCTGGGCCGCCATGGACGCGGGATCGCGGACCGTTTGCCAGCGTAGCAGTGTAACCCGGGGGAGTTGTCAATGGGAGGTAAAAAGTGGCATCTGCGGCCACAAACCAACCCCCCACGCGCACGGCACTGCCAATTACATTCATTAACCCGTAAACCGGAAGCGACGGGAAAGGAACCTCTACTGCAGCCTCGCGTACCCGACTTGGCTTGCTTCAGGATGGGCATGTCGGGATCGTCGTCTTTCCGGAGCGTGAGGAAATCTTTGTAAGCGACGACAAGAGCGCGGAACGGACCCCTGTGCACTTTTGCTCAGCATTGAGCGCCCAGTGAATGAGACAGTTCTTGGAATCGGTGTTGCCCCTTCCACCGAGGAGGTAGACCCATGTGGACTCTTTCAAGACATCAAAGCAAACTGACCTCTGGACAGTCCCGCTCTCAACTCGAATTGCTGGTCCTGGAGCGCACAGAATCACTACAGAACCTTTCACAGCGGCTTCTCAGGGTACAGGACGAAGAGAGGCGCAGAGTGGCTCGTGACTTGCACGACAGCAGCGGACAGACCCTGGCAGCGTTAAAACTTTCCCTGGAAGTGCTGCAAAGAAAACTAACGAACGACACAGTCATAAGTGGGGAGCTAGCCGGCATCGCGCTTTTGGCCAATGACGCCCTTCAGGAAATTCGTACGACCTCCTACCTGCTCCATCCGCCATTGCTGGACGAGGTTGGTTTCACCAGCGCCGCGCAGTGGTTCGTCGAGGGGTTCGCCCGGCGTAGTGGGATGAAGGTGCGGATCGAGTTTGCGCCACTGGCTGAGCGATTACCCAACTCGATTGAGACCGCGCTTTTCCGTGTGCTACAGGAGAGTTTAACGAACGTTCATCGCCACTCGGGAGCATCTGAGGTGGAGGTTCGCTTTCTGCGAGAAGCCGACGCTGTGATTCTTGAAGTGAGAGACTACGGACGTGGCATACCACAGGAGTTGTTGAGCCGCTTGGGTCAGTCGGTTCGGGATTCCGGTGTCGGGCTGTCCGGAATGTGCGAACGGTTGAATGAACTGAAGGGAGACTTGGAAATAACCTCAGCCGATCCTGGCACGCGACTGCGAGCTATCGTCCCTCTGTCTTCCCACGCAGTTGCTCATGCTCTTCCCACGCAGTTGCTCACGGCGGCAGCAACAGACCGTGCGATCTACCAGCGTTGCGGAACCTTCATAGCGCGGGCCCGGGAGTTGCCGGCATTCACGCGCTCCGCTTGGGCAGCGTTATTAAATCGAACAAGGAGCATTCCGTTGAATGTGGGCCAATGGGAAACGGTAGGCGTGGCCGCAATGCTAGTAATAGCTTGCTGGATTGGCTTCATGGATCGCCGTCACCCGTCACCCTCAGCGGTTTCGGAGCTGCAAGGTTCAAATGCCCTCCTGCAGCAGATACCCTTCGCACTTGCGACCGTGGTGAACCTTTCCTCCAAGCCGCAACCCACACTGGGAGGCGAGCCGGGTGTGAGGGAGACATCCAGAACCATGCCGTCGCCGGTGCTGGACGGAAACATCCGAGTCCGGTACTTCTCAGACGACGTGACGGTGCGCTATTTCCTTCCCCAACTCCCACCGCAGCAAGTGCCGGAGAGTAGCGGCCGAGTTCGGAACATCTCAGAGGAGGTAACGGTGCGCTATTTCGCTCCCGAACCTGCAGGATCGCCGCCGTCGATTCCGAATGGAAGCCCCTCCAGTCTGTGGGGCGCTAGTCTTCAGCCTGGAAAGGGGCTCATCGGGGAAGTGGTACAACGCCGAACGCAAGGCGACGACTCTAACTAGCTCTGGCCGGTCCCACGGCCTCACCCGTGCCTGAGAGTTTAGTGTGGGACCGAAATAGCAGATGTACCGTGACTCATCGAGCAAAAAGTAACAAAACAAGGACACCAAGACTCTGGTTGCCAGTTCTCGTTTTCCTGGCGACGCTCGCCTCATCGTCACAAGTGCCTTCGTCCATCCCCGAGATCAAATCTCCCGATCTAAACCTGATCCTGCAAAACTTGGAGGACGTCCAGCACCAAGACCCCGCTCAATCCCGACCATATGAGGTGACGCGAGAATACAGAGTGTTCCGCGGGGATGACAGGCAAACCACTTCTGTGGTCGAGGCGCAGATCAATTTCGTCCCTCCCGACATGAAGACATACCAGATCACCCAAGTGCGCGGGAAGTCATGGGGAGAAAAAATGGTTCGCGAGCTTTTAGACCGGGAAACAGAGTCGGCGAAGAAGAAACTCGGTAGCGAGATCAGTCGGACGAACTATGACTTCGTTTTTCTTAGGCAGGAGAACTTCGGCACCGTTCCCGAGTATGTTTTGCGGATCGTCCCGAAGCGGAAGGACAAATACCTCTTACGCGGACAGATCTGGGTAGACGCCAACACTTTCCGTATTCGCCGAATTGAAGGAATACCCGCCAAGAGCCCCTCCTTTTGGCTCAAGAACACTCATATCACTCTGCAATTTGCGCAAGTGGGCGGCATGTGGGTTCCGGTTACCTTCGACGCTATCGCGACCGTCCGCTTATTGGGGCAGTACACACTTGCTGGCCTCACGATACAAGCCCCGACCCGCAATCCACTCCGCCGCAATAGTCATGCGCGATAACGTCCGGACTGGCAACCTGGCAATTCGTTTCGGCGTTTTCACCGTCGGGTTCGCGGTCTTAAAACCAAGTCGGCCCGAACAGGACTTGTCCGGCCTCAGGAGCGCAAGACGTAAATATGGTGCACGGGCAAGAGGCCCATCGCACTCGGGCTTTTATCCCTGCTCGGCAGGCGCGAAAAAGACCAGTACTTCGAGTTCTTCCTGGATGTCGTAGAAGCGATGCTCCAATTCCGCCTCCACGAAAATGATGGAACCAGCGCGCACCTCGGAATGATCGGAGCCGACTTGCATGCGCGCGCGCCCGCGAACGACATAGTACATCTCGTCCTCCCGGTGCGGCTTCTGGGGATCGGCGTCGCCCTCCGGCAGAACGTAGACTCCAGCGCTCATGGCGGGCACACGAAGGAACTCGAAGTAGGGTCTGCTCATTTCGCCACGCACGCGAAGGAGGTCGTCAATGTGAAAGTAGTGCGGCATGAAAAGCCACGAGTAGCGAGTCACGAGTTACGAGCAAGCGTTCGCAAAACTGCAAGTCAGCGATCCATTCGTTAATACAAGAGCGTGCCACAACGGCACTAGGTACTGGCAACTTGGTACTGCCTTACCCCACCGCTCCGCGAAAAAAAATCTCAGTGAATTCACGGAGGATCGCGTCGCCGGTTAGCGTGCCGCCGGGCTTGTACCACTGGTAGATCCAGTTGATCATGCCGACGAGCGCGAAGGCCGCGGCGCGCGGCGTCACGAGCGAGGTGGAATTGCGCTGGCGCTGGACGTCGGCGATCACGTTCTCGACGAAATGCACGTAATCCTTTTTGCGGCCGTTGATCTTCCGGCGCAGCGCTGGTGGCAGCGGATGGTTCTCATGCAACATGACGGTGATTTCGCGGTCCTCTTCGCTCAACACGACGCCGATGTGCAGGCGAATCAGGGTGCGCAGGCGCTCTTCGGGATCTTCGACTCGGCGCGCAACGTTGATGACCTGCTCCTCGGTAATGTCCATGGCGTGCGACATGATGTGGAACAGGATCTCGTCTTTCGACTGGAAGTGATGGTAGAGACCGCCTTTGGAAAGCTTGAGGGCGGCGGCCACATCGTTCATGGAAGTGGCGTCATATCCCTGCTGCTGGAAGAGGCGAGCGGCGGCCCGCAGGATTTCCTGACGCGGTTCCTGGCGCGGTTCAAGGGTGGTTTCGCGAAGCATCACCAGAGATGGTATCGCGGAATGGGGCTTGGGCTCTAGTCGCGAGTGCGAGAGTTCGAATTTTCGAATTTCTTGGTCGGACTGCACAACCTGGGCTGCGGAAAAATGCAGACGGTGCCCCAGGTTCGCGCCCCTCTTTTGGGCGCTAACCTGGGCGAGGCGGCAAGGACAGGCACCGAATCAGCTGAGGTCAAATGCAGAACACAAAGGATCTTTTCCGCAGCCCGCTTACGCGGCCAAGCCGTAGAGAAACTCCGCGTAGGATCGCACCGCTCCATCCATGCCCTGCACCTTCGGGTTCGTCGACTCGATCAGATAGTACTCGTTCGGAGCGTGGGCACCTTCGCCGTGGCCCAGTCCGAAATGGGTCGCAGGCAGATGCAAGGGATCACCGGTGAAAACGTAGCCCGGCCACGAACCCCAACTGCGCGGGAGAACGATGGGATCGATTCCGGCGGCGCGGTAGACCTTGATCTGCGTCTGGATGATGCCGGCATCGAACGCGGTGCTGGTGGGATCGTAGCCGCCCGTCATGTTGACTTCGACGTCACCGAACCCCTGCTTGGCGAGATGCGCTTTCAGTGATGCCAGGGCTTCGGAAGCCGTCATGTCGGGAACGAGGCGCAGATCAAGTTTGGCGACAGCGCGATGCGGCAGGATCGTCTTGCCTCCTACGCCCGTATATCCGCCAACCAGGCCTTCGATATTGATCGTGGGCTTTGACGTCACAAGTTCCAGCGATTCCTCCCATCCCACATCGTTGATCCAGTGCTTCACGCCGTAACCTTTCTTGGCGAGCGACTCGTCCATGCGCTTGGACGCGACTTCAATCATCTGCTTGTCTTTGGCCGAAAGCGGGCGCGCCTTGTCGGCCAAGCCGGGGACCGCCGGTGTATTTCCGTCAGCCGAGACCAGGGTATTCAGCGCATGGACCAGATGCCACGCGGGGCTGTCGACGCGCGCCTTTTCGCTGGAATGGACGTCGTGCTCGGGACCGCGTCCCCAGCGCTCGCCGCTCGAGACCAGTTCCAGTTCGACAACGCCTTTGGCGCCCAACGTCATGGTGACGCTGCCGTCGAGGTCCTGCGAGGCGCCCGGAATGAAGATTCCATCCGCTTTCTTGAGCGCGGCGATCACTTCGGGGCGCCGCACGATCTGCGGGAAATGCGGCGATCCGATTTCCTCTTCGCCTTCGGCAACGAACACGAGGTTCACCGGGAGCTTGCGTCCGGCGCCGTGAATCGCGTGCAGGGCAGCGAGAAAGGAGGCCTCGGGGCCCTTTTGATTGACGGCGCCGCGGCCTACGACAACTTTGCCGACGCCGGGTCTGTCGACCAACGCGGCGTCCCACGGGGGCGACGACCACTCGGAAGGCGTGACCTGCTTCACGTCGTACATGAAGTAAATGCCGACGGTGCGCGATGCACCCGCATCGAGCGTGGCGAAAATGCCGGGCTGGCCATCCGTGGGAACCTTCGTGACCGACTGAAAGCCGGCCTCGCCCAGCATCTGCATGGTCAGGTCGCAGCCTTCGTTCACCCCGCGATTCTCGGCAGCAATCGAGGGCTGGCGGATCCAGGTCTGCAGCCTCCGCAGCGCTTCGTCGTGCCGCTTGACGATTTCGTTCCAGACCGGCTGAAGGTCAGCCTGGTCAGCAAGCGACAGTTTTGGTGACGACAAAGTTGCAGCGGTGGCGGCGGCTCCTACGAGAAACGATCGGCGGTCCATGGCCAGGAGGGTACCGTGAAGTCGGAGAAGTTGTCCAGAAGGCGCGTGGTAAGAGGATCATCCAGATTTTGTTGGCGCGCAGTGTTACCGGCCTGGCCAAGGCCAGGTTGCCGAGCGCGTTCCCTCAATGAACGGGAGTGTTCTTGCCGCGTCGATCGTTCAGCCCGCCCGCGCCCAGGCGATAGGGCTCACGTGGGCGCAGTTGCAAAACCTTGCTCGGCCTTGCCTCGCCATGGTTGACATGGCCGAGGCGCGCCCTGAGCAAACGTGCTTGTCCTTCAACCTCGACGCCAGCCGCGGGACGATCTCCGACGTGTTCGAGCAGAAAATAGCGCAGGAGTGCCGAGTCATGCCGCAAGCTCTCGAATGCCTCGAAACGCACCTTTTGCAGCGCGTCCTCGCGGAATTCATGGCGGTTGCTGACTCGCAGCCGCTGAATCCTTGAGACCGCGCGATCGACCACGCCCTCCAACTCGGCGCCCAACTCGGCGGTTCGATCTTCCCGCAAACGGCGCTTCGCCTTTTGCGGGGAAAACCATGTGGGGTTGCGATTCGCTTCCTGCGGCGGTTCAAGATGGGTCACTTCGCAGAGATGAGCGGTGACAGCAGTGCCCCGGGCGGAACCGGGAGAGTCCTTGTCAGCTTTGCGGGCAGACTTATCGAGGTGATAGCGGGCGAAAGGCATTTCTTCGATCCGCCCATGAACGCCGGCTTCTTCAAAGGCCTCAAGAGCCGCGGACTGAGCTTGCGTCAGGCCAGGCTCGACGCCACCTTTGGGGAAGATCCAGCGCCCGCCGCGAGTCTGAACGAGCAGGAATTCCGGGCCAAGGCTGCCGATGCGGTAGCAAACAGCTGCCACCTGCTGGCGTCCGCCGATCTGCCGACGTCGGCCAGAGGAAGCGCGCTTGGCCAGACGCCGCGATGAAACGCTCGAACCCACAGCAGTAAGAGTGCGGGATTGGCGGGATCTTTGACTAGAGCAAGCTTGGTTCCCTCTTTCCTTTACTTGGGGCGTAAACTCACAGGAATCTCTCTGCATACTTGTTCGTCTGCCCGCACATTGGAGAAAGTGGAGGTCAGCGCGGACACTGCTGTCCGCGTTATGTGCAGTACGGCAAAGTGCGCGCGGGCAAAAGTGTCCGCGCTACACAGGCGGGCACAACCTGGGACAGAGACTTGGAACATTCCTATTGTCTGCGCTGTAATCGAGAACTCGAGACGGGCAGCAAGTCGGTCGCGGTCTATCTGTTCGCGCAGACCGTCGGAGTACGCCCGCGGCAGAAGTCCTCGGCGCAACGCATTTCATTTTGCCCGCAGTGCTCGGTCTCGCTGGCCATGGGCCCGGCGCCGGAGGGCGCGCTCAATCTGGCTGCGTGGCAGATGATACGCGACATTGTGGGTGCCGACCCCGCGCTAACCGAAGCGGCGTGGGAAAATCTGCATGGCATTGGCGAAGGCCTACTCGCGCCGACGGGCACCGAGGGATGCGGCCCTGCTCCGCGGCCCGGATCGTACCTGGAATTCTGATATCGCCTTCGCCGTAGAGACGGGCTTGCCCCTCTCAGACGCGCCAAACCGCGTCTCTACCATTTGCAATTCCCTGCCCCTCAATACGACAATCCCTCAGGACACATCATGAGCCCCGAATCACAGCCTCATCTTCCATTCCACCCTGGAGCGCTGGTCATCGCCACCCTGGCCAGCCCACGGGAAAAATTCTGGGGCGCAATTCTCCACCTCTCTTCGGTGGGTCTCAGC
>Ga0209698_10004427_pt1 | contig 15393 bp, 13 predicted proteins | sample LitLauG_LLR_2012_FD_187203 | JGI IMG/M metagenome (GOLD analysis project Ga0209698, IMG submission 187203) | Freshwater sediment microbial communities from Pennsylvania, USA - Little Laurel Run_MetaG_LLR_2012 (SPAdes) (version 2) | ecosystem: Environmental > Aquatic > Freshwater > Creek >...
GTCGATAGCCGACGCCTCTCACCGACGACACCACGAGCGACTCGCCCAACTTCTTGCGCAGTCCGGCGATATGGACGTCGATCGTCTTCTCGACGAAGAAGGTGCTCGGCCACGCCTCGTTCAAGAGATCGGTGCGCGAGATCACTCGATTGCGGTGGCGCACCAAGGCGAGGAGTAAGTCGAATTCGCGACGGGTCAGATCGACGTCACGCCCCTGCACGCTGACCGTCCTCGCGGCGACCCGGATCGTGATGTCGCCGACGACCACCTCCTCTTCGGCGGTGTCGCTCGGGGGCTGTGCGCGACGGAGTTGCGCCGCGACTCGCGCGACCAATTCGGGCACCGAGAATGGCTTGGTCACGTAGTCGTCGGCGCCCAGGCGAAGACCCGCGATGCGCTCACCCTCTTCGCGTCGCGCCGTCAACAAGATGATGGGAAAGTCGTGGGCGGCGCGAACCTTCTTGACCAGCTCGATGCCGTCAAAGCCGGGCAACATGACGTCGATGATGGCCAGGTCAATGGTCTCACGCGCGATTGCTTCGAGGGCGCTGGGTCCACTGTCCGCTTCCACCACGTCGTAACCATCGGCTTCGAGATAGGGCCTGACGAGAGCGCGCAGGGGACTCTCGTCATCAACGATCAGGATTCGTGGGCTCGACATTCGCCCAGCATATTGAGGCCGACGTCACCGCCGCGATGAGAATTTCCTCACTAAAAATTCGAAGAGATCTCTTACGAGAATCTGACCGAGATATGTCCGAACAATGACTCTCACATTGCCGTTCCCTAACTCGACGCCGGTAGAAATGAAGTGAGGAGGAATGCCGGTGTGACGGACACACCAGCGACAACAACATGACTATTGCCCTATTGAACATTCCATTCGCCATCGTCGGAATCGCCATCGCGATCGTGCCACTACTCATCGGGATGAAGCACCAGGCCCGCGTGCAGGACGACCAGGTGGCGGTCTCGCGGATTGATGCTGTCCGCGGCGCTCCCCCGGTCGAGGAGTTCGAACGCGCTGCGTAGTGAGCAACGGACCTGGTCTGAAGATGTCAACATCGCGTGACGGATAGCACGACCGAGACGGCGCCGGCCCTGGTGAGTGGCCGGCGCCGTTTCGGTCGTCTCGCGTCGCGAAGATGTCGCGCGGTCTCCCAAAATTGGCCCACCCATGCCGACCACGCGACGTCGCAGTGAGATCGAATCACGACACTGTCATCACACCTTCGACCTCATCGACGACCAGCCGGCGCACTCCCACGCCGCGAGCGATCAGATGGACGACTCGGTGACTAGTAGCTCCCGAGCCTCTCGAACGGCGTAGTAGAGAATGAGGTAACCCGCGAGAGGGTCCGCCCACCACCAACTGGCGAAAGCGTTCAGCACCAATCCCAGCAGGACCGCGCCCGCCAGAATGGCGTCGATCAAGGTAACGCGACCTTCGGCGAGGAGGACCGGGTTGTCGAGCGCGCGCCCGATGCGCGATTTGCCCGCCGCCAGCGCCCACATGACCAGCGCGGTCGCCGCGGTCCACGCGATACCCACTGGGCTGTGGTGTGGACGAAAGCCGACGACGAGCACGAGGGTGCTCTGCACCGCCAGGTAGAGCGACAGCGCCACGAAGGCCACTCCGATGATCCGTAGTGCGCGCCGACGACGGTTCGCGGCCACGTCGGCGAGTTCCCACAGAACGACCGTCGACGCGCCGATCTCAATGACGCTGTCGACCCCGAAACCCGCGAGGGCCACCGATCGCGCCGTGATCGCGGCGTACGCCAGGAGAGCCACGCCGACGACGTTCCACCCCAGGGTCATCACTTCGAGCGTGCGTCCTCGACGCAACGCGCTCGACATCGCCACGGAGTCCGACGTCGCGTTCACCCCCGCATCTTAGGAAATCAGTCTTCGACACTGCCGTGAATTCCCCGTCACGCGCTCGTCACCGTGACGTCCGACGAAGCTCGACGAGAACCGAAGGGACGAGACGGGACGGTGTGTCGAACGGTCGTCCTCACTGCCCGCCCGATATCGAGGCCGCGCAGTTCGTAGACTCACGTTACGTGAAACGACCTCGACCATGAGCCGTTCGCAACGACTCGTGGTCGCTCTGATCCTCAACCTGTCGTTGGTCGCCGCCCTCGTGGCTGTAGGCGTCTCGGCTCATTCGCTCGGCGTCGCGGCCGCGGGGGGCGATTACCTCGCCGACGCCGCCGGTATCGGTCTCGCGCTGGGTGCGTATCCACTTTCGCGCCGATTCCCCCGTGCGCATTCGATGGCGGCACTGGTGAACGCCGGGTGGCTCGTGGTGCTGAGTGTCGTGATCGCCGTGACTGCCGTGGCGCGACTCGGGTCGGGCACGGGGCACGTTCATGGACTACCTGTCGTCATCGTCAGTTCGATGGCGACACTCGTCATGGTGACGACCGCACTCGTTCTCAAAATCGACCTCGACGACGATGACGATGATGGCGACCAACGATTGAGTTCACGAGCGGTGTTGTTGGACACCGTGGCGGACGCCGCCGCCGCCGCGGGCGTCGCCCTCACGGGACTGGTTATCTGGGCGACTCATGGTCTCGACTGGTTAGACCCCGCCGTGGCTTTAGTGATCGCTCTCGTCATCGGTTACCACGCGGCGCACCTCGTGCGCGACATTCGCCACTCGATTCGGCGGTGATCGGCGCCAACGGGCATCTAGGGTCACACTGGTGAGCTACCTCTACGTGACGTTGATCGTGCTCGGAGTCAATCTCCTGCCGGCCTTCGGTCCCCCTACGTGGGCCATCCTCGTCTTCACCAAGATCCACTGGCACCTCAACTCCGTGGCCCTCGTGGCGCTCGGTTGCCTCGCGGCGGTCACCGGACGCTACCTTTTAGCGAGGATGGCTCGACGATTTCAGCGCTCCTTGCCACCTCGCTATCTCGACAACCTTCGCGGGGCGCAATCGCTGGTCACCCCCCGTCGCCATGGCGTCGCGGCGCTCGTGGGGATCTTCGTCGTCGCCCCCGTTCCGTCGGCGCAACTCTTCGTTGCCGCCGGTCTACTGGATCTCTCCCTGCCCCTGGTGTGCGTCGCTTTCGTCGTGGGACGGGCGGTCAGTTATTCGCTCTCCGTGAGCGCGGCCAGCATCGCGACACAACACTTCTCTTCAATCGTCGAGGACTTCTTTGGTTCACCGTGGTCGATCGCGCTGCAAGTGGTCAGTCTCGTGCTGGTGTGCTGCTTGCCACTCGTGGATTGGCGTCGCTGGGCCCGACGCCGTACCCACTAGGAGTCGACGTCGGCGGCCCCACGAGTCGCGCTCCGTTGCCTCGATTCCGTTGCACCGGGGAAACTCGCCCCCCAGAGCCGGGAGTGGGTAGGGCCGTCGTCATCGTGAACGAGGAAGGATCCACGAACTTTGGCAACGTGGACGTAGATCTTGCGATGCACGCTGGGCGAGACCACCACTCGCCAAATGATCCGCGCCATTTCATCAGCTGAGGTCCGTCGCGCGCACCACTAGGTCACCTTGAGGGCGCGGGGAGTCCTAGTGCACGACGAGTGGTGCGCGAGGACCCTGGTCCTTGGTGATACCGAGCGAATAAACCGACACGACCGTGCTGCCGGGAGTCCACACCCGAATTTCGAGCGTCACGCCGTAGGGGGCGGGCGGCGGGGGTGACTGCCACAGCCACCGGCCCTGGAAGGGCTCGGTGGCGTGCAGTGACGTCACGGCGAAACTCAACGTCGCCGTTTGTCGACCGCGCGTCACGACCTGCGACGCTCGTTCCAGCAGAGTATTGGTCGAGGTGTCCCACACCTCGACGCTCACCGGCCCCCGCGCGTCCAGATTGACCTCGGCGCTGTAGTACCCGGTCGTGGTTTCGCTGAAGTAATCCTGGCTGACGACGTATCCCTGCGCGGGAGTCGCGCTGACGTGCCACTGCGCCGAGGGTCCTTCCACGAACGACGTTCCCGACCCCCCGACGGCCGCGTACGCCGGCATGGCGGCCACGTCTTGGTGCACGACGATGTGGGTGTAGGGGTCGACCCGGTGCCAATGGATGGCCCAGACACCTTGGGTGTCGACCACCAACGTGGCGCCCGGGAGGGCGGCGGCCTGGCTGATGAAGGCCATCGCGCTCGACGGGCTCTGGACCTCGATGCCCAGATTGGGCGTCACCACGAACCAGACGTCATCGACCGCGAAGGGAATGGTCAGTGGCACGTTCGTCAAGTTGTACACCCACCGATGCCACGAGAGATCGGCGAAGATCCCCTGGGAGGCGATCACCTCGGCGGCGGGCGAAATCTGCGACTCCACCTGGGCCAACACCTGGGCCGACGCCGCCGGCACGCGCAGCCACTGGTTCAGCGTCTGGGGGAACCACACGACGCCCCAGCCGACCACCAACAGCGCCGAGCTCAGCGCCAACGGCAGCGCGACGCGCCGACACCACGGTCTCGCCGCCCGCGCCAGGGCCAGGCACACCACGATGGTCCCGATGGGGACGAAGATGAACTCCGGAAAATTCTGGTACCCGGTGTTGGCCGAGATGTAGTTGGGCACGTCGTTGAGGGCGTTCTCGGCGAGGACCACCAGGGGAACGCCCACGACCCAGGGCGACATTATCCCCACCAGACCACCACTGGACAGATCAGCCCAGATCGAGAGTTTGTAGCCCCAGATCGTCGACCACGCGGCCCCGGGGTGCTTAAGGGCACCGAGCGCCACCGACGTGAGCGAACCCTGGCCCACCGCGCTCGACGCGGGCAACAAGTAGTGATAGCCAATGAACGCCGAGCCCAAATCGCCGTGAATCAGACTGCAGAACTCCGCCCACCCCAATCCCATCGCCGCGGCGATGAGGGCGCGCCGGCGCCACGCGCGTCCGGCGAGCCACGCCGAGATCCCCAGTCCAATGAGGTAGGTGGCGGCCAGGTTGCCCGTGGCCATCGCCAGGACCACCCACAGCCACCCGCGACGGCGGTCGTTCTTGAAATCCCTCGCCGCCGACATCACGAACAGGACGCTGAACACCTCCACGTGGAAGTCGTTCGAGATCGACCAGGTGATCCACGGATCGGCGACGAAGAGGACCGCCCCGCAGGCCAGCAGAGCGACTTGGCGCGACTTGGTGACCTCGATTCGGTGGGGCGCGGCGATGGTCTCACCCATCCATAACAGGCCGATCCACTGCGCCAGGACCGCCGCCAGGTCCTGCAGCCACAGGAGCGTCACGGGGTGGGGCCACAGGTACCACAACGGGGTCACGGACCAGAAGAGGAAGACGCTGTGGTCCTGCCAGAAATACGCCGCCTTCATCGAGTCCACCGGGTTGAGGACCCCGTGGGCCATGAGGTACCACGCCTGCTCGTACTGGGCCGCGTCGATGTTGAGCACGAAGCGGCTGGCCTCGACCTGGCTCCACACCGCGAAGATTGCCAATTGGGCGAGCAGCACGACGCCGCACACCATGAGCGTGCGCCGCAGGTGGGGTGGCCACTCGCGCACGCGCAGGCAGGCGCGAGGTCGCTCGCGGCTCTCCTCACCCTCGTCGCACGCCGCGGTCGCGGACGGGGTCACCGTGTCGTCAACCGCGAGCATTGATGTAGCGAATCGCCAAAATGGGCGAGTAGCCGTAGGGGTAGTTGTCGACGGTATTGACGAGGTTGGCCTCGAAGTACACGGGGTCGGTGGTCGATTGTGTTCCCACCACGGTGAACGTCGCGACTCCCGCCGAGTTCGTCCGCGCCGCGACCGGAGTCTCTCCGACGTTGGACTGATTGATGATCGCCTGGCTGAACTCGATGCCCCCCTGGGCGTAGATGACCTGTCCCAGGTAGACGGGGATTCCGGCGCGGCGCACCGGCGAGTTATCGGAGTTCAGTACTTGCACCGCAATCACTTGGGGCACCCCGATCACGACCGGTGCGTCCACGGCTTGGGGGGTCATGGACGTGTGCCAGTTGGTGGGTGAGAACGACGGTGAGATGCTGAGGGCGGCTGGCTGGGTCGTGAGGGCGGCCATCTGAAAGCCGCCGGTCAACTGGGGCTGGGCGAAATAGTTCGGCGCGCTGAGCTCGAACGTCGCCGAGGCCCCCGGCGCGAGGGCGTGAGGTCCCCGCAGGACCGCCCACGGCGCACTCAACGCACCCCCGCTCTGGCTGGCGAAGACGGGCGTCACCGTCTGGCCGCTGTGATTGGTCGCGGTCACGTTGACGCGCACCACCGTCGCCAGTTGACCGGTGGTCTGCACGGAATCGATACGCACGCTCAGGGGCTGGGTGCTCAGCGTCGCCATCACCAGGGCGAACACGAAGAGACCCGCACCGGCCAGGGGAACCCGTCGCGCCCACGTACGCCAACGCACCGGCATCGCCGCGAGGACCCCCTGATGGGAGGAGTACTGCACCGAGGTCGCGGCGACGAGGAGCGGGAGTAACAACATGATCAAGTAACTGGCGAAGGAGCGTTCGACGAAGAACAGGATCAGGCTCGGCACGAAGACGACGACCGGTTTGCCGCGCGGATAGGTCACCACCAACACCGCGAGGGTCAACAGCAACCCCGACGCGCCCAGGACGCTGAACCAGCGCAGATTGCCTCCCCCGAGGCGCGCGAAGTTCGAGAGGGCGATCCAGCCTTGACCGGCGGGCACGATGGCTCCCTCCACCGGGGTGAGCACGCCGCGCACCCACGCGTGAAAATTGTCCACCATGAAGTAGGCGTTGGGGACCAGGAAGGTCACCGCCGCTCGCCAGGCGAAGCGGCCACTGACTGCGAGGGACCGACGCGGGGTCTCGTCCTGGGACAGGGCGTCGAGGACGAGCGCAATCAGGAGAAAACCCCCGACCAGCCACGGGGTCTGTTTGATACCCATGGCGAGACCCATACTCACCGGGGCCACCCAACGACGCCACCCCCGCAGGGTGCGATAACGGTCCCAGCGGTAGACCGCCAGGAGGAGGAAGGGGACGTAGAGGGCGTCGGTCACGCCGCCCACGGCGAACCCGGTGAAGATGTCGAGTGAACCCACCAGCAAGACCAGCGGCCGCACCGCCCGGGGCAGGAGGAAGTACGCCAGGACGACGGCGGCCGACCACGCGAGGCAATTGACGATGATGCCGGTCTGCGAGGTGATGCCCACGAGGAGGAAGGGCACGTAGGCCAAGAAACTGAGCGAGGGGTAGCTCAACTGGGTCACCGGTGTACCGTCGAGACGGAACGTGAAACCGTTGGGCGACACGTGGAACAGATCGAACGACGGCGCCATCGAATAGGTGTAGGGGTTGTGTCCGTGCTGCAGCAACTGAGCCGCGTACTGGTCGAAGGCGACCTCGTCGGTGCCGTAGGCCGGAGCGACGCGTACTTGGATCCAGCACCACGCGAGGAAGCTCACGATGACCAGTCCCAGAGCCACGAATTCGATCCCGCGAGGCAGACGCACCGTGGCGTGCAGCCACGCGGCGGCGGTGATGGCGAGTCCCGAGATTCCCAGGATCACCTCGAGCGGCGCCACGAAGGTGTACGTGTCGCTGTAGCCGAAGAGGAGGAACGCCCAGCACACGATGATGGCGCCGACGAGTGACCACGAGAACCTTTCGACCATCGTCGCGGTATCCATGGCGAGGATTACGAGTGAACAGCGAAAAGTTGGACGTTGCCGTATCGCGGAGTACCGACGAAGTCGTAGAGCTGCGGTTGAGTCAGACTCGGCGCAATCGCCACGCAGTTGGCGGGTGCCGGCATCACCGACGTCACGGTTTGGGTCGACGCATTGATGACCGCCACGTTGTCGTCACTGGGCGCGCCCTTGAGCTCGAAGAGAGTGGATCCGTCAGCGCTCAGGGCGATGGCGCGTCCGCCCGCCGGGACCGCGAAGTTGGTGAACGACTTCGCGCTCACCGTACTCACCATCTGCACGACGTTGTTGGACAGCAGATCGTAGATCGTCGAACCGTCCGGACTCACGGCCAACGACAGCGACAGATTCGACAGCGGCACGACGTTGGTCACCTTGTCGGTGACCGAGTTGACCACCACGGCGCTCGCGGTCTTCTTCGCGCTCACCAGCGCCAGGAACGAGCGCCCGTCGACTTCGGGAATCAATTGCAGCACCGGTCCCGGCATCGCGACGACCCCGTGATGAACCCCCAGACGAGAGAGGAACGACACGGCCCCCGTGTTCGTGGTGGCCGATCCCACCGCGAGGGTGCCAGTGGCCGAGATCGCGAGCGACCTCGCGGCGTTGGACACCGCAAAGATGTTCTCGACCTTGCCGGACGAGGCGTTGATGGCCTGGACGTTGGCGGCGGAACCGGAATTCGCCAGGACGAACACTTGCCCGGAGCTGGTCGCCGCCGTCCCGCTCAGGACACTTGCCGGCGCCGACCACGTCGAAAGAGGCAATTGTTCGTTGGGGTTCGACGTCCCCCCGCCCGAGAACGAGACGATGAGGCCCACGACGATTAGTCCGACGACACCGGCGATGATCATCCTCGCGCGCGGCACGCGCGTCAGGGTTCGCGGGGCGACGCTCGACGTTGTCACGAGGAGGCCTACTTCAGCTCCAATAGGTACCACGTGGCCAACGTCGTCGTGCCGGTGACGGCCACTCCCTGCGCGGTCTGGAATGCGCTGAGGGCCGACGCCGTCGCCGCGGTGAACGAACCGTTCACCGTGACCGGGTAGCCCCACAACTTGAGCAGAATTTGCGCCAGCACTACTTCACGACCGTGGCTGCCGACGCTCAAGAGATCGTCACCGCGTCCCGTGGCGAAGGCGAACGGGGTCGGTCCCGTCACGGCAACGCTCAAGGTGTGTCCGGTGGGCCCCGCGACCACCGACCACGCGTTGGCACCGTAGGTCACGCTGAAGGACGCCGGGGAGAACTCGTGGCTCGCGCAGGTCACGCTGATGGGGTGCAGCGGAGTGACCACCACGTTGGAGTGCGGCAGGAAGCTCGCGACGGCGAGCGACGCGCTACTGGAGGCACCCACGGAGGAGAACTTCACGTAGGAGTGCTCCACGACGACCTGCGTGGGGGCCGCGAAAGTCCCCGCCGCAATGCTCACCGTGCAGCCGAGTTCCTGGTAGCGAAAGTTCGCGTTCACGGCCGCGGTCGACGCCGAGATCACGTCCACGACGTCGTATCGCCCACCGCCGTGCCCGTGACCGCCCTCACCCTCACCCTCGCCACCGCCGTAGCCGTGTCCCGCGGCCGACGCCACGCCGGCGCTACCGATCAGGGCGATCGACGCACTCATGGCCACAAGGAGCGATCGGCGAAGAAGCCAAGTACCGGGTGTGAGGTTTCGCATCGGCTCAATGTAACAACGTGTTTCGAGGGTTTACGACTGTTGTGAAAGTGTTGATATCGATTTTTGGCGGTGGTGTGATTGGCCGTCGAGAGTTCCCACGTCGGCCCGCCGAGGTCGACGAAGCGCCATCTTTCGATCACGGTGACGTCACCAACGATCGCGTGGCTCTGAGAACGCCGACCGCGTATCGGTGCACCACGTCGCCTCGCTGACGAGGCGACGCCGTCACTCGTACACTCAGACAATGGAAACTTTCGACTCACCCCACGTCCTCACCTTGCGCGATGGCCGCCAACTCGAGGTTCGCGTGAGCGGGCCCACCGAGGGTCTCCCCTTCATCTTCCATCACGGCACCCCGGGCGCCGCCACGGCCTCGCGCCAGCTCGAAGATGCCATCCACGCGCGAGGGATGCGCTTCGTGACCTTCTCTCGACCCGGCTACGGCCAGTCCAGTCGTCACCCAGGCCGGCGAGTCGTCGACGTCGCCGCTGACACCGCCCACGTGATGGAGTGGTTGGCCGCGCCGCAGTGCGTCGTGGCGGGCATGTCCGGCGGTGGGCCGCACGCGCTCGCCTGTGGCGCGCGACTCGCCGGCGTGCGGGCCGTCCTCGTCATCTCGGGCGTCGCCCCCTACGGCGTCGAGGGCCTCGACTGGTTCGAGGGAATGGGCAGCGATAACGTCGACGAATTCGGCGCGGCCCTGCGCGGGGAGGCCACCCTGCGCGACTACCTGACGCCCTACGAAGAGGTACTGCGCGGTATGGAAGCGGGTCAGATCGTGGCGTCGATGGCGTCGCTCCTGCCCGAGGTCGACCGCGCCGTGTTGACCGACGAGTACGGTGACAACGTCGCGGCGTCCTTTCGCCACGCGGTCGCCCACGGGATCGACGGATGGCTCGACGACGACCTCGCCTTCGCCCAACCGTGGGGCTTCGCACTCGACGAGATCACCACCGCCACTTTCATCTGGCAGGGCGACGCGGACCTCATGGTGCCCTTCGCCCACGGCCAGTGGCTGGCGCGCCAACTCCCCCACGCTCGGGCGCACCTCGAACCGGGCGAGGGGCATTTGTCGATCGAGGTACGACGTCTCGACGAGATGCTCGACGAGGTCGTCGCGGCCCTAGCGACCACCGAGCCGCCACTAATCTAGGCCCCACCCGACGCGTCCTTCACGAGGCCGTAGGTCCATCACGGTCGCCGCGAGTGGCCGCACGAACGAGAGGTGCCATGACCCCCAACCACGATGAGTCGCCCGACGCTGGCTCCTCCGACGTGGTCGTGAGTTTGCGCGGAGCGACGGCGGTCGGCGTCGGGCGTCGCCCCTGGATTGTCGTGGGCGTGCTCGCGCTCGCCCTCAGTGCCGTGGTGCTCATCGTGAGTTTGGCGTCGGCCGCCAATGACAACGCTCGCGTGACGCGACTCAAATCTCGGGGCATCGCCGTGAGCGTGACGGTCGCCAGTTGTACCGGCAACTTAGGCGGGTCGGGCAGCAACGCCGCGTCCTACACCTGCAGCGGCACCTACCGAGTGAAGGCCACCACGTACCACGAGACCATCGGGTCGATGAGCGCGTTCACGACACCGGGGACGCACGTCGCCGGGGTGGCCGACCCGTCCCAACCCAGCACCGTGGTGCTCGCCTCGTCACTCCGGTCCGCGTCCGCCTCCGGATCCGTCTTCGTCATCCCCGGCGTCCTCGTCGTTCTCTGGATCGCCTTGGCGGGACTCTTCATCAACCGCCTGCGTCGGCACCCCGGTCGCGCACCGTCACCCTCGCTCAGGGCCACCCCTCCATTCGGCGGGCACCCCTGAGCGAGTCCCGGGAATCGATAGACGCGCGACACTTTTGCCGTCACCCGAGTCTCGTCATGACCGCGCGAGCAACACCCACGCATTAGCGTTGGGCAGTGATGAGCTCTGCGCCGGATGATTCCTCGCTCGCGTCGAGGGCCCGCGATACGCGTCGCGCCCAACTCTTCGCGCGCGCGCAGAATAATGGCGTTCCCCTCAAGACCATCCTGGTCACCGTCGCCGTGGTCGTGGGCGTGTTCTTCGCGGGGAAATTGCTCTACCGCCTCCGGGGGCTTCTGCTGTTGCTCCTGGTGGGTGGATTTATCGCGTTAGTCCTCAACCCACTGGTCATCCGGCTGCAGTCGTGGGGCGTCAAGCGCCGGGGCTACGCGGTCCTGATCGTCAGCATCATCGCGGTCGCCTTCTTTGGACTGTTGGCCTTCGTATTCGGCTACCCCCTGGTCAACGGCATCACGCGACTCGCCAACAACCTCCCGACCTACGTCAACAACGCCGAGAACGGAAAGGGCTGGATCGGGCACCTCATCGCCAAGTACCACGTCACCACGTGGGTCACCACCAATTCTTCGAAACTCGTCTCCCTGGCCAACAACATCTCCAAGCCCGCCCTGGCCCTCGGCAAGGGGGCGGTGTCGATGCTGGTGACCTTGATCACCCTCTTCGCCTTCATCGTCTTGTTGCTGCTCGAGGGTCCCAAGATTCGCAACATCATCTTGATCTCGCTCTCCCCCGAGCGCGCTCAGCGGGCCCGGGAGATCGGCGACCACATCGCTCGCGCGGCCCTGGGGTACGTGGTGGGCAACCTCATCATGTCCTTCGTCGCCGGCGTCGTGGTCTACGTCACGTTGTGGTCCTTGAACGTGCCCTTCGCCATGCTCTTTTCCCTCTGGGTGGTTCTGGTCGACTTCCTACCCCAGGTCGGCGGCGCCCTCGCGGGAATCCCCGTCGTGGCCTTCGCCTTCGTGCAGTCCACCTCCGCGGGGGTGGTCACCCTGATCGTCTTCGTCGTCTATACCCTGGTGCAGAACCACGTCCTCTACCCGGTGGTGATGAGCCGCACCATCAAGCTCAATCCGCTCTTGGTGTTCCTCGCCATCTTGGTGGGCGCGGAACTCGGCTCGTGGGTGGGCGGGTCGTTCGGCGGGCTGGTCGGCGTCATCTTGGCCATCCCCCTGGCGGCCACCCTGCACGTCATCGTCACCCAGTGGTGGGAGTCCAGTCGCCCCGCCGGCCGCGACGACGCGATCGACTAGAGCTGCTCGTAGGTCCCGACCAGCGTGGCGCGCGCCAGCGAGTGCATGAAGAGGTGAAATCCGAGGTAGGCCGGCGACGCGTCGGCGCTGAGGTCGAGGCGCTCCACGTCGAGGGCGTGCACGACGACGTAGTAGTGGTGCGGACCGTGCCCGGCCGGCGGGGCCGCTCCGACGAAGTTCGCCATTCCCGCGTCGTTACGCAGCTGCAGGGCGCCCGCGGGTAACCCCTCTCCCTCCGGCGATCCGGCGCCGGCCGGCAGCGACGTGGTCGTGACGGGAATATTGGCCACCGCCCAGTGCCAGAATCCCGACGCGGTGGGCGCGTCGGGGTCGTACACGGTGACCGCGAAGCTGCGGGTGTTCTCGGGGAAGCCCGACCAACTCAACTGGGGCGACCGGTCCTCACCGCCCGCACCCATCATGCCGCTGCGCTGGGGAGGGGCCAACTGGGCCCCATCGACCAGGTCATCGGACGTCAGAGTGAAGGACGCGACCGTCGGCAATTCGTCGTAGGGATTCCGTGACACGCCACTACCTCCTCGGGAGCGACGCCCTGTCGCTTCCCGCTACGCGTGAGCATAGGGCGAGCGCCCGACGGTACGACCTACCGCATCAACCCGCGGAAGAAGACGTCGAGGAAGTGGTCGACGTGACCCGCCTCGTCCAGTGGTCCGCACAGCGAGTCAAAGGCCTGGGAGAGGCCGCGTTGCGTGAAGGGGGCCATGCCGGCGCGCACGAGGAAGAAGGCGTCGCGCACGGTGATGGGATGGACGACACCCTGCGCCACGAGGTGTTCGAGGGGGCCACTCACCATTTGCATGCCGGGCACGAAGGCGGCGTTGAAGATGTACTCCATGCGCTCGTTCAACGTCGTCGATTCGTGGTTGATCAGATTGGAAAGTTGTGGCAACTTCATGGAGGTCGTCACGTAAGCGCGGACGGCGCGGCGCAGTTCCTCGAGGTCGTTGGTGGCCGGCGGCATCGACTCCAGTTCGATCGCCATCGCCCGGAAGAAGTCCGCCACGGCGAAGTCGACCGTCGCAAAGAACAGCTGCCTCTTCGCCCCGAACCGCTGGCGGATGGTCTCGTGGCTCAGACCCAGCTCGGCGTTGAGGTGGCGCACCGACATCGCCTCGTAGCCTTCGTCGGCGAAGGTCCGCAGGGCCGCGGCCAGTATGACCTCGTCGCTCAGGATGCGGTGGCGACCACGCGGGGATTGTTCAGCCATGACGACTCTCATTTCGTTCGACGGACGCACCAAAGACCTACTTATCAGGAATTTTCCTCCCGGGCGCTCGCCAGGGTTCACACTAGTCCCGCCGCATCCTCACCGCTGGTATGGGTCGAGTCCTGGATGAGGGAGTTCGCGTCCCCACCTCCTGGTCGAAGGGCCACCTCCGCGAGGTCACTAGCCTGGGGCGGACGTGGCCATCCTGATCGATCTCCAAAATGTCTCACTGGAGGGCGCCGAGCGGACCATCCTTCGGGGGCTCTCGCTCACCATCTCGAGCGGCGACCGCATCGGTGTGGTCGGCATCAACGGGACCGGCAAGTCCACGTTGCTGCGAATCATCGCCGGTGTGCTCTCGCCCGACGCCGGACAGGTCCGTCGCTCGAGGACCTTGCGGGTGGGGTATCTTCCCCAGATCCCTGACCTCCCCCACGGCACGGTGCGACGGGCCCTCGGCGATGGCTGGGAGATCGACGCCGCGCTGGACCGTCTGGGCATGCTCGACGCCACCGAGATCGAGACCCAACAGCTCTCAGGCGGACAGCGTAAGCGCGTCGCGCTGGCGCGCCTCTTCTCCGAGCCCCACGACGTGGTCATCCTCGACGAACCCACGAACCACCTCGACCTCGACGCGATCGCCTGGCTGGAGGCCCAGATCACGGCCTTTCGCGGTGCCGTCGTACTGGTGAGCCACGACCGCTTCCTCCTCGATCAGGTCACGACCCGCATGGTCGAGATCGACCGGGGCACCACGTACGTGCACGTCGGCGGGTACGCCAGTCTCTTGGAGGCCCAGGCCGAACGCGAGGCCCAAGCCCAGAGTGCCGAGCAAGTCCGACGCAATTTGGCGCGCACGGAGCTGGCGTGGTTGCGCCGCGGGGTGAAGGCCCGTTCGACCAAGCCCCAGGCCCGCATCGACGCCGCGCAGCGCTTACTGGCCGCCCGACCCGAGGCGGCAGCACGCGACGGCGTCCTCGATCTCAGTCTGGAGACGCCCCGGCTCGGCAACACCGTCATCAAGGCCCACCAGGTGACCTTCGCCTACCCGCAGCGACCCGTGGTGATCACCGGGGTCAACCTGGACCTCGGTCCCGGTGACCGGGTCGGTATCGTGGGGCCCAACGGCGCGGGCAAGTCGACGCTGGTCGAACTACTCGCCCGGCACCTCGAGCCCACGTCGGGAACGGTCAAGCACGGCTCCACCGTGGTCGCCGCGCACTTCGCCCAGGGCGACGGTGATCTCAATCTTGATCTGACCGTGCAGGAATTGGTCGCCGGGCCCCAAGGGATCCCCGGCTCGCTCGCCGACGTCGCGTTGATGAAGAGATTCTGGTTCGCCGGTGCCCTGCAGATGACGCGAGCGCGCGAGCTCTCGGGTGGTGAACGACGCCGCTTGCAATTGCTGTTGGCCCTCGCCCAACGCCCCAACGTCCTCTTTCTCGACGAGCCCACCAACGACCTCGACCTTGAGACCATTCGCCTCCTCGAGGATTTTCTCAGCCAGTGGCCGGGTACCCTCGTCGTCGTCAGCCACGACCGCACGTTCTTGTCGCGCACCACCGACCGACTCCTCGAAGTGCGCCGTGACGCGACGCTGCGCGACGTGCCCGGCGGTATTGACGCCTGGATTGCGCGCGCCGCCGGCGTCACTGTCGCAGACGACCCCCGCGCCGGGGCCTCCCCCACCGCGGCCAACGTCGCCGAGAGCACGGCACCACGCGGACGACTCCTGCGCGACGCCGAGAAGGACATGACGCGTCTCGAGCGACGTCGCGCCAACC
>Ga0209698_10004428_pt1 | contig 15391 bp, 14 predicted proteins | sample LitLauG_LLR_2012_FD_187203 | JGI IMG/M metagenome (GOLD analysis project Ga0209698, IMG submission 187203) | Freshwater sediment microbial communities from Pennsylvania, USA - Little Laurel Run_MetaG_LLR_2012 (SPAdes) (version 2) | ecosystem: Environmental > Aquatic > Freshwater > Creek >...
CGTCAAAGGTTCCTACTCCCAGTCCATCAGTTATCAGCCAGCCCATCGTCATCCTCGATTTTGGCGCGCAAACTACGCAGCTGATCGCGCGACGCATCCGTGAGCAGAATGTTTTTTCAGTCGTGCTGCCGTGCACGGCCAAGCTTGAGGAAGTCACAAGCTACTCGCCCGCAGGCATCGTGCTCTCGGGCGCGCCGTGGTCGGTCTATGACAAGGACGCTCCGCCGGCCGATGCGCGCGTATTCGAGCTGGGAGTGCCGGTGCTCGGTATCTGTTATGGCCTGCAGTTCATGGTGCACACGCTGGGCGGCAAGGTGCGTCCGGCGGACAAGCGCGAGTATGGCCACGCCGAAGTTGACATCATCGCGGAGTCGCTGTTGTTTCAGGGGCTGGCGCGGCGGCAGTCGGTCTGGATGTCGCACGGCGATGAAGCGCTTGAGCTTCCCCACGGCTTTGAATTGAGCGCAAGGACCTCGCACGCCGTCGCCGGGGTCCAGAATGTGGCGAGGAAGTGGTATGCGGTGCAGTTCCATCCCGAGGTGCACCACACGCGCCAGGGCAACGAGATGCTGAAGAATTTCATCTTCCGCATCTGCGGCGCGAAGCCGACGTGGACCCCGCAGCACTTTATTGACTCGACCGTGGAACAGGTTCGCCAGCAAGTGGGCACGGGGCGCGCCATCTGCGCGCTTTCGGGCGGCGTGGATTCATCGGTTGCTGCAGTTCTAGTGGATCGGGCGCTGCGCGACAAGAACGGCAAGTCACGCCTGACCTGCGTGTTTGTCAACAACGGCGTGCTCCGCAAGAGCGAATTCGAGAAAGTGCAAAAAGCTCTGCGTGACAAGCTCAACCTGCATCTCGACGCGGTCGATGCGACCGACCGTTTTCTCGGCAAGCTCAAGGGCGTCACCGAGCCTGAGAAGAAGCGCAAGATCATCGGCAACGAGTTCATCAAGGTATTCGAGCGCGAGGCACTGCGCATCGAGAAAACTGAAGGCAAGGTCAAGTGGCTGGTGCAGGGCACGCTTTATCCGGATGTGATCGAGTCGCGCTCGGTGCGCGGGCCGTCGCAGGTGATCAAGTCGCACCACAATGTCGGCGGCCTGCCGGAGAAGATGAAGCTCAAGCTGATCGAGCCGCTGAAAGACCTGTTCAAAGACGAAGTCCGCAAAATCGGCCGCGATCTGGGCATGCCGGAAGAAATCCTGCAGCGGCAGCCGTTTCCCGGCCCTGGCCTTGCGGTACGCGTGCTCGGAGAGGTGACGCGCGACCGCCTGAACGTGGTTCGCGAGTGTGACGACATTGTCGTCACCGAGATCAAGAATGCCGGACTGTATACACAAATCTGGCAGTCGTTTGCGGTGCTGTTGCCGGTGATGTCGGTCGGGGTGATGGGCGACATGCGGACTTATGCCTACACGTGCGCGATCCGGGCAGTGAGCAGCGAAGACGGCATGACCGCCGACTGGGTGACGCTGCCCTATGAAGTGCTGAAGCGGATTTCCACGCGCATTGTGAACGAAGTGAAGGGCGTGAACCGCGTGGTGTATGACGTGACGTCGAAGCCGCCGGGCACGATTGAGTGGGAGTGAGGTAGCCGTCAGCGATCAGCCCTCAGCCATCAGGTGGGCTCGCTGGTCGCGATTGGAAGGGCTGACGCGCGGCGAACAGCAGATTCCTCGTCGCTGCGCTCCTCGGAATGACAAGGTGGATAGAGCACCATCGTCCCCGACTTTACTTGTCCCGGTGGACCGTCTCCATCGCAAACGCCGGCATGCACACGGCGATGTATTCCGCGCCGGGTTCATGCGGCGTGGAATAGCGGATCCACTCACCGGCGTGGGCGATGACAGCTTGTCCGGCGGCGACGTCAAATGAGTTGATGCAGTCGTTCGCCGTTTTGAACTCCACCCGCAACGTACCTTTCAGCACGACGGTGTACTCTTCGAACGTTGGAGTCTGGCCGGGCTCGATCCATCCGGCAGGGCTGCGCATGTGCGCCACGCTGAGAGCTGAAGTGCCGGAGTTGACGCGGCCGATGTATTCGTCAATCAGCTTGGGTTTGTTTCCGGCTGCCTGGATACGGGTTGGCTTGGGGATAAGTGCAGGCATGTCTGGCTCTTAGGTCTAATCCTTATGGAGGAAGACTAACTATATTAAAAGGTTTCAACAGGGACCGCTTGGCACGCATCCGGGGATGAGGTAAGCTGTCGCTTCGTTAACTAAGACTAAGTTAAAGAGGGTCCCCCGCAATGAACCATCGTCTTGAGCTGCAGGAACAGCCATCGGAGTCGCGCAAGATGTCGAAGCAGGCGGAACGCGAAGAAGAATCCCGAAGACTCGCCATGCTGATGGAGCGGGTGAAGCGCCAGCTGGCTACTATGCAAAACACTCCGCCACCTCGGGCTGCGTGAACCAAGCCTAGTCAGCCTTTTCCGAAACCCAGGTTGAAGTCAGAGTCATCATTTTTGGGCCGATCGCACAGCACTGTTTATTGCTTGGCCGGCACAGCAGGCTGCCCCACCATCCGCGGAACTGGCGCTTCGGTGTAGTCGGCGGGGATCTCAAACAGGGATGGTTCGAGCGGTTTGTCTGAGAAGTCGACCAGCTCGGTTTTGTTGATAACAATGTTGTGAGCGGATTTCTCCTTGTAGGCTTCTTCGATGGCGTATCCGAGATGTTGCACGCCATTGTGTACATACTTAAACGAATCATGCCCATGCTGCATCATCGGCACATGCCATCCCACGATCGCGACTGGGCCCGGCGTTTCCTCATCGCTGCAATTTAGGCCCGGGACATCGAAGTACCAGCCGTCCACTTTGGTCTTTCCCGACGGGGTGAGAGCGCCCGGGCCAGGCTCTACGGTGATGGTGGTCTTGATGTGACGCGCCTGGAAGCTGCCCACATTGCGGCGTTCGCGGGTGTCTTCCGAATCGGTGGTGATGGTGACCTCGGGCCGGCCCTGTGACCCGGCTGGTGTCCGCACAAAGCGGTTCACTACTGCCACATTTCCCGCCGGCCTCGGGTAGGCGTGGATCGGCATGTTGTGGAAGGTCTTGTTGAAAGTCATCAGCATGACCGTCCTCGCCTGATCGCATTGTGTGATTTGGACCATCGACGGGGGCACGGACGAACCATCCGGCCCAGTTTGCCTTCGCACGAGCCCGCCCTTAAGCATCAAGGTCGTGACGGTGACCGACTGGAGTCCGTGCGTACTGCGGGTCTTGATCGTCGTGTCGGGGAAGTTGGGGACGATTGGCCCGGATTGCGCGGGCGGCGAGGCTTGGAGGACGAGAAACGTCAGAGCGATGAAGTAGCGCATAGCGCCTCCGGGGAGGAGACTTCAGCTTCTGCGGTTATTGGAGCACAAACCTGGAGATGAGGTTGCTTCGCCTCCAGGCGGAGCCCAACCGCCGAACCCCCACGCTTTTGGAAAAAACCGACAAGGGTGAGCAGTCTCGGGACTATTGTGCCGTCATTGGACACCGTAAATGGCGTGCCAACTGGTGGCGGTCTTGAGCTTGTCGTTGACGTTGGAGATGTTTTTCACACCTTCGGTCTCAAGCCATTTGCGAAATGCCGCAGCGCCCTGCTTCGCATAGACTGGAATGCCTTCCTTCCAGGTGGCTCGGCCGCAGAGCACTCCGTTGAATTTCACTCCCGATTCACCGGCCAGTTCGAGGGTCTCGCTGAATTCGGCATTGCTGACGCCGGCTGAGAGATAGATGAATGGCTTGGTGGCTGCGGCAGCAGCCTTGTGGAACAGATCAATGGCCTCTTTTTTGGTGTAGGCCTTTTGCCCGGCGAAACATTTTGTTCCCTCGACGAATTTCATGTTGACCGGCACTTCCACTTTGAGCACGTCAACACCGTAACGGTCTTTGCTGAACTCGCGCATGCTCTCGGTGACGATGTGCGGCTTCTTTTTCGCATAGTCGAGACCTTTTTCGTCGGCGCCTTCTTCGTAGCCGACAAATTCAAGGAAGTAGGGAACGTCGTTGGCGCGGCATTCGTCGCCGATGCGCTCGACCCAGGCATGCTTCTGCTCGTTGATGTCCTTGGGATCGTCGGGAGTGTAGTAGAGGAGAATCTTGACGCAATCGGCGCCGGCTTCTTTGAGTCGGCGGGCAGACCAGTGGGTGAGCAGGTCAGGCAGGCGGCCCGGGCCGGTTTTGTCGTAGCCGGTTTTCTCGTAGGCAAGCAGCAGGCCGGCATTTTTGGCGCGACGCTTCGAGGCTGGCAGTCCCCATTCGGGATCGAGCAGAATCGCGGTAGCATGCGGCGTAAGCACCTCGGTGACCAGCGACTTAAACTCCTCCATCATGACGTCGGTGACGTTGCCGCCTTTTTCCTTGGCGAGGGATTTTTGCAGTGAGCCGCGCTGGTCCATGGCGGCGGCAGCGATCACGCCACGATCCGTCGACACACGCTTTAAGCCAGCCAGCTTGCCGGGAGTGAGTTGCATGGATTCCTCCAGTTGGGTAAGTGAACAAAATATTGTAAACCAGCTGAACCTGGAGATAGGCGGTCCGGAGTTCCGTTGATCGTAAAACCAATTTCGATCGGCCTCGTCTAACCCGGAAGCACCGGTGCGCAAAGGAGAGTCTATGAACAGATTATTGACCTTAGGACTGGCTTGCATGATGGGTATGGGAGGGTCGCTGTCGGGGCAGGATGCAGCCTCCACAGATAAGACTCCGCCCAGTTATGACATGAAGCCGCAGTCGTTGCTTGACCTTGAGCAAGTTCAGAAGAAACTGGTAGCCCTTGCCGATGCCTTACCCGACGGGAAAATGACCTGGCGTCCGTCCGCGGATTCTCGCTCGTTTGCCGAAGTCTTCCTGCATTCGGCAGGGGAGCGCTATTTCATCCTCGGGCTGGGCGGCGCGACGCCCCCGGCTTCATATAACGGCAAGACCTTTGAGAAATCCACCACGGATAAGGCCAAAATCATCGCCGAACTGAACAGTTCGTGGGACTTCACGAAGAAGACGATCGGCGACATGACCAATGCCGACTTCGCCAAGCCTGTACCGAAGCTTGGACCGCAGGCGAATGCCGGGGATCCGGTCTATTTGCTGGTAGCGGACGCTCATGAACACCTGGGCCAGCTCATCGCCTATGCGCGAGTGAATGGCATCGTCCCACCGTGGACGGCAGCTGCGCAGAAACAGGCCGTGGAGAAAAAGGCGGACCAGAAGTAAGGATAGTGTCTTGGCCGGCGCCGATTTATTGGGTGCGCTGGCCCAGCGCCACCTGTTGTTTGGCAAATAGCGCGCGCACTCCCTGCTTGGCGAGCGCGATCATCTTCGCCAGTTGCGCGTCGTCGAACAGTTCGTGCTCGGCAGTGGCCTGCACTTCGACCATTTTTTCCGTGCCCGTCATGACGAAATTCATGTCTACGCCGGCTCGCGAGTCTTCTTCGTAGCAGAGGTCGAGCAGAACCTCACCATCCACGACGCCGACGCTCACCGCTGCGATGGAGTCGGTGAGCGGCAGGGATTTCAGCGTACCCGCGTCGGCCAACTTTTGCAGCGCGATGGCGAGCGCGGTGTATGCGCCAGTTATCGAAGCCGTGCGAGTGCCGCCGTCGGCCTGGATCACGTCGCAATCAATCAGGATGCTGCGTTCGCCGAGCTTTGTCAGATCCGTAACGGCGCGCAGGGACCGCCCGATCAGGCGCTGAATTTCGTGGGTGCGGCCGCTCTGGCGGCCTTTGGCGGCTTCGCGCGGAGTTCTGGTCAGCGTGGAGCGGGGGATCATGGAATATTCCGCGGTTACCCAGCCGCGGCCACTATTACGCAGGAACGAGGGCACGGTCTCCTCAATGGAAGCGGTGCAAATAACGCGCGTGTAGCCGACTTCGATGAGGACCGAGCCTTCTGCTGTCGGAATGAAGTTCGGGGTGATGGTTACGGGGCGGAGGTCGGCGGGAGAACGGTTGTCGGAGCGATAGAACATAAGGAGGCATTCTAACTGACGGGTGAGAGTTGTTTAGGTGGACCGGGAAAGACGGGGCGATAGAAAGGCGGCCGCGTGCGCTGGGAGATCCCTCGTTCCGCTGGAGAAAACGCGGGACTTCGGGATGACGTCGCAATTATCCAGCTCTTTAAGGCGACGACTGCAGTTCTGTGGCGAGTTGGCTTATGGCTGAGACGTCGTAGAAGCCGGACAGATCGGCGTGTCCGGCCAGAGTGTCTCGTTGCTGGCCGTCGACGAGAATTTTGACGCGCAGAATTCCCGGCAAGTTCGCGGCCAGAGTCTGGGCCAGCGAGACCACAGTTAACTCCTCGGGCAGGATGCCGGAACGATGGCCGTTGGCAAAAGCGGAGTTGATGTCGATCACGGCCAGGCCTGGGTCGACGAGATAGACCGCGCGGATGTCGGCTCCCGCGGGCAAGGGATGCGGGGATGAGCGGTCGACATAAATGGTGAGCAAGGCGCGCAACAACTCTTCGGCCCGCTGCTGCCGGTTGGAAGGCAGTGGGATCTGGGCGGATTGAAGATGAATCAAGCCGGCGTCATCATAGGCAACTGCCAGCGTCACTGTTTCGGTTGGGCCGGAGACCGGCGGGCCAACCGGGCGCACCGAGGCGACGGGAAACAAATTCGCTGTCTCGCTTCCGCGCATATGCCAGGCGTAGAGGCTCAGCCCGAGGACAGCCCCGAGCAGCAGCGCTCCGGCAAGTATCAGATGGCGCGGAATCATGGCACGGTCCCCAGTTTGTCGCGCACCGAAGCGATGCCGGCGGCGACGGCGGCAGCGATGGTTTGCTGGTAGTCAGGCGAGGCCAGCTGGCCGGCTTCCGTGCCTTGCGGAGCGATCTCGAGCGCCAGGGCCGCTTCGGTGATGTTGCCCAGGGGCCGTAGCGGCGCCATCAGGGAGCGGGCTGGTATTCGCTGTTGCTGCAGCGCGCTATAGATTCCAGCGGCGGCAATCAGACTGTAGCTGCGGAACGGCAACTGCGCAGTTTCCCAGGCGCGAAACGGGCCGCGATCGTCGCTCTCCGAAGGCAGCAAAGCGGTGAATAAACGCACTCCGTGGCCAGACGACGAAGTGTGCACCGCCACGTAAAGCGCGCCATGATTTGAGTTGGCTATCGCTGCGCGTTGGTCGAGCGAGAGGTTCACGTCGGCTTCGCGCACTGGCAGGACCGTGATTCCCAGTTTTTCCAGCTGTTCGCGAAGCCGCCGGGAGAAAGACAGGGTCAGATCTTTTTCCAGCAGGGACGCACTGATGGCCTCTCCACGGTCGTCACCGCCGTGGCCGGCGTCCAATACCACAAAGTAGCGGCGTGGCACCTGTGGTGCGCTGGGTGTATTCGGCACATTCGCCGGCACCGGCACCGGCGGATTTTCCCCTGGCGGAGCTGCAACGGGCACCGGGGTCGTTCCCGCGACCTGGGGTGCCGACGCAGGAGCTACGGTGATGGTGCGGTTGTCTCGCGATACCGTCGCCACGAGTGCGCCGGTGGAACGGATGAAGATTTCCGCACCAGTACTCGATTCCGAATAAGTAGCCGACGGGATGGTCTTGTCTCCAAAGGTAAGAGTGGGAGAAGCGGGCGGCAGCACGGGATCGCGGGGAAACATGAGTCGCAGTCCTCCCGGCTCGTTTGACACGGTTGGACTGACCGTTGCCGAGAATTGCAAGACAAGGCTGGGGTGCTCCGCCGGAGGAACCGTAGCCGTGAAATGTGTTCCCGCATCTCCGATCAGGATGCGGTCCGAGGCGACGTGCAATATGGCCGGACCACCGAGCAGCATGGGAAGAACTGTGTTCAGGCAAGTCAGGGGAACAAGTCCGCGGTCGTTCTCGAGCAGAAAGCGGCCTCCAAGATTGGTATCCCGTCCTTGCACCAGGGCGTGGTCTTTTCCGGCGGTGAAGTCGGCCTGCACCCGGTTGTTGAAGCGAATACGCCAGCGCGATCCGGAGGTTTTCGAAGTTGCGGTGCCTAAAGGATCCAGCAGTTCGAGAAGGCCAACATAGTCCTTGCCGTCGCGTTGCACGACGGGAAGGGAATAGTTCGCCGCGGAAGAGAACACGGACAGCCTTCGTTCGGAAGGGGCGGTGGAAATGGGGCGAGCCGCGAGCAGCAGAACAATGAGCGCGAGGCCTCCGTTGCCCGTCCGTCTAATCCAGCGCATAGATGGTCAACCCGCTGAGCAGCTTCGGGTAAAAGTCGGTGGATTTCTGCGGCATCACTTCACCGGCGTAAGCCATGTCCCGGACCTGCGCGACGCGACAAGGGTTCATCAGAAACGTGATATTGGCGGGGTGGTCGGGCGAGCGCGCCATGCCCATGGCTTCCGCCGCATCGCGGATGTAGGAAATATTCTGCTGGTCGCGAATGGACTCTTCCGACAGGCCAAGAACGTTTTCAAGAATTACCTTATGCAACTGAGACACGTCCAGGAACTGCTGGCGAAGTGAGAGATTCAACAATAGCGGGCCCGCGGCAGGCTTCAGCTTGTGAACCAGAAAGGCCCTGCTGCCGGCGACCGCGACCAGAGCCGGCTCGATCCGTCCTGCCTGGCGCAGGATTGCCCCTGCCCGCGCCGCGTCAATGGATGGGTCCACTTCTTCGACATTGAAATATTTCTCCGCCGCGCGGCGGAAGGTCTCGACGTTAAAGTCGGGGAGGCTGTGGACCACGCGATGAGTGGGAAGAACGACCAGTCCCGGGCTGTTCATGTTGACCAGCGTCATCACCATGAAGTCGGTGGGGATTTCATTTTTGGAAGGCGCCGAAACACGCTGCTCGTCACGGTAGGTGAGCGCGGTTTCGTAGCGATGATGGCCGTCGGCAATCACCAACTTCTTGTCCCGCATGGCCTGGGTGACGGAGCGCAGGGCTTCCGGGTCAGAAACTTGCCAAACGCGATTGAGCACTCCGTACTCGTCGACGAGCTCGATCGCCGTTTGTGCCGGGGACGCCGACTGAAGAGTGGAATCAATGCTGCCCGAATCCTCGTAGAGCATGAAGATCTGCTCAAAATGCGCCCGCGTCGCGCGAAGGAGGTCGAGGCGATCGGCCTTTGGTTTGGCCAGTGTCTGCTCGTGACGGTGGACGATTCCCGCGGAGTAATCCTCAATCCGTCCCAGAGCGATGAAGCCGCGACGCTCGTGCTCAACGTTGGTGCCTGGGGCCGTAAACCGCTGGGAATACACATAAATGGACGGCTTTTCATCCTGGTGCAGTATGCCGGCGGCACGCCAGTCGCGGAAGAAGCCGGCGGCACGCGTGTAGACGTTCGCAGCCGCGTTGTCCGCCGCCTCGCGGTGACCTAAAACGACACGGACCAGGTTATAGGGGTTGGCTGCGTAGTAGCGTTCCTGCATGGCCGGCGTGATCTTGTCGTAGGGTTGTGTGATGACATCGACAGCTGCGGCGCGGCGGGTATCGTACCGAAACGCGCGGAATGGACGAATCGTGGCCATGGGAAGGATGCCGCATTGTAACAACTGGCAGTTGTTCGCTGGGATGCCGCCGAAGCCCTACACTCTGGAATCCCCAGCCGGCACCGTTCTCCGAACGGGAAAATTTTCGCCTGTGACAATCTTTTTACACCTCCAAACAGAATGAACTGTGCTACTATCCGCTTTAACGAGGTACTTATGGCCCGCCCGATCGCATGGTGCCGGTCATCTCGCCGAGGGATCCAAGTTCGTCTCCTCCGCTGGGTCCAGCCTTGGGATTCGACTGACGAACGGCTGCGCAAAATCCTCACCCAGCATGTCTCGATTCTGTTGGGCCTCCTGACCTGCCTTTTCCTCCTCGGTATCAGCGCCGTGTGCCAGACGGATGTGAACGAAGTGCACGTGCAGCCGCGCTTGCCGCTGCCCGAGACCACGACCACAGCGGCATCGACCCCGTCATCTGACGGACTGGTGAAGGAGGGTCTCACCACCCGGATGCGTCCGCTCAAGGTGGACGTGGACCTGGTTCTGGTGCCCGTGACCATCACTGATCCGATGAACAGACTGGTGACCGGCCTGGAAAAGGAAAATTTCCAACTCACCGAGGGAGGCGTGCAGCAGGACGTGAAATCTTTCTCCAGTGAGGATGCGCCGGTGTCTCTGGGGCTGATCTTTGATACCAGTGGGAGCATGAGCAGCAAGATCGACCGTGCCCGAGACGCAGTCGGTGAGTTCTTCAAAACCGCGAATCCGCAGGACGAATTCTTCATGATCAGCTTCTCGGATTCTCCCGAGGAAGTCAGCGATTTCACCAGTTCGGCGGAAGAAATCCAAAATAAGCTGGTCTACACCGTGCCGCGCAACCGGACGGCGCTGCTGGATGCCATCTACTTCGGCATCAGCAAAATGCGCCAGGCCAAATATGCCAAGAAGGCGCTGCTGATCATCTCCGATGGCGGAGACAACCACAGCCGGTACACAGAAGGCGAGATCAAGTCTCTGGTCAAAGAAGCGGACGTCATGATCTATGCCATCGGCCTCTACGATCACTACTTTCCGACGCCGGAAGAGCGCTTGGGACCGCAGCTATTGAGCGACTTGGCCGAAATGAGCGGAGGCCGCGCGTTCACCGTGGACAACCCCAACGACCTGGGGGATGTGGCCACCAAAATAGGAGTCGAGCTTCGCAACCAGTATGTGCTGGGTTACCGTCCTAACAACAAGGTGCGCGATGGCAAATGGCGTAAGATAAAGGTGAAATTACTGCCGCCGAAGGGACTGCCACCGCTCAGGGTGTATGCGAGGACGGGATATTACGCACCAGGGGAGTGACCGGGTACTCCGAACAGCGCTTCTTGCTGTGATCGCCCTTTTCTGGGGCTGTAGCGGCCCGGCAGGGCTTGCTGCACAGACTTCACCGCCGCCGGCGTCGGCCGCCGCCCCGCAAGACGACAAGCAAGCGACGCCTCCTCAACAGACCAACCCTCCGGCTCCATCGGTGCCACCGGCCACTCCCGCTCCGCAAAAGTCTCCGGCCGACGATGTGGGAGGCTTCGTTCTCCGCAAAGAAGTGGATGAGGTTCTGCTCCACGCCACCGTGGTGGACGACAAGCAGCGTATCGTCACCAATCTGGATCGCGGCGCGTTCACGGTGCTCGAAGATGGCAAGCCGCAGCGCATCGTCTCTTTTCATCACGAGGACATTCCGGTCGCGATGGGAATTCTCATTGACAACTCCGGATCCATGCGTGAGAAGCGCGCCAAGGTGAACCAGGCGGCGCTCAATCTGGTCAGGGCCAGCAATCCTGACGACGAAGTGTTCATCGTGAATTTTAACGATGAATACTATCTGGACCAGGACTTCACCAACGATCTGCTAAAGCTCAAAGAAGCGCTGGAAAAGATCGATGCGCGCGGCGGCACGGCGCTCTACGAGGCTGCGGTGGCCTCGGCGGATCACCTGAAGAAGAATGCGAGACTCGACAAGAAGGTTCTTTTTGTCGTGACGGACGGAGAAGACAACGCCAGCCGCGAGACCTTGGAGCAGGCCGTCAAGCAATTGCAGGAGGAAAATGGCCCCACGGTCTATGCCATCGGGATTCTTGGCGAGGAAGAGCACCCCAAGCGCGCCAAGCGTGCGCTGGAAATTCTGGCGCAGCGCACCGGGGGGATGGCATTTTTCCCCAAGACGCTGGATGAGGTGGACGAAATCAGCAAGTCCATCGCGCACGACATTCGCAATCAGTACACCATTGGATACAAGCCGGGGAGTCCACGCCAGGGCGGTGCGTACCGCATGATTCACGTGGACGCGAAAGCCAAGGGCTATGGCAAGCTCACGGTGCGAACCAAGAGCGGCTACTACTCGGGTGCACAGACCCCCGCGAGCGGCCAGTAGAAGGCCGTCACCCCGCTTCCTGAAAAATGGCCAACATACTATACGGGGTCAACGGTGAGGGGTCGGGCCACTCGACTCGCGCTAAGGAAGTCATCACTCACCTGCAACACGCCGGACATGCGCTTCACGTTGCCTCCTTCGACCGTGGACTGCAGAACCTAAGTAAAGATTTCGACGTCACCGAAATCTTCGGCTGGCGACTGGCTTACGTGAACAATCAAGTGCGCTACCGGAGCACGATTGCGCGCAATCTCCTGAGCGCGCCCAAGGCTGCAAGAAGCGCATCGCGCCTGAAGAAGCTGGCACGGGAGTGGAACATTGACCTGGTCGTCACAGATTTCGAACCGCTAACCAGCCATATCGGTCATCGGCTCGGCCTGCCGGTCATTTCCATTGACAACCAGCACTGTCTGACCAACGCCCGGGTATCGTATCCGACGAAGTATCGCCGGGATGCGGCAGCGGCGAAGATCGTAGTACGGCTGATGGTTCCGCGCGCCGATGCGTACCTAGTCACCTCGTTCTTCAACGCGGAAGTGACCCGGCCGCGAACATTTCTGTTTCCGCCGATTCTTCGCGAGGCCATTCTGCGCGCCCAACCCCGCGAGGAAGATTATGTTCTCGTCTACGTGACCTCACCAGCTCCCGCCCTGGCTCGACTGTTGTCTGACGTTCGCTGCCGGTTTATCGCCTACGGCTTTGGTCGTGAAGGGCAGGAGGGCAATGTCGTGTTCAAGAAACCAAGCCTCGACGGTTTTCTGAAAGACTTGATCGCCGCCCGAGCCGTGGCAGCCAACGCAGGATTCTCTCTGGTCACTGAGGCACTGCATCTCGGTAAACCCTACCTTGCCGTGCCGGTTGAGCATCAGTTCGAGCAGCTGTTCAACGCATACTGGCTGGAGAAATCGGGCTACGGCGCTTACTGGGACGAACTTAATAAGGAGCGGATCGAGTCGTTCCTCTTTAATTTGCCCTTGTACAAGGCAAATCTGGCAGGCTATCCGCGCGAGGGCAACGGAAGGCTGCTGGCAAAGCTGGACGAGCTGATAGCGCCGCCGCCGACTGAGTAGGCGGATCTCAAACACTTCGCGCGCCGAATACATTGACGCGCGAAATCCTACCCCGTACCCTGTAGAGTGACTTCCGAACCTGCAATGCGTTCCGGTCTGCGCGTAGCTGACGACATCACTCAGCTGGTTGGCCTGACTCCTATTCTGCAGCTGAAGCGGCTGGTTCCTTCTACATCGGCCGCGGTGTTTGCCAAGCTCGAATACCTAAACCCGGGCGGCAGTGTCAAAGATCGTGCGGCTATTGGGATTATTCGCCGGGCTGAAAAAGAAGGAAAATTGAAGCCGGGTGGGACGATCGTTGAAGCTACGGCCGGCAACACCGGCATCGGACTGGCGTTGATCGGCGTCAATCGCGGATATCGCGTGAAGCTGTTTGTGCCGGAGAAATTCTCCGAAGAAAAAGTGATCCTCATGCGGGCCCTGGGTGCAGAAGTCACGCGGACTCCGGAAGAAGAAGGCATGAAAGGCGCCATCCAGCGGGGGAAAGAGCTTGCCGCATCGGATCCGATGGCCTTCATGGCCGGGCAATTTGAGAATCAGGCAAATCCGGACTACCACTACGAAACCACGGCGCAAGAAATCTTCGAACAGATGAACGGAAAAGTGGACGCAGTCGTGCTGGGGTGCGGAACCTCGGGGACGTTTAGCGGCGTAGCCCGTTTCATGAAGGAGAAGATTCGGGGGGTAAAGGCAATCGCGGTGGAGACTCAAGGGTCGGTGCTCGGTGGCGGCCCTGCCGGTCCGCATAAAGTGGAAGGCATCGGCGCGAGTTTCGTGCCGGCAACGTTTGACCGCTCGGTGTGCGACGAAGTCATGATGGTGAACGACGAGGACGCGTTTGACATGGTGAAACAGCTGGTGTCAAGGGAAGGCGTGCTGGCCGGCTCGAGCGGGGGCGCGGCGGTGTGTGCCGCCTTGCGTGTGGCGGAGCGGTTAGGTCCAGGCAAACGGGTCGTGACCATCGTGCCCGATTCCGCCGAGCGTTATCTATCAAAGAAAATCTTTGAGGGCGGCATCTAGCCGGAAGGAAAAATGAAGACCAGCAAGCAAGCAGGATTCGCCACACGCGCCATCCACGACGGTCAGGAACCCGACCCTCTGACGGGCGCAGTGACCGTGCCCATCTATCCCACATCAACTTATGTGCAGCAGGGAATCGGCGAGCATAAAGGCTACGAATATTCCCGCGTCTCGAACCCGACTCGCACCCGGCTGGAGGAAAATCTGGCGTCGCTGGAAAGTGGCGTGGCGGCGCCTGTGTTCGCCAGCGGCATGGCAGCGATCCATGCCGTTATGAGCATGCTCAAGACGGGTGATCACGTGGTCAGCGGCAATGATCTCTATGGCGGTTCGCCGCGACTTTTTAATCAGGTGATGTCGGGTTTCGGTGTCGAGTTCACCTATGTAGATACCAGCGTGGCCGAGAATGTTGTGCGCGCGATACGGCCCAATACCCGGATGGTATACATCGAAACGCCGACCAATCCTCTGATGAGCCTGACTGATATCCGCGCCGTCGGCCGCATCTGCAAGTCGAGCCAGCTGGACCTGGTCGTGGACAACACCTTCATGTCGCCATATTTTCAGCGGCCGCTGGAATTGGGCGCGGACATGGTGGTTCATTCCACAACCAAGTTTCTAAACGGCCACAGCGATGGCCTGGGCGGCGTGGTGGTCTGCGCCGACGTGCGGCACGCGGAGAAACTTGCGTTTCTGCAGAAAGCCACGGGCGCGATCCTTTCACCGTTTGAGTGCTGGCTGGTGCTGCGCGGGGTCAAGACGCTGGCCGCCCGCATGGAGATTCACGATCGCAGCGGTCGCAGAGTTGCCGCTTACCTGTCGAAGCACAGGAAAGTGAAGCGCGTGTTCTATCCGGGATTGAGTTCTCATCCGCAGCATGCATTGGCGAAACTGCAGATGAGTGGATTCGGCTCCATGATCACGTTTGAAACCGGTTCGCTGAAGAATGCCAACAAGCTGCTGAAGCGAGTGCGCGTCTGTTCGCTGGCGGAATCACTTGGCGGAGTAGAGACGCTTATTTCGCACCCCGCTACCATGACCCACGCTGGTCTTGGCGTTGAAGGTCGCAGAAAAATTGGCATCACCGACGGGATGGTGCGGATTTCGGTTGGCATTGAAAATGTCGAGGACATTCTGCAGGACCTGGAGCAAGCGTTGGGAGTCATCTAGCAAAGTTTTGGCCACGGACTTCACCGATCAACACGGATAAATTTCGAGGCTGACAAATTCCGTGACGGTCGCATCATTTGACTGATTCAACTTCATCTTCGTCCCGCGAGTGGAACTCCTCCGTGTATCACCGGATCTCCGGCCCTCAGGTCAGTTGGGGCAGGAAGGTCCTGGCTCGGTTACGGTTGCGCGGGGATGAGCTTGTCCTCGATGCGGGCTGTGGCAGCGGCCGATTGACCGCCGACTTGCTCGAGAACCTGCCCCGGGGACGTGTAGTCGGCATCGATCTTTTGCAGAACATGCTGGGGC